>Ga0134128_10010474_pt1 | contig 11106 bp, 7 predicted proteins | sample KB31754_FD_96462 | JGI IMG/M metagenome (GOLD analysis project Ga0134128, IMG submission 96462) | Terrestrial soil microbial communities with excess Nitrogen fertilizer from Kellogg Biological Station, Michigan, USA - KB3-175-4 | ecosystem: Environmental > Terrestrial > Soil > Unclassified ...
GACACTATTGGCTGCCAGCCTGCGCTACCCTCCATTTCATCGCGTTCTGATGGGTGATTTCTACAGAGCCCCGGGGCGGCTGCGCTCCGCAAACAAACCAACTGCATTGTTACGCTCTCAGGCGTTCCGCGCAGAGACCGCCTGACGGCGAAACGATAAACGGAGTCAGACGCCGCGCTCCCTGCTCGACGTGCGGCGAATTTCGGTTAACTTCCCGCATCGTTCCTGATGAACACCGATGATTTTTCGTCCGAAACCGCCGGCGAACGCGAGTTGACGGCCAAAAATCGCGCGTATGCGATTTTGCGCAACCGCGATTTGCGGCTGTACCTTTCCGGCCGGCTCATCGCGATCATCGGCCAGCAAATGCTCGCCATGGCCATTGGCTGGGAGTTGTGGCATCGCACGCATGACCTGATGATGCTCTCGTACGTGGGCCTGACGCAGGTCACGCCGATGATTCTGCTGACGCTGCCGGCGGGCCATGTGGCGGATAATTTCGACCGAAAAAAAATCATCACGCTCATGACGGTGGTGATGGCGGCTTCGAGTCTTGGGCTGGCATTGATTTCATATTACCAGGCGCCGGTGTACTTGATGTATATCTGTCTATTCATAAACGGCGCGACGCGCACCTTCCAAACCGCCGCCAGCGCTTCCTTCCTGCCTTCGCTGGTGGAGCGCAAAGACCTGTCGTTCGCGATCAATTGGAGCGCGACGACATTTCAAACGGCTTCCATCATCGGACCCGCGGCTGCGGGTGGCATCATTTTATTTGCGGGCCAACGAGCGTTTCCGGTTTATGCGCTCAACATGTGCGGACAGCTCATTTTCTGTTTCATGATGACGCAAATCCACACGCATCATGTGGTGGCGAGCCGGGAGAAAATGTCCTTCAAGACGCTGCTGACTGGATTCGAGTTCGTTTTCCAAAACAAAATCATTTTGGGAATCATCTCGCTCGATATGTTCGCCGTGTTGCTGGGCGGCGCCACGGCGCTACTGCCCGTGTATGCGGATCTGATTTTGAGGGCGGGACCTTTGGGGCTTGGCTTTTTGCAGGACGCGCTGCCCATCGGCTCGCTGGTATGCACTTTTATTCTGGCGCATCGGCCGCCGATTCAAAAAGCGGGGCATTCGTTGCTGTGGGCGGTGACAGGGTTTGGGGTGGCCACGATTGGGTTCGGGCTGTCGCGCTGGTTTTGGCTGTCGTTCCTGATGCTGTTCCTCTGCGGATTGGTGGACAATGTCAGCGTCGTGATCCGGCACACGCTGGTGCAATTTCTCACGCCGGATGAAAAACGCGGGCGCGTTTCCGCCGTCAACAATCTTTTCATCGGCACTTCCAATGAACTGGGAGAATTTGAATCGGGCATCGTCGGTCACTTTTTGGGACCGGTCATCGGCAACACCAAAGCCATGGGGGCCGTGCTCTCGGTGGTGTTGGGGGGCTTTGGAACCATCGGGGTGGTCATCGCCATCGGACTGATTTTCCCGCTGGTCAGAAAATACGGGCGTCTCGATACGGAATCGCAGAAGCCGGCTTGAGTGGCGTGTTGCAAATCAGAAGGAGCGCGATCTTAGGCCGCTTCAACGAATCAACCTGGGAAGGTTTGAAAAATTTCCACCACTTTGCATTTGTCGAGGTGAAGCGGCATAAATGCCGCGCCCCTTCGCGCCTGCATTGCTTGATGGCTCTGCAATCTGCGCTAACTCGCTGCCGCGCCCGGATTCCTCGCATATGCGGCTTGATACATCTCCACCAGTTCCTTGATGCGCTGGGCATCGCCTTTCGTATGCCCATGGCTGGCGAGCGGGTCGGAGCCGCCGGAGGATTCCACGAGAACATCCGACCAGATCAGCCCGGTCTTGATGTGCACCGAGGCGACCTTGCTCATGCTGACGCTGATCTCGTCGCGGCTGAACCAGGAGCGCTTGTGCCGCGTGACGGCCTGCTCGTTGACTTCGATGTAAGTGGGGAACAGGAAGTTTCCCTTGGTCCAGCGACTCGCTTTGAAGGTTTCGGTCGGCATAGTTGGATGTGGTTACCGTAAGCGAATCGTGGACGCGCGGCAATGCGGGAAAACGGTAATGTCCAGTGAGTTTTGCTTCGCACGGGCAAGATGCCCGTGCCACTACTTGGCGGGTAAACCGCCCCATACAAGGAACGAGTTCTCCGAGGTAAGTTGCTTCAAAAACAAAGGCCAACTCCTAGCGCTGCCACGCGCCTGATTTCATTTTATGAGCACGAACAATAACGGAGAAAAACAAATCACTCGCGAACGTTTGGTTGAACTTCTGAATGAAGACCTCGCGGGCGAATACCAGGCCATCATCGCCTACGTGGTTTACAGCCAGGTGCTGAAGGGCGCTCCCTACATGGATATCGCGAAGGAGCTCGAATTGCACGCGGCGGAGGAACTCGCGCACGCGCTCAAGATTTCGAAACAGATCGATTATCTGGGCGGGATGCCGACGGTCACGCCCAAGCCGGTGAAAACTTCCAGGGACGCGACCGAAATGCTGCGGGCCGACCTGCAAAACGAGCGCGAAACGGTGGGCCGCTATCGCGAACGCATTCGCCAGGCGGAAGCGTTGGGCGAATTTGCGTTGAGCGAAGTGTTGCGCGGCATCATTGCGCAGGAACAGGAGCACGAAATCGATTTGAGCACGGCGCTGAACATCGAAGTGCCGCCGCCAATCGAGCCTGGAAGTAAAAAAGAATCGCGCGAGGAAAAGCCGGAGACGGCGCGGCGTTGAGCCTGCATCGTCCCCGCGGACGAACTGTGCACAAGCCGACGGCTCACTTCGCACGTATCGTAACGGCCTTGCCCGTGTACTGAATTTCCGAGTCTGCTTTCGCTTCCGCCGCCGCGCACGTTCCGTGATTCGGCGAGACGAACACGACCCGAATGGTTCTCTTTTCCAACATGCCAGGAAATTTTCCCGCCCGTTTGCCGATCGTAAGCGTTTGCTTTTGTTCGTTCCACGAAATGGGAATGGTGGCGTGCACGCCGCGCTCGTAGCGGTAGCTGTCGCCTTCATCCTCGTAAAGCGTGAACGCGCCATTCGCGCCGCGATAAACCCGGAGTTCCAGCGGATCTGCGGGCTTCTCACCGGCGAATTGCACCACCGGGCCGAGCGGAATAATCGCGCCAGCGCGCGCGAACAACGGAATTTGATCGAGCGGCGCAGAAACATTGATGGTGCTGCCGCCCGCGAATTTTTCACCGGTCCAAAAATTCACCCAACTCGCGCCGCTCGGAAGATAAACAGATTTATTGATTGCCTGCGCTTCGGTCACCGGGGCCACGAGCAATGCCGGGCCAAATAGATATTCATTGCCGATGCTCAAGGCTTTTTCGTCCGCGCGAAAATCCATCGCGAGCGGGCGCATCATGGTGTAGCCGTCGCTCGTCACGCGCCAGGCGACGGAATAATTGTAAGGCAACATGCGATGGCGCAGGTCGTCGTAGGCGGTGAGGATGCGTTGCGTCGCGGGCAGATAATTCCACATTTCAGTGGCGGTGTTGCCGCCGTGGATGCGTTGAATCGGGCAGAACGTGCTCCACTCGAACCAACGCGCGAGAAGTTCGTTGTAATCCGATGAGGTGTATTGATCCGCTCCCGGACGCCAAAAGCCGGCGCAATCCGTGGTCCAATAGGGAATGCCGGTGATGCAGAAATTCAAGCCGGCAGGAATCTGCCGTTTGAAGGTGATCCAGTTCCCGCTGATGTCACCCGACCAACTGGCCGCTGCGTAGCGTTGATTGCCGGGATAGGCCGAGCGCGTCAAAATGCAAACGCGTTTTTCGGAGGTCGTGGCGCGTTGGCCATCGTAGAGGGATTCGCTCGCGAACAATGGAAACGCATTCTGCACGAAATCGCCCAGACCCATTGATGTCCTCTGCCCCGTGAGCACGCGACCGTTGTCGCCGGGCTCGGTGGAATCAGCCCACCACGCGTCGGTGCCGATTTTGAAGAACGCATCGTCGATGTGATTCCAGCGAATCTGCCGCGCGCGCGGGCTGTAAACATCGATATGGCCGTTCACGACCAGGTTGTTCGAGGCCAGTTCCTCGCGCGTGGCGCCGTTGGGATTGCACCAGACGGAAATCATGAATTTCACGTTTTCGGCGTGGAGTTGGGAGATCATTTCCGCCGGATTGGGATAACGATTCGTGTCCCACTCGTAATTGCCCCAGGCGTGCGGCGGCCAGTACTGCCAATCCTGGATGATCAAATCCAACGGGATGTTGCGCCGGCGAAATTCCGCCGCGGCATTCAGCAACTCCTTCTGGTCGTGATAACGCTCGCGGCATTGCCAGAAGCCATACGCCCACTCCGGCCAGAGCGGCGCCGCGCCGGTGGCGGTGCGATAACCGCGCACGACGTCGTCCAATTCCGGCCCGTAAAAGAACGTGTAATCAATCACTGAAGCGAAATGCGAGCGGAACGTGGTGGTGTTCGCGCGCGGCGCGATGAACAACTTTGGTTCCTTGCCGCTGGTGCGAATGGTGAAGTCGCACGTTTTGTTGGCGGGCAATGAAACGGGCGCGCTCAAGGTGAGCGGCGTGAAATAGTTGCTGACGCCGGTCAGTTCTTTGCCGTCGAGTTGAAGCGAAAACTCCACGCGATTGTTGTCGGTGATCGCCTCAACGACATATTCGCCGGCCTCCCGAGGAGTGAAGCTCGCTTGCCAGGTCGAAACAACCGGTTCTTTGCTCTTCGGTGCATTCGTGGTGGTTTGATCCGTCTGCGTGAGCGCAATTTCATTGTCCACGGGATCAAAATCCGTGAGCGAGGCGTTGTCCCAGAGCACTCCGTAGCCTTTGCTGGAAACAATCATCGGCAATCCGATTTGCCCGTTGATTTGCTGCAGTCGGCGCGGGATTCCGCGCCAATTCCAGAGGCCGTCCTGGTATTGGCCGAGCCCATACAAGACCTCATCCGGCGGGCTGGCAAACGTTTGCTCGGAAATGGATGTTGGCTGCGCTTCGAAGGCTGTTGGCCTGATCGATTTCCCCCCATCCGTTGCTTCCTGCAACAGCACGTGGCCCGTTTTGTCGGCAAACGTCAGCGCACCTGAGCGCCGGTTTACCGATACCAGCAATTCCGACGTGGAAAGAGTCACCCCATCGGAATTTTCATTTATCGAAAATTTCACGCGCGGCCATTTCCTGGTGATGACAAAACTTTTTTGATCCGGAATGGAATCGGCCGGGCCGTACAGCACGCGCACAATGCGGTTGTCGCAGACCTGCAGTTTCATCGTGCCCGGCTGGAGATGCAGCACGATGCCATCAGTTGTTTTCTTCCACGATTTAACCGGCAGGGGTGCAGCGCCGGCCAATGAAGCCGCCAGCAGCGCGAAAATGGAAATGTAAAAGGTCTTCACTTGCAGAATGAATATTGAAAATCCGGGCAGAACAAAACCGAAAAGAGATGGGTGGGTTAAATACCCATTTTTCCAAGCCCTTCATTCGCCGAAACTTATTGTGTGAAATGGGCATAGTCGAATTCTCGCGCGGTTATGAATCGCCGGCGGAATCAACCATGAATGCGCATCCCACCATTTTAATTGCGGAAGATTCGGAGAGTGACCAAGTCCTGATTGAGTTGGGATTTGAGAAAGCGAAATTTCCTTTTTCTGTCCATTTCGTCCCGGACGGCGTTTGCGCGACCGATTATCTGCAAGGCAGAGGACGTTACAGCAATCGCGCGGAATTTCCCGCGCCGATTGTTCTGCTCACGGATTTGAAAATGCCGCGCATGAACGGCCTCGAATTGCTGGCGTGGATACGCGAACACGAAACGTGGCATCATCTGCCGGTTATTGTCATCACGGGCTCGAACCAGGCGGAGGATTTGCGCCAGGCGATGGAGTTGGGCGCGAATTCCTACGTGGTGAAAGACCTGCTGATACGCCCGCCGCCAGTGTTATTTGATGCGATTCTCCAACTCAGTACCCCGCCGCACGTGAATGTCCGCGATGTGTGGGCGCAGAAGGCGACAAAAGTGCGGACTTGAAGTTTCCCACGAACTCGCGGACGGAGCGCGGAATTCGTGTCTTTTCAAATTCCAACAACTCACGGAACGAATTCCGCACTCCGTTGCAAAAGTTCAGTCCGTAAACATCACCGTTGCCTTTTTTCGTCGGCATCTTACGATGAATCCCGTTGCCACGCGGAACGGTGCATTTGTCGATTGTTGGCTCATGAACTTTACCCGGCGGAAATTTCTTCAGCTCGGCGCCCTGAGCGGCGCAGCGACTCTCGCGAAATCCAGCACGGCCACGGCGGCTCCGCTCCCGGCAGAAGAGCGTCGCGCCGCCGGGCCCAAGCCGTTCGAACTCGACGAAATCACCATCACGGAACTCCAAAAGCGCCTTGCATCGGGCAAGCTTTCGTCGGTGGCGTTGGTGAAAAAATATCTCGCGCGGATCAGGGAGATCGACGGCCGCCTTCGCAGCGTGCTCGAGTTGAATCCCGATGCGCTCGCGATCGCTGCCGCGCTGGATCGCGAACGCAAATCGAAAGGGCCCCGCGGCCCGATGCACGGCATCCCCGTGCTCATCAAGGACAACATCGCCACGCACGACCGCATGACGACTACCGCCGGCTCGCTGGCATTGGCCGGCTCGATTGCGCCGCGCGATGCGTTTCTGGTGCAGCAATTGCGCGCGGCCGGCGCGGTGATTCTGGGCAAGGCGAATCTCAGCGAATGGGCGAACATTCGCGGACAACGTTCCACCAGCGGCTGGAGCGGCCGCGGCGGGCAAACACGCAATCCCTATGCGCTCGACCGCAATCCTTCCGGGTCTAGTTCCGGTTCCGCTGCGGCGGTGGCGGCGAACCTGTGCGCCGTGGCGATCGGCACCGAAACCGACGGCTCGATTGTTTCACCGGCGCGTTACAACGGCGTGGTGGGATTGAAACCGACGGTTGGGCTGGTCAGCCGTTCGGGGATCATTCCCATTTCGCGCACGCAGGACACCGCCGGCCCAATGGCGCGGACGGTCACTGACGCCGCCATTTTGCTCGGCGCGATGACCGGAGAAGATTCGCGCGATTCCGCCACCGCCGCGAGTTCGGGGAAAGCCCTTCGCGATTACACGCGTTTTCTCGATGCCGATGGTTTGCGCGGCGCCCGCATCGGTGTGGTGCGAAGAACGTTTACCGGCCATCCCGAAATCGTTCCGTTAATGGACCGGGTGCTGGCTCAAATGAAAGAACGGGGAGCGGTATTGATCGATCCCATTGAGCTGCAGCGCGGCTCTTATGGCGACGCCGAAAACGAGGTGTTCATGTACGAGCTGAAGGCGGGACTCAACGAATATCTCGCGGAGCTCGGTCCCAATGCGCCGGTGCACACGCTCCAGGACATCATTGATTTCAACGAACGCCACGCGCAACAAGAAATGCCGTGGTTCAAACAGGAAAATTTTCTCAAATCGCAAACAAAGGGGCCGCTCACGGAAGAGGCCTATCTTAATGCGCTCGCCCGCTGCAAAAAGGGCTCGCGCGAGGATGGCATGGACGCCGTCCTGAAGAAAAACCAATTGGATGCGATCTTTTGCTCGGGCGGCGGACCGGCGCCGGTGATTGATTACGTGTACGGCGACGGCAATTCCGGCGGCGGCGGCTCCAGCCTGGCGGCGGTGGCGGGTTATCCGAGCATCAGCGTGCCGGCGGGATTTATCGAGGGGATGCCAGTCAGCGTTTTCATGATGAGCGGCGCGTGGAGCGAACCGTCGTTGCTGCGCATTGCGTTTGCGTTTGAGCAGGCAGTCAAAGCGCGAAAGCCGCCGCAGTTTCTGGAGACCATCGCAGCGCCGATTTGAGCTGAGTAGACATAAATTTGACTTCCTTCGGCGCGGGACGCGATTAAAGTGTGCTTCGTCACCAACCAACCCTATGCAAACGCACTTTCATCGGGCCATCGTGGCCATTTCTTGTCTCGGGCTCTTCGCCGGCCTCTCGCTGCGCGGCGCGGACACAACGAATGCGCCGTTGCCAAAAACAGACGCCCACGGAAATCCGCTCCGGCGCGCGCGCACGGGGCATGTATCCAATTACGACGAAGCCAAAGTCGGCAATTACACCCTGCCCGATCCGCTGGTGCTCGCGAATGGCAAACCGGTGCGCGACGCGAAGACGTGGTTCGACGTGCGCCGGCCGGAATTGTTGAAACTTTACGACAGGGATATTTACGGGGCGGTCCCGGCGAATGCGCCAAAGGCAACGGCGAAACTGATTGAGACGGACACGAACGCGCTCGGCGGTTCGGCCATCCACAAGGATGTTGCCATTCAATTTGGCGAGAGCGCGGAGGCGCCGGTGGCGCATCTCCATATCTATCTCCCGCCCAGCGCGACCAAGCCGGTGCCGGTTTTGTTGCAGATGGTGTTTTTCTCCAATCCGCCGTTCGCGGATGCGACAACCAATGGCGGCGGCGCGGCGCGGCGATTCAGCGAAGGCGGTCCGCTCACGAACATTTTTGCGCACGGCTACGGTTACGCGACGTTTCGTTACACGGACATTCAGCCGGATAATTCCAATACGTATCATGGCGGCGTCATCGGGTTGACGCTCAAGCCCGGCGAAGCCAAACCCGCGCCCGACCAATGGGGCACCATCAGCGCATGGGCGTGGGGTGCGAGCCGCGTGCTGGATTATCTGGAAACCGACAAGTCGGTGGATGCGAAACACGTCGCGCTCATCGGCCATTCGCGGCTTGGCAAAACGGTGTTGCTCGCGGGCGCGCGCGATCCGCGTTTTGCGCTGATTTATTCCAGTTGCGCGGGTGAAATGGGTTCCGCATTGGCTCGGCGCGATTATGGCGAAACGATTGACGACATGGCGGCGAATTTTCCGTGGCAGTTCTGCGGCAATTTCCAGAAATATTCCGGGCACTGGAATGACATGCCGGTGGATGCGCACGAAATCATTGCCTTGAACGCACCGCATCCGGTGTTCATCGGCGGCGGCACGCAGGATCAATGCGCGGACCCGCACGGTGAATTTTTGGCGGCGGTCGCCGCGGGGCCGGTTTATCGGCTCGTCGGAAAAAAGGATCTTGGCGCGACCAGCGGGCCGGAGATTGATCATCCCTATATCAGCGGCGACATCGGTTTCCACTATCACACCGGCGGCCACGCCATCACGCCGTCCGATTGGAATGCGTTTTTGGATTTTGCCGATAAATATTTTAAACCGGCCAAATAGCCATGCGCGGCATCGTTTCCCTTCTGGCTGCGTTGTGCCTGAGCTATTCGCTCCACGCAGAATCTTCGGTGCGTGCAGACGCACTCACGTGCGAGCATCTCACCAATCCCATCGGCATCGGCAATCAACGACCGCGCTTTTCGTGGAAGTTGCGTTCGAGCGTGGCGGGTGAAGTGCAGACCGCGTGGGAAATTCGCGCGGCATCGTCGGCGGCGAGACTCAAAGGCAGTGCGCCCGATTTGTGGAATTCAGGAAAAATCAATTCAGACCAATCCGTTTTAGTTCCCTGGAGCGGCAAGCCGCTGGCATCGCGCTCGCAGGTTTTCTGGCAGGTTCGCGTGTGGGACAAAAATAATGAACCGAGCGCGTGGAGCGCGGTCGCGTCGGTCGAGCTCGGTTTGCTCGATGCCACGAAGGAATGGAAAGGAGAATGGATCACCGCGGATTTGCCGCGCTACGACGTTGAAGCTTCGGCTTTGAACAAGGCGTCGTGGATTAGCGCCGGTTCGACTGCCACTCAACCGGCCGCCATCCGGCTGGCGCTCGAGCTTCCCGCCGATGCCGTCATTCGCAGCGCCACCATCGATGCGGCGGCAGACGGCCTCGCGACGATTTACGTCAATGGCCACGCGACTAAACAAGGGCCCACGAGCCTCACCGCGCCCTTGCACGCGGAGGCGTGGAATCAATTCATGCCCGGCAAAAATATCGTGGCCATCGGTTCCGCGCCGGTGCGCAATGCCATTCGCCGCGATCGGGGGCAAACAGGCAGAAATGCAATCGCCGCCACCGGCGTAATCGAATTAAAGAATGGCCGGCGTATTGAGTTCAACACGGACGGTTCGTGGAAAGCTGCCGTCGCCTCAGGCACGAATTGGACCGCGGCAGATTTCGACGATTCCGGCTGGACCAATGCCACCGTGCTCGCGCCCTACTCCGCGCAGCCGTCGAAATATTGGGGTGGGACTGTCGGACCGGGCCGTTACTTGCGGAAAAACTTCACCGCGAAAAAATCGATTGCCAAAGCGCGCCTGTACGCAACCGCGCTCGGCGTTTACGAGGCTTCAATTAATGGCCAGCGCGTCAGTGATGATTTGCTGGCGCCGGGCTGGACCGATTACACGAAGCGCGTGATGGTCCAGACTTACGATGTTACGAAACTGATTCGCTCCGGCGCGAATGCGATCGGCGCGGTGCTGGGCGACGGCTGGTATGCGGGCCGGCTCGGCTGGATGGGGCTGGCGCAATATGGCACGACGCCGGCGTTCAGCGCGCAACTTGAAATCAGCTACACCGACGGCACGCGCGACGTGATTGCGTCGGATGATTCGTGGAAAGGAGCCGCGGGCGAAATCGTCGGGTCCGACGAGCAATGGGGCGAGGTGGATGACGCAACAAAGGCGGTGCAGAATTGGAATAAACCGAATTTTGATGAATCCACGTGGAAGAACGCCACCGTGGAGGAACATTCCGTTGCGTTGGTCCCGCAACTCGGTCCCACCGTGCGCGAGTTGATGGATCTCGTACCACAAAAAATCACGCGGCTTGGCGATGCATGGATTGTTGATTTCGGACAGAACCTGGTCGGCCACATTCGCCTCAGCGCGCGCGGTCCCGCGGGCAAGACGATCACGGTGCGACATGCCGAGACCGTCAACTCTGACGGCTCGCTTTACACCGAAAATCTGCGCACGGCGCTGGCGACCGATAAATTCACACTCGCGGGCAAAGGCCTCGAATCCTTGGAGCCACATTTTACGTTTCACGGCTTTCGCTATGCGGAAATTACCGGCTACCCGGGAACGCTGCGCGCCAGTGATCTGCGCGCCGTGGTTGTTGGCTCCGATAATCCGCCGACCGGCACGTTTGAAAGTTCCAA
>Ga0134128_10010475_pt1 | contig 11106 bp, 9 predicted proteins | sample KB31754_FD_96462 | JGI IMG/M metagenome (GOLD analysis project Ga0134128, IMG submission 96462) | Terrestrial soil microbial communities with excess Nitrogen fertilizer from Kellogg Biological Station, Michigan, USA - KB3-175-4 | ecosystem: Environmental > Terrestrial > Soil > Unclassified ...
CGTGCGATGGCCACGCGTTGTTGTTCACCACCGGAAAGTTCGTAGGGCTTGTGTTCGATTCGGTCTTTCAAGCCGACGCGCTCCAGCAATTCGCGGCCGCGCTTGGCGGCTTCGTTGGCGGGGATGCGGGCCATGCGCGCCGGCAGGCAGACGTTTTCCAGCGCGTCGAGTTCCGGCAGTAAATAATAGGCCTGGAAAATGTAGCCCACTTCGCGGTTTCTCCATTTCGCCAGGTCGTTGCGTGAAAGCGAGCTTAGCGAGCGGCCTTGCGACAGTATTTCGCCCGGGTCGGGAAAATCCAATCCGCCGAGAAGATGCAGCAACGTGCTCTTGCCCGCGCCCGAAGCCCCACGCATTGCGAGAAAATCCCCGCGATTAATTTCCAGGTCGATGCCGCGCAACACTTCAAGTTCGCGCTTGCCGAGCATGTAGGTTTTGCCGGCGTTTTTTGCGGCGAGAAAAGGAGCGCTCATGGGTGACCTCCTTGAACATCAAACGCCGAACGCCGAACGCCGAACATCGAAGTGTCCGAAAGCCAGCGATCACTTCGGCGTTCCGCGTTCGATGTTCGATGTTCGACGTTTCCCATATTACTCATACCGCAGCGCCTCCACGGGCTTGAGCCGCCACGCGCGCCAGGCAGGCAGCACGCCGCCGAGAATGCAGATAACCAGCGCGCTGCCGCAGATGATGGCGATATCGCGCGGGACAATGAGGGCGGGCAATTCGCGGAATTGATAAATATCCGTCGGAAATAATTCAATCCCCGTGACGCGCCGCATGAAAAAGAGAAACTCATTGCGGTATTTTAATGCGAGAAATCCGATTCCCAGCCCGGTGAGCACGCCGACAATTCCGATGAACGCGCTTTGGCTCAGGAACAATCCGCCCACTTGAAAATCCGTCGCGCCCAGCGCCTTGAGCATTCCGATCTCACGCGTTTTCTGCACTACAAACGTAATAAGCGCGCTCAAAATGCACAACGCCGCCACAATCATCACGCAGAACAGGATGATGAACATCACGTTTTTTTCCACCGCCACCGCCCCGAGCAGTTTATTGTCCAGCCACGTTCCGACCTTGTAGCGTGGGCCCAGCGTCTGTTCCAGTTCTGCCTGCACCTTGCCGGCGGTAAATGGGTCTTTCAGCATGACCATCAGTCCGTGAACGTTGTCGCCGAGACTGGACATGTCCTGCGCGTTCGCCAGCGAAACCACCACGGCGGAGGCGTTGAAATCGTTGAACCCGACGTCGAAAATTCCGCGCACTGCATATTCCATCGGAGGAATGGCAACCTGCTTTCCTTTTTCGTATCCCTCGCGCATTTTCCGGACATCCTCGCCAGTGGAAACGTTGACGGTGTCGCCCACTTCGATTCCCAATTCATGAGCCAGCACGCTGCCGACCAGAATGCCATGCCCGCTGACGTCGAATTTGCCATCGATGATGTTGGTGGCGAGCGAGCTGACATTTGTCTCGTATTCGGGATCAATCCCGCGCAAGTACGGCGCCGAGTCATAGATCTTCGACGCGTGATTGTTCGTGGTCGTCTCCATCAGCACCTGCGTGTTCACGAACGGCGCCACGCCTCGCACATTTTGGTTTGAGGCGACAAGGCTCATTAATTCGCGGTAGTTGGACATTTGTTCGTGCGGCACGGAGATGTCGATGTGCGCATTGAAGCCGAGAATCGTATCGCGCAATTGCTTGTCGAAGCCGCTCATGACGCTGATGACGATGATGAGCACCGCCACGCCCAGGGCGACGCCCGCGACGGAAATGAGCGTGATGACTGAAACGAACGTCCGCTTCGGCCGCAGATAACGCAGCGCGAGCAGCAGTTCGAAAGGCAACCCAGACATTCGCCGAAGCTAAACAGACGCTGTTCGGCTGTCAACGAGGGTAACTCGGTAGAAAGCTCCCAAATCCCAAGCACCAAGCTCCAGAGAAATTCCAAGCTCCAAAAGTGTGGCGCTTTGTTTGGAATTTGTATCTTGGAGCTTGCCGGTGGGTTGTGAACAATTTTCCCGCGCCATTCTTGACAAGTTTCGATCTTCGGCTCACTCTGCCACGCATGAGAAACCGGCGGTTTTTAAGTGTTCAAAAGCTTGGAATTCTGTGCCTTCTCTTCACACTGTCGTTCACGAATATCCGGGCCGCCACCAATTCCCTGAGCGAAACGTTGCCCCCTCCGGACTCCAGCTCCAACGAGGCCTTGCGCGCCTATTTGCAATTGCAGGAGCAGATTCGCGAGACGCAACTGTCCATTGAACGGGATCGTTTGCAGGCCCAGTCTGCGGCCGCCCAGCAGGCAGTGGCGCTTTCCAACCGGCTGCAAGCCATCGAGGAATCCCTGGGCACGCAGCGCACCAATGATTTGGAAGAGGCGCAACGCACGAGCCACATGCTGATGGGTGTGCTGGCGATTTTTGCCACGGTCGGTTTCGCCGCTGTGCTGCTCATGGTCTATTTTCAGTCGCGCGCGGTGACGCGTTTGGCGGATATTTCCACGGCCCTGGCTGCGCGGCGGGACCTCGGGTTTTCTACTGTGCCCACGATTGACCTGGGAGAGCGCGAAGTGTTGCCCCATGATTCCTCGGTCGAGCAATCCAACGCTCGCCTGCTGGGCATTGTGCATCACCTGGAAAAGAAAATCGCGGAACTGGAGCAGACGGCAAACCCGCCGCTCAAGGAAGCGCACGTGTCGTCAGGCGTTATCGAATCGCCATCCAGGCCGGAACCGGAATCAGCTTCCCCTGCGCAGGACAAGACGCCGCAATTTGCCAAGTCCCTGGAGCGCGGGCAGGCTTTGCTCGCCGCCGACCGACCGGAAGACGCGCTCGCCTGTTTTGAAGAAGTCCTTGCCGCCGATCCGAACAACGCCGAAGCACTCGTGAAAAAGGGCACTGCCCTCGAGAAAATGCGCCAGCCGCAGGAAGCGCTGGAATGCTACGATCGCGCGATTGCGGCCAATAGTTCGCTGACCATCGCTTATCTCCACAAAGGTGGATTGTGCAGCCGACTGGAAAAATATGGCGAAGCCATGGAATGCTACGAGCACGCATTGCACACGCAGGAAAAGAAGCAGGCGGCTTGAAGTAGCCGCCGAGGTAAAACAAGGCGGAGTTAATGCCTGCCGGTTAGATTTCGAATCGCGGTAAATCCCTTGGATTCGCTTCCTCAGGTCGGCGGCTACGAATATCAGTTAAATGCCACCCGATTCTTCCCGCGTTCCGCTTCCAATTGTTTCCGCATCGTCTCGATCTTGGCCTTGAGCAATTCGCGATTTTCCTCGCCGCGCACGGCCAGCTCTTTTTCCAGCTCCGCGATGCGGTGTTCATAGGCCGCGAGGCGGACTTGCAGCGGTGCCTGCACTTTTTGCAATCGTGCTTCGAGGGCGGCCATTTCCGACGCGGCGTTGTCATGCGTTTCCAGCAGCATGCGCCGTTGGGAAAGCAAGCGTTGCGTCATCAACCTCGAAAACCATTGCGAGAGATGCGCCAGCAAGCCCGCCCGGGCTGCATTTTGCAAATTCTCGGTGCGTTTTTCCGCCACCAGCGCCCGCTGTTGCCAATCTCCGGCTTCAGCGCCTGCGACTATCGGCAGCATGGTCTCGGGCTGTTTCCGTCGCGCCAATTGCCACGTGGCCACTGCCAGGATTAAAACCACTACCGCCAGCACCGCGACCACCCAAAGCACGTGCGTCTGCGTTTGCGTGCCTTTCGCCTTGTTTTCCGCGACCCATTGCTGCAATTCGCCGACCGCCACCTGCTGCTTCGCCTGCAGGTCCTGCAATTGCCCCACGACGGCCTTTTCCTTGAGGTGATCGATTGCGGTTTTGATTTTTTGATCCACTATGTCGCCGCGGTGCGCCACGATCTGTCCCGGTTCATAATTGCACACGGACCACACATCCGCCGTGCGCCGGTCGCGCAATTTCTGCGTGACGGCTTCGTCGACAGCGCAATTCGGCTCCAGCAGATTGCTGAGAAAGTTTGCCACGTCCCGTTCTTCGCGGGGAAAGGCATTGATCAGATTTCGCTGGGCGATTGCCATTGAGACAAAGTTCGTGCGAGAAAAATTCCAACTCGTCTTGGAGGCTTCCTTCTCGGAAACCATTTCGTTGGCGTTGCTGACGGGAATCATCCGCACCGTCGCGCCGATTCTGAATTTTTGCGGCATCGGCTCCGGATGAATCACCACGGACATCGCCTGCCGTAGAACGGCCGCGAGGGAATCCTGGTAGGCCTTGTCGTCATTGCCGCCGGCCCACAACGCCGCGCGGTTTGTGCTGATCGGGAACGAGTCGTTTTGTTTTTGGAACAGCATCGCGAGCGATTGGAACTTGAAGGAGCCAAGTTCCTCGGCTGAAAGCGTGCGATGCCCGAAGCTTTTATTCACCGCCCGCAAGAAATTTTCGTGCGTCTTCTCGACTGCCTGGCGGAACCGTGCGTCCAGCTCATCCGGAGCGTTGGTGAAGTAGCGGAAAATCACGGGCACGCGCTGCGCTTCCTTGTCTCGATCCGCCTGGGTCGCCGCCGCGTCCACGAAACTCATTTTCGTCGTGGCGACGATATCCTCCTCAAGCTTGTCCCCGAGTTGATAGTCGCCAAGGTTTTTGGCGGAAAGATTGGAAAATGGAATAAGCACCGCTACCAGCAGTGTTACTACCAGCGGCGAAATAAAGCGAAATCCGGTTTTCACCATAGAAACGATTTTTGTTCCCCGATCATTTTATCACCATCCCACAGCGTCGCCCGCCAAGCGGTGACTTCCCCGATGCGTTTGAAATCGGCGCCGTCGAGCGGCAAATACGCCCAGTGATTGAACCAAAAACCGGGTTTCACAGCTTTTTCCAAGGTGACGTTCGGCGGCAGGTCGCCATGCGTGACGCCTCGGATTTCCACGCGCAATTTCAACGAACCCTCGCTCGCGCCGGATGCTTTCCATTGAATCGCAAAGCGCATGCCCGAAACCTTGTTTGTGTTAATCCGCAGATAAGCCTGGTAGGCGTCACGATCATATAAACTGGGCGAAATAGCGGAATGGCCTTTGAGATCCACAAACTGCGGGAGCACCTTGATGACCTTCCCGGTGGCCGCCGACGCCGCCGCGCACACGATGAAGCAAAAGGCGAAAATCAGAATCGGGCGGCGCATGTACGAGGAATAGCGCGATTCGAAAATAAACTCAATCAAATCTTAACTTTTCCCTCGTGAAAAAGGCAGGGCAGAGCTGCCGCTCTGCCCTGAAAGCCGTTTCGCGCGCGGCGCGGAACGAAAATCCGAGGCGATGTTAAATCAAATCTTCACCTTGAACTGCTCTCCGGCCTTCAGCGATTGAGTGAATGCCGCCAGCAATTCCGGGATATGCTGCAAATCTTTCAGGCTGACGACTTCCACTGGTGAATGCATATAGCGGTTCGGCAGGCTGACGAGGGCGCTTGCGATGCCGCCGCGCGTCCAAAAAATCACGTCCGTATCCGTGCCGCTCGTCGCCGACATGGCTTCGTGTTGCAGTGGAATTTTTTTTGCCTTCGCTACAGATTCCAGCCGCGCCACCACCTCGGGGTGGTTGCACCCGCCGTGCGTCAGCGCTGGGCCTTCGCCCATTTTGATGTCGCCATGCTGTATCTTGCTCACCGTCGGGTAATCCGTCGCGTGCGTCACATCCACCACGATGGCGATGTCCGGCTTCACCGAATAAGCAATCTGCCGCGCGCCCAACAGGCCCACTTCTTCCTGCACGTTCGATACGGCGCACACTTCCGCCGCAAGTTTTCCCTTCGATTCCTTCAATAACCGCAACGCTTCCGCCACGGCAAAGGTGCCGATGCGGTTGTCGAAGGCGCGCGCCACCGCCAAGTCGTTCCGTAGCAAATCGAATTCATCCACCAGCGTGATAGGATCGCCGACGCGGACCAATTTTTCCGCGTCCTTGCGGGTGCTGACGCCGATATCGATGAAAAGGTCGTGAATCTTCGGCACCTTGGGCTTGTCATCGTCGCCGCGCTGCAAATGCGGCGCTACATTGCCGACGACGCCTTTCACCGCTCCATCGCGCGTGTGAATGGTGACTCGTTGCGCTTTGGTGATGGCTGCGTCGATTCCGCCCATTTTGCGTACATAGATGAAACCGTCATCGCTGATGTAATTGACCGCCATGGCGATTTCATCGGCGTGCGCCGCGAGCATCACGCGCGGCGAACCGCCCTTGTTGAGCACCGCCACGCAATTGCCGTAGGCATCGGAGTAGGTTTGATCCGCAAACGGCGTGACGTAATCGAGCCAAACCCGCTGACCGCGGACCTCGTGCCCCGTGGGGCTGGGCGTGTTGACCAGAGTGCGGAGGAAATTCAAAGATTGTTCGCGCATTCCGGAAGGGTGGAATGACGAATGGCGAATGTCAAATGGACTGCCACTAAAAGCTCCAAAACCCAAGCTCCAAGCTCCAGAGAAGCACCAAGCACCAAATCACAATCGGCGCTGGTTACAGTTTTGGCGCTTGAATTTTGGTGCTTCTCTGGTGCTTGGAGCTTGGAGCTTTATAGATCGGCACTCGTCCCTCGACACTGGCGCTCCCTTTTGCTAACAAACTGGCGTGCGTCGCGAATTGCTGAAAGATATTTCCCGCGTGGTCGTGAAACTCGGAACCGGCGTCCTCACGGACAGCCGCAAGCAACCGGATCTGGCGCAACTCGAGCAGTTGGTCGCACAAATCGCGGGGCAACGCAAGGCGGGCAGGGAAGTGGTCATCGTTTCCTCCGGCGCTGTCGGCGCGGGCATGGGCGCGCTCGGTTATGAAAAGCGCCCGGCGGAACTTGCCGAACTCCAGGCCTGCGCCGCCGTCGGCCAATCGCGCCTGATGTCGATTTACGAAAAGCTTTTTGCGAAGCACGATCTGCACGTCGCGCAGGTGTTGCTGACGCACGACGATCTCGAACATCACGAGCGGCATCTTAATGCACGCAATACGCTGGTTACGCTGCTTCGCCACGGCGTGGTGCCTATCATCAACGAAAACGACGCGATTTCTTTCACGGAATTGAAATTCGGCGACAACGACAGGCTCTCCGCGCTCGTGGCATCATTATTGCCAGCCGATTTGCTCCTGATTCTTACGACCGTCGACGGCGTCATCGAAAATTTCGGCAAATCGAATCCCAAAACCATCTCGGTCATCGAGCACATCGATGGCGCGATTGAAAAAATGGCCGGCGGCACGGACAGCGTCACAGCTGTAGGTGGGATGAAATCGAAAATCGAGGCCGCAAAAATCGTCGTGCGTTCTGGTATTCCTTTGGTGATTGGGTCCGGTAAAAAGAAAAGCCTGCTGGCGCGTGTGATTGATGGCGAAGACGAAGGCACACTATTCGTGCCGCAGTTGACCAAACTGCAAGGCCGCAAGCGCTGGATTGCGTTTTTTCATTATCCCAAGGGCGCCTTATTTGTGGATGAGGGAGCGAAACAGGCGTTGCGTGAAAAGGGAAAAAGTTTGCTGCCACCGGGCATCGCGCGTTGCGAAGGGAACTTCGCTGCCGAAGACGCCGTGCGCATCTGTGACTTGAACGGGACCGAATTCGCGCGCGGGATTGCTGCTTTCAGCTCTTCGGAAATCAACGCGCGCACGCTTCAGCGGGTCGAGGTGGTGCATCGTGATAATTTGGTTATTTTGTGAATAAAAGTTTTAACGCAAAGACGGAGGCCCAAAGACGCAATCTCGGAGAATATCGTGTCTTTGCTTGTTTGCGCCTTGCGTTTATTTCCGTGAAAAAGAAAGCCGCAATCGACGACCTCCTTAGAGTGATGGCCAAACTTCGCTCGCCCAAGGGCTGTCCGTGGGACCGCGAACAGTATCAGATGACACTGCGCTGGCACGCTGTGGAGGAAGTCTACGAATTGCTGGACGCCATCGAGGCGCGCGATGACCACGAACTCGAGGAGGAGCTTGGCGATTTGCTGCTGCAGGTCGTTTTTCATTGCCAGCTCGCAAAGGAACGCGGCGCGTTTAATTTTGAGAAAGTTGCGCGATGCATCACGGAAAAGTTGATCCGCCGCCACCCGCACGTCTTCGGGACCACGAAGGTTAAGGACGTCGATGAAGTTTGGGCGAACTGGGAGAAAATCAAGCGCGCCGAAAAACACGGAACTAAGCACGCGCGTGCTTCCGCTTTGGACGGCATCCCGAAACATCTCCCGGCGCTCCTGCGCGCCGAGAAGCTGGTGAAGAAAGCCCGCAAAGCCAAAGTCCTGACTGACGGCGATCGCGCCAAAGGCAAACTTTCCAAAAAAGAACTCGCCGGAATGCTCTTCTCCCTAGCCCAATTCGCTCAGGAACAAGGCTGGTCGGCGGAGGATTTGTTGCTGCGAGAAATCAAGCAGCGCGAACGCAATTTCCGCAAACGGGAGAAGACCAGTTCCTGAGTTGCCAGCCGTCTTGTCATTCAGGTTGTTGTCATTAATTTCCGCTGTGGCAATTTCCGCCAATTCCATTACGTTGTTCCGACATTTTTATGACCGATCCTCGTTACACCAAACTGGCGAAGTTGCTTGTGGAATATTCCACCGACCTCAAAAAGGGCGACCGCATCCTCCTCGATATGATTGATGTCCCGGACGAAATGACCATTGAACTCATTCGCGCCGCGCGGAAACGGGGCGCGGTGCCGTTTGTGGAGACGCGCCACACGCGCGTGGGTCGTGAGATGCTGCGCTGCATGGATGAGAAGCAGGCGGCCACTGTGCGCGACATGGAATTGTTTCGCATGAAAAAGATGCAAGCGTACATCGCGATTCGCGGCAGCGAAAACGCCAGCGAAAATTCCGATGTGCCCAGCGATCGCATGTCGATGTATTCGAAGGTCATTCGGCCGGTGTTGAACTATCGCGTGAACAAAACGAACTGGTGCGTGTTGCGTTGGCCTACGCCGAGCATGGCGCAAGCCGCCGGCATGAGCACTGAGGCGTTCGAGGACTTGTATTTCAACGTTTGCACGATGGATTACCGCAAGATGGCTCGCGCCATGGTCCCGCTCGAGCGCCGCATGCAACGCGCGGATCGCGTGCATCTCAAATCGCCGGGCACTGACCTGAAATTCAGCATCAAAAACATCGGCGCCAAGATGTGCAAAGGCGATCGCAACATTCCCGACGGCGAAGTGTTTTCCTGCCCGGTCAAGGATTCCGTCAACGGCACCATTCAATTCAATACACCGACTCTCTATTCCGGCACGAAGTTTGAAAACGTCCGCCTGGAATTCAAGGACGGCAAAATTATCAACGCCACCGGCAACAACACAAAGCGCCTGAATGAGATTCTCGATACCGATGCTGGCGCGCGTTACGTGGGCGAGTTTTCGCTCGGCTTCAATCCCTACATCCTCAGCCCGATGTGCGACATTTTGTTCGACGAAAAAATCGCCGGCTCATTGCACTTCACACCCGGCCAGGCCTACGAGGAATGCGATAACGGCAATCGTTCAGCGGTCCATTGGGACATGGTGCTGATCCAGCGGCCCGAATGGGGCGGGGGAGAAGTCTGGTTCGACAATGAATTGATCCGCAAAGACGGTGTGTTCCTGCCGAAAGATTTGAAGCCGCTGAATCCGGCGAATTTGAAGTAGCGGCAGGCTCACAATGGGGCAAAGTCGGACAACAGAAGTTTGTCGCAAAATAAATTCGCCGGTAACAGGAGTGATATTTATGGGCAGAGTCCGGTTTTAGTGAACTTGCACTGTGAAGTTGTCGTGTACATTGAAAATTGCGTGTCTGTTGTGTGCAACGGCACATCAGGTGTTTTTCAGCCAAGGACAACCCGTGGTGCGCATTGCTGCGGGAGACAGCCACAGCTTGTTTCTCAAAAGTGACGGCAGCCTCTGGGCAATGGGCCTGAATAATTATGGTCAATTGGGCGACGGCACGACTAACAATATCAATCATCCTGAACAGATTGTTGCCAGCAACGTCATGGCGATTGCCGGAGGAAATCGACACAGTATGTTCGTAAAGAGCAACGGTAGCCTTTGGGTAATGGGCTTAAACAGTTATGGTCAGTTGGGGGATGGGACTTACGACAATACGAATCGACCGGAACAGATCGTCGCCAGCAACGTGACTGCGGTAGCTGCAGGAGCCTTTCATAGTCTGTTTATTAGGAGCGATGGCAGCCTTTGGGGAATGGGTTGGAACAATCTCGAGCAGTTGGGAGATGGCAAAGAGGCGAATACCAATCGGCCTGAGCAGATTATTGCGAGTAATGTCACGGCAATTGCCGCATCTGACCTTCACAGTTTGTTTCTCGAGAGCGACGGCAGTCTTTGGGCCATGGGCTATAGCACTTATGGTCAGTTGGGTGATGGTACTTATAATCATACCAACCGCCCAGAGCAGATTGTTGCCAGCAATGTCACGGCAATTGCGGCAGGAGAATTCTTCAGCCTGTTTCTCAAAAGTGACGGCAGCCTCTGGGCCATGGGCATGAATAATCATGGCCAGTTGGGTGATGGCACTTACAATAACACCAACCGTCCTGAGCTGATCGTGGCTGACGGCGTTATTGCAATCGCTGGGGCAGATTTTCACAGCCTATTTATCAAGAGTGACGGTAGTTTATGGGCAATGGGCTACAACGGCCATGGCGAGCTGGGGGACGGCACCACGGACAATAATTACTATCACACCAATCAACCTGAACAGATTGTGTCCAGCGGGGTCATCGGGATTTCCGGTGGTGGAGGGGACAGCCTGTTTCTTAAGAACGACGGCAGTTTATGGGCTATGGGCTACGATGTATTTGGTGAGTTGGGTGGTGATTATAACTACACAAACTTTCCGCAAGAAGTTCTGGCACCCTATAACATAATCTCTGGGAAACTTTTGACAGATTCCAATATGCAATTGTCCTTCGTAGGAATCGCTGGGGCAAATTATGCACTGGATCGTTCTGCAAGTTTTTCACCAGTCACCTGGGTTCCGCAGATGACCAATCCCGCCGGTTCGTTTGGAGCGCTGGTTTTCACAAATGCATCGATCTCTGCGAACAGTTTCTGGCGCGTCCGTTACGTGCCTTAAATTCCACTGCAAGAACCAAAGACGGAGAATTCGCACA
>Ga0134128_10010476_pt1 | contig 11105 bp, 9 predicted proteins | sample KB31754_FD_96462 | JGI IMG/M metagenome (GOLD analysis project Ga0134128, IMG submission 96462) | Terrestrial soil microbial communities with excess Nitrogen fertilizer from Kellogg Biological Station, Michigan, USA - KB3-175-4 | ecosystem: Environmental > Terrestrial > Soil > Unclassified ...
GCCTCGCTCGTGCCGGAGCGGCGCAGGACGGCAAAGGGCAAGTTCTGGATCGGGAAGTCCGCGCCCGGAGCGTTGGCCGCTTCGACCCAACTCTTCAGCGCCGGATCGTGTGTGCCGTTCAGCAGGGGCATGCGGCCTCAGCGGGATCGTGTGTGCCATTCATGCGCGACATGCGGCGCTCAGCGGTATCGTTGTGCCTTTGGCCGCGACATGAGGCCTCAGCGGGACCGCCGGTCCGCCTGCGGATGAGCAGCATCAAAGCTCTTCGGCAGGGCGTCCCAGCAACGTGCGTAGTCGCGCTGCAATTGCGGCGACTCCAGCGCAAAGCGGGTCGCGCCGATCGGCGCACGGGTCTCGAACATGAACGCCAGAGTATCGGCGAGTCTCTGTGGACGGCTCGTATCTGCTCGGCTTGCCCGCTCGAAGGTCGCCGCATCCGGTCCGTGCCCGCACATGCAGTTGTGCAGCGAGGCGCCGCCAGGCACGAACCCTTCCTCCTTCGCGTCATAGACGCCGGTGATCAGGCCCATGAATTCACTGGCGACATTGCGGTGATACCACGGGGGACGGAACGTACCCTCCATCACCAGCCAGCGCGGCGGAAAGATGACGAAATCGAGGTTGTCGACGCCCGCGGTGTCGCTGGGCGAACGCAGCACCAGGAAGATCGAGGGATCGGGGTGGTCGTAGCTGACCGAGCCCAGCGTATTGAAGCGCCGCAGGTCGTATTTGTACGGCGCGTGATTGCCGTGCCAGGCGACCACGTCCAACGGCGAATGACCGATGGCCGCGCTCCACAACTGACCGCCGGATTTCGCCAGCAGCTCGAAATCCCCATCACGATCCTCGTAAGCGGCGACGGGAGTGAGGAAATCGCGAGGGTTCGCCAACCCGTTCGAGCCGATCGGTCCGAGATCCGGCAGCTGCAGCGGTGCGCCGAAGTTCTCGCACACGTAGCCGCGTGCCTGAGAGTCCAGGAGCTCGACACGAAAGCGCAGGCCGCGCGGAATGACACCGATCTCCTGGGGCTCGAGCTCCAGCACGCCCAGCTCGGTTGCCAGCCGCAGCCGCCCGAGCTGCGGCACGATCAGCAGCTCGCCATCCGCGTCGTAGAAGAACCGACCCTCCATCGAGCGATTGGCGGCATACCAGTGAATGGCGCATCCCCACTGCGCCTGCGGTGCGCCGTTGCCACCGGCAGTCACCAAGCCGGCCAGAAAATCAGTCGGCTGTGTGGGAATCGGCAGAGGGTCCCAGCGCAACGGATTGGGCGGAGTGTTCTCGAAACGGAGCGACAGCAAACCCGGGGGCGCAACCTTGAACTCGCCGTGCGCCACGGAAGGGCGAATCCGATAGAGCCAGCTGCGGCGGTTGGCGTGGCGCGGCGCCGTGAAGGCGGTGCCTGAGAACTGCTCCGCGTACAGCCCATAAGCGCAGCGTTGCGGCGAGTTGCGTCCCTGGGGGAGCGCCCCAGGCAACGCCTCGCTGGCGAAGTGGTTGCCGAAACCGGACTGGTATTGCAGCACGCTCAGGCCTCTGAGGGGACGGGCGCGATTGACCGCCGTCCCGCCGCCAATGTAAATAGTTGCACGCGCAACTGTCAACGGAGGGGGACTTGCAGCACGCCCGCATCCCACTGCATCTGCCGAGCTTCGTGCCGTTCCGGCTGAATCGCCTGGCCGTCGCCGTGAGCAACTATCTGTCGGTCATCTATCGCGAACGCTTCGGACTGGACATTCCCGAATGGCGCGTACTGGTCACCGTGGGCCCCGAGCGAGGCTGCACTGCTCAGTACATCGCCGGCAGCACACGGATGCACAAGACGCGCGTGAGCCGTGCAATTGGGCATCTGGAGGAGCTTGGACTCATGGAGCGCAACTCCAGTGCACGCGACCGCCGCGAGAGGCAATTGCGGCTGTCGAAAATGGGGCGCCGCATGTATCAGGAGCTCGTGCCCCTCGCGCTCGAGCGCGAACGGCTGTTGCTCACGTGCCTGAACAAGGATGAGCTGCGTGGCTTCCTGCTCGCCTTGGAGCGCCTGGAGCAGTTTCTCGATCTATAATCGGGGGTCGGGCCTCGAGGTGCCATCTACTTGCCAACGTTCATCCCATTCCTGCGTGCCCTGGCGACTCTGCCGCAAGCTCCCGTAACGCTGCGCAGACGGGTGACTTCGCGCCTCGCATTAACGCTGCGCACCCTGGTGACCGCGCTCGCGGCCAGCGTGATTTGCTCGGCAGCCGCTGCGGCTGCAAACAATCCCATCCATATCGACCTCGCTCATTCGGCGCAGTTGACGGTCGACGCACAGGAGACTACTGATTCCGTGACGCTATGGGTCCGCCGCGCCGCCGACAAGAAGCTCATCGACACCAAGGACGTCACCGTGTCGATTGCGGGCAAGAATCAGGTCCTGACCCGCCGGACGGACGGCAGCTTTTCTTTTCCTATCGACGATCTGCGCGGCAAGGACGCGAAACCGGTGCAGCTGGTCGTAGGCCACGACGGAATCCGCGAGTTGCTCGACGGCCAGCTGCCCCCGCCGCCGGAGGGCCTCACGACGGGGCTGCTCGGCAGCCACAATCAGCTCTGGTGGTGGGTCATTAATATCGGCGTGCTGTTCATCGGGGTGCTCGCCTTGTCACGCAAGAAGTCGTACTAGGAGGCGCGCTGCCACCAGCGGGCCCCTCTCAAGGCCCCATTCGCCTTCTTGATGGCTCGATCGACGAGCGGGACTCCCGAGCTTTTCAAAAGACCGCTCCGGTCCAGGCGGTCGTGGTAGTGCAGCACCACGGGCTCGCCGAACGAGCGCTCGGGCATTCGCTGCGCCAGGCCCGTCGGAAAGTTGTATTCGACAGGCAGTTCCTCGAAGGGCAGGTTCAGGCGCATCATTGCGAAGGCCCAGGCAACCTGGTCCACATGCATCGACCAGCGCTGCATCCGCTCCACGTGTGGCAGCAGGTCGCTGGCGCACTCCAGCCATGCGCGGCCGAGCGCGGGCAGCAAGGCCTTGGGGATCAGCAGCATCCCACCGTTGCAGTTGAGTGCATAGGTGCGCCCCGCAGGGGCACAGCTCGGTGCCACGATCCGCGGCGCCTGAGTGAGACCCATGAGCACGCGCAGCTCCTCGAGGATCTCCAGTGGCGGATTTTCACTATCGACGCGCCTCGCCCTGACGGCATGCAGGTTCGCGACATCCGTGAGTGGCCGCAGGATCGAGATATCGGTATCGCAAGCCACGAGCACATCGAAATCCAGGTCATCCAGCGTGAAACACTGATTGATCTTGTTGGTGTACTTCCCATCGGGTCCCGGAGTCAGAGCCAGGCTCCGCACTCCGAAGGAGCTCGCAAGCTCGCGTCCCGCGGCCCCACTGGCGGGTGTGACGTGTGCCACGATCTCATCGCGCGAGACGCCAGCAGCCAGCAGCGAACGGAGGAAGATGCGACCCTGAACCAGAAAGCGCGGGTCGCCATCGAGCACGAAGCTGTAGATCAAACGCATGTTTATTTGACGATCACCGGCACGAGCAGATGCGCATCGTACTTTCCGCCGGTGCGCAGCACGTGGCTCCCGGAATTGCGCGTGCGCTGGTGGCGCGCGAACGGCAGATTCGGCAGCGAGTCGGTGTAGATATCCGCGCCCTGCACGACCAGGCGCAGGCTCTCCCCGGCCCTGAAGAGGGTCGCCGACGGCCACAGCTCGATTTCCAGCGCAACCGCCTCGCCCTCCGGCAGAGGCTCCTCGCGATCGTGCGGGTGGACCGGTTGCCACGCTGTGGAGCGATCTGCGTCCAGCGCGCGATGACTCGCACGCAGCCACCCAAGGGCCACCGGGCCGTTTTCGTAGAAGGCATAGAAGGTGAAGCCGACGGGTGCGCCATGCTCGTCCAGCTTCTGAATCGCCACGAACACGTCCGCATCGCGGGATCCAACTGCCTCGAGCCACAGCCGCAGCTTCATATGGCCCGTCAGCTCCGTGTCCTGCGCGAAGCGATGATCGAAGACGGCCCGGCCCGTCTGCGCTTCATAGCGGATCTCGGCAATGGATGGAGGCGGAAGGTTCGTCAGTGCGGCATTGCCGGCATCCAGCCACAGCTTTCGATAGTGCGTGCGCGCGAGCGGCCACTCATTCTCGGCCCGCTCTTCTGCAACTCCCGCGCGCTCGCGTATCTCCAGGCGCACGCGCGGCCAGGCGGTCACCTGCGTGGCCCGTTGCTGCAGGAAATGATCGAAAAACTCGGCTCGCCGGCGCCGACTCTCCGCGCGGTAATAGTGCGCCCACTTCTTCTGCCCATGAACGTCGAGCCACTTGCGCCGGCTGGAGATGCGCTTGAACACCTCGAGCGTGCCCCGCGTGTGCAGGCCCTGGTCAGACCAGCTTGCGACCACATAGGCCGGCGCCTGGATGGCCTCCAGCTGGACCTCTTTGGATTTCCAGTACGCATCCCACAACGGATGCGCCTGCACGTTGGCCCAGGTATCTTCGGTGCGGGTGAGGGAGAAGCGGATGTTGTCCGAGGCACGGGGGATGAATCCGGTCTCGGGTATCCCGCCATGGGTGGCAAATTCGCGATACCAGTCGGCGAACCCCTCCCACGGATTGATCGCTGCGAGCGGGCCGGGCCGCAAGGCGGCGACGTAGTACTGGATCGCGGCCAGATACGACACTCCCGTCATCCCCACCCTGCCGTTGGACCAGGATTGCGCGCCGAGCCACTCGATCGCGTCCCGACAGTCCTGCGCCTCGACGCTGCCGTTGTGATGAAACTCCCCTTCCGACTGCCACGCACCGCGCGGGTCCGCAAACACGACCGCGTAGCCACGCTGACACCAGAACACCGGATCGGGAGCCTCGAACGCCGTGAGCGGGGACAACCACTGCGGATCCACGCCCGAGGCAGGCCAGAACACGCGATTGGACAGGCCATGCTTGCCGTAGGGGCTCCAGCCCAGCAGGACGGGCAGACCGCTCTCCACTCCTGGCGGGCGGTAGAGGTCGATGTAGATCCGCACTCCGTCGCGCAACGGCACGGCGATGTTGCGCTGGATGCGCACGCCCTGCTCGATGCGCTCGTCGCAGACCAGCGGCGGTAGCGGCGGCTTGTTGGGGGCGGTCCGCGGGTCGACACCCGGACGCATCAGCAACTGGAAGGAATCCTCGCGGGTCATCTCAGTCCGGCCGGTACCCCATGCGAAAAGCTCCCCAGTGCCGCCCGCGCACATAGATCGGCGCCGACAGGTCTTTCAGCAGCGCGAACACACCCCCGCCCATGTCACGCCGATAGGTTTGCAGCAGGAAGGGCTTGGTGTTGCGGCTGACTCGCTGCACCGCGCGGTCCTTGAAGATGCGCCGGTTACGACAGTGCGCGGCGTTCCACACCGGGTCCGGACCCTGCGGCTGGCGGTACTCGGGATTGTGAGTCGGCAGATAGCCGCTGCGCGCCCACGCGACGCAGAAAACGATGCGGGGATCGGACTTCTGCAGCGGATCCTGGATGGGCGGCAGCAGCCGGTCGGTGAACTCGACATAGTCGGTCAGAAACTGCGGCGGATCGGTGCCCGCCACCGCCCGGTAGCGCTCATCGAAGAGTTGCGCCTCCGAGATCTGCCCGCGGCCGATGGCCGCCTCGAACTCGCTTCCGATGCGCTTCGCCGTGGCGATGACGGTGCGAATCAGCGCCGTGTCCCCGGTCTCTACCCCGCTCTCGGCGGTGAACTCAATGAGCGTCTCACTGAGCGCCAGCAAGCGCTCGACCCGGCCGTCGGCCTGCTTCAGGTTAGAGGAGGACAGATCCACGCCCGCGGCCAGCCCTTCCAACTGCTGCAGCGTGGTATCGCAACACTCCAGGTTGCCAGCCGCCGCGCTCGCGATCGCATCGACCTCCTTGCCCACTGTGGCAAAAGCCTCGTGCGCACGTGCGATGACGCCGTTCACCTGCTGAGTCGCCTGGGTTGCCTCGGTCGCGTGTCGGGTCGCACCGCCACTCTCGCCGATCAGGCCTTCGATCTGCTGCCCGAGCTCCGCCACGATAGCGGCGATTCGTACGGTGGCCGCGCGTGTCTGCTCCGCAAGCGTCTTGACCTCACCTGCAACGACAGCAAAGCCGCGACCGGCCTCTCCGGCACGGGCCGCTTCGATGCCGGCATTGAGGGACAGCAGGCGGGTCTGCTTCGCGATGGTCTCGATCGCGGCGGAAACGCTGGCGATCTGCTTGAGCACCGGCGCGAAGGAAGCGAGGCGCTCCTCGATGCGGGTGACCGAGGCGCTCAAGCGGGAAATGTTCTGCACCGCTCCGCCGATCAGCGTGCGCGACTCGGAGATCTCCGCTTTGGCTGTGGAGGCAGCACTTTGCGCCTTGCGCGAGGCCTGATCGATGGAGTGGTTACCCACCACCATCGTCTGCGCCGTCTCCTGCAGCTCCTTGAACTGTGAGGCCTGCTCGGAAACGCGGCCAGTGACCTCCTCGAGGTGGCCCGAGATGTCCGCGACCTCGATCCCGAGCGAGCTGATGCGGTTGGCCAGCTCCGCGATCACTCGCTCGCTATCCACCTTGAAGTCAGTCTCGGTCTGCATCGCTCAAAGGTTACACGTTCCCCCTGGCGACTGTCGGGCCGCACCGGGGTGTTCCGTTTCCGGAGCACCCCGACGAGCAGACAACACCCGCACGCGCACGGGGTGCGGGCACCCCGCGGCGCTCACCTGACTTCCGCCGGCCGTCGATCTCAGCTCGTGGGTGCCGGCGGCGGAGCCGGCGCCTGGGTCTGCGTATTGTCCTCGAAATTCGTGGTCTGGCCGCCGGACTGAGCCGGCTGGGCCGCGGTTGCGGCAGGTGCCGCAGCGGGAGCCGCCGCAGGCGGAGTCTCGGCCTGCTTGCCGCAGGAGGCCAGCAGCACAGCTGCGAGCGCGAGCGTGAACACCGGCAACGAACGCAATTGCATGTGAACCCTCCTCTAGCCTGAGCCGGCGATTGTCCCCCTCACGGGCGCCGCATTCAATTGCGGTGCGCATCACCCAGCCATGCAGCGGGGTCCTCGCCAGAGCGTATTTGCCCCGCTGCGCGGGACCTGTGCTGCGGCGCCCTTACGATTTCGGCAGTGCGAAAGTGAGGATGCTCCGGCCCGCGGCGATGGTGACGAGCTGCTCGCCATCGACCTCGTAGGTGACCGGCGCCGCCATGATCGTGCCGCCCGTCTCCACCGACCACAGCAGCCGCCCGGACTGGGAATCCAGGGCAAAGAAGCGCGTCTGATCGGAGCCGAACACGACCCCGCCCTGAGTCGACATCAACCCGCCCGTGTCGTTGTTCACCCGCCGGGGCGCCTGAGCGTGCTCCCATATCTGTTGGCCGGTGCTCGCATCCAAAGCGCGGACGGCGGTATAGAACGACCGTCCCGCGGTGCTGGGCAGGGTCTGCGCGGTGGGAAAGAACACCATCCCCTGCTCCAGCACCGGCACGAAGAAGCGATCCAGGACCGGATCGTAGGTCGGAGGCCACCAGTTGGTGCCCCCCTTTGCCCCCGGATAGATCGGCCTCCCCTGGGTGGCGTGCAGGTCCTGCACGGCGCGGATGGGGTGTCCGCTCGCATCCAGGCCCGCCGTCCAGTTGGTACGTACGAACGGGGCTCCGGCGATGAACGCACCCGTATCGCGATTCAACACGTAATAGAACCCGTTGCGGTTGGCCCAGAGCAGGCGCTTCTGTACGCCCTGGGGTGTCACCCGATCGGCAATCACCGGAGCTTGGGTGGAGTCCCAGTCGTGACTGTCACCGGGAGTGAATTGAAAGTACCACAGCAGCTTGCCGGTCTCCCCCCGCAGCGCAACCACCGAGTTGGAATAGAGGTTGATACCCGCGCGGCTGCTGCGATCGAAATCCGGCTTGGGGCCGCCGCAGCCCCAGTAGAGAGTGTCGGACTGTGGATCGTACGAGCCCGTCATCCACGATCCCGCGCCGCCCACTTTCCACGAATCGCCCGACCACGTGTCGTGGCCCGGCATTCCCGGACCGGGAATGCAGTCGAAGCGCCAGCGCTGCTTTCCGGTGCGCACGTCGTAGGCGGAAATGAAACCGCGGCTGTCCTTTGGCGCCGTACCGACACCGGTTACGACGACATCGCGAAGAGCCACCGGTGCGGCGCTGATGTAGGAGCTGGGATACGCCGGATCCACCGTCGCCTCCCAGAGGACTCTACCGGTGGCGGCCTCCAGCGCCGTGAGCTTCGCATCCCACGTACCCACGAATACTCGATTATCGAGCACGGCGACGCCGCGGTTCTGACCTATGGGCCCTTCGCCACCGCCGATTCTCGGATACGCGTGCACGTGCTCCCATAGCTTGTGGCCGTTGGAAGCATCGAGTGCCACGACCGTTGCGGGCGGTACCGTGATGAACATGATGCCGTCGCGCACGAGCGCGGACGACTCGTTCTTCTCGGCCGAGTCCGGAAGCTGCACGAGCCAGCGCAGAGCCAGGCGGCTCACGTTGTCGCGGGTGATCTGCGTCAATGAGCTATGACGCGCGGAGGCATAGCTGCCGGAGTAGCTGACCCAGTCCGCGCCAGGCGGCCTCGCGAGCTGCTCGAATGGCACGCGCAAATTATCGAGTCGCGCCTGCATCACGGGCGCCATGGCCTGCGCGCCCTTGCCCACATCGAGTGAGCGGATATAGGCGATGAGCTGCCAGATGGGTTGCCAACCCAGCGGATGGCTCATCATCGCCGTCTCGGGCACTCCATAACGGATGGTGCGATACAGGGCCCATTCGCTGTCGCCGTGCTTGAACTCGCGCCCGACCAGCGGCGGCGCTCCAGGGCCTCCGCCGGCATCCGCCCCGTGGCACGCGGCGCACTCCGTGCTGAACAGCTTGGCGCCCGCTGCGATGTCCGCGGGCGTGTTGCTGGGAATGCGTACCACGGCGTACGGGTTGCGCGTTGCGACGATGCGCGCAATGTCCGGTTGCCGTCCGCCCGGGAGCAGCAGGTGCAGCAGCTCCCCGGGACGCATATCGGGAATCCTGCCGGTGAGCCCCAGCGCCATTGCCTCGACGCGCCAGCGTGTCTGCGGCAACGCCACCGCCAGAACGAGGAGTCCGATGACGGCGGCCGCTGCGATCCGGCCCGGCCCCCTACGCCACCAGCGCGGCAGCGGCGGGCGCGTCAGCCTTCCAGGCAGCGGCACTACGTTGGCAGGGCGGCTCTGCCGAGTCGCCTCAGATGATACGGGAGATGACAAAGCATCTACTCTTCAGGCCTGTCGGGTCTGCAGGCGCTTGTGCGGCGACGCATTGCGCGCCGCCGACAAGACATCCTCGTATGCCGCATCGCGCGCCGAGGGGCTGCAGTAGTGCGCGATCAACTGCTCTGCGCCTTGCAGGGTGGCAGCCGCGCGCGCCTGGTCGGTCAGCGCTGCTATCAGCCCGTCGGCGATGCCCGAGGCATCCGGCGTAGTCAGGAATGCGCAACGCTCGTTCAGGATCTGGTTGTGCACCAGGGTGTTGGTGGCAACCACGGGCCGCCCCGAGGCCAGATAGGGCAGCAGCTTCCCGGGAGGATTGATGCCCTGGATGCGCGGGGATACCAGCACATCGGCCGCGCCCAGATAGGCGGGCATGCTGCTCTGCGGCTGCATCCGCTCGAGCACCACGTGCTGCGAGACTGCGAGCTTCTCCGCCTGGGCACGCAACTCGGCGATCTCCGGGTCCGTTCCGCCGACCAGCAGGAATACGGCTTCCGGAACTGCCGCCACCACCGTGGGAATGGCCGCGATGAGCAGATCCAACGCCTGCAGGGCGACGAACGACCCGGTATACAACACGAGCTTGCGTCCGGGACCGATGCCGTAGCGTGCACGCACCGCCGCGATTTCTTCCGGTGTGGCGCTGCTGCCCACTTCGAAGTTGTTGACGATCACCACACACCGCGCGCCGGGGTACGCGCGCTTTGCGGCGCTCTCCACGGCCGGCGAGATGGCAACCACTGCGCAAGCGCCGCGCACGCTCTGCTTCTCGACCCAGCGAAACGCATTGATCACCGAGCGCCGCCGGCTGAACTTCCAGTCGGTGATCTGCAGCGGCAGGCTGGAATGCATGTCGTAGATGTAAGGAATGCGGAAGATCGCGCCGGCCAGCCGGGCGAGGAACGCGCCTTCCTCGTGCGCATACAGCAAGTCATAACGCCGCAGGCACAGTCTTGCGATCAGGTTGAGGAACAGCAGCCAGTCGAACCAGATCTTCAGGCCCGAGGGTCCCGGGCGGATCGAACCGGTGAAATGCGGTCCGCGCGAGCGAAACACGCGTGCCCGCAGCTCGGGCGGCGGGTCCTCGCCCACTCCGTAGGTCAGGATGTCGACCTCGTGTCCGCGCGCCAGCAGCTCGCGGGCACGGTGATAGGCACTCAGCGGCGTGCCGCGGGCGGTGTAGAAGGACTCAGGAACGATTTTCAGTATGCGCATTACACGTCCCAATACGAAACCAGCCGGGCCTGATTGGCCGCGAGCAGCTCGAGGAAGCGCGGCGAGAGCAGGAATTCCAGCTCCGCGTGACGCCCATGGCTGCTTGGCTTGTGGACATCTGCAGCCGCCGTGCCGGGGTGACAGCACAGCTCCACCGGCCCCCGCGGATCGACACAGGAGCCGGGTGTGGAGGGCAGCCGCCCCCGCATGAATGCCCGCAGATCGATGATTCGCACGGGCGAACGCAACCCGGCGCGTTGAAACTTTCTGGACGCTTTCATAGCGAGCAGCTCACGCACCAGCAGCGTCGCGCCCCGGGCCCGCCAGACACCGCCCAAGCGTGTAATTCTGACTCTGCGGATCACGAATCTTGGCAAAACGTTCGCCACGGCAGTGCACACCACCGGCAGCTGATGCAGGTGTTTGTGGCCGTCGAGATGCGAAATGCTCACCCCGTGGTCACGCACGAATCCGATCTGCGCGGCGATCTCCCTCTCGACATCGGCAAGCACGAGTGCTCCGGTGACCGACCTGGCCGCCAGTGCGCGCTTGGAGCAGAAGCGACCCTCAGGATCCACCAGCGATCTCGCCGGAGTCAGCGGCCGCCCCTCGCACAGATTCAGGTGCACACCGAAGCTGGCACGGTCGGCGAGCCC
>Ga0134128_10010477_pt1 | contig 11105 bp, 14 predicted proteins | sample KB31754_FD_96462 | JGI IMG/M metagenome (GOLD analysis project Ga0134128, IMG submission 96462) | Terrestrial soil microbial communities with excess Nitrogen fertilizer from Kellogg Biological Station, Michigan, USA - KB3-175-4 | ecosystem: Environmental > Terrestrial > Soil > Unclassified ...
CAGAAGACGGACACGTACTCGGGCCGCTTCCTCGGGGTCATGTTCGAATCCGTTGGACCATTCGGGATGTTCGAACCCGACCTGGAACACGGCGTCGCCGGCGAACGTCAGCCGGTCGCCGGCGGACGCCAGCCGGACCACACTGTGCCCGGGAGTGTGGCCGCCGGTCCGCTGGACGAGTACCCCCGGCGCCACCTCGTATTCCGCTTTGAACGGTTGCAACTGGCCGCGGTACTCGTTCAAGAACCGCTTGGCGGTTGACCGAAGCGCGTCCGGGAACCCCTGGGGCATGGAGGTATGGGAAAAATCTGGAGCCTCCCAGAACTCGGCCTCGGCGGCTGCCAGGTGGACCCGCAGGTCAGGGCGCAGCCTGTCCCTTACCCCATCAGCGAGCAGGCCGCCAACATGGTCCATGTGCAGGTGGGTCAGAACCACGTCGGTGACGGCTGCGAGATCGATTCCGGCTGCCTCTAGTCGTTGGACCAATCGCCCGGACCGGGGCAGGTTCAAGTCCGGGTCCGCGCCGAGCCCAGCATCGACGAGTATGGTTTGCGCGCCGCTGCGCACCACAACCGCGTTCAGCGCCCAGTCGAGCATGTCCGGCGGAAGGAACTTGTCCTTTAGCCAGGCCGCTCGGACGGCAGGGTCAGCGTTGGGACCTAACATCGTGCTTGGCAGAGACAGGACGCCATCGCTGACCACCATTACTTCAATCTCGCCGACGCGCAGCGCATAACGCGATGGAACCAGTTCATCTCGTCCCCGGTTTCCGGAGTGTGAGGTGTTTTCCACGCTTATGTTTGTCTGCTCATGCTCGGGTTCCGTGGATGAAACTGCAATTGCGTACTGTGAATTCCGCATAAATCTCCTCTCAATTCCTGACCGATGTGAGCGATGACGACGTGCCCACCCTCAGCCTCGAGCCTTATGACAGTGCAGTCCTCCTAGTTGTGACAAGAAACGGGTGAGTTCCATTTGGTGAGGCAGTCGGTAGCGAGCTGCCCCGGGAAACCTTTGGAGATCCCTGATTCACACTTCCGAAGCGCAGGCATTCCTCGTTCGTGTCACAGAACGTTGCGGCATTCGGTCTCAGCGAGTGCCCAGACAGACGAGATGGTCGTTTGCTGCCTCTGGATTAATCATGGAAACCCTTCGCGCCAGCCTCGGCGAGCAAGATTCACTGTGAAGCGAGAAAACATCTTCGAGCGATCAGCCGATCGATGACGAGAAAAAGTGTTCGGGGGATCAGAAGCGAGGAAGCGGCTGTACGACAGAGGCAGTTCGGCATGAATGCGCTTCCGGAGAGGGTGAGAGTACTGCCCTTGAGGATGTGTCGAGGGAACTGAATTGACCGAAAGCGCATTCAACGAGACGGAGGTAATGGCGAATGGAAATCAGCACAGAACGACGGGTAACCCCACCAGCGCAACCCCTGACCGCCGATGAAGTACAAGCGATGGACGCCTATTGGCGTGCCTGTAATTACTTGTGTGCCGGAATGCTTTATCTTCGCGCCAACCCCTTGCTCAAGGAACCGCTTCGCCCCGAGCACTTCAAGAATCGCCTGCTTGGACATTGGGGAACTGACCCCGGCCAGACCTTTATCTGGGTACACCTGAATCGGGTGATTCGAAAGTATGACTTGAACATGTTCTACATTGCGGGTCCGGGACATGGCGCGCCTGCCGTTCTCTCCAACTGTTATCTGGAAGGAACGTACTCCGAGGTCTATCCGGAGAAGAGCGTTGATGAAACTGGAATGCTCAGGTTGTTCCAGGCGTTTTCTTTCCCAGGACAACTTGGCAGTCATTGCACTCCGGAAGTGCCCGGGTCGATTCACGAGGGTGGCGAACTGGGTTACAGCTTGTCGCACGCGTTCGGCGCAGCGTTCGACAATCCCGACCTGATCGTGAGTGTGGCGGTCGGCGATGGCGAAGCGGAGACCGGCCCGCTGGCGACATCGTGGCACTCCAACAAATTCCTGAATCCGATTAGGGATGGAGCGGTGCCGCCAATACTTCATTTGAATGGCTACAAAATCGCCAATCCCACGGTTCTGGGACGAATCGACCCTGAAGAGATCGAGAACCTTTTCAAGGGATATGGCTGGACTCCCCATCTAGTTGAAGGTGACGATCCCAATACGATGCACCAGAAGATGGCGGCTGCGGTCGAAACGTGCATCCTGAAGATTCGATCGATTCAGGAAGAGGCGCGAAGCACAAACAATCCAGTGCGACCCCGTTGGCCCATGATCATCCTCCGATCTCCAAAAGGATGGACCGGTCCCGAAGAAGTCGATGGACATAGGGTGGAAGACTTCTGGCGCGCGCACCAGATTCCCGTGCTCGACGTGAAAGCTAACCCGGGTCATTTGAAGATTGTCGAGGAGTGGATGCGCAGCTATAGGCCGCACGAGCTTTTCGACGACCGCGGAACTTTGATCCCGGAACTCCGCGGCCTGCAGCCAACGGGCGAACGGCGAATGAGCGCAAATCCGCACGCGAACGGAGGAAGGCTTCGCAAGCCTCTCGATCTCCCAGACTTCCGGGACTACTGCGTTTCTATTGACAATCCCGGAACCAAGTTCGCATCGCCGACGGAAGCCCTCGGAAGGTTTTTGCGCGATGTGATGCGTCGCAACATGAGCATTTTTCGAGTATTCAGTCCGGATGAGAATGCCTCAAACCGCCTCCAGGACATCTATCAGGCGAGTCTCAAGACCTGGCTTGCGCCCTACAAACCAGAAGATGCAGATGGAACGAATATTGCGCCCGACGGCCGCGTAATGGAGATGCTCAGCGAGCACACACTCGAAGGCTGGCTCGAAGGCTATCTCCTTACTGGTCGTCATGGTCTGTTCAACACGTATGAATCCTTCGCCCACATCATCGACTCGATGTATAACCAGTTCTCGAAATGGCTGGAAAAGGCAAAACTAGAAATCGATTGGCGGTCGCCGGTCTCCTCGCTCAATCTCCTGATCACTTCGCTGGTCTGGCGACAAGATCACAACGGCTTCACACATGAGGACCCCGGGTTTCTGGATGTCGTAAGCAACAAAAGCGCCGGCGTCACGCGCATCTACCTGCCACCAGATGCAAACTGCCTGCTTAGCGTAGCCGACCATTGTCTGCGCAGTGTGGACTATGTGAACGTGATTGTGTCCGACAAGCAGCAACACCTCCTGTCGATATGGAAGAGGCAGTCGTCCACTGCACCAAGGGGATTGGGGTTTGGAATTGGGCCAGCAACGACGCCGGCTGTGACCCCGACGTCGTTGTGGCATGCGCAGGCGATATTCCAACCCAAGAAGCCTTGGCTGCAGTCGCGCTTCTTCGCGAAGCGCTTCCTGACCTCAAGATCCGGTTCGTGAATGTCGTCGATCTATATCGGCTCCAGCCAGATACTGAGCATCCTCACGGAATCTCCGATCGTGACTTTGACTCTCTATTCACTGTGGATAAGCCGGTGATATTCAATTTTCATGGCTATCCATGGCTGATTCATAAGTTCACATATCGAAGAACGAATCACAGCAACATGCATGTTCGAGGGTACAAGGAAAAAGGGAATATCAACACTCCGCTCGAACTCGCAATACGCAATCAGATCGATCGCTTTGACATTGCCATCGATGTCATCGATCGTGTTCCGAGGCTGCAGGGCCAAGGAACTCACCTGAAGGAATGGCTCAAGCGGCAGATCATCGAGAGCATCAACTACGCTTATGCGGAAGGAGTCGATAAGCCGGACATCACCGGATGGACGTGGCCGCTCGCGAAGATGGGCGGATCTAGATAGGAGATACTGCGCGGACAGCAACCGCGAGGCCGGCTGGCAACGCAAAACCTGCTTTGCCTTCTAGATCGCTTGCGCCCGCCAACTGAAAGTTGCGATCGGCTAATCTCCGCACAACGGCCCCGATGCTACGTCCGGCGCGCTCGAATTTCGAGGCCAGGCAGCGCAAAGCACGCGTGAGCCACCTAAGCGCCAATCCGAACGTGGTTGAGTCTGTGCTTCGCTATATCATGTCTCGCGGACGTGAGGGCCTACTTTCGCACAGAAGAATCGCGCGAGGTTGAGCATCACTTCATAACGCCCGAGGAGCTTCACGCCTTTGTAACGAAACGAAAGATCCTGCTTTACAGCAGCCGTGAACCGATCGATCTGGTTGGAGAGTCGGAAATCATTACGGGAGCTAAGTGGATTGACCTTGAGGCAATCTTCAGGAATCCGTCGGTCATTCCCAACGATGAGGACTCGGTGATTTGTTTGCTTGCCAGAGCAACGAGACGACCATGAGCGAGCTGAGTCGAGCTCTTGCGATGCGCTTTTCAATAGTGGAGATCCTTCGACGGGGATTAAATGCATGGAAAGCGCGCGGCTATCAAACCGTCCGATATCTACAATCGCCCCCAGCTCAAGGCCGGAAAGTAGCAAACAACCCCGATAATCAGACAACGACGATCATCTCAGTGACCATTTTCAGAACGCGGAGCGCAGCCAAAGCGAGCATGGATCACAGCAGATGTAGGCGCAAATGGACGTCCTTCTGGGCTGGCCAACTCCAGAAACTGACCTTCACTTACTCAATTTCCTTGTTGCCTGGAATTTCAATGTGGCCGCCGAATTGAAGCCGCATAGCGGATAAGACTTTGTCCTGGAAATCCGCATTTCCACGTGAACTGAAGCGCTCATACAGCGCTGCCGAGAGAACCGGCACCGGTACTCCCTCGTCTACTGCTGCATGAAGAGTCCAGCGGCCTTCGCCTGAATCGGAGACCCGGCCAGCAAAAGCGGAGAGTGCCGGATCTTGGACTAGTGCAGTCGCAGTCAGGTCAAGGAGCCATGAGGCGATGACACTGCCGCGTCGCCACACTTCGGTGATTTCCCGAAGGTCGAGATCGTACTGGTATCGATCGGGGTCGCGCAGTGGAGAGGTCTCGGCATTGATCTCTTCCGTCCTCTTGCCGACATTGGCTTCGCGCAGGATACCGAGGCCCTCCGCATAGGCCGCCATGAGCCCATACTCGATGCCGTTGTGCACCATTTTGACAAAGTGCCCTGAACCGACTGGACCACAGTGGAGGTATCCCAACTCCGCTGTTCCGCCCAGCCTTCCCCTTCCAGGTGTACGCGGAATATCGCCAATACCAGGGGCCAGATCTCTGAAGACCGAATCCAGTCGTTCGACGATTTCTTCTTCACCGCCAATCATCATGCAGTAGCCGCGCTGTTTTCCCCAAACGCCGCCGCTTGTACCGACGTCGACGTAGTGAATGTCTTTCGTGACAAGTTCCGTCGAGCGGCGAACATCGTCGACGTAGTATGAATTGCCTCCGACAATGAGAATATCGCCTTTGTCGAGGTGTGGGATGAGTCGCGAGATTGTCTCATCGACAACCGCAGCCGGCACCATGAGCCAGATGGCGCGTGGACGCCTTAGTTTCTGTACGAATTCTGCGAGGTCGGCGGCTCCGATGGCTCCCTCTTGAGCAAGTTCCTGAACAGGCTCCGGCGACCTATCGAATACGACACATTCGTGGCCCCCATTGAGCAGTCGTCGAACCATGTTTGCGCCCATTCTTCCGAGTCCAATCATTCCAAGCTGCATCTGCTCTTCTCCTGCGTAAATGAACTGTGCTCGTCGAGGCATTCTCCGGGGTACTAAGCGCCTCTTCGTTGAGAATCCTTCCGGTCAAGGAGAGGAGGTGTGCTGGTGCGCATCACGCCCTTCTTCTCTCGTTCGGATCGTGCATTCTCAAATAGCACTGCGAAGCTTTCAAACTGGTGAGCCACGGAGTTTACCGTCATTTGCCGAGTTGCTTTCCCATCCCGCCAAGCAATGAGCGGACTCCAAAAGTCCGTCCTGCCAACAGCAAAGCCAGTGAAGCCTTCGACTGAGGCAGCCGTCTCGAGCCATTCGCCGACCTTGCGTTCGTCCTCTCCACGACCGAGCACAATGCACCTGACCCTGTCACGCCCGTCGCGCCTTGCGGCATGCACAACCCTTTCACAATCCTCTCGGCAGTCAAGGCCCTCGACCTTCCATACGTCGGGCTCGACACCTGCCTCTTGCAATTGCTCAATTGTCTTGACCATCAATGCGGAGCGGATCTCTTGGTCATGTGTATTCTTGTTGCCATGTGCCTTCTTAAGTTGACCTACTTCTGCGGGCACGAGCAGTTCGAACATGAATCGGCTGCGGCCCGCTGACTGTAGATACTCAGATAGCTTTCGCAGCCTCGCGGCCTGACGGCGATTCAGCATTGAATCGCCCTCCGGGTTATAGCGCACTAGGACCTTGCAGAAGGTCGGTTCGAACATTTCAATGTGAGTGGCGAACTTGTCTCCATATTCGAATTCAAACTCCTCCTGACCGCTTTTTTCGGCAGGACACGCGGTGTGATATCCGAGCGCCTTAGCGTCCCGAAGAATCGCAGCGCCGAACTGCTCGTCGACTAGAACTCCGACGGTGTCCCTATTCATCCCAGAAGCGACAGCCTGGCGGAATCCGTCGAAGATCACTCGCTTTGCTTGGGCAATCTTTTCCGTCTGATCGGTGGTCAGTTCTCCGTGCCATCCAAACATGCCGGATTCAAACGATCCGCGGTGATCGAAAGGAAGAATGTAGAGAGGCTTGACGTATCCACGTGGTGTCATTAGTGCTCCTGGTGCTGCCCCTGCGGTCGATACAGGATGCGAGTTGGGCTGGTTATCGGTCAAAGTCCGAAAGGCGCAACTTCACATCCGCAGTTCGGTCGAATCGACCTCCCAGTTTGTTGCGGTTCAATGGATAGTTCTTCAAGCTGCTTGACGTCTCGACCGGATACGTTGATTGGGTCTGTCATGGATAACGTACGTGAGCCTGGCGCGAAGGAGTCTTCGGCCTCGGAAGAGACGTGACTTTGCTGAACCAATCGTCGTGCCTTGCGCCAGCGTAAGATCCTTAATTGAACCCTCATTCAGATCTCGGATCTCGAGCGCTCCTCGCAATGCTGGTTTGAGATGTTTGATCGCTGCTCGCAGGATCCGATGCGACTCCTTCATCGCATAGGACTGCTCGGGATCCGGTCGTTGATCCGGAGCCTCAGGTACCGTTCCAGGCTTGTGGAATTCCGAGGAACCAGACAAACTGACTTCAGGATGAGTCCGGAGCCTGCGTCTCCACATAAGGGCTTCGTTGATCGCAATTCGCGTGACCCAAGTCGAAAATGCGCACGATCCCTTGAAATCGGCGATGTTCACGAAAGCCTTCATTAGAGTTTGCTGGGTCACGTCCTCAGCGTCCTCGAGACTCTTCAACATGCGTCGAGCCACGCTGAGGATCCTATTACGGTGCGTTGAAGCAAGAACATTAAAGGCTTCACGGTCACCAACCCTGGCAGAGGCGACGAGTGAGCGAGTCTCACTCGAGGATGCATCGTTGGGACTCGTCTTTCCCTGCGTCATTGTCGCCATATTATCCATGTGAGTGTTCTCCTTGAGCGGTTCGCTACCGCGTCGCTGGCCGGTAGACGGCCATATGCGAGGCGATTGTGGTTCGACCTGTCCACTGCTGACTATGACCAGCTGTCAGGTTCGTTTGTGACATTGTTTCCCAATCCAATGGTGGAACTTCGAGGCACTCGCCGCGCTTGCTGTCACGTTATGAAGTGCTCTCCGGTCATGTGAAGGGACGGCATCAGGCGTTGCAGCCGCATTCGCGCACATCAGTCAAAAGATAGAAACACACTTCCAGATCAATTCGTCGTCGGGCCGAGGTCGCGTTTACTTCCGATCGTTGACTCGCCTGAACTGTTCGCCGCGGCTTGAGACTGGGGAAAGGACGAAGACGATGACCACGAGGCGGTTGGAGGCGTTTAGCGATGGCGTAATCGCGATCATCATCACGATCACAGTATTGGCGATGAAGGTGCCGCATGGTGCCGGCTTAGACAATCTCAAGCCGATGCTCCCAGTGTTTCTCAGTTACGTACTGAGTTTCGGCTTTGTGGGAATCTACTGGAACAACCACCACCGCTCGCTGCACGCCTGCAACACGGTACGGGCGCGATACTCTGGGAAAATCTGCACTTGTTGTTCTGGCTTTCATTATTTCCGTTCACCACAGGGTGGATGGGAGAGAACCATTTCGGCGCGGCACACACCGCCCTCTATGCGGTTGTCTTGTTAATGGCCGCGATGGCTTACTATGTGCTTCAACTGGCGATCATCCGCGCACAAGGGCAAGACTCAGTCGTGAGGAAAGCGATCCGGCGTGACTGGAAGGGCAAGCTGTCGCTGGTGCTCTACGGCCTCGCGATCCTTGCCACCTTGCGAGCCTCGTGGGTGGCTCAGGTGGTGCTTGTGATTGCTGCGCTGATATGGGTTGTTCCAGATCGGCGTATTGAAAGGCAACTTTCCGCGCACGCCGCTTAGCGAGTGGATGTTGTGAACATGGGTGTGTCGCAAGGTGCGTGGCGCAAAAGTGACAGCAAAGCTCGCGCTGGAATCGGCTCAAGGAAGCAACGCGCCGTATCAGGCCTTGTGCTGGCCCGCGAGGTTCGTTGTCCCTCATGTCACAAATCGACCGCCCTAGTCGGTCCTATCGAGTAACGACGGCAGAATCGGTTCGCCGTTCAGATATGGCCGGGCAAGGCGATGTGTGATAAGTTCTCTGCTTTCCTGCGAAAAAGATCGAGCACGGACGCCGGTCGGTTCGAGTTTAAGGCCCAGTGGAAATGCACCGCTGACTGCAGGAGGCATCGAGCGTGGCAGCAAGAGCGAAATCAGAACTTCTTGTTAACGCCGAGCATCTGGCCTATTTGTCGAAAGAACAGGAATTCGAAGCATTCTTGACAGCGATTAAGAATCCGGAACCAGAACGATGGTTTCGGTCAGATTGAGGAGCAGCTCAGGAATTGTCAATGGAACCAGCAAATCCATGTGTCCTTACGATTAATGGCGGCTCGTCAAGCATCAAGTTTGCGCTGTTTGAGGTCAACAACTCGCTCCGCAAGATTCTGAAGGGTGAGATTCAGCGCATTGGACTCTCCGGGGCAAGTTTGCGTGTAGAAGGCTTGAGCCCAGCGGAGAATCGCTTACAGCCAGTCGTGGCGCCGGATCACACGGCAGCGGCGGGGATTTTGATGGATTGGATCGATGAACGCCAAGGGCGTGTGACACTGAAGGCGGTTGGGCATCGAATGGTGCACGGCGGGTCTAAATTCAGTGAGCCGCAGCAAATCACCGCGGAAATGGTTGAGGAACTTCACCGCCTTAGCCCATTCGATCCCGAGCACCTGCCCGAGGAGATTCTGTTGACCGCCACATTCCAGCGCCGATTTCCCGATATTCCCCAGGTGGCGTTCTTCGATACCGCGTTTCATCGTGATATGCCGCGCGTGGCCCGGTTGTTGCCGATCCCACGCCGCTACGAAGCACTGGGGGTCCGGCGATACGGGTTTCACGGATTATCGTATGCATTCCTGATCGAGGAATTGGCGCACTTGGCGGGTACCGATGCCGCACGGGGCCGGGTGATTCTCGCCCACCTCGGCAATGGCGCAAGCCTGGCGGCAGTGCACCGCGGTAAATCCATCGACACGAGCATGAGTTTTACTGCTACGGGTGGGGTACCCATCAGCACGCGCTCCGGGGACCTCGATCCGGGGCTAGTTTTTATTTGGCGAATGTCGAGGGCATCGATGTAAAAAGCTTCAATGAAATGGTGAGCTTCCAGTCCAGGCTTCTCGGCATATCAGAAACTAGCTCCGATATGCGCGACTTGTTGGAGCACGAAACAAAGGATGTGCGGGCGGCAGAAGCTGTTGCGCTTTTTTGTCACCAGATAGGCAAATGTGTCGGCTCCTTTGCCGCTGCACTCGGCGGACTGGAGACGCTCGTGTTCTCGGGCGGTATTGGCGAGAATTCAGCCACGATCCGCGCGCGCATCTGCGCGGGACTGGGCTTTCTCGGCATCGAACTGAATAAATCGCGTAACGCAGAGCTGGCAGGAGTAATCTCCGCTGACTCCAGCCGCGTCACCGTCCGCTTCATCCGCACCGACGAAGAGCAGATGATCGCCAAGACCGGTGCAGCGTTCTCGGCCTTCCCGCATCAGGGTCTTGAAATCTGCAGACGAACGCGCCATTTGAAGAGTCACACCTTGACTCGCAATCACCTCCAGCATCGCAGGTCGGATTTGGATGGTTGGCTTAGGGCCAATCGATGATTCGGCGGATGCATCCACACTTGGGCCCCGCGCCACATCAACTCCAGAATGATCGCCCGGCATCAGCGCCTGCCAAGTCGCCAAGACACTCTTTCTTCATGTCACAAAACTCTACGGTGATCGGTCTAAGAGAGTACGAACGGCAGACGCAAGTGGTCGTCCAGACAACAAGATGCGCGACGCGCTTTCAGTCTGCACGAGCCGCGTCAACGATGGAAGGCCATCGGTCGGAAGAGTCGACCAGAGCCTAAATGGAAATCGGCCGGCTCTGCACACGACGCTGATATGTCGGCCAAAACACGCGGCGAATTGAAACGACGCCGCTAAGACGAGAGGTAGACTTATGAAGCTCGCCAAATTCATCTTGGGGCTGGCTTGCCTTATGCCGTGCGGACTGGTAGCACAGCAAGCCGAGGTAACGCAGCTCATGTCGAAGGACCTTACTAGCCTACCTGGCAAAGAGGGCCTAATGATTAGTGTTGAATATCCGCCGGGCAGTGCGGATCCAATACATCGCCACAATGCGTACGGTTTCATTTACGTCTTGGAAGGCTCGATCGTGATGCAAGTTCGAGGCGGAAAGCAAGTTACTCTGACACCTGGTCAAACCTTCTACGAAGGCCCCAAGGATGTACATATCGTTGGGCGGAATGCGAGCCAAACCAAACCCGCGAAATTCCTTGTGTTCTTTGTAAAGGACAAGGGCGCTCCAATACTGGTACCAGCACACTAAGACAAAGAGTGCGAGCATTACCGGCATTCGTGAGACTTCCACAAGCGGGATCGGTATACAGACTGGGAGCACGATCTCGTGCGTTGACGGCGGTCAATCCCATTGACAACGGCCCGATTCGTGGATCTTTGGATTCAGCGCTTATGCACGACA
>Ga0134128_10010478_pt1 | contig 11104 bp, 10 predicted proteins | sample KB31754_FD_96462 | JGI IMG/M metagenome (GOLD analysis project Ga0134128, IMG submission 96462) | Terrestrial soil microbial communities with excess Nitrogen fertilizer from Kellogg Biological Station, Michigan, USA - KB3-175-4 | ecosystem: Environmental > Terrestrial > Soil > Unclassified ...
AGAAGAAGTACGTGAGAAGCTCAAGAGCGCATGATTCGCGCTATTGTTCGCTTAGCCCGATGGTTGGAGTCCCGGTTCCCCGAGAAAGTGGTGGTTTTACATGCCGATTATGTAAGAATGCGGGCCGGACTAGACGTTGCGGAAGCAGAGATCGTGCTACTGAAAGACGAATTGGCCTCCCTGAAGGCTCGTTTAGCCGGGGTCGAAACCGCCGCCGTTCACAAAGGGGCGGTGCAAGACGTGATTCGGGTAGTTGAGGCCGTGAAAACCGAATTAGTGGCCTTAAAAGCCAACCTAGGCTGGTCTAAGCCCATCGTAGAGGGCACAGAGAAGGCCCAGGAGCTATCGGCAATGCTCAACGGAGAAATTATACATGGCTAGAAACTCTGTTCAATCGTTTTACCGCATCGTCAAGGCACAGCCGGGGCATCCTTTCGCTGGTCTATATGCTGTCGAAAAGGTGATCTACAAGAATGGCCAGTTTGCGGAGAAGCAAATCGTTCATGAATGGGATTTACGCATCATTTCAGAGTCGATTTTAGCGCGGATGGGCGGACAGGACGCCTATGAGTCGTTCAAATTCGAGAATCCGGACGTTGAATTAGGCCACGACACGAAAACGACCGAGATCGAAGCGCGGAAACCCGAAGACATAACGCTTACGAAGAACAAACTGACGCGCGAGCTAAAGCTGAAATAATAATGAACGAAGAAACGCCGAAAGTACCCTATAAAGCGCCAGGATTCTTCAAGAAAGGCAATACCTACGCGAAGGGTCGCCCGAACATCAGCCTTTCTAAGCCAGATGTCCTTCTCCCGGCCATCTTCACGAAGGCGAAGATCAATTGGGCGCGGGATTTCACGGCGCTATACAAAATACAGCGCGAAAGGCGCTTGACCGAAGACGAAATGTTCCGGTTTAAGATGCTCTATGATCTTTTACCCTACCTCATTGTCAAAGTGACGCTAAAAGAAGGGGATTTAAAAAAATACCTAGATCAAGGCGCGTCTATTCAGGCCGCCCGCGCGACAAGCGCCCTGTTAGCGTCTTTGGAGGCCGATAGTGCCGCTAAATCCTCAACAACGACAGATAGCAGTAGGCCGAGCGTGGGAAACGGGGAATCTGTACTACCTTCTGCGGCCAAGCCAGAGACGGATTTATGACCAGCGTAAAGCCATTACTAATAGTCGCAAATTTGTTAATTGTTGCGGTCGTGGCTGGGGTAAATCCTTTCTTCTCTTTGCCCTCTGTACAGAAACCGCTTTGCGGTATCCAGGCAGCGATACAGTCTTTGTGGCTCCTGTCCAACGGAAAGTTGCCGAATATCTTGAACCAATTGCTAGAGCGTGTTTCTTAGATTGTCCCTTCAAGGAACAGATTGATTTTTCTACGGCTAATCTCGTCTATAAGTTCCCTAATGGTAGCCGTATTATCGTCTGTGGTTCGAATCAAAAGGCGTTCGATAATATACGAGGCGGAACCTTCAAACTCGCGGTCGTGGACGAGGGTGCTTACCATGACTATCTCATTGAACTCATTGAACGAGTACTTATGCCCGCGCTCAACAAGGGAAATGGGCATCTCGTTTTGTCTTCGACACCGCCCGATACTGAACATCCTTTTGACCAACGCTACTGTACCGAAGCCGAATTAGGCGGCTACTACTTCCACGCGACAATCTACGATGCGGGCTATCCGGCAGATCAAATTGATGAATTTAAACGCGAAGCGGGTTGGATTGCGAGAGAAAGACGGTGGAGAAGTCCCGCCCACGAGCTTACGTGGCGCATCGAGTACATGGCCGAGCGCGGGCTGCGTAACCCCGAAAAGACGATTATTCCAAGTTGGAACGACTCGTATGTACGGGCCGTGCCCCATGACCAATACTTTCCGTATTTTTATAAGGCTGTATCGTTGGACATTGGGACTAAGCGTGACTTGTCCGTGGCGTTATTTGGCTATTACCACTACCTTAACGCACAACTGGTGATCGAAGATGAATTCCAACTTTCCGGGCCTGATTTTACCACTCTCAAGCTCAGTAGTGCCGTGCGAGTTAAAGAGCGGACATTATGGGGTTCGCAAGCCCCTGCCTTGCGGGTGTCAGACATATCAGATATACAAAACGACCTCGCAATCACCCACAATCTTCCTTTTACGGGGGTGTCCAAATCCGAACTGCATAGCATGGTTAACCGACTCAACCTCCTCGTCGGGGCAGGGCGGGTAATCGTACACCCACGCTGCAAGCTGCTAATACAGACGCTTAAAAACGGCGTCTGGGATAAGAACCGCGAAGAGTTCGCGTACTCCGAGATCGGCTTAGGCCACATGGACGCGATAGCATCTTTGATTTACATGGTTGTTGCGTTTGAGTCATGGTTTAACATGAATCCGATTCCGCTAACCCTGAACGCGAATTTGTTTGAACAGGTGGACATCCACGGGCGTTTAGCCGAGGCCCAGAAGAGTGAATGGACAAAGGTTTTTGACGTGATTAAAGAGGCCGAGGAAGACGCGCTTCCGCGCTACGAAAGCGACGGACCCGAGGAATGGTAAATGCTATCCGACAAAGACACTGACCGCGACTATTATTTTGCGAACGCGCCGCTTGATGAGATCGGCGAATTGCTTATGGATCGCGTCGAGAACTACTTTATTTTCCTCAATGCCACGGGCATCATGAATCTGTGGCGGCGCTCGTTCGCGTTTTTCTACAACAGCGCTAGATTGGGCGGGCGAATTAACCCGGTCGGCAAGACCCTGGCGTTACAGTCTATTTCAATGGACGACTACCCGAATCTTTTGAGGAATATTCTGGTCCTTACTACCTCGCAGATTCCGTCCATGCAAACGATGTGCGCGAATTCTGACGAAAAGACGCTAGAGCAAAACAAGCTCGGCCAGCAGCTACTAGATTACGAGACCCGCGCTCACCGCGTAAACGACTATTTGAAGCAGATGGCGGAGGATGCGCTCTGGGCCGGAGAAGGGTTTCTTTATAAGGGCTGGAATCCCGCGCTCGGAGACGAGGTTGCCCCGGACGCCGATCCGAATACGCTGCAGCCGTCCGTAGACCCCGCGACCGGCCAGCAGAAAACCCTACACGTGGGCGATTGGGAATTCGAGAATCTAACGCCGTTGGATATTATCCGCGACGTGGATTCCCTCTCCTACGACAAATGCGAGTGGGTCATCGTTCGGCGGTTCGTAAATAAATGGAACCTGATATCTACCTATCCGCAGTTCCAGGACGAGATCCAACGTGCGTCGTGGGCGCTTACGGATAAGCGTAACGCGAAGTTCGGATACTCCGCTGCCAATCACCGCGACCTCGTTCCAACGTTTGAATTCTTCCACAATAAAACGGTTGCGGTTCCGTCCGGGCGGCAGACGCTTCTCCTTGACGCTGATACTGTACTCTTTGATGGCCCGCTAGCCTATACGACTCGCCCGCTCTACCGCTGCGCCTACGCGGAGTTGCGGAACAACCCTTTCGGCTGGACCGTAGGTTTCTCTTTGTTGCCTCTAGCGGAAGCGAACAACCGCTTGACCTCAACTCTACTGACAAATGTCGCTACGTTCGGTGTGACGCGAGTTCTTAACCCCAGAGGCGCAAATATTTCTCTTCAGGCGCTTTCCGAAAACCTAGCGGTAATCGACTACACGCCTACCGGTCCCACTGGTGGAAAGCCGGAAGTGCTGAACATGAGTAACCCAATCACGAAAGAGACGGGTGATCTCTTGAAGTTCATTAACGAGAAAATGGAAACATACGTTTCTATTCCGGCCTCTATGCGCGGCCAAGCGCCAGACGCAGAGATGAGCGGTGCGGCCCGCGCTATGGAAGCGAGTCTTGCGCTTCAGTATAACTCCGGTTTTCAGCAGTCGTTTGTTCGAACGCTAGAGGAAGTCGGTACGGGAATGCTTAACGATTTGAAAATGTTCGCCACGGCCCCGCGTGAGGCGTTGATTGTTGGTAAAGAAAACCAGGGCTACATGAAGTCGTACACCTCGAAAGATTTTGACGGCATTAATCGCGTCGTCGTCTCCGCCGCGAATCCGCTGCTAAACACGACCGCCGGAAAGCTGAACCTTGCCGATCAGATGTTACAGAACGGCCTATTGCCGCAAGGTGAGGCCGGAGCAATGAAGTATATCGCCGTTATGAACGAGGGACGCTTAGAGCCGGAAACCCAGGCGCTACAGTCTGAATATATGGCGATTCAGCAGGACAAAGAAGATTTACTTGCCGGTAAGCTTCCGATGATTCAGTTAACGGATAATCATCCGTTGCGAATGCAGGAAGTTAACGTTTTAAATAATAACCCGCTCATTCGCGGTAATCCGCAACTCGGTCAGCTTGTTCGCCAATACATTATGGGCCACTTCCAACAGTGGCTCGCCATGCCGCCCCTTTTGGCCGCAGCGATGGGAATTCAACCCCCGCCGCCTCAAGGTGTTCCCCCAGGGGCTCCCCCACCTGGAAAACCGGGCCAGCCCCCGCCCGGTAAGCCGCCTATGGCCGGTCCGCAAGGTGCGCCGCCACATCCGCAAGGCGGAGCGCCCCACGCAGGGCCGCCGATGGCCGCTAACGTCAAAGGTCCAAAGATGCCGACGCCGCCGCACAACGCCCCGCCCCAAATGCGGGCCGCGACAAACGCTTTGCCGGTACCGCCGCAAGCGCAACAGCCGCACTAGGAGAATTCTAAATGCTCTCAGAGAACATGCTGCAACAGAAGTACCTCACGATGTACAAAAACGTTGCGGTTGTTGCGACCGGCATCTCCGTCAAAGGCGCACCCGCCGAGCTTCAGCATATCAACTGCTCGAACGCAACGACTTCCGTTAACTTTCTAAAACTCTACAACAAAGCGACCGCGCCGACCGTCGGTACGGACGTTCCAGTTATGACGCTAGCGGTTCCGCCCAACACGACGAACGGGTTTCTTGACATTGACCTGGCAGACCCCGCGTATTTTAGCGTTGGCCTCGGCATTGCGGTTACTACGACCGCCGCCGACAACGGCAGCACCGCCCCCGCGACCGGCTCAGTCGTTAACTTACTTTACCGTTAGGAGATAACTAAATGGCTGACATGCCTTCTGTTGCGCCCGCCGCCGCACCCGCCGCCGCTTCCAAAGCTCCGGCTCCTGCCGATCCGAAGGCCGCCGCATCCCCGAAGGGGGATAAAGCACCGGTATCCCAGAACGGGGATAACGACTCGTGGGAAGTTCAAATTGACGGTAAGCCGGTAAAGAAAAGTCGTAAGGAGATTTTAGAAGCGTACCAGCTACGAGAGTTGAGTGATAAGAAGCGTAGTGAAGCGGATAAGACGCTACAGGAATACAACAAGTTGTTTCAAACGTTTAAGCAGGACCCGGTTAAGTTCATGAAGGCGACCGGCGTTGATTTTGAGGGATTGGCGACGCAATACCTGGCGAAGAAAGCTGAAGACGCCATGGCGGACCCGAAGGATTTAGAGCTTCGTAAAGCCAAGCAAGAGGCCGAGCTTTATAAGAAATATGTCGAGGAGCAGAAAGCCGCTCAGGAAAGCGCGAAGAAAGCGGCGGAAGTTGCCGCCGTTCGCGAATCAATCCACAAGGACATAATCCAAGCTATTGAGGAGTCGAAGGATCTCGGCCTGCCAGTTGATGAAGAATTGGTTATCGCCATTGCTCAAAAAATGATGCTTCAGGATATGAAGCAAAAGCCGCTCAACGCTAAAGAAGCGTTGCCGAAAGCCTACGCCTCTACTCAGAAATGGTTGCAGGGCATGGCCTCTAAAATGGAGGGCGAGCATTTGGTTAAGTGGCTCGGTAGCGACGTAGCGAACAAGATTCGTAAATACGATTTGGCGCAACTGAAAGCGAGACGCGCCGCGCCTGCCGCTCCGCAATCGCTCGTTCAGCCGAAGAAAGACAACGCGCCCCAGAAGCAGTATAAAACTTGGTCCCAATTTAAGGCCGAGAAGCTGGACACAATTAAGTAACTTTCGGGGAGAGTAGCTTAAGCGTAAAGTCTGGGTGTATTGCCCCAGAGATGCGGACTAAGGGCCTCACTGATAACGAGCAACCCTGGAACAGCGCCCCGCCTCTCCCTGTCGATTTCAGTAGTACCCGACCTAGGAACCTCTCTCAGAGTATTCCGCAAAAGACGCGAAGTCAGACTCAGACCGCAACGATATCTGACCCCACCGCCTGACGGTTGTTTGTCGCTCGCCGTACAAAAAACAACAAACAGGAGATTATTTCAATGGCTAATTCAGCCGATACATTTACAGTCCTCGCCGGTAACTTCAAAGAGGTTTATGGCGATTTGCACAACCTCATTCCCGACACAGCGAAGTTGATGAAGCTGATTCCCTTCAAAACTAAGGCGAAGATCGGTAATGAGTTCGTAGAGGCCGTGAAGCTGACCCACGAACACGGTATTACCTACTCTGCTTCGGATAACAACAGCGGAGCCTTGGTAACGCTCAGCACCCCCATTCCGTTGACGTTGCTTGATGCGAAAGTGACCTCTAGCGCCATGCTGCTTCGCGCCCAGATCGGTTACGATGCGTTCGCCCGCGCGGAAGGCGGAGATAAAGTTGCGTTTAAGGATGCGTCTGAGTTGGTTGTCGAGGATTTGCTTGAATCGATCACGAAGCGTTTAGAAGTTTCGTTGCTCTATGGCGCGTCCCCGACCGGTATTGGTCAGGTTCCGCAAAACGGCGCGACGAATAGCTCCGGCACAATCACCATGGTTTTCAGCGCCGCTCAATGGGCGACGGGAATCTGGGTTGGTTCGGAGAACGCGCAAATCGACATTTACAACGTTAGCACGAAAATCAATACGTCTGCCGCTGGCGTGGTTGTCACCGTTAACCCGGCGACCTACACCGTGACGGCGACGTTTGCCGGATCAGGTGATGCGGCTGCTATCGCTACCGCCTCTGCTTCGGAAGCGCTTCAGGTTTATTTCACCGGCTCATTCGGTAACGAAATGACGGGCTTAGATGCCGTCATGCTCAACACCGGAACGCTGTGGAACATCTCGGCGACGTCTTACGCTCTGTGGTCGGCCAATACGTATGACTGCGGAACGGCTGCACTGACCATGGGTAAATTGCAATCCGCGATTCAAGCGGCTGTGCAAAAAGGTTTGGACGGTGACGTTACGGTCCTTATCAACCCCGCGACGTGGGCGAACCTCAACACCGACTTGGCTGCTCTGCGACGTTTCGTCGAAGACAGCACGGAAGGCGAATTGGGCGTCGAGTCCATTAAGTATATGTACAGCGGCGGCAAAATGGACGTTGTTGCTTACAACCTCGTGAAACAGGGCGAAGCGTTCGTATTCCCCAAGAAAGGCGTGAACCGCATCGGCTCTGCCGATATCGGATTCAAGCTCCCTGGCGGAGACAACGGATTCCTCCACGTGCCGGATCGTATGGGTTATGAGTTCCGCTTGTTTAGCTCACAGGCGTTATTCACTCCGTTCGTTGCTAAGCTCGTGAAGCTCACGAACATCGTTAATCAGTAAAGCTTTTCCTCTGCCCTAGGGATACTCCCTAACGGATGGCCTAACCAGGGCGGGGATGAGGGCTTTACCGCCTCAGACGTGCAAAAGAGTAAAAGGGAGATCAAATGGCAAATGCAATGTACGGTTTTAACACTTCCAAAGTGGCAATGGTTATGACTGCTTCGGAAGATGCGAATACGATGAAAGCGCGTCTCGGTCTGGTGCCCGATGTCGGCGGATTGCCGGGTACGAACTCGCAGGGCGGAACGTTCACGAAAGTTGCGCGGTATCTTATGTCAATCGCGGGCGGCGCACGGCAGGGCGGAAAGCTCTTGACTGCGACCTCGGCGGTTTGTGCTTCGGGAACAGTTACGCTGTCGTCCATGGTCGCGTTGGACACAATTACGATTAACGGAACCGTGTTTACCTGTGAATCGAGCGGCGCGACTGGCAACCAGTTCAATGTCGGCGCGTCCGATACGATCACAGCGGCTAACGCGGCGGCAGCGATCAACGCTTCAGCGACGACCAACGTTTCTAGGGCGGTTGTTGCGACCTCTTCGGGCGCAGTAATCACCATTACGGCAATTCAGCCGGGAACGATGGGCAATAGGGGAACGCTTGCGATCTCAGCGCACGGCTCAGTTAGCGGCGCGAATCTGACAGGCGGAGCCTCTGACGCCTGGGTTACATCGACGAAAGGTCTGTAAAGTAGGGTTTACCGGTTCGGGGTTATCCGCGCACGCATCAAAACCCTACGATTTCGATATGCCTAAACATATCAATGAGGCCGTATAATGTCGCAATCTCAAACGTTTAATAATACCGTCTACCAGATCCCGGTTCAGGGTGATACGAAATGGGCACCGCCGCTAACGCGCTATCTGGCAGCGCTCGGCACCTACGCTATCAGTCCTGCCGGGGGAACGTACACGCTTACGGCGGACCTCAATCTAGGCCCTACATTTGGCCTTTTGACGGCCTATTACAAGTCGGCCTCATCGAACATCGCCGCTACGGGGATCGTGCGTCTAGCGCAAGCAGACACCGTTTCCTGGCGAAACGTGGCGAACAGTGCCGACTTAGCCCTCGCCGTCAATGGTTCTAACCAACTAACGTTTAACGGCTCAACGCTTAATACGCTTGCAATACCCGTCACCGTGCCGAATGGTGGAACGGGCTTAACCTCGACGACCATTAACGGTGTTTTGATTGGCGGTGCAACGACAACGGGTGCGCTTCAGAATGTCGGCACCGGTTCGATCAATCAAGTTCTAACGAGCGCCGGGGCGGGCCTTGCGCCCGTGTGGTCGGCCATCGGTACGGGTACGGTAAATACAGGTACTCAGTACCAGTTGGCTTATTACTCAACGTCGTCCAATATCGTTAGTGGTCTCACGCTCTTAACGGCAAACAAGGCGCTTGCGTCCGACGCAAACGGTCTGCCCGTTGCCTCCACGACTACGGATACCGAACTCGGGTATGTGTCGGGCGTTACGTCGGCGATTCAAACGCAGCTTAACGGCAAGCTCAATCTCACTGGCGGAACAATGTCCGGCGCGATTGCGATGGGCGCTCATAAGATTACGGGCCTTACAAATGGATCTGCCACCGACGACGCTGCCGCGTTCGGGCAAATCGCTTCGGCGTTAACGTCTTATCTTCCGTTAGCAGGCGGGACCATGACGGGCGTTATCGCCATGGGCAGCCACAAAATAACAGGGCTTACAAACGGGTCTGCGGCTTCGGACGCGGCTGCTTTTGGTCAGATTACGGTCGGCGTTCAGAAACCGGTTTTCGCCTCTGATACCGCAACGCAGACGTCGACGTCAGCCGGAACGTATGTGGCTACATCTGCAACTGCGTCCATAACCCCAACAAGTGCAAGTAACCGTATTAAAGTGGAAGTAAGCGGCAGCATGTTTTCTGCTACTGCCGGACAGCTTGTACAGGCAACAGTGAAGCGTGGGAGCACAGACACTGCTCCGGGTGCGGGCGGCTGGATGAGCGCTAACATTGGAGCCGCAAACACTAGTATTCCGATATCTTTTTCTTTTATAGATTCTCCCGCCACGACTTCCGCTACGACTTACACGGTAAATATTAAAAGTAATTCCGCTAATCAATTTCAGTGGGGCGGTAATACAGCGGCAAACACGATCACACTAACGGAAGTTCAATAATGTCTATCCCTCTAACAATTAACGGCGTAACGTTTTCTTACCCGCAGCAGTTCGATAAGAACTGGGGTCCAACGCTTACCAATTGGTCCCAAGCGGTTACGAACGGCATGCTACAAAAAGCGGGCGGCGCTTTCACGCTCACCGCTGAAACTGACTTCGGCGCATCGTTTGGCCTTAAGGCGCTTTATCTTAAGAGCGAAGAATCAAACATCGCCGCTACCGGCTTTCTTCGCCTAGCGAATGCGTCTAGCGGCCTCGTGTGGCGCAACGCCGCTAACAGCGCCGATCTTCCGCTAACCGTCAACGCGTCTAACCAGCTAACGTTTAACGGGACATCAATCGGCGCAACCACAGCCCTTACGAACGGCCATATTTTAGTTGGCAATGCCTCGAATCAACCCGCCGATGTAGCGATGAGCGGAGACGTTGCGATAGCGAATACGGGCGCTACGACGATTCAGGCTAACGCTATCGTAGACTCTAAGGTTTCGTCATCGGCGGCGATTGCACTTTCTAAGCTCGCGCCGACGACCGCCTACTATTGGTATGCGGCGAACGCTTCGGGCGTCCTTACCCCTCTAGCCGTCACCGCTTCTCGCGCCGTTGCGACGGATGCTAACGGCCTTCCCGTTGCCTCGACTACGACCGCTACGGAACTAGGATATTTGAGCGGCGTAGGCTCAGCCCTTCAGACGCAGATTAACGGTTTATTGCCAAAGACAGGCGGCACTATGTCGGGCAATATAAACATGAGCGGAAATAAGCTCGTGTCACTCACGCAAGGAACGACTTCAGGTGATTCGATTGCGTACCCGGTCGGTACGGCTCAGATTTCAGCGGGTGCGGTAACTACTGCTTTGTTAGCGTCTCATGCCGTCACAAACATTCAGTCTTCGGCCGCGACCGGTAGCCAAGATTTAGGGTCGGATATTACCACCGCTGTCATTACGACGAGCGGCTTCCCCGTTTTAGTCCTGGCAACCGCCAATGTCAGAGGAATCACTACCACAAGTCTAGGGAAGATCGTCGGTGAGAGTGTTATAAATGTTTTCCGCGGGGCAACCGAGATTACCGGAGGCTGTGCCTATTCTGTGTATACAGGTGCGTCAGCGACCGGTCTTGCGTTTGGGTTTAATCTCTCGATCATGACAATCGATACACCCGCCGCCGGAACCTATACCTATCATCTGAGTGGCGGTGCGTTAGCCCCCGATTCCGTAGACGGGTATTCCCTCGTTCTTATCGAGCTTAAAGCATAGGAGAAGATATGGAATCAAACGAACTTCGCAATCAGCTTTTATCCGAACTCATCGGCAAGATGCAGGACCGTCTAGCAAACAAGGAGTACCCGGACGAAAAGAAAGAGGAGCCCGTTGTCGCTGTGGTCGAGGAAACGACCGCGCCAGCGGCAGAA
>Ga0134128_10010479_pt1 | contig 11101 bp, 13 predicted proteins | sample KB31754_FD_96462 | JGI IMG/M metagenome (GOLD analysis project Ga0134128, IMG submission 96462) | Terrestrial soil microbial communities with excess Nitrogen fertilizer from Kellogg Biological Station, Michigan, USA - KB3-175-4 | ecosystem: Environmental > Terrestrial > Soil > Unclassified ...
GATCCTCGGCATCGAGGCGGGCGGCCGCGGCCGCGGACTCGGAGAGAACGCGGCGACGCTTTCGTACGGGCGTCCCGGCGTGCTGCACGGGTGCTACACGATGCTGCTGCAGGATGAGCATGGTCAGGTGCAGGAGACTCACTCGGTCTCGGCCGGACTCGATTATTCGGGCGTCGGACCGGAACACGCATTTCTGCTGCTCACCGGCCGCGCGCGCTACGAGGCGGCAAGCGACGAGGAGGCACTCGAGGCGGTGAAGGAGTGCTGCGAGTGCGAGGGCATTCTGCCCGCCCTCGAGAGTGCTCATGCGCTCGCCGGCGCCAGGCGCTGGGCCGGGACTCATCGCGGAGGCCGGATTCTGCTCGGCCTCTCCGGACGCGGCGACAAGGACATGTCCACGTTGCTCGATCGGCTCGTGCCGGGGAGGAGCTCATGACCGCGGCATCGATCGCTCCGCGCGAGCGGATCGCCTCCGCCATCCGTGCCGTGAGCCGCGACGGACAGCCGGCGCTCGTCGGGTACCTCACGGCCGGATTCCCGAGCCGCGAGCGCTTCATCGAGCACGTGCACGCACTCGCGCGCGGTGCGGACGTGATCGAGATCGGCGTGCCGTTCACCGACCCGATGGCGGACGGCGTCACGATCCAGCGCTCGAGCCAGGCCGCGCTCGCACAGGGTGTGACGCTCGAGTGGATACTCCGCGAGCTCGAGGCCGCCGAGGCACCCCGCGTGCCCGCGCTCCTCATGAGCTATCTCAACCCACTGCTCGCGTTCGGTCTCGAGCGGCTCACCTCTGCCGCGACTCGCGCGGGTGTGAGCGGATTCATCGTGCCGGACCTGCCATTCGATGAGAGCGCGCTCGTGCGCGAGGCGTTCGGGAAGGCGGGGCTCGCCCTGGTGCAAATGGTGACGCCCGTGACTCGAGCCGAGCGCCTCCGGCAGGTCTGCGCTGCGAGCGAAGGATTCGTCTATGCCGTCACGATGACCGGAACCACCGGCCGCAGCGTGAGCGTGCCGGCCGACACACTCGCCTACCTGGACCGGGTGCGCGCCGCAACCCGGCTCCCGGTCTGCGCCGGCTTCGGGATCCGGAGCGCCGAGCAAGTGGCGCAGCTCCGAGGGCACGTGGACGGAGTGATCGTGGGCTCCGCGCTCGTCGAGGTGCTGGAGCGTGGAGACGATCCGGCAGCATGGCTCGGTGCGCTGCGGCCGCGGTAGACTCGCGCTCCGATGCTCGAGTCCTACTCCTCTCAGGGTGACCCTGGCGTTGGAGCGACCGCTTCCGCGCGACCGATCTGGATCGATCTGCTCGATCCGACGGAGGAGGAGAGGACACGCGTCGAGCGGGAGTTCGGTCTCCGAGTGCCCTCGCGCGGCGAGCTCGAGGAGATCGAGTCCTCGAGCCGGCTGCGGGTCGAGCGGGAAAATCTGTACTTGAGCATGCCGCTCTCGACCGATGACGACCGCGCCGTTCCAGTGCCCGTGCCCTTCGGCTTCATCCTCTCCCCGGCGATCCTCGTCACGGTTCGTTTCTCGGATGTCCACGCACTCGACGGGGTGCGTGAGAGGTTCAAACAGCGCGAACGGCCCAACGACAGTCAGGCGGCATTCACGGCAATCTCCGAGGCGATGGTCGACTTCGCGGCGGACGCGCTCGAGCGAGCAAGCGGCGATCTCGCCACCGTCTCCCGTCATGTCTTCAACCACACCCGCGTGCCGGCGCACCGCCCGGCGCGGCTCAATCGCAGACTGCGCCAGATGCTCACGTTCGTCGGTGCGGTCGGCGACAAGCTCTCGCACATTCGCGAAAGTCTGCTCGGGCTTGCGCGAATCATCGGCTTCGTTTCCGAGACCGCGCGCGACTGGCTGCATCCCGACACTCACGGCCGGCTGCAGACCGTTCGCTCGGACCTCGCATCGCTCACCGACTTCGAGGCGCATTTGTCGTCGAAGACTCAATTCCTGCTGGATGCGATTCTCGGCCTGATCAATATCGAGCAGAACGATACGTTCAAGGTCCTGACGATCGTATCCGTCGTCGGCATTCCGCCGACGCTCATCGCGAGCATGTACGGCATGAACTTTCACTACATGCCCGAGCTCGCCTGGCGCTGGGGCTACGCATACGGCCTCGGCCTCATCGCGCTCAGCACGCTCGTGCCGATCGCATGGTTCAAATGGCGCGGATGGTGGTGAGCACGAGCACGGCGGAGCCTCGCGCTGAGTCGGCCACTCCTCCGAGCAGCCATTCGCTGCGGTCGCGCTTTCCTGCAGGCCGATACTGCGGGGTATCTCTGCGATCATCTGTTCGGCAAGCCGCTGCGAAATCTCCGGCACCCCTTCTGGATAGCCGTCTGGGGCATGCTCTCCATTGCCACGATCGCCGCAGTGCTCGCGTCATTAGTCTCGCCGCTCCTTCTGATCGCAGTTCTGGCCGTGAACGCCGTGCTTATCTTCGGGCTGGGGGGCCGGGTGCATGGCCTCGTAGAGGACTTGCGAAGGGCTTGCGACCTTGCGGCCGTAGCGGGACGGTTGGCCCGCCTGCGTTCCCCCGAACGAATTCCGCAGCTCGACGCGCTCGCGGCCGCCGGCGACATCGTGCGAGCGGCACACCGATCGTTTCGCGGATTTGCGCTATTCCAGTACGACCCATTCGGGATCGGAACGTGGCTGAACCTGCTCTGCCTCGTGGAATGGATCGCGTACGCGCTCGGGCGGACCGGCTCAGCTCGCGATCGGCCAAAAAACATCCGTGCGCCAATTCGTCGGGTCCGGCTCGTCCGCAGGGTCGGTGACGTAGACTTCCCAGGGTGAGCCCGAGGCGCGCAGGCCGTTCTCTTCAATCCACTGTTGAACGGCCGCATGCGCATCGACGAGTTCCGTGTATGGACCGCGGTGTGTCGTGGCCGCGGTGCGACCGCCGGGCAGCGACTCGGCGATGACATCGCCCTCCCCCTCGATGCGAGCCGCAATGGGCAATCCGGCCTCGATCGAGACTAGACCCGGTCCCCAGTCGAGGTAGCGCGTAAACGGCTGTCCCGCGAGCGCGGCTCCTGTGCGCTGCGCATGCAGGAACACAGTGCCCAGCATCTCGCCGAGGACCTTTGCGATGTCGGATCGTTTGACGCGGCGTCGGATGATGAGCACCGGCTGCGGAGCGAGCTTCCTCTCGGAGACGACGTATTCCATCGCGGCATTCTCTTCGTGTGTCGTTAGGTTCGTGTGATACAGCTTCAGGCAGGGGCCGACCATGGCGATGACGTCGGCGTGCCGCACCGCCATCTCTCGCCTGCGGGCGCCCATGAGACCGCGGCGGCGGTATTCGCGAGGGGTCCTGCCGAAGCGGTGGCGGAACAGGCGCGTGAACGTCTCGTGATTGCGGAATCCGCACGCGAGTGCGACCCCGAGCACGGGTCTCGAGCTCGAGAGCAGCATCGCGGCGGCACGCTCGAGCCGCAATCGTGCCGTGAATTGTTTCGTCGTCTCGTGAGCGACCGCCGAGAACAGCCGGTGCATCCGAAACGGCGAAAGCCCGGCACGTGCGCCGAGCGACGCGAGCGACAGATCGCCGTCCAGGCGCGAGGACGCATAGGCGATCGCGGCCCGCACACGCTGGAAGTCGGTCACAGGCCGGCAAGCGATCCGCTCGCGCTCGCTGCGGCTGCCGATCACGCCGTGAGCTTTAGTTGATCGCCTCACGAATGAGCTACCCGGAACGGTGTGCAGTGGAGCGCAACACTTGCCGACCTGCCGTGTGAGCAAACAGCCAGCCACCCAGCAACGCGGCCGGCATTGTCACGATCAGTGTGACAATCCAGTTGATTGCGGGTGAGTGATTCCACATCGCGGCTGCTGCCCAGATGGTAAGCAGGATTTGAACGCCGCCCATGACGGCGGAGTGCAGCACCGGTGCGCGGGCCGCAATCCAACCAGTGACATACCCGCCCGCCGCGACCGAGAGTGAGCCGTAAACGAACCCGAACAGCGTCGCGGGAAGATTGTGACTCAAGGCGGATCGCCTCGGGAGGGCAACCGGAAACAGTGCCATCAGGAGCGGGTCGGCGATCGCTTCAATGCCGAACGAGATTGCCGTCAGAGTGGCGACGCCGGCGAGAATGGCAAGCAGACTCCGGATCATGGCTCCCCCTCTTTTTCCGCCGGAGCATAACGCCTGGACCGCTCGGAAACTTGACGATTATTGCCGTCGCGAGGTCGTACCCTGCTACGATCATCGCTCGATCGGCCAAAGAATCGATGAGGGGGAGTGTTCATGAGAAATCGCGTGTTTGTCGGCTGGCTCGGCGCCTGCGGCGCCGGGGTTGTGCTCGGGACCGCGGCTGCAAGCGCCGCCAGTTACGATTACGCCACGGTCGTGGTGAGCGTCGATGTTGCGAGACCCGCGGATGCGGTCTGGAAAAAGGTCGGCAGCTTCTGCGACATCGGACCGGTACTGAAGATGAAGTGCGCTTACATCTCAGGCAACGGCGGCCTTGGAACCGTGCGCCAGCTGTCCGGGCGCTTCGATGTGGATGAGGTGATGGTCGCCAAGACCTCTCACTCTTATACCTACACGCAGCCCAACACGAAGAATCTCTATCACGGCACGGTCGACGTTGAGTCCACGGGACCGGACAGCTCGAAGATCACGTATAGCGTGTTCTACGACGAATCCGGTCTGAAGACGGACGAGGACCGTGCGAAATCACGCGACAGGTACAAAAAGAACTTCACTGCCGCGCTCGAGACGATGAAGCAGATGGCCGAGGGCAGTTGAGAATCGGACTGATATCCGACACGCACGGGCTGCTGCGCCCCGAGGCGGTGCAGGCCCTCACGGGCGTCGAGCAGATCATCCACGCGGGTGATGTCGGCGCCGCAGCAATCATCGAGCATTTGCGGGCGCTTGCCCCTGTCCACGCGGTACGCGGCAACAACGATCGAGGAGCGTGGGCTGCGGAGCTGCCGTTGCAACTCGCGCTGCAGTGGGCGGGCGTGCGAATCCACGTCCTTCACGACGTGAAGGAGCTCGACATGGACCCTGCCGCAGCCGGATTCCGGGCTGTCGTCGCGGGCCATTCGCACAAACCCGGGGTCCTCGAGCGCGACGGTGTTCTCTTCGTGAATCCGGGCAGTGCTGGACCGAGGCGCTTCAAGCTCCCGATCACCGTCGGCTTTTTGATCGTGACGGACGGGTCGGTGCGCGGCGAGATCCGGAACATCGCCTGAGGCGCAGCGCCCGCGCGTGGTGCTGCCGTGCAGCCGCCCGGGCCTATGCGCCACGCGCGCATGCACCCCATGCACCCGATGCACCCCATGCACCCCATGCACCCGTGCGCGAGGCCCTATGCGCCAGACGCGCGCGCCAGTGTCGCTAACTACTCGGAGCCTGCTGGGTTGCAGTGCGCCGAGCGCGCCGCCTTTCCTCGCGCTGCTTCTTCTTCGCGATGTGATGTCCGACGACGCAACCGGCCGCGGCGCCGAGAATTGCATGATGACCGGCCACGTGCCCGGCGATGCCCCCTACGGCGGCTCCCTTGAGGCATCCCTTCGCTTCGACGCCGTTCGATCCGATGACGAGCATGAGGCCTGCCAGAGGTGCGGCAAACCACTTCAGGGTCGTTCGATGGATCATGCGATCACTCCCGATGTGCAAGGGGGCGGTGTGCAAGAGAGGCTGTCTGTCGTGTGCCGAGGGCGCCGCCGGCGTCCGTCTCCGAAGAACACCGCAGGGAAGAAAAAGTTGCTGAATTCCCATGGTGCCGTTGGCCGCCGCTCACGCGCTCTCGCCGAGGAGCGCGCCGACAGCCTGCCGGTCGGCGGGCGATAGCTCGAAATCGAACACCGCGAGATCGTCGCGCATGTGCTCGACCGAGCGCGTGCCGGTGAGCGGAACCACATCGCACTCGATCAGGTACCGGAACAGCACCTGCGCGGGCGTGCGCTCGAGCCGGGTGGCGATCGAGACGACGGCCGCGTCGCCGAGGACCTGTGGATTTGCCGTGAGGGTCCAAAACGACTGATAGAGGATGCGCTCGCGGCGGCAGAACGCGCGGATTTCGCGATCGTACGACGTTTCGGCATAGAAGCGGTTCTGAACCACCGCAGGCTTGATGCGCACCGCGCGGTACAGCGCTTCGAGCAGCGCCGGGTCGTAGCAATTGCTGATGCCGAGCTGCCGGACGCCGGAGTCGGCAAGAGACTCCATCGCTTCCCAGACTTCCAGCGTCTCGCGCATCGTGCCGAGCGGCGAATGCAGCACGAGGCAATCGAGGTAGTCCGTCCTCAAATTGCGCAGCGAGGCCGCGAACGACTGCGTGACCTGAGAGGCAAGCGGCGCGTGCGGATCGTAAGGAACTCGGGCCGGATCCTGGCCCCGGATCGGGGTGAACTTGGTCTGCAGATAAAGATCGGAGCGCGACAGAGCCTCGCCCACTGCGGCCTCGATGCCCGCACCGACGCCGGGCTCATCGTAATGCCGGGGCTGACAGGCCGTGTCGATGCCCCGAAATCCCTCTTGCAGGGCGAGCGTAACGAGGCGGGCGGTCTCGGCCTTCTTCCATGCCGTGCCGTAAAGCAGGCGAGGCGTGACGACGCCTGCGGCCGAAGTGACGAATGCATCCACGGGAAGCATCCTAGCTCGACATGCCGCTCCGGCGCGCGGGCGCGCATCTGCGGACAGAGGCTCGGGGCCCCGCCGGCCACGAGCCTCACGTAGCGTACGAGATTACTTGAGCTTTGCGACCTGCATCGTCTGAGAGCCAAGCACGCGACGCATCTTGGAACGGTCCGCTTCGGATTCGTTCGCCGCGGAGACGGAGCCTTCGATTTGCTTTGCGACCTCATCGTTCTTCGCAAGCGCACCATCGAGAGCCGCCCAGTTCTTATAAGTGATCACGAGCAGTACGTCCGCATCGTTCGGTCCTTGCGGATTCGCCGTGAGTACTTCGTAGCTTTGAATGTAGCCGGCCTTTTTCGCCGCTTCCTGCTCGGCCTTCCAGGTCGTATCGAGCCATCGCATGTAGTCATCGAACTTTCCATCGACCGTGCGGATCATCGCGACGTTGACAACGGGTCCTTCGCTGTAGGCATGATCGTCCGCGTATACCGGAACGCTCGCGCAGGCTAGTGCCGCCAGCGCGGCGAGCGCCGCTCCAGCGGTTCGAAGTCTGTTCGACATGTGATTCTCCCGAGAATTGATTGTTTGATTGCTTCTCACGCCAGGAGCACGCGAGGCGCAGCACTATACGCTCGCGCGCCCGCGTCGTCATTGGAGAAGCACTGCGGTGCACAAAATCGGAGCCGGTCAACGAGCGACGAGCCGAAGCGGTTCTCACCGGTCGGGGTACTTCAGCGTAGCATGGGCAGCTCGGGCGATCTGGCGCGGGCCGGAACGCAGCTTCCGGAAACTTGGGGAGCAATCCAATGAAACGCGAATTCCTCGTGGCATGCATTGCCTTCGTCGCGTGCTGTCCGAGCGCATGGCCGCGCAGCGCCTTCGAAGGAACCTGGCGGCCCGAGTACCCCCAGAAGGTGAGTGCGGCACGCAAGCACGACCTTTTCGATCTCACCAACGGCGTATTCGAGTGCCACTCGTGCACGCCGGCGTACGCGCTCGCGGCGGACGGCGCGGATCACGCCGTCGGCAACGACCCGAACTACGACACGCGCAGCATCACCGTCCTCGATGCCCGAACGGTGAAGGAAGTCGCCAAGAAAAGCGGCGCGACCCTCCTCGAGGCGCGACTCATCGCGGGCGAGGACGGAACGACACTCACGGAGCTGCAAACGATCATCGGCGAGACTGCGCATCCATACGTCGTGCGAATACATTGTCGGCGCATCGCTTCCGGCAAGCCCGGTTCACACGCAGTGTCCGGCGAGTGGCAGCGGGTCGATTACGACCTTCCAAACAACGACGAGGACACGACCTACCGAATCAAAGGCAACACGCTGTCGATGTCCGACAAGCTCGGGCGCTCGTTCACGGCGAAACTGGATGGCACCGATGCCGCCTATCACGGCAGCCCGGCCATTACGAGCGTATCGGTGCGGATGCTCGATAGCTCGACCCTGGAGGAGAAAGACAAGAGCCACGGCAAGGTGGTCGGAATCATTCGCTGGAAGGTCGATCCGGACGGAAGGACGATCCACGCGCGTTTCGACGACACCCACGGCGGACTTCAGGAGCAGACCGGCCATCGGCTCAACTAACGCGCTGGCCACCGCCGAATGCGCGCTCGTATGATTGGCCGATGGCCTCCGTCACCATCGAGCGCCGCTTTTGCGGCCCGCCGAGCTCCGCGAATGGAGGCTACTTCTCGGGCGTGACCGCGGCTGTAGCCGGCGTAAGCGTCGCGGTGAGGCTCCTCAAACCGCCGCCGCTCGATGTGCCGCTCGAAGTGCTCGAGCGCGGCGAGGGTGTCGTGGAGCTGCGCCTGGGCGAGGAGCTGATTGCCCAGACGCGGCCGAACCACATTACGCCTCCGACGCTGCGGTCGCCGACGTACGTCCAAGCGGTACAGGCGTCCCAGCACTACGTCGGTTTCAATCATCACCCGTTTCCGACGTGTTTCGTCTGCGGCCCCAACCGACTGCGCGGCGACGGATTGCGTATCTTCCCCGGCGCGCTCGAGGGGCGAGATGCCGTTGCCGCTCCATGGGTCGCCGATGAGTCGCTCGCGGCCGCTGACGGAAAGGTCCGCCCCGAGTTCATGTGGGCAGCGCTCGACTGTCCCGGATGGCTCGCGACCCTCAGGGATGCGCGGGTTGCATTGCTCGGGGAGCTGACCGCTCATATCGACCGTCGCGTGCGCATCGGCGATCGATGTCTGGTCATGGGCTGGCGCGCCGGCGGCTCCGGCCGCAAACACGAGGCGGGTACGGCACTCTACGACGAGGACGGCGTGCTGTGCGCATACGCGAGCGCCATCTGGATCGAGCCGCGCGGCACCGCTGCGGAGTCGGGCGCAGCCCACGCGCGGTAGAAAGAGCGGTCCCGCCCAGGGCTCGCTGCGATCAGCCCGCTTCGATCTGCTCCTGCGCGACGCTCGGAGCCGCGCCTGTCCCCGCGCCTGCTCCCTCGGGCATCATCATGCGCGCATGACGCCAGCCGCCGAATTTGTAATACGTGGCCGCGAGCACCACGGCGATGAACGATGAGATCGGGAAGCTCCACCAGATCGCATCCGCTTGCCAGCGGTCCATGAGCGCGAGCGCGAGCGGGAAGCGCACACCGAGCAGCGAGAACGTCAAGGCGATGAGCGGCACGACCACAGCCCCGTTGGCGCGCACGACGCCGAAGAGCACGAGCGCCATCCCCAAGAAGATATAGCTCCAGGCGGCGACATGATTCATATGCACCGCGATGCGCAGCGCCTCCGATCCGGGGGGTAAGAACAGGCCGAGCGCCTGCGCGCTCAGGGCCACGATGAGCAACACGAGTGAGGTCGCGAGAGCGAACTGATAGAGCACGCCCAGGCGTGCCGTCGCCGCCACACGGTCCCATTTCCGGGCGCCGATGTTTTGCGCGACCATCGAGGAGACCGCCATGCCGATCGCGAACGACGGCATCTGCACGTAATTCCACACCTGCAGCGCGGCGCCGAAAGCGGCAGTCGTGTCGATGCCGAAGCGATTCACGAGCGCGATCATGAGCACCATGCTCGAGGAGAACACGAGCATCTGCAGCGCCATCGGCACGCCCTTGCCGATCAGGATTGCGACGATCGACCAGTCGATGCGCAGGAACTTGAGCTCCGCGCCGTGTAGACACAGCGGGTGCTTGCGGCGGTACAGATGGACGATCAACGCGATCAGGCTCGAGGTCTGGGCGAGGAGCGTTGCGAGGGCCGAGCCCGCGATGCCGAGCCGCGGCACCGGACCGAGCCCGAATATGAGGAGCGGATTGAGTGCAACGTCGAGCGCGACGTTCAGCATCAGGAAGTAGAGCGGCGTTTTCGAATCGCCCGCGCCGCGCAGCACCGACGTGGCGAAGATGTAGAGTACGAGCGAGGGCAGGTAAAGGAAGATCACTCGCATGTACGCGACCGCGAGCGGCAAAGCCTCGGCGGGCGTCTGCATCGCCCGCAGCAGGGGCTCGCAGACGAACCATCCGACCGCCGCCATGATTGCCGAGATCGCAATGGAGAAGCTCGTGCTCGTGCCGACGACGCGCTTCGCATCGGTGAGCCGTCGCGCGCCGAGGTACTGCCCGATGAGGATCGTCGCTGCCATGGAGGCGCCGAACATCGCGGCGAGCAGCAGGAACAGCACCGTGTTCGAGTTCGAGCTCGCGGTGAGCGCCGCCTCGCCGAGGTAGCGTCCGATCCAGATCGAATTGACGGTCACGTCGAGCGATTGCAGGACGTTGCCGACGAGGATCGGAAAGGCGAACGCAAGAAGACGGCGGCTGATCGATCCTTCGGTGAGCGAGCGGGAAACTTGCATAGGGGGCTGGAGAGGGGACGCGCGAGGCTAACCCACGGCCGGGATGGCGTCCACCGGCTGATCGAGGCCTGTCCGCACTGGCGGCAGGCTGCTGCACCGGGTCAGTGCATCAGCTGACCCGCGCGGCGAAAATCCAGGCCCCGCCTGCGACCAGCATGGCCCAGCCCGGCCATTCGGGATTGCGCCCGATGGCCAGCCAAATCAGCCCGCCGAGGAGAATGGCGGAGCCGATGATGGCAGCCTCCCAGCGTCGTCCGTGCCGGAGAAGCGATTCTTCGAGGTTCTCCACCTGAGGCATCTCGAGGGGTAGCCGCAGTTTCCCGTCCTGGGCGCGGTAAGCCGCCGCCTTGAGCAGGGGGATCACGGACTTGGCCGTCTCGATGAGCTCGGGCACCTGCAGCCGCAGGCCCTGCAGGAGCGCACGGCCGCTCGTTCTCTCCCGCATCCACTCGCGCAGAATCGGGCTCGCCGTGTGCCAGATGTCGAGCTCCGGGTACAGTTGCCGACCGAGCCCCTCGACGTTGAGCAGCGTTTTCTGCAGCAGTACGAGCTGGGGCTGGATGACCATGTTGAAACGGCGCGAGATCTCGAACAGGCGCACCAGGATGTGTCCGAAGGAGATGTCCTTCAGCGGCCGATCGAAGATCGGCTCGCA
>Ga0134128_10010481_pt1 | contig 11101 bp, 3 predicted proteins | sample KB31754_FD_96462 | JGI IMG/M metagenome (GOLD analysis project Ga0134128, IMG submission 96462) | Terrestrial soil microbial communities with excess Nitrogen fertilizer from Kellogg Biological Station, Michigan, USA - KB3-175-4 | ecosystem: Environmental > Terrestrial > Soil > Unclassified ...
CGGCCTTGGTGGCGTTCTCCCGGTCGAACGCCCCCAACTGCTCGGCGAGGCGCGAGAACTCGAGCTCGCGGAAGAGACCTCCGAGGCGCTCCCGATCGGGTTCGAGCCGATGCAGCTCGGCCAGGGTCTTGGGCAACGGCACGTCCTCGCGGAGCCGGACCAGCTCGCGCGAGAGCCGGATCGACGCCTGCGCCTCGACGATCGAAGCGCCGCGCTTCCCCTTGATCTCCCCTGCCCCGGCCAGCAGCGCCTCCAGCGAGCCGAACTTGTTGACGAGCTCGGCCGCCGTCTTGGGCCCGATGCCGGCCACGCCCGGCACGTTGTCGATGCTGTCGCCCATCAGCGCCAGCACGTCGCCCACCAGCTCCGGGGGAACCCCGAACTTCTCCTTCACCTCGGCGACGCCGAAGCGGCGGTTCTTCATCGTGTCGAGCACCGACACGTCGCCGCCGCAGAGCTGCATCAGGTCCTTGTCCGACGAGCAGATCACCACCTCCATCCCGGCGGCCGTGCCCACGCGCGCCAGGGTGGCGATGATGTCGTCCGCCTCGAAGCCCGGCACCTCGAGCTGGGCCAGGCCGAACGCCTCCACCACCCGGCGCACCATCCCGAGCTGGGCGCCGAGCTCGGGCGGCATCGGCGGGCGGTGCGCCTTGTAGTCGGCGAAGATCTCGTGGCGGAAGTTGTCGCCCGGGGCGTCGTACACGACGCAGAGATGGGTGGGACGTTCTTCCCGCTCGATCTTCAAGATCATCTGGGAGAGACCGTAGATGGCCCCGGTCTGCAGCCCCTTGGTGGTAGTCAGAGGTGGCAGGGCGTGAAACGCGCGGAACAAAAAGTTCAACGCGTCGACGATGAAGAGGCTGGGCTTTCCGCTGGATGTGGCTTGCGACATAGGCACGGCCCGGGGCGTTTATGACACAATGGTCCTCCATTGCCGAGTGGTGGCCTCGCACGTCTTTTCCGCTGGGCTCGCATCGCCGGGGTGGGCCTGGCCGCGCTCGTCACCCTCGCCGTGCTGGCCGCCTCGGTGGTGCTCCAGGGCCCGCGTCTCGGGCACCTCATCGAGGGAGCCCTGCCGCCCAACGCGGGCAAGATGTACATCGGCGGCGTCACCTGGCATCTGCGCGCGCTCTGCGACCTCGTCACGGACGCCCCCAGCCCGATCGCCGTCGAGGGGCTGAAGATCGTCGACCCCGAGGGGACGGTCGTGCTCGACGTCCCGTACCTGGAGGCGAAGGTCCAGCTGCGCACGCTGATCGGCGGCAGCTTCTCCATCCACGAGCTGCGGGTCCCCAAGGCGCTCTGGCGCTTCGCCCAGCTCAAGCACGGCGATTCGATCGGCTTTCTGGCCGCGCTGGCGCCGAAGACGCCGCCGCCCCCGCCGCCCCCCGGCGCGCCGCCGGGGCCGGGCTCGAAGTTCGAGATCACCGACGCCGAGCTGGGTGACTTCACCGCCGACTTCGACTTTCCGGGCGTCTGGGGCCTCGAGCTGCGCGACATGCACGGCACGGCGTCGCTGATCCAGTCGACGCTCGATCCCCGGCACCCGATCTTCGGTTTCGACGGGCGACAGGTCGTCGCCGAGGGGGGCGGCTGGCTGCGCGTCCTGGACAACGACCTGCCGTTCGATCGGGTGGTCATCAACCGGATCGCCACCAGCCAGGACCACCCCGACGACATCCAGCTCGACCTGGCCGAGGCCGACACCGGAAAAAGCCAGCTCTCGGGCAAGGGATCGTTCACCGGCATCTACGGCCTCGCCGGCCCCGACGACAAGCCCGGGATCGATCTGCGCGTGGCGTTCGCCAAGGCCGGCGACGCGCTCACGGCCGTCGCGGCGGGCAAGGGGCTCGCGGGCATCGCGGTGACCGGCGACGACGCCACGGTGACGGCGGAGCTGACCCGCCCGTTCGAGACGATCAAGGTTGCGGCCGCCATCCGCGGCCTCGACGTCCGCTACGGCGACGATCGGGCGCTCGGCCTCGGGCTCGACCTCGCGTTCGACGGCGGCGCCGGCAAGGTCGACGTGACCCACTTCGGCCTCGGCGCGCCCGGGGGCGGCAAGCTGGCGCTCGAGGCGCATCTCGACGTCAACCGGCTGGCGCTCGACGCCGGGCTGGCGCTGACCGGGTTTCACACCGAGAGCTACCTGCCGCGCGCGTTGCGGCCCCTCGCCGGCGGTCGGCTCGACGGCAAGGTCGACGCCCACGCCGACCTCGGCAAGAAGGCGGCCCGGATCAAGAAGATCGATCTGCGGTTCGCGCGCAGCGGCCCCCGCGGCCTGCCGCGCGAGGTGCGCGTCCGCGGCGGGGCCGAGCTGACGGGCGGCCAGGTGAAGACCGAGGGATTGACCGTCTCGGTGGCCGGCGCCGACGCCACGGCGCGCGGCACTTTCGATCTCGACCACCAGCTGGTCGATCTGGCGCTGGGGGTGGTGGCCTCGGACCTGGCGCGCCTCTGCGGCGAGCTCGGGCTGCCGCCGCTGGCCAAGGACGCCCGCCTCGACCTGCGCGCCAGTGGTCGCCTCGACGATCCGGGCGCCACCGGCCAGGCGACCGTCCACGACCTCGGCGCCGGCGGGCGAAAGATGCGAGAGCTGTCGGCCAAGTTCGGGCTCGAGCACGGCCTGGCGCGGCTCGAGCGGCTGTCGGGGCCCGCCTTCGGCGGCGAGATCGACGCGCACGGCTCGCTGCGCCTCTGGGAAAAGAGCGCCCATCGACCGCTCAAGTCGCCGATCGTCGACCTCAAGCTCAGCGCGCGCGACATCGATCTCGCGACGCTGGCGCCCGAGGCGGGCGTGGGCGGGCGGCTGACCGTCAGCGCCGACGCGCACGGGCCGCTCGACGCGGTCAAGGCGCGCGTGGCCATCCCGGCCGGCACGCCCATCGAGGCGCTGGGCGACAAGCTCTCGCTCGGGCCCGTGGCTCTCGAGACTGACGGAAAATCACTGTTCGTCGAGGGCTTTCGGGTGGCGCGCCGGGGCGGCGGCGCGGTGGAGGCGCACGGCCGGATCGGCCTCGCCCACCAGGATCTCGACCTCGACGTCGACCTGACGAAGATCCCGATCGCGGCCATCCCCGGCGCGGCCGACGCGGGCGTGCCGATGAGCGGCTTCGTCAGCGCGAAGCTGCACCTGGGCGGCCGGCCCGACCGGCCCGAGCTGCGCGGCGACGTCGATCTGGCCGACATCGTCGTGCGCGGCGTCCAGCTCGGCAAGGGGCACCTGGCGCTGGCGCCGGCCGTCGTGGGGCCCCAGCGCGCGCCCGGCGTCGCCATTCACGGCCAGCTCTTCGATCGCTTCGACGTCGACGTCGACGCCGCCCTGCTCCCCAAAGGGCCCAGCGTGCACGGGCGCGTCGCCTTCCGCCGCCTCGAGCTGCACACGCTGGCCCCCGAGCTGGTCGCGCTCGGCGACGGGCGCAGCGTGGCCAGCGGGCGCGTGGCCATCGATCTCGATCCCGGCCAGCCGCTGGCGCTCGACGTGCTGCTCCCCGAGCTCTGGCTCTCGATCGCCCGCGCCGTCGACGGTCCCAACGGCGAGACCACCATGCAGCGGGTCCGCATCGAGGCGGCCCGCCCGGTCCACGTCCACGTCGCCGGCGATCACATCGCGCTCGACGAGGCGCACTTCTCCACCGACGGCGGCGACCTGCGCGTCGAAGGGCGGCTCGACGGCCGGGCCCTCTCGGGCACCCTGGCCGGGCACCTCGATCTCGAGCTCCTCCAGCCCTTTCTCGGCGGCGGCGCCATCGAGCGCCTGGGGGGCGATCTGCGCGCCGAGCTCACCGCGGGCGGCACGCTCGATCGACCCGACCTGCGCGGTGAGGTGGTGGTCGCCAACCCGATCCACCTCCGGCCGCGCGACCTCTATCGCGACGTGGTGGTCGACTCGGGGCGCTTCGCGATGACCAGCGGCGGCGGCGTGAGCATCGAGAACCTGGCCATCACCGTCGACGGCTCGACGATGAAGCTCTCCGGCCACGCCACGCTGGGCCCCGGGTTCGTCCCCGAGAACCTGCAGGCCGACGTCGACGGCGACGTGAGCGCGCGCCTCCTGGCCTACGCCGCGCCCGACGCGGTCTCGGACGCGCAGGGGAAGGCGCACGTGCGGGCCCACCTGCGCGGGACGCTGCTTCACCCCGACGTGCGCGGGCGGCTCGATCTCGACAACATCGCCTTTCGGCTGCGCGATCTCGGCAGCGAGGTCCAGGTGGAGAGCGGGATCGTCGAGATCAGCAACGAAGGGATCATCCTGCACAACGTGAAGGTGCTGTTCGACGACCAGGGGATGCTGGTCATCGGCGCCTCGGGCGTGCGCGCCGGCCGTGTCCAGTTCACCAACCTGTTCCCGTTCCAGCCCGGCTACTTCGACCTGCCGCTGCACGGCGAGCGACTCACCTACCGCAGCCCGGGCGTGTTCGAGGTCGACGACCTGGCCTTCGACCTCGATCTCAAGGGGAGCGTCGACGACGGGTTCGGCCTGGGCGGCGAGGTGCGCCTCGTCTCCGGGCGCTACCTGCAGGCGTTTCAGGTCTCGAACCTGGCGCTGCGCCCCCGCGTCGACGAGTCGACGGTGCGTCCGTTCTACGACGGCAAACCGCTGCTCGAGCAGCTGCGCCTCGATCTCTCCGTGCGCACCGTGGGCGACGGCTTCGTCGTGCAGAACAACATCGCCCCCGAGATCCACGCCGACATCATCCTGCACGTGGGCGGCACGCTGGCCGTGCCCCAACTGGCGGGCGACATCCGGCCCACCGACGGGCGGTTCAACATCCCGTTCATGCGCGGCGACTTCGACCTGGTCCCCTACGCCAACCACGTGACCTTCATCGCCACCAAGTCGATCGCCGACGGCGACACACCCGACATCGAGATCGAGGCGACCAACCTGGTCACCGACGCCAACGGCCAGGATCACAACGTCCACATGCGCATCAGCGGCCCGCTGCGCGAGGCGCAGATCGATCTCTCCAGCGAGGACGGCCTCGACCGCAACCAGACCGCCTTCCTGCTCCTGACCGGCAGGACCTCCGCCTCGAACGCCAGCCCGTTCGGCACGCAGAACGCCACCGTGGGCGCGAACCTGTCGACCAGCGCCGACATCGCGGGCCAGGCGACGCGCGACACGGTGGCCAACCTGATGGAGCCGTACATCGACGACACGTTCCAGCGCCTGACGGGTCTCAACCTGCGACTCACCGTCGGCTCCGACGGGTTCGAGGGGCGGATCCGCAAGCGCGTGAGCCGCTACGGCGACCTGCAGTTCGACTACCTGCAGGGATTCCAGAACCAGAGCCACTGGAACGGCTCGGGGAACCTCTGGCTGCTCGACTATTTCAGCCTCGGCGGGGGGATCGAACAGATCCGGCTCTCCTCGGAGGAGGGGGTGCCCGAGACGCTGCCGCTCAATTACAACTTCGAATTGCGGCTGGACTACGCGATAAGAAGGTAAGGTGAACCGGACGCCCCACGTCCCGTGAAAGCCTCCCTCTCGCTCGCGGTCGCGCTCGCGCTGGCTCTGTCGGCACCGAATGCCCGCGGCCAGAGCGAGCCCGACGCCGGACCGCCGGCGCCACCGGTATCCCCGGCCGCCGAGAAACCGCCACGTCCGGCCGCGCCCCCCGCGCCCGAGCCCGCCGCGCCCGAGCCGATGCCCGCGGCGCGCATCCCCATCGTCGGCTACGAGCTCGGCGGCTCGCGCATCGACCCCGAGGAGAAGCTGCAAGAGCTGATGCGCTCCGTCTCGGCGGTCGGCGATCCCTTCATCGAATCGGGCCCCAGCGACAAGATCGGCCAGCCGTTCGGGACCATCCCCCGCCTCGTCCAGATGTTCGACGCCGTCGGTTATCGCGCCACCGTCACCACGCGCCCCGGCGCCGGCGGCGTGATCGTGGTGGCGACGCTGCTCCCCTACGAGCGCCTCCGCTACGTCTTCGTCAGCGGCAACCGGCGCATCCAGCAGGACGAGATCCAGCGCCGCATCACGGTCCGCGCCGGCCAGCCGTTCCCCCCGGCCGGCCCCGAACGGGGCGCCATGCTCGAGCGCGAGCGCCTGCTGGTGATCGACTTCCTGCGCAGCCGCGGCTACTTCGAGGCCAACGTCGGCCTCGACACCCGTCCCGGCTCCGATCCGGGCTCGCTCGATCTCTACGTGACCGTGCGGCTCGGGCCTGCCTACCCGCTGGGGCCGATCACCTTCACCGGCAACCACGCCATCTCCACCGAGGATCTCGACCAGATGTTCCGGCACGGCGACTGGATCACGCTCTGGAACACGCCGGTCCCCTTCACGCAGAAGCAGCTGCGCGAGGACATGGACGCCGTGACCAAGCGTTACCGGGCGCTGGGGTTCGCCGGCGTGCGCGTGACGACGGACTTCAGCGTCCAGAAGAGCGTCGACCGGGCGGCCAAGAACGTCCGCATCGGCATCGCCATCAACGAACGGAAGCGGATCGCGGTCGCCTTCGAGGGGAACGCCAGCCAGTCGGTCTCCTCGCTGCAGGACCAGCTGACCCTTTTCACCCGCGGCTCCTACGACGACTTCGAGGTGGGGGCCAGCGCCGACGCCCTCCAGCGCCACTACCAGCAACAGGGGAACTTCTTCGCCCGGGTCGACTGGCGGCGCGAGCGGCTGTCGGCCGACGAGGAGCGGATCGTCTTCTCGATCGACGAGGGCCCGCGGCTCCGGGTGCGCGCGGTCGAGTTCGTGGGCGCCCACGCCCTGCCGCCGCGCGAGCTCGCCGAGGTGGTCACCGTGCGCCCCTACCCGTTCTGGGGGATCGGCTCGGGCGGCTACGCGACCGGCAAGCAGCTCGATCAGGACGTCGAACGCCTGCGCCAGCACTATCGCGACCGCGGTTTCCTCGAGGCCCGGGTGCGCGTCGACGCCGCTACGGCCGAGGCCGCTCTCGGCCAGCTCGGGGCCACGGTGGCCGGCGCCGAGACCACCTCGCGCGGCGCGGCCGACCTGTTCGTCCGCTTCACCGTCGACGAGGGGCCGCGGCTGACGCTGGCGGCCGAGACGTTCCGCTCGACCGACGCCACCCCGCTCCCCTACGGCGACGCGTTCCTCCTCGACAGCGTGGCGCTGCGCCCCGGCGCCCCCTACGCCCCGCCGCTGGTCAGCGCCGACGCCAAGCGCCTGGTGCGCCTGTTCGGCGACGCCGGCTACCCGTCGGCCACCGTCAGCCCCGACGTCGATCGGAAGGGGAACGACGTGGCGCTCGCCTGGACGGCCACGCTGGGGCCGCGCATGCGGGTGGGCCCCGTCTTCGTGCGCGGCAACTTCACCACCCGGGCCCAGACGATCCTGGAGCAGATCCGCCTCGGCCCCGGCGACTACCTGGGAACCACGCCGGTCGAGCGGAGCCAGCGCGACATCGGGTTTCTCCAGCTCTTCAACAACGCCTCGCCCATTTCATTCCCGGGCAAGGAGGCTCGGCCGACCAACGGCGCCCCCGAGAAGACCGTCCCCATGGTGGTCAACGTCGAGGAGCGCTACGATCAGTACAGCGTCGTTCACGTCGGGGTGGGCGCCTCCACCGACCAGAAGCCGCCCGACTCGTCGTTTCCGCTGGGCGTCTTCGTGCGCGGCGGTTACGACAACCGGGACCTCGGCGGTTACGGCTGGACGCTCGACACCGGAATCACCTACGGCACGGCGATCCTGCGGGCGAACGCCAACTTCCTCGACCGCCGTTTCCTGGGGACGCTGTTCCGCCTCGACGCCTCGCTCACCTACCTGCGCCAGGAGACGGTGCGTCTGGGCGACATCCACTCGGGCGGCGGCTCGATCGGCTTTTCACGGGAGATGTTCCCGGGCGTCGACGCCGGGCTCCACTACAACCTGCGCAACACCACGCACACCGAACCGCTGGTGCGCGGGGCGGGCCCCCAGGAGACCACCCAGGCCGTCACGCTGGGGACGACCGTCGGTAGCCTCTCGGCCAACGTCGAATGGCTACGGATGGACAACCGCCTCCTGCCGACGCGCGGCTTCCGCATCGACGCCATCGCCGAGCTGGCCCTCCCCGCGCTCTCCATCCCGCTGCGTCCGTTCCCCTTCGCCATCGGCGACGATACGTTCCTCAAGGTCGGGGTCCATTCCCTCTCGGTCATCCCGCTCGGCAAGCACCTCTACCTGCGGCACGGGTTCCGCTACGACCAGGGGTTCCCGTTCGGCGGCGCCTCCCTGCTCCCCAAGGTCGAACGCTACTTCGCGGGCGGCGACACCACCATCCGCGGCTACCAGCTCGACCGGGCGCGCGTCGAGGTGGTCGAGCAGCCGATCGACCCCGTCGACCCGCGCAACCCGAGCGCCGGTGGCATCTGGGCCGTCGAGTACCGACCGATCGGCGGCAACATGCGCATCCTGCAAAACATCGATCTGCAGTTCCCCATCATCCCCCCCTGGTACGGCGCCGTCTTCATGGACAACGGCGTGGTGGCCGACTCCTTCGCCGGCCTCTCCATCTCCCAGTTCCGCCACGGCGTCGGCGTCTCGCCCCTGCTCATCCGTCTCCCTATCGGCGACGTCAGCCTCGCCTGGGGCTGGCCGCTCGACCCCGGTCCGGGCGACACCCGCATCGGCGTCCTGCACGTCAACGTCGGCCTGATGTTCTGACCCGGCGGCTCGTCCGGTCGCCCCGCCTCTGACCCCTCCGAGACTAGCGGGCGGCCACGAGCGCGATCATGTTGTGCTGCTTCTCGAAGCCCTCTTTGGCGGCGGCGGCGTCCTTGTACGACGCGTAGTTGCCGAAGCGGACGCGGTAGAGCGTCCCCTTGCCGGGGACGTCGCCGGCGATCACGAACGCGCCGGGGAGCTTCTGGACGAACGCTTGCGCCTCGGCCGAGGTGGCGAAGCTGCTGATCTGGAGTGTGTACTTCCCCTTCACCTTGGCCGGATCGGGCGCGGGGGCCGGCTTGGCCGCGGCGGCCGGCTTGGCCAGGGCGACCGGCTTGGGCGCCGCGGGCGCTTTCGGGGGCACGATCTTGGGTGGCGCAGCGAGCACCGCGTGCACGCTCCCCTTGCCCCGGGAGGCGCTGCCGCCGAGCGTGCTGGGGAAGGTCAGCTGCGGCACCGGCGCCGCCACGCCGACAGGGGGTTGGTGCGCGCGATCGAGCGCCGCCAGCGGGTCCTGCAGCACCGGCGCGTCGGCCTGCCCGCGCGACTCGATCCGCTTGCCCACCATCACGCCCAACACGAACAACATGCAAGCGACGACGGCGCTCCCGAAGAAAAGGAAAAACACCTGCCGGTTGTCGAGCTTGACCTCGATCTTCTCGCGCCACCGTTCGACGTTCCGGTCGGACTCCTCGAGCGCGGGTCCATCCATGCTGGTGACAGCAGTGTAACGCAGGCTCATGAGTCGTCCTCTTTCGTGGGGTTTTCCGCCTTGGCCATCGCGTCGGGCGCCGAGACGCCCAGGAGATCCAGCCCGGTGCGCAGAACCTCGGCGATGGCCGCCACCCAGTGCAGGCGCGCCGCCGTCTTGCGCCAGTTCCAGGTCGACCGCCAGTCCCCCGTCCGGTGGCGCTCCTGGGGGAGGATGGTGTCGCCGTGCACCTTCTGCAGCTGCGTGTAGTAGCTCTGGAACTCGCCCGCCAGCTCCATCAGGTAGGTCGTCAGCCGGTGCGGCTCGCGCGCCTCGGCGGCGTCGGCCACGAAGTCTGGGAACTCCGCGAGCCGCCGCAGGATGGTGAGCTCCTCCGGCAGCGACAGCTCCGCCGCGAGCTCCGGCGAGAACGCCGCGCGCGGCGCCTCCAGCTCGGTCGCCCGCCGCGCGATCGAGATGCAGCGCGCGTGCGCGTATTGGACGTAGTAGACGGGATTGTCCATCGACTGCTTCTTGGCCAGATCGAGATCGAACTCCAACGAGGTATCGTGCCGGCGCATCAGGTAGAAGAACCGGGTGGCGTCGCGTCCCACCTCGGCGATCACCTCGTCGAGGGTCACGAACTCGCCCTCGCGTTTCCCCATCGCCACCGGCTGCCCGTTGCGAATGAGGCTGACGATCTGGATCAGGATCACCCGCAGCACGGCCGGGTCGTGGCCAAAGGCCTTCAGCGCAGCCTGCATGCGCGCGATGTAGCCGTGGTGGTCGGCGCCCCAGATGTCACAGAGCTCGTCGAACCCACGCGCCAGCTTCTTGCGGTGGTACGCGATGTCGGCCAGCAGATAGGTCGGCAGGCCGTCCGACTTCATCACCACCCGATCCTTGTCGTCGCCCCACAGCGCCGTGGTCTTCAACCAGACCGCGCCGTCGTGGCGGTCGATGTAGCCGGCCGCCTCCAGCCCCGCCAGCGTGGTCGCCACCTCGCCCGAGGCATGTAGCTCGCGCTCGCTCTGCCAGACGTCGAAGGTGACGCCGAAACGCTCCATGGTGGCCCGAATGATCCCCAGCGACGACGCGATGGCGAAGCTCTGGATTGGCGCCAGGTCGACGGGCGGAGAAGCCCCCACCCACCGGGCGCCGTCGCGCGCGTAGAGGGCGCGCCCGAAGTCGCGGATGTACGCGCCCTTGTAGCCGTTGTCGGGGAACGCCACCTCGGGGAGGCTCGGATCCGCGGCGCGCGCGATCTCCATGTAGCGAACCCAGGTCGAGAGGGCCAACGTCTGCACCTGGTTGCCGGCGTCGTTGATGTAGAACTCGGGCGTGACGGTGTAGCCGGCGAAGCGCATCAGCCGCGCGAGCGAATCCCCCACCGCGGCCACCCGGCCGTGCGCGACGGTGATCGGGCCCGTGGGGTTCGCGGAGAGATACTCGAGCAGCACCTTCGGCGCTTGTCGCGGCGCTCCCCTCCCCCAGTCGGCGCCCGCGCCCAGAATCTTCCCCAGCGCCGCCTGCCAGAACGCGGGCGCCAGCCGAACGTTGATGAAGCCGGGACCGGCCACCGTCGCCTCCGCCAGAGGCGACGCTCCGCCCAGCGGAAGCCGCCCGACGATCGCTTCGGCGACGGCGCGCGGCTGCTTGCCCGCCGGCTTCGCCAGCGTCAGCGCGACGTTGGAGGCAAAGTCACCGTGCTCGGCCCGCTTGGTGCGATCGAGCGAAATGGACGCTGCGGGGACGGGCCCGACGAAACCTTCCTGCGCCAGCTC
>Ga0134128_10010484_pt1 | contig 11100 bp, 9 predicted proteins | sample KB31754_FD_96462 | JGI IMG/M metagenome (GOLD analysis project Ga0134128, IMG submission 96462) | Terrestrial soil microbial communities with excess Nitrogen fertilizer from Kellogg Biological Station, Michigan, USA - KB3-175-4 | ecosystem: Environmental > Terrestrial > Soil > Unclassified ...
ACCGGCCGCTCGCTGATCAAAGACGAGCTTGTACGCGCTGGCGCCGCAGTGGACGACGTGCCCTGCTACCGCTCGAGCTTGCCCGACAATCGCGACACCATTGCCGCCCACCTCGCTCTCAATCTGCGCGACCGGCGCGTCAACGTGATCACCGTCGCCAGCCCGCAAACGACGAAAAACATGATGGCACTGGCAAAATCGGTGCTCAGTAGGGAAGAGATCCACGATCTGCTCCTGAGCCTGCCCATAGTCACCATCGGGCCGGAAACAGCAGGCGCCGCCCACGCGCTCGGGTTCAAGCATGTTCATCAGGCGCAAACGTTTATGGCCGAAGGCATGATCGCCGCTCTGGCGGAAGTGGCGTCGGGTCGCCCGTAGGGGCGATGCATGCATCGCCCCTACACGAACACGGCAGCCGCCCGTTACGCCGTTTTAACCCACCTGAAAACCATTAATTATCTTGCAGTAAACCGGCTTCAGGACTCATCAAGAAGCGGATCAATAGATATAGTATTTGCATATTTGTCTGCCTGTGGCGCCCAATGCACACAGGCATTAACCCGGAGAAATCAATGTCTGCTGCATCCACTAAGACGCCTGAGGCTGTTGCAGCCCCCAGCTTGCCTTTGCGCACGCGCATGCGCCGCCTGCGCAGCTCACCGGGCATGCGTGCCATGGTTCGTGAGACGCATATCAGGCTGGAAAAACTCATCTACCCGCTCTTCATTGTCGAAGGTCGCGGCGTCAAAACGCCGATCAGCTCGATGCCCGGGATTCACCAGCAGAGCATCGACGAAATGCTGAAAGAATGCGAGCAGTTGGTTGATGCTGGACTCTCGTCGGTAATTCTCTTCGGCATTCCCAGCCACAAAGACTCACAAGCGACCGGCGCCTGGCAAAACGACGGGATCGTGCAGAGAGCCACCGGCGCTATTAAAGAACGTTTCCCCCAGATGATGGTGGTAGCCGATACGTGCTTATGCGAGTACATGGATCACGGGCACTGCGGCATCGTCGCCGACGGCAAAATCCTCAACGATCCGTCGGTGGAGATTCTTGCGCGCGCCGCTGTTTCTCAGGCGCAAGCAGGAGCCGATATCATTGCTCCTTCCGACATGATGGACGGCCGCATCGGCGCCATTCGAAAAGCGCTCGATGAGTCGGGCTTTCAGGATGTCGCGCTCATGGCTTACAGTGCCAAATTCGCTTCCGGCTTCTACGGACCCTTCCGCGAGGCCGCTGAATCCGCGCCGCAATTCGGCGATCGCACGACGTATCAAATGGACCCAGCCAACGGACGCGAAGCCTTGCGGGAGATCGAGCTGGACATCGCCGAAGGCGCCGACATCGTCATGGTCAAACCGGCTATGCCATACCTCGATATCGTCAGCCAAGCCAGGCAGCTTACGAATCTGCCCATCGCGGCATATAATGTCTCGGGAGAGTACTCCATGGTTAAAGCCGCAGCCGCCAACGGCTGGATCGACGAAAAACGAGTAGTGCTCGAGATTCTTACCGGCATCTTCCGTGCCGGCGCTGATCTTGTGATCACCTATCACGCCAGAGACCTGGCGAAATGGCTTGGCTAAGCCAAGTCTTGTCGTTTGAGGAACAGGTAAATGAAAACTAGCACCGCCTATCAGATCAGCTTCGCGAACGCGTTCGCCGACCTGTATCTCGACAAGGAAAACGGCGAGGTCGCACTCGATCTGCGGCGCCAGGAAATTACCGTCTACGTGAATCAAACGCAGTACCAGGCGCTTGTTCTTCTCGTGCAACAGAGTCTGGAAGACGAAGAGTTTATCGAATATCTCAACTGGCAAAAAGATCCCATTCAGTGCGATGAAAATCGCATCTTCGAAATTTGCGGACCGGATCACATGGTGTGCATGGCTTGCACTCCGAATTACGAGCGCGTAAAACTGACTTTCGATCTGGGTGTGGCCATCGATCTGTCATTCGCCGACTATCAAGGTCTCGCCGGCTTGCTCAAGGAAGCACAAGCGGATTTGGAGTGGCGCCGCGAATTGCTGCGCTGGAATATGGCTGACAACGGCCCCGATTTCGCCGCCGGCGGACAGGACTAAGATCGCGATGATACCGCCGGGCTCAAGCCCGCTTACTTAGCAGACCTAGCAGACCCTGGTATGGGCATCGGATGGGCATCGCTATGGGCACCTCCCATCAATTGGCCGATCAACATAAGTGTTGATCATCGACCCGACTCAGCAAAAGAAGCAATTACTGCAAAGTCGCGCCAGTATTTTGATACGCCGAACGATGCGGTCCTATGAAATAAGCGTTGCCATCAACATTTTTGTTTAGTGGCACTTCCCACTATTAATAATTCCACTGGTGATCGACTAAGTCATTATCTCAGTACCGACTTGCCGGGCACCAAATGCGCCACCATTGAACATTTGAATCGACAGATTCAAACAGAACACAAGACCAACTATTAAATTCGGGGGCTGCCGATCATCTTTTTTGTTGATAAATGACGCAAAACACCCAAAAACATTGAAATCGCCAATCCCTGACGCCCAGTGAGTTTCAGCCATATCCGACTTGAAAGGCGAATCTCTTGGCGTCAACATCCATGTTTAGTGCTCTATTGAGCGCCGAGTCCGAGGAGGTGCGGCGCTGTCCGTCAAGGGAGCTAGTCGTTTACGGAAAGCACCAGCTGCGGTGTGGGGATTTTGTGGTCCGCGCGGATGGGGACGATGCCCGTGCCCACCACGTAGAATTCAATGACGTGCGAACTCCAGCTATAGTTGCCTTCGTAGATGTCCACGCCGACGATGCCCTCGGCGCCGACTTCTTCCGCTTCGATCTGCATGCGCTCCATCGCCAACTCGCGCGCGTCGTACAACGCTTGCGTGAAATTGGTCATCTCGGTGTTTTGTCCGGCGGTCTTGAAGAACTGGCCGAATGATTGGTGCGCGACGTGATAAACGCAGTTGCCCATCACCATGCCCACCGGGCGATAGCCGCTCTTCAACAGCGTCCAAAAATCCTGACCGGAGAGATCGCTTGTGAAAGGCTTGCCTTTCACTTTCCATGCGTCTGCCTGTCCGTCGGCGCGATAAACGGCGGTGCCGATTGCAACAAACTCGGCGAGATCCGGGTTCCATTCGAGGTGCTTCACTTTCAGACGCACACCGATGACGCCATCGGCGCCGAGTTCCGCAGCTTCCGCTTCCATGCGTTCCATTGCCAGTTCACGCGCATGATAAAGGGCCTGAGTAAGAACAACCATCTCCTCGTTCTTATTCCATTTCGCTTGCTGGAATCCGATGTGATAAATCGAGCTGCCCACTACCATGCCCGCGGCCTCGAAGCCGCTGTCTTTCAATAAGAGGAATTCGTTTACCGATAGATCACTTGTGAACAGCTTGCGTTTGCCGCCCTGTCCGCGCATCTCGCGAAGGCGTTCGTGTCCATGGGTCGGGACTCCGGTGGCTGCATTGTCAGGCATGGTGTTACTCCAGTTGGTTTTGTTAGTGATGCGGTCTTCGCCGCCGGTACGGTACAGGTGGTGTCAGTCGTCGTCCGATAAGCTGGTTGTGTATTCTTCGACAGCGAGCGCAGCCTTTCTGCGGGAGCCCTTTCCGACGTTCATAATCATCAGCGGCTGTTGAATCCGCTTTTCACGTTGCACATCATCAAGTCGAATCGCGGTTCCGATTGAGGTAACTGTAATAAGCAAGTCGTGATACGTTGTGTCGTTTATTTCGTATTCCACATCCATGAGGTGATGGGATACCTGCGCACCGACTACGCCTTCGGCAGCGACTTCATCGGCTTGGTACGTCAATCTCGACATCGCGAGGTTGTATGCATGATTGAACGATTGCGTGTAAAGATGCAATTCCTGATTGGCCAGATTATTGCCGCCCCAGAAATTTCGCAACTGCATGCGCGTGTTCATATCAGTATAAACGTAATAACAACTGATCCCCATCACCAGAGTGAGAGGCCAATGCCCTCCCTCATAGAGTTTCCAGAAATCCTGGCCGCTGAGGTCGCTTGTGAACGGCTCGCCGCCGTCGGGCCGGCCCGGAATCTTGATGGCCGTGCCAATCGCTGTGCATTCGATCAATCGCGATGCCCAGGACCAGTTCTTTACTTTTAGCTTGATGCCGATCACGCCGTGCGCGCCCAGCGCTTGCGCTTCTTGCTTCAATCGAGAAACGGCGCGCTGCCTGGCCAAAAGCAATGCATTGGTGCGGTCTGTCAGTTCGCCTGTGCAACGGTTGGAGGTGAACGATCCAAAATAGGAAATGTTCACGAAGCTGCTTCCCATCACCTGGCTGATCGGTTCATAACCTGCTTCTTCGACCAGCAGCATTTCATTGCAGCTGAAGTCGGTGGTGAACAAGTTGCCGTCTTTTTTGAAACGTTCGATGCGCTCTTGCGCACGTAGAGGGAGCCCGCCCCGTTCCAGCGATTGGATCGACAGCTCTTGCCGCTCCTTTTCCGCTTTTTCCTCTGGCGTTTCTTTTTTGAAGAAGCCGAATATCATGTTTTACCTTCCAATGAGAAAGTCGCTGAGCGCCTGGCGGGCGGAAGCATTTTTCTCGGCGTATTTGGACAGGGACTCCGCCACCAGATTGATCCATTCATCGAGTTTGATTTCGCGCGTTTTGAGCACGACGCCGCGTACGAGCTTGGCTTCTCTGGCGCTCACCGACCCGTGTTTTTCGACGGTGACTTGATACTGGAAATCATCAAAGGAGATGGTCAGTTCGCGCACCGGTTTGTCCGACGAAAGGATCCAGCCGCCGCGCACGACTTTAGTATGATTCGGCAGGATCAGTTCGAATTTTTTGGCTAAAAATTCGACTGTGTTGCCGGATTCCTTCTGGTCGCCGCGCAAACCGGCGGCCAGAATGTCGACACGCAGCGCTGGATCCTCGTCGTTCATTTACTTCTTCGCCACCATGATCGGTGATTCTTCACCGTACACGGGCAACTTCAGGCGGTGGGCGTCTTTCATTCCCGCTGCCTGAATCATCGTCTTCAGCTCCTCCACGGTAAACACGCAGCCCGTTTCAGTCGCCAGCAACATGTTGATGGCGAAGAGCGTCGGGAAGATAGGGCCGCTGCGCTCCTCGTTTTCCATGAATTCGGCGATGATGAGCGTGCCGCCCTTCTTGAGCGCGGCCGCACAATACTTGAGCAGCTCCTCACTGGCCTTTTTGCCTTCCGAGTGGAGAATGTGTCCGAGAATAATGATGTCATAATGCTCGGGTTGAAGTTTTACTTCACGCCAGTTACCGGAGAGATATTGATAGCGATCAGCTACACCGTATTTGGTGGCAAACTCTTTGGTGACTTCCAGCACCGGCGGAAAATCCAGCGCGTCTACTTTCACATTTTTGTTGCCTTCAGCCATCGGCAAGCTCCAGACGCCGCTGCCGGCAGCAAGGTCGAGCACACGCACCTCACCGGACATGCTGCTCACCTTCAGTTCTTCGCTGAGTGTCTGCGCGGTGCTGTAATTGAGCGGGAAGATGGCAACCGTCAGTTCTTTGAAAAACTTCTCGCCTTCGGACTGTTGATTGACTTTGTTTTGCGGCTTTCCGGTGCGCACCGTGTCGCTGAGCTTTTCCCAGGAATCCTTATGCACCGAGCGCATGTTGAGGAAATTTCCAAAATAGAGGGGGCTGTCTTTGACCAGGTAGTTCTCGGCAACATCAGTAAGTTCGTAGCGCTCGCCCGACTTCTTCAAAAGCTCCATGCTGGTCAAAGCGTCAAGCATCAAGCGCGTCGCGCGCTCGTCGAGCTTGGCCCTGGCGGCTAGCTCGGATGCCGTCGATTTACTGCCTTTCAGGGCAGTGAACATATCGAGCTCCATGGCGCTGTTGAGCACCTGGTAAGCCCAGACGGAAAACATGAAACCGGTTACCTTTAGAGGTGGAACGGTGTGGACTTGCGTGACGGGCATGGGACTCTCCTCCGCTTATGGTCGTCAAATAATTTTTTTGCAGGCGATGCATGGCTGCGCCCAATTCGTTCAAGTGAGTTAAGAGTTTAGCGCTTCGCGGGACCCTGCAACTCCCTTGAAAAGGCAGCGCCGGCTCTTGGCGGCTCCGTAAACACAGCAATGGCGATTGTCGCGCCACAAGTGGCATCATCCGCTATAATCTCTCTACAGATCGTTGGGCACGGCGGAGGCCGACGAACCTGGTCAGAGGGGAAACCCAGCAGCCATAAGTTGATCCCTTCGGGTGTGTCCGGCGGTCTGTTTCTTTATCCATCCCCCAGTGTCAGGCACTGTTCATGAAATCGAAGAACCCTTCGGACTCGCAGCCACGCTCATCAGACGATAAGCCCGACGACAGCACCCTGTTGGGTCAGATCCTGGTCGAACTCGGCTATATCACTATCTATCAGCTGGACGAGGCATTGCACATCCAGCGTACCGATTCCGAACAGGGGCGCGACCACAAGCCGCTAGGGCAAATTCTGCTCGAACTGGGCTATTGCGGACCCAACCATCTGATCCGCGCCATTCAAGTGCAAGTCGAATACCGCAACGCGCAGCCTGCAAAGTAGGCTGATTGCCACGGTAGCGGCGGGCGGAAGCCCGCTTTTTGCTGCGCCGAGTCTCGGCCGCCGCTATCGATCACAGTTTCCGATAAAGATCAGGAAGAATCCTGTTGCAGACTGGGCATGTATAGCTCAGCCTATTAATTTAGAGCTAAACTTAACATGATCCCTTGGCCCGACCTGGCTTTTGGATCATTCGCACAGCAAGAGCGAGCGCTTCGCATTGGGATTAGGTGGCAAGCTCAATTTCGCATTCATCACCGTGATTGGCGTCATGGTGGCAGCGCATGGCGCCGTGGAGGTCTACACCCAACGGCAGTTGGGCGCCGGCACCGCGCGGCAAAACGTGCAGCCGATAATCCGCGAGTTGGAGGCGGAAGTCGGGCACTCTCAAGAACCAGGACTTATACCGAAGCGCAATGAAAAGCTGGCTGACATGCTGGCTTCCGATTCTTCTTTCGCCAATGCGTACGCGACGCGCGACCGCGGCGCACTCACCGAAGCAGTCAAAAAATTCACCGAACAAACCGGCATGTCCGGATTTGTGGCTGTATTCGACAGCAGCGGACGCGTCTTCTACAGCGGTGACTCTCCGGCGAAGTTCGGCTATAAGCCTCACGACATCGCCGAGGACATCCTCGAAAACATGCACGAAGGCAAGATCGTTTACGCGCCGGCTGCTCCCACGTATACGGATCAAGTCTGCCTGATTGGCATGGTGCCCATCCGCAGCGGCAACGGTTGGTCCGGCATGGTGGCCGTTTGCGAGCCAATTAACAGCGCCTATTTAACCGGCTTACAGGAAAAGATGAAGATTACCGAGGGCGTTCAACGCGCGGAGATGCTCATGTTTTCCGTGAAAGACGGCACCGTCTCTGCCTGGACGCCTGGGCTGGGGTCAGACGCATTCCTGACGGCACTGCGTCAAAAAGGCATCGGACTCATCAACGAGAAGGGTGACTTCGATCGCTACGGCAGATATTGGACGAAATATCGTTTCGAAACCGGCAGCGGACAAAAGCTGGCGTACCTATTGATCGGCTCACCGATGCCCGACGACCATAAGCTTCTCATGCAAGTCGCGCTCGAATCGGCAGTCAGCCTCGCCGCCGGCATTTTGCTTTCGATAATGTTCACCGCTGCCATCGCCGGCGGTTTCGATCGTCAGCTGCGGTTTCTCGTGCAGCGCGCCAAAGACCTGCAAGCACAGAGATCAAACATTCCATCGCTGGACGGACTGTCGCGGGAGTTTCGCGAGTTGGGCGAGCAGATGGACACCGCCATGTCCGGCACTCGCATCAGTATCAAACAGTTACAGGGGCAATCCGGCAAACATCAGGACGAGCTCTTCGAAAAACAAAAATTGGTCGAGGAAGCCAACCAGAAAGTAGAAGCGATCAACAAACAGCTGACGATACAAGGGAAACAGCTTTCCGAAGTCTCGAAGCAAATAAATCAAGCAAATTCGCAGGCGGTGGTGCTTCAACAGAAGCTCGCCTCCGTGCTTCAAATCTCCACCGAAGGATTCTTGCTGCTAGACCCGTACGGCAATGTTATGTCGGCGAACCCGGCGTTCCAAAATTGGGTAGGAACCAACGAGGCAGAGCTGACAGGAAAATATTGTTTCGATCTGATCCACAAGCCCGATACGGCCAGAGACAACAACGGCAACACCGGCAATTTTTCCATGAACTCCCTGCTGCCGGGCGATTTGATCAACCACTTCTATCCGGAAGGCATTATTTACAACAGGTATGATGAGAGCAAGCAGGTCGAGGTGCTCGCGCACCTGCAGCCGATCATGACAGATGATGCGAATGTCCAGGGCTACGTAATGGTCTTGCGTGACAAGAGCCTGCTCTGCGAGACGTCGCGCACCCCGGATGAAGTGATAAGCGTGCTGCAAAATTCCGTGCGTGCGCCGCTGGCCATTGCAGAAGAGAAATGGAATCGCGTTCTGTCTACGACGAAGCAATCAAATAATTCGCAGCTAGGCAATACACTGGTCGATCTCCACCTTACCTACCAACAATTGCTCGGCGTTGTTGATTCCATTCTGATGATGCACACAGGCATTGTTCCGGCCGCGCCCATTGTTAGAGAACAGATCTCGGTGGCGCGATTGATCGGCGAATGCATGGAAGGCTGCGCGCAATCAGCACGCGATCACCATGTCATGCTGGATTACAAAACAGCTACCGGACTGCCGACTACCGGTGTGGATGAACATCTGATTCGCGATTCCATAAACCAGCTACTTGACAAAATGCTGACCGTCACCGCCCCCGGTGGCAGGGTGCGAGTGGAAAGCAGCGCCAAGAACAATGAGATTCGCACGTCGATCTTCAGCTCGGGTCCAGCTTTGCCGCCGGAAGAGGTGGAAGATATGTTTGTCGGCTTCATCCAGGGAAAACACCCGGAAATGTCGTACAGCCAGCGCTTGTCTCTCTATCTTGTTCGCAACAATATCGAACGCATCGGCGGGCGCATCTGGGCTGAATCCGATCGAGGCACCTACATCTATCTCGTGCTGCCCGTGCAGTAGGAGCGAATATGGCTGACCTGCCCGCGCGTAAGGATCACTCGCTCTTTCACGCCACCGCTCAAGCTCACTGTCAAACGGACTGGACCAAAATGCAGGGTAGCGAGCGCATTCGCACGTGCAGCTACTGCCACTCCATCGTCTTCAAACTCGACGATCTATCCGAGGAAGAGTCACGGCAATTGATTTTGTCGACCGGCCGCACAAGCGACGAACCTTTGCACCTGAGCAGACGCGCGGACGGCACATTTGTCTGCGAAGACTTACCCTGCTCGCCGTTAAGTGTTATCCTCACTGGTCCGGCGTCAGCACTACGCGCGGTGGCGCAGCTAATTTGCGCGGACAGGCGGCTGGCGATCTCCTTCCTCGCCGTAATGATTACGTCGCTGGGATTTATGTTACCAGGGGCACTTTGGGCTCTTTTGCGCGGCGGAGTGATATTGCTGATGTGCGCGCTTTGGTGTTTTCTCCACGCTGCGCTCACTCTGGCATATTCATCGAAGATGGACGGCAGGCGATGGCAGCACGATAACCTCAAGAAATTATTCGGCAGCTCGTTTGTCAACTTTCTCTGTTACGTGGCAACGGTGATGGCAGTACTCGTTTGTGGCACACTCGGCGAGGCAATTGTCTTTGTTCCATTCTCTGTTTTTCAAGTGCCACCTGTCGTGTGCGTGGTGCTCCTGCTAATTCCTCCCGCCATTGTGGCCAGTCGCGCATGTTTGGGGCTGCCGATAATGTGCCTGGAGGACGAAGGCGGATTGGCTGCGCACAGGGATAGCTTTGAGCTTACCAAAGGCGCGACCACTCTAATCTTGAGCCAGCTCGCGATGCCGGCGGCATTCTGGATGATTTTGTGGTTGATCTTTTCGAACTCGTCTTTTAACTTGGGATCTCTAGCTTCTTCATTGTACGTTTTTCTCACGCTCATAGTGACATGCACTTGCGTGCCAATTCAGGTCAATCTCTACCGCCAACTAAAAGCGCGTCAGGCATTGCGCAAGAGCGGTCTGCTGAAGCTGCTCTCGAGCCGACTGCCCGAAATTGGGAAGAGCTAACTTGATCGAGTGAAAAACACTCGGGCTACGTCCAGGCTAGGGCTTAACGTCAATGAGCGCGTCTTGCGCGGCGGCGGCAGCCGTCTGCCGGCCGAATGGGTCCGTTCCATCGCCTCCCTTGGTTGCATGTCCCGATGCCTGCTTGCGCAAGAAAGCAATGCCGGACGGGCCCATCTTGACCAGGGCCGAGGCCAACGGTGCCATATCGCCTTGGCGATAGTGGAAGTAAGCCGCGGTGAGGGCGGGCACCGCTTGCGGTGCCGCCGCCGGACCAATAGAAGAGAGTATCGCCGCCGCTTCGGCTCGGCGGAACTGGTCGCGGCTCTTAAGCATTTCGCAAACGTCCGCCACGGCCGGGAGTGCCTTCGGACCCAGCCGTTGCAAAGCCACCGACGCACTCAGCAAAAGCGCTTTATTTTTGAGTAAATTCAAGAGCTCCGGGTAATACTCTTGCCGTACCATGGCAACTCGCACAAGCGGATGATTGAAACTGCTGCCGCCCATCAGCACTGCGGGTGTGCCTTGGCTCTGATCGGCAGGAACCGATTTCGCCGACTTCCTGATGTTGGCAACGGCCTCATCTGAGAATTCGCTGATTTCTTGAAGCGCCCTTGTCTCTTCGCCGAGGTTTAAACCGATCGCGGGAGAATCAGGATCTGTGGAGACATCTCTGGTGAGCGCAGCATAGCTCAATGCCGTCGACAGCTCCGCCTGATATTGTTTATCGACCAGACTTGCCCATCGACAGATGGCGCTTTTGGAAATCTCCGCTGTATCATGGTCGCCTCGCCTCGACAATAGACAGACTTGCTTAATCACATCCGGGGTCGGATTGTTCATCGCCGCGACCACAGAGATGAGTTCTAACTTGGTATCACTGGCAGAGGCAACCCCATACGCTTTGAGAATCGCTTGTTGATCGCCGGCGCGAAGAAGATCCCTCGG
>Ga0134128_10010485_pt1 | contig 11099 bp, 16 predicted proteins | sample KB31754_FD_96462 | JGI IMG/M metagenome (GOLD analysis project Ga0134128, IMG submission 96462) | Terrestrial soil microbial communities with excess Nitrogen fertilizer from Kellogg Biological Station, Michigan, USA - KB3-175-4 | ecosystem: Environmental > Terrestrial > Soil > Unclassified ...
GATGGGCCCGCTACTTGCCATGCTCCATAGGCTTGACACGGTGGAGTGCGCGCGAGACGATTCTGTCTGCCAGCCCAACCCAACAGAACGGAACTCCGATGCGCTTCTACTTCGACCGCACCGACAACACTGAACTTGCCGCGCGCAACGCTGCATACGCCGACCAATACGCGAACGTGACGTTCGCGTGCACGCAGTGCGGCTCCGAAGAAACCGAAGAAACCGCCGAACTTGTCCCGTCCGGAGCGCACCACAAAGTCAAGTGCGCGAACGGGCACGTCACAAACGGCATGCCTCCGCGCGCATCCCGCAATTCCGCCGAGACACGCGACATACACGGGACCACCGTGCGTTTCTTCCAAGTCGGCGGAGACCACCGGTGGGTGTTCGCAGGCTCCCGATACCCGGGCGGTTACAAGACAATCGACGACGCTGCCACCGAAGCGACCATGCAACTGACCGGACAGTACCAAGGTTCACTAACCCCCGCTGGTGTGCGCGTTCCCGCAAAGCTGCAACGCGCAAGCGCTGCCGCTCTAAGCAAGCTGTCCGGACAGTACTAACCCACACACCAGTCCGCGCGGACAGCATCGAAGTAGCGCGCGCGGACACTCCCACCGAACCAACCGACCGGAGCAAACCATGATCATCGCCATACTCGCCACACTCGCGAGCATCGTGGAAACCGCCGCGCGCGCCGTGTTCACGGCGATTGACACACTCGTTCGCATGATCATCGCCATACCCGAAACGGCCATCCGCGATGCACCCGACGGCGCGATGATCCCGCTAGCCGTTGTGATCGTCATACTCCTGAGCGCTACGCCATTCGTCATGATCGAAATTCACTTCGCACGCAAGCAGAACGGAGCCCAGAAGTGATCACGAGCAAGCATGAACTACCGGGCCGTAAAACCGTCCTGACGTTCACCACTACCGCCGAACGTAACGAGGCTGCCGAACTCGCGCGCGCCGCTGGTCACACCGTCATCTACGCAGCCACTACCGGACTGGTCACCGTACGGCCCACCTTCCGCGAAACCCACCCAACGGCAGCGCGCGTCATGTTGCACGCTGCGCTAGCCGTACTCACCTGCTATGGAAACCTGGCTTTCCTGGCAGCGCGCTACGCCTACCGTCGCGCGCTCCCGCACTACCGCGCAAGCCGCACCGCGCGGAACGCGCACACGGGCCCGCAAGCCGCACCATGGTGGGCACACCGTAACCCGGACGCGTGGATCTCCCCGGACGCCACACAAAGCACCGACACGGGTGACGATGCGCCATGGTGGCAAATGGCTACGCCGACCGCACCGACGGGCCCGCACGCGCTCCCCCAAACCGCGCACAGCAACGCCACACGGTTCACCGTGACCCGCGACGGCACCGTGTACGGCTACCGCACACACTGACCAGTAATACAGTCATCGTACGGAGCGACAGACAGGAAACGATCATGGCGAGCGAAACCGTCAAAACGATCAAAGACGTTGAACGGCCCCAATCCGGAACGTTCCGTCACACTGTGCACTGCACCGACGGCAGCACGTTCGAAACCATCCCAGGCGCACAAGTTAACTACATGATCGAAAACAGCGAAAACCGACAGGGCCCCGTTGTGCTCACCCTCAACGCACGCGGACAGATACGACACGTGCGACCGGCCGAACCGGGCGACCTCGACAAACCGACCCACGAATGGGTCATTCAAGGAAAGTACGGCCCGGACCTCGAATGGGAGGAAGTCTCAGCCTACCCGGACACTAACGAGGGACACGCGGACGCGCTACGGGACCGCGCCCAGTACAACATCGCGCGCCCCTACGCACAGCACAGAGTGCGACGCGTACGCGCCACCGACTAAGCCACACACGGCGCGCCACACGGGCCCACCGACCCACACGGGTAGGTGGGCCCGCTCGCATCCCCAGGCACGCGCACGGGCCCTACGCGGGCCCGCACGGGCACACGGTGAGACTGGAGTACCCCAGTAGGGACCGCCGGCCGAAACCGGACGAGAGACACCCCCGCCTAGCAAATCAAGACCAGAGTGTCCAGATGTTGATAACGCAGCGGACACCCCCGCCTAACTGGAGTACCCCAGTAAAGGAGGGTCACCCTCCCGCATACCCATACATAACACGGCAAAAAGATGCGGTGAAAACAATACCAACCCGGGATAGTGAGAAAGACTCAGCAAATGAGGTAGGCAGCGACCGCGCTCGGTGCTGCGCCGTGTTGCCTAGGGTGGGCCGGCGGACTGGAGTACCTCAGTTCAGTGTGCTGTGTTGTGACTGGAGTACGTCAGTCTGGGGTACTCCAGTGCCGTTTTGTGTGCTGTCCATACTGGGGTATTCCAATTTGCTGTACTGGAATACCTCAGTATTGCGTGAGAATGACGCTGAATTCATCACACAATTCTGACCTGCGAGGATACCGAATATCACGCTCACATAACTGTGATTATGGTGTGCCTACCAAGACATGTAGTTGACACGCTGCCGTGCCCTGCCACCTGCGCACTTAGGGAATGGTGATCTTGTATGTCCACCCTGCCAGCTAGAACGATCTTCGCAGGTCACGAGGCTTCACGACTTAGTCCAACCCGTGTAGGAAGCAGGCCAGTGTCAGCTGTTGCATGTCAACGCGCTGACAAGTCAGGGGGTAAATGATCATGGTCGTGCCGCGCACCGCACAGCCCCCCTCTTCCTTGCGCCTCACCCCTCTTTTCCAGCTACGATATGATTGTCCGGTTTGCGGGGTTCCCCTGGGTGTCTTTTTCGGGGCTCGTCGTGTCGTTTTCCGGTGGTGGTTGGGGGCTCACTGTATTCGTCTATGAAATTACGATCGGCCGGGGGCAGCGCAGCGCTGGTTGTAGCATCACCAGCGTGTCTAATCGGTATGATCCCGAGCCGGATGAGCGTGCCGCGCGGTTGTTGAGCACGGTGGCGCGTGGCTGTGTGTTGTTGGCGCTGCTGGATGGTGTCGTGGGCCGGGTGTTCGCGTCGCCGGTGCAGACGTGCGTGATGGCGGGGGTGGTGATGGGCGCTACCGTGCAGTGGGCGGTGATCTACAGCCGGTTGCGTGGTCGGCGTGATTTGCAGCCTGCGTATGGTCCGCCGTGGCCGGCGATGTTGTTTGTGGGTTTGGTGTGTGGGCTGGTGGCGGGTGGCGTGGACGCTCTGATTGTGGTTCGCTAAGACGCCCCGCTTCGTCATACTGGTCGCATGGATATGTCTACGGGCGGCACCGTCGCCTACATGATCGACGGGGCGGGCACGCGCGACCGTGACGACGCGATCCGCCTCGAAATCGCGAGCGATGGTCCGCGCGCCCTGACTGTGTACGTCGCTGATCTGACCGACGCCATCACTGCCGATCCGGGTTTGACCGAGTTGGCGTTCACGCGGGGCGCGTCACGGTACCGGGGGCACGCGGCGGTGGAGACGATGCTGCCGCCGGACGTTGAGGCCGCGTGCACGTTGGCGCAGGGCGAGGTGCGTCCTGTGATTGAGGTGCGCATGCCGTTGGACGCCTGCGCTGTGCCGGGTCCGGCGTTGGTGTCGCGGGGCAAGCTCGCGGACGCGGTGGCGCTCACGCACGATGAGGTCGCGGAGGCTGTGCGGCGCCCGGATGATCCGCATCACGGGTCGTTGTGTGCGTTGCGGGGGGTTGCGGAGGCGCTGTTTCGTGCGCGGCTCGGTGCGACGAGCGCGTTCTACGATTTTCAGCGTGGCGTGTTCGTGGATGAGGACGGTGCGTTGGTGCGGGTGAAGCCGGCGCGCATCGTCGGGCATCTGATCGTGCAGGAGTGCATGGTCGCGGCGAACCGGGCGGTGGCGACGTGGGCGGTGGAGAACGATGTGCCGGTGATCTACCGTAATCACGTTGCCGCGTCGGGTGCGGCTCCTGCTGCTGTGCATCTTGAGGATCTGTCGGCGGCGTTGGAGAGCGAGGACCCGGATGAGTTGGCGTTGTGGTTGCGGCGCGCGGAGTTGACGGGGCGCCGGGCGACGTATGGTGCGTTTCCGCGTGGGCATCATGGCCTGGGTGCGGCGGTGTACTGTCACGCGACGAGCCCTTTGCGTCGGGCTGCTGACATGGTTTCGCAGCAGGCCATGGTGGCGTATTTGGATGGGCGCCCGGCGTTGTTCACGCAGGAGCAGGTGGCAGGGTTCTGTGACCGGTTGACGGTGGTGATCGCGCAGGCGAAGGCAGCTGACGGCGCGGCTGCGCGGGTGGCGGCGCACGAGATCGCGCGCGGGATTCTTGATCATGGCGCGGACTATCCGAAGATGACGGCTAGCCGGTTCTTCGCTTTGGTGAAGCGGGCCACGAAGGAAGGCGTCGCGTCACCGGGGTTTCTGGCGGAGGTGTGCCGACGTGCGGACGCGGATCTGCTGGAGTTGCGGGATCTGTATCACCTGCTGCTTTTGCCGTCGGGCTCGGAGTGGGTGGCGGCGAAGGCGGCGTGTCTTGCTCAGGTGTGCCGGCGGGTGGACTGGGCGGTGAGCCTGGTGGCGATGCATGCGGTGACGCGCGGTGTGGACCCGCCGGTGTACCGGGATGAGTCGGCTGGGCCGTCGCATGCGCCGGTGTTCGTCGTAGCGGGCTGTGTCGGTGACGCGGCGGGCGTGCTGGTGCAGGGTGCGGCGCGATCGGCGTCGACTAAGAAGGCCGCGCAGGCGCAGGCGGCGCTGAGTGTTTTGGCGGTGCTCGCTGGTGTCCCAGATCCGTCGGGTGATTTGGTTGATTCGACTGTGTCGGTGGTGGAGTCGCCCCGTGCGGGCGCGGCGGCCTGTGATAATCCGATGCAGGCGCTTAACCATGCGCGGATGACGGGGCGGCTGCGTGAGGTGGAGTGGAAGGTCACTGCGGGTATGGCTCGGGCTGGTACGGCTGGTTTGGTGTTCGACGCGGTGTTGACGGCACGGTGGGGCGATGTGGTGGTGGAGGGCCGGGGGTCCGGGGGTTCAAAGAAGGTGGCTAAGGCGCAGGCGGCGGCCGAGCTGATGGGGCACCTCGACACACAGTGATTAGTGCTACGGTGTGTCTCTGCCAAGAGATCCTGCTGGCGAACGGCCCCACTCGTCACGTGGGGCCGTTCGTCGTTTCTCCCCGCGCCGTCTTGTCATACTGTCCGAATGAGCACTCTCGCCTATATGGCCGGTGACGCCACGGCACCAGCCGGCTCCGGCAGCAAGATCATCGCGCACGTGTGCAACGACGCCGGCGGTTGGGGTCGCGGGTTTGCGGCGGCACTCTCGCACCGTTGGCCGGAAGCGGAGGCTGCCTACCGGTCGTGGTACCGGGCTGGCGCAGATACGGGTTTCATGTTGGGCGGGGTGCGGCTTGTGAGTGTCGAGCCCGACGTGCGGGTGGCGAACATGATCGGCCAGCATGGGTATAGTCGGCCGGGCGCTCCGGCGGTGCGGTACGAGGCGCTTGATCGGGCGCTGGGGTTGCTGGCGTTTGTCGCGGTCGAGCTGGGGGCGTCGGTGCACATGCCGAGGATCGGGTGTGGGTTGGCTGGGGGTTCGTGGGACCGGGTTGAGCCGTTGATCCGCTCGAATTTGGTCAAGGGTGGCGTGGACGTGACTGTGTACGACTTGCCGGGCGGTCGTTAGGTGTGCTCGTGCGGGTTGGGCCTATCCCCCACCTTCTTAGCTATGGTATGACTTCTTTCGCTTGGCTTCCTCCGTTGGCACGGTCGGGCCGGGCGCAGTGGAGGCGGCCTCGTTCGCCGGGGCAGCGGGGTCGCCTCCACTTTGCCATTGCCGTCTTGTACCATCGCCCCGTGATCCGTGTTACTAGATGGTTTCGGTTGCCGAGTTGGTGCCTGGCATGGCGACTACAACGCGCGTCCGTTCGCGGGAACACCCGTGCCGCGTACCAACTGGTGTCCGTGCTGGAGCGGCTAGGGCACACGCGCCGCGCGGCTGTTTGGCGTTCGCGGGTATTGCAGCGCGGTGACGAGCGCGAGCTGTGCAGGCTGGCGAAGATCGCGCACCGGCAGGGCGCGCACGAGGAGGCGCTGATCCTGGTGGCGGCCGTCGCGGCGCGCGTCGAGGACCGCGAGGCGCTGCTTGGTGCGGGTGTGACATACATGGTGCTGGGCAAGCCGGGGCTGGCGTGGTCGGCGTTTGGGCGCGCGGCTGCGTTGGGTGATCGTACGGCGAAGTTTTGCTTGTGGAGGATGGCGGTGCGCACTGGTCGCGGCCAGGCGTGGTGGGGGTGCTGGGGGTCGGCACCGATGGTCGATTGGGTGTTTCGGCCGTGAGGGTCGCGGGTGGTTGCGTAATCGCAGCCCTCTGTAATACTTCTAGTATGAGTATGCCTTCGTGGTGTCCCATCTCCCGTCTCGTCCGCCGCGTACGCGCCCGCCGGCACGGCGGCTCGTCACCACCCCACCGGCCGTAACCGCAACAGGAGGACATGTGGGTGCTCGCGGCCCCCGCTGCACGTTCCAGCAGATCGCAGGCAAGCTGCGTGAACAGGTCGCCGCCACCGAGCCGACACACCCGGGGCCGGCGAAGCTCGGCAGCGAGGCTGAACTGTCGGCGCGTTTCGGTGCCTCACGCAACACGCTGCGTAAGGCGCTCTCGCAGCTCGCCGGGGAGGGTTTGATCCACTCGGTGCCCACGCGGGGCTGGTATGTGGGCCAGCCAAGTGAGCGCAGCGCGCCCGGTCCGCTGGAGATTGCCGCCGAGTTGGCGGCGAAGATCCAGGAGCGTGGGCTTGGCCCTGGTGTGAGACTGACGACCGTGCCGGGTCTCGCCGCGCGGTTTGGTGTCTCGGCGTATACGGCTCGGTGCGCGTTGCTCGCTTTGGAGGCGCAGGGGCTTGTCGAGTCGCGGCACGGTAAGGGCTGGTACGTGATGACGGTAGTCAAGCCGGAGGTGAGTGGTGGGGTTTGATCCGGGCCTGGAGTCGCAGGCGCGCGCTGATGTGTTCGCGTTGGTGCGGCAGCTTGATCGGGCACGACAGGATGCTGGTTGGACGCAGCGCGTGTTGGCGGAGCGTTTGGGGGTTACGCCGGGGACGGTGGTGGATTGGGTGGTGGGGCGCGACGCACCGACGATGGAGCATTTGATCTTGTGGGCGCGTGAGGTGGGCCTGGTTGTGCGGGTCACCCGGGGCGGCAAGGTGTTGGCGCCGGATGTTCCGTACGCGTTGGAGTTTCAGGCCCGGGAGATGCGCCGGTTGGCTGTGGCGTTGTGTGGGGTGAGGGGGAAGGTTTCGCAGAGCGCGTTGGCCGGGCGTGTGGGTGTGCATCGGTGGTCGGTGATGCGGTGGGAGTCGGGTCAGGGCAATCCGCGTCCGGTGAGGTTGTTGATATGGGCTGCGGTTCTGGGGTGTGGGGTGGGCTTGTTTCCTGCGCTGGACGTCGAGTGACCACGAGGTTCGCGTTTAGTGTTGTCCGGGTTGCCGGACAGCCGTCCGGTTCGGCGCCGCCGGGGTCGCCGAGTCGGTAGTGTCAGCGGTGGATGGACCGGGCGGCATTGACCGGCACGCACCGGGAAGGCCGGCCCTCGCGCCAACGAGGGCCGGCCTTGTTGTGTCGCAGGGGGTTGCGCTTACCGTCCGTGTGCGTATGGTGTGATGGTGCGCTGTCGTCTCTGTGGTTCTCCGCTGCCAGTCGTGGATGGTGTTGCTCGTGCTCACTCGGAGTGGTTTCACACGCGTTGGCGCGAGTTGTCGGCGCGTGGCGAGTGGGACGGGCCGGTTGTGGCGTCGTCGTGGACTGGGTCCGCCGGACCCGATGGGGATGCAGCGGCGGCTCGGCCTGGAGATCGGCCGGATCATGGCGTTGCCGACGCCCGGCGAGCAGGCGCAGGCGTGGCGCATCATGGTTAAGGTGCTTGAGGGCGCATGGGGGTTGTCTGTGCGGCATTGGGAGCAGGTCGAGTGGCAATCTACGGAGGCTGCCACTCCCCCGGAGCATGATGCTATGGTGTGACCGACCTTGCTTGGGTCTGCTTCGAGGATCGCTGCCCCTTCTTGCGGGAAGGGGCAGCCCTGTTTCATGGAGGTCGTCTGTGGCGCAGCCGCCGACCGCGCTTCACGAAGGCTTCGCGCAGCAGTTGCAGCGCATCCGGGCGCGGGACTCGGCTACACGGCGGTTCGTCGAGTACTGCGAGATGGAGGCCGCGCTGCAAGAGATGGTTGTGCTCGTGTCGCGGTGGCGGCGCCACGAGGCGTGGAAGCTGTCGGATGAGGGCTTCTCGCAGCGGGCGGTCGGGCACCTTGCGGGTATTTCGGGTCCGCGCGTGCAGCAGTTGATGTCCAGTGGTCGGCCTGACGTGGAGGCGTTGCTCCGCGACACCTCCCGCATGGCGTCATGACCGTTCCTTTCGTGGAGGTGGGAGTATGAGCGAGACGGGCCAGGACCCGGCGGTAAGCATTGTGCGCCGGCTGGGGACGACACCGGCACAGCGCGGTAGCACGAACGACATGAACTGCCCTGACGTGTTTCTGCTCAGTGATGGCAGCATCGCGCTCGTCGGGAAGGCCCTAGTGCCGACCGGGGACGTTCCGCAGGGCAATCACCTCGACGGCAGTGGCGTCATGGTGGCTGTCCCGCGTGGGCTCATATTGGATGCGGTTGCGGACATTGAGGCAGCGGCGCGTGCCGTGTCGGATGGGTGACTGTGGCGCTCACCCCCGTATCAGTGTTATGGTCTGACTTCGTTGGCGATGGCTCGCGCCGAGCCCCCAACCGGGTGGCCCGCGCTTGGTAAGCGCACCCGAACCAGGCCACCCCTCCGGCCCCTCCCGTCTGAGATACGGGAGGGGCCGGCCCCGTTTACCCCCGAAGGAGCACCCATGGAACTGACCTTTGTCGTCCAAAGCCTGCTGCCACCGAAACCCGGCGAGCCGGACCCCTGGCCGCTGGTCGTCAAACGCATCACCGAAGGCACCCCGGAGCCGTACGACTTCGTGCTGCTCAACGAATGCAAAGGCTGGGCCGAAAACGAGGATCTGATCAAACGCGCGCAGGACGACCTGGGTTTGGAGGCGCTGAGACCCGGCCGTTCCCGTTCCGGGCTCGCGACACTCATCATGTATCGGCAGCAGACCGTCGGCTTTCCGCAACCGCTCGGCCAAGGCCGAATAGGGGTCCTGCATGAGGACACCACCGACCGTAGCTATCACGGGTGGAGTATCGGGGCGTGGGACGTCGGTCTGCCGCTGCCGCTCGCGGTGGGTTCGTACAAGCTGACGCCGTATTCGGCGGACGCGGCACGGATCGAGGCGCAGTATGTGGCGACGCACCCGTACCGGTGGGGCGCGTACGGGGTGCTGGGCGGTGACACGAACTTCTCGCCGGCCAATCCGCATAACCCGCCGCCGAACTGGGCGACGCAGTTGCCATACAACTTGGGGTCGCGTGCGCTGCCGGGTACCGCACGCACGTGGTCGCCCGTGGCGGATCGGTCGGTGGCGCAGGCGTTCGTGGACAACGGTTGGTGCGACGTCGCGTGGGAGTACGCGAACGCGAGGAAGGATCACAGTGTACTTACACACACGAGCGAGTTCGATCGGATCGACGGGGGGTGGGTGACGGTGCCGTTGCGTTCGGCGGTGACCGGGTACTGGACGCTGGATGCGCCGATGGGCGCGAGCGATCACGCGGGTGTGGCGTGGCGGTTGGATACGGCGCTGATCGAGCCCGGTGGCCTGTTCGAGTGGCGTTAAGCCGCCACAACGGCCTTTCGTGCTACTGTACGCGTGCGTGGTGACACGACACCACTGCGCCGCCGAGTGGGGGATGCGCGTGAGCGTATCTGTCGGTGTAGGGCTCCTCCTAGTCCTCATGGGAGGAGCCCCTTTCTCCTACTGGCCGCGCCACTGTTCTGGTGCTATCGTCGTAATTCCCACGCGGATCTCATCCGCGTGAGGTGCACAACCCTGCAAGACAGACACGGAAGGCCCCGGATCGCCCCCCGGGGCCTTCCCCTTTAGTGCTACTGTTCCCGTGTGCCGTAGGCGTAGCCTGACGTGCTGCACAAAGGAGAGCCCCGGCGCGCGACCCGCCGGGGCTCTCTCCTTCCCGCCCGGAGGCCCACCGTGCTCGACCGCGTCACCGTGCCGTTCACCCTCGACCAGACCCGCTCCATGAACGCCCACCAGGACCGCGCCGTCTCCAAACTGCGGTGCGCCGGCGGCGATCAAGCGTGGCACCCACGTTGCCAGACCCTGCGCGCACGCACCGACGGCTGGTTCTGTGACGCCTGCCGCGCCGTCGTACGCGACTGGGCACACCCCGAGACGACCGATTGGAGCTGGATGGGTGACCAGCTCACCATCGAGGACGCCGCGCTGATCCTGAACGTGTCCGTCAAATACGTCACCCACGCGGCGCAGAGCGGTCTGCTCGACGTGACCGTACGTCTCGATCTGGCCGACGTCCTTCGCTACCAGCGGGAGAAGGACGAGGCCGGCCGTATCGCTGCCGAGGAGTTGACGCGCATGGACCAGGAGCTAGGCGAATGAGGGGCGCGTTCGGCCAGCCGACGTGCGAGTGCTGGCGCACGGTGAAGGGCCGTATGGCCGCGATGGACGTAGATGTCACGGTGTCCGCGCAGGCCCCGCTTGTCATCGGGCCGTATACGGCTGAGCCGATGGTGTGCCCGCATGGGGTGACTTGGTGGTGGGAGCCGACGGGTGAGCAGATCGCGGATTGGGTCGCGCGCGGCGTACAGTAGCCCGTACAGTGCTACTGTCACATTGCCGCATGGAAAGGTGGACCTGGCGGCCCTGCTGGCGCTGTATGGGGTGACGAGCGAGCGCAGGATCAACAGGCTGATGCGGCAGGCGCGTACGCGCCGGGAGGAGCGCCGCGCCGAGCCCCGTGCTACCGTATGACCGCCTCGCCAAGGCACATACACGGCCCCCTTCCGGGTGGAATCCGGCAGGGGGCCACCTGTTTCTCCGAGCGCTTGACACAAGGCACGATTTTCGTGTTACTGTTCTCCCGCCGGTCGGTTCCTTCCCCGGGAATCGACCACTACACCCCTGAAGCGCCCCTCCACCGCCGACCAGCCGGAGGGGCGCTTCGTTGTGTGCGATGACTATATGATCGACGTTGTGACGCC
>Ga0134128_10010486_pt1 | contig 11099 bp, 12 predicted proteins | sample KB31754_FD_96462 | JGI IMG/M metagenome (GOLD analysis project Ga0134128, IMG submission 96462) | Terrestrial soil microbial communities with excess Nitrogen fertilizer from Kellogg Biological Station, Michigan, USA - KB3-175-4 | ecosystem: Environmental > Terrestrial > Soil > Unclassified ...
CAGGCGGCGCGCATCGAGTTTTTCCACCACGGCGCGCAGGTTGTTGTAGAGCGTATCGGGCGCGGTGATGATGATGGAGTTGGTGGCGGCGTCGGCCTGGATGATGCCCGGCGCAGCCGCGCCAGCCGATTGCGCCCCGCTGTCGTCCGCCATCGACGGGCCGCGGGCATCCAGTGTCGTCGCCGTGCCGCCGCCGGTGTTGAGCGGTGACCCCGACGCTGCCGTCTCCGTCGGCGGGCCCGAAGCAAACGCTGGTGCCGCCGCCGCACTACCCGCATGGATACCACGCAGGGTCGCGGCCAGTTGCACCGCCTCCGCGTTCTTCAGGTAGACCACATGCACATTGCCGGCGGCGCTGGTCGGCGAGTCGAGCATGGCCGCGAACTGGCGAATCTGGGCAAGTTGCGCCGGGTCGGCTGCGCGCACCAGCAGACTGTTGGAACGCGCATCGGCAATGACCACCAGGTGCTCGCTCGGGTCGCCTCCCTGCAGCGTCTGCACCGCCCGCGGCGGCGCAGCGAACAGGCGATTGATGCTGCGCGCCGCATCCAGCGCCGAGGCATGCCGCAGGACGACCATGGCCGAACCGGAATCGTCCGGCTGATCGACCGCGGCGATGATACCGGCCAGCCGCTCCAAGTTGCTGGCGTAGTCGGTGACGATCAGCGTATTGCTGTTCTGCAAGGCGGTGATCGTATTGTTTGGCGCCACCAGCGGGCGCAAGGTCGGCACCAGTTGTACTGCCGACTGGTGGGTCAGGGTGAATACCCGCGTCTGGATGCCGTCGCTCCCCGCGCGCTGCCCGGCAGCGAGGTTGCGATGCAGCTTGGCGTCGGCTTCGGGCAGGATCTTGACCAGGCCGCGATCCTCGACCGCGGCGAAGCCCTGCAGCCGCAGCGCCGACAGGAACACGTCATACACGTCGGCGCGCGCAACCGGCTGCGCCGAGATGATGTTGACCACGCCCTTCACCCGCGGATCGATGACGAAATTCTTGCCGGTGATCTGCGCCATCGCCTTCACCACGCCTTCGATATCCGCATCGACGAAGTTGAGCGTGACGGTCTCATTCGGATTCGGAGCGGGGGCCGGGGTCGAACCCGAGGCAGCAGCTGGGCTCGTGTTCGGCTCGGCCGCGAGTGCCGCCGGGGGATGCGTGCCAAACCATGCGCATGCCGCGCAGGCAGCCCATATCCAGCGCCGCCTCATGCCTGTGGGCTTGGTGGTAAAGACGGCCAGATCAGATTCATCGTGTGGGGCTGCTCGTGGTGGTTTCGGGGGTTTGTCCAGGTTGCGGCCAGGCCAGCGTTTCGCGCGCCCCGGCACGCTGCAGGATGACCTGCTGCGGAAGCACGCTTTCGACGCGGACCCCTGGCGCGACCTCGCCGCCGGAACGCACCACGTGGGTATCCTTGGCGTCGAGCTGCAACAGCGCGTAGCCGGAGCCCTGCGGCTGGCCGGCGATGACGCCAAGCAACTTGATCGCCAACCCGGTGGAAGTGGCGACAGGGGCACCATCCGGCTCATGGCCGAAGAGCTTGCCCGCGGCGGCCAGACGGCCAGACGGCTCGGAAACCTTCTGGGCCGGTGGCAGTGTTGCGGGCGCCAGCCAGGCCCAGGTCCAATACGCCAACACCAGGCCGAGAGCTGCCAGCGCAACGAACTTCGATGCGGCCACGGCTGTCGTTTGCGCGAACTTCGATCCTCCGGATGACACGACCCGCACTCCCCCGTCTGCCTGCATGGGATGGCCGCGGGGCGATCCGGGTTCCCGCACCAAGGGAATGTCTGAACAACCTCGCTCTTGATCGTCATTCCCGCGCAGGCGGGAATCCAGTGCCCCTGATCTCAGACGCTTAGAGTCACTGGATCCCCGCCTTCGCGGGGATGACTACAGTTATTCAGACGTCCCCTAAGGCTTCTCCGATGACGTGGGCGTAGGAGCGCCGCCGGACCGCGGATTCCATTGCAGTGCGAAATCGCCGTCACCACGTTCGATCGCGACCAGGCGCAGGAACGGCGTCAGCTGTGCGCGTTGCGCTGGCGCCACCCGCGCGGTGATGGTCAGCGCCGGCGGCGCGCCACCCCGCCACACCCCGCCGCCGGCCAGCCGCAGCGGACCGTCGAGGGTGCGCAGTGTCAACCGCACCGGACCGTCCTTGCCGTCGAAACCCAGCTCATAGGTGCCCAGCGGGGCGACCGCCGTCGCGGCGGAGCTGGCATCCTTCCAGGTCACCACGCCATCGGCCGTGACCACATCACCCACCGCCGCGAACTTCGCGACATGCAGGACGAGTTCCCCCTGCGGGTCGAGCGGTGCCAGTCGCGGCACGGCCACTCCGAGGACGCGGGCCGGCAAGGAAAAATCGACGTCGGACACTTCGATCCGGCGCGGCGAGAGTTGCAGTGGAAATGCTTTTGCCGCATGGTCGACGGTGACGGCGAAGTCGAGTCGCCCACGCCACAACGCCAGCGGTTGCAGCCTCCAGGCCACGGCCTTGCCGGCGCCGCACCGTCCAGCCTGGTCGCGGACCTCCACCTGCCCGCTGCCAGACCACAGCGTGCCCTGGGCCAGCGCCAGGCGCAGCCGCCCCCCGGTGGCATGACGCAGGCCGACATCCAGCAGCGTGGCCGGCGCCAGCACGAGCAGAAACACCGCGTAGGCGGCGAGCAGCACACCGCCCCCGACGAGGATCTTGCGCCATGCACGAATGCGGGTCATCGGCCCAAGCGCTCGACCGTGGTGGTGACGCTCACCTGGCCCCGGACTGGCTGCGCCTCGATCCGCACGGCGGCAAAGCGCAGATGCTGGGCCTGCATGGCGTCCGCCCACAGCAACCAGTCGGCGAATGCGACACTGCCAAAGACCAGCTTCACGTGCTGCGCATCCACCAGCTCCACGCTCACCAGCGACTTGGCCAGGCCACTGGCGTCGACCTGATGTTGCACCAGGGGACGCAAACCAGTTGCCGACACCGGTGACGGTGGCAGCGCCCGCAGCCGCTCGATCTCGTCGGCCTGTGCGCCCTGGCGGTCCGCCTGCGCGCGCAATTCGGTGACCGCTGGGAGCAGCCGTGCCCGCGACTGCACGGTCGCCTGCAGCAGCCAAACGAACAGCGCGACACCGACACCAGCCACCAGCGCCAACAGCACCCGGCGATCTGCCGCGGAACGGGCCGTCCACCACATCGTGAGCGTACGCATCACGACGACCTCAGCGTCAGCGTGAAGGTGCCGCGTTTTGCCGGGCCCGCTACCTTGGCTACGTCGACGGCAAGTCCGCTCTGCAGCAGGCGCGTCTCGATCTGACTGGCGAGCTTGTTCGCCGTCGCGCTGAATTCCAGCGTCATGCGCCCGTCCGCATACGACAACGCGTGCAGCTCGGCTGCTGGCACCCCGGCCAATGCCGCCGTCACCTTGCCGAGCATGACCGGGAAATCGCCATCATCCGGCTGGTTGGCGGCGTGGCGCGCCTCAGTCAGTTGCCGGCGCGTCTGCAGCACCGGATCCACCACGGCGACTGCGGTCGGGAACAACGCACGGAAGCGTGCGTCCATCTGCTGGCGCAGTTGCTGCTGCTGGCTGGTCAACCGCAGGTGGTCGACCAGCAGGGCCGTCGAGTGCAGCATCACCACCACCAGCACCATCCAGCCGACCTGCCGCCAAGGCGCGAGCGTGGCTGCCGCCGGGCGCCAACGCTGGCGCTCGCGGTCAAGCCGTATCCCGGCCGCATCCACTTCCAGGCGCCAGTCGAGCGCCGGCATGAGTCGGACCTCGACGCCCAGACCGTGTTGCCACGCATCCAGGTCGGGCTGGGCGACCGGCGTGGCCAGGTAGAGCGCGATCGACGAGGGCAATACATCGCGCGCACGCGCCGCATCCAGCAGCAATTGCAGGGCCAGCGGCGGCGTCCGCGGGTCGCCGCAGTCCATCGCGCCGCCCCCGAACTCCCCCGTGCGTACGAAGCCTTCCTGCCCGTTCCAAGCGAGGCTCCACTCGCCTTCCTGCACAGGCAGCATCAGCGTCTCGCAATACACGCCATCGACGTGAACTCCCGCCGCTGCCAGCGCGTCACACCAGCCCTGCAGGCGCTGCCGGTCGAGCACCGCAAGCACGTCGTCATCGTCGACCCGGCCCAGCGGACTGACCTGGTTGGCGTCCGGGTCGGAAGCCAGCTTTTCCTCGGCGGCATAGGCGAGCAGCGCGGCCGACCGGCGTCTGCCTGCGGCCGGCAGTTGCACCCGCACCAGCAGCACGTCACTTGCCGCCAGCACGCATTGCACCTGCGTGGCGCCCTGCGGCAGCTGCGCCAGCGCACCCTCCCCCGACTGGACGTCCGCGTGCTCGTCGAACAATACCCAGGCGCAGCGCGTGGGCGCTGTCGCGAGCGTGCAAAACAGGCGCAGCACGCTCATCGGATCTTCTCCCAGACGACACGCGGCCACTGGGTGGGATCCACCCGCGCCAGCAGCAGCTGGCCGCGCGCCAAGGTCTTGCCGTAGGTCACGCGCAAGGTGAGCAGGAAATAATCGCTGCCGACGCGGACGTCCTGCTCGGATACCGTCGCGCCCTCCCCGAGCTGACTCAGGAAGTCGGCCTTGTTGCGATAGAAAATGCCGTCCCGACGCGCAACCAGGGTCCGCGCCGATTCCAGGTCCAGGCCATCGACGGTGGCAGCGAGCACCTCCGCCGGTGCGGTGTTGACGTTGAGTGCGGTGTTCCCGGGCAACGCAGTCACGAATGGGGCGAGGCGCGCGCGGACACCGGCGTCGAAACCGCGCACCAGGGCCAACTCACCCAGGTCCGTCAACGGCGTGTTGGCGGTGAGATAGGGATGGGTGAGCCCGAGGTAGTACGCATCCTCTGCGCCACCCGCCGGTTGCGGCATGTCATCGGCGTCGATCCAGTCGGCCAGTGCGGCGGCCAGATCGGCGGGCAGACCAAGAATGGCCAGCAGGCGCTGGAAGCGCGCGTACTGGGTGACATCGAGCTTGCCGTTGCGAACCAGATTGTTGAGATTGAACAAGCCCTGCTGGTCCTCGATGCGACCCGCGAGCTCACCGTTTTCAAACGGCACCGGCGGCAGGCGCAGCGCCCAGGGTTCGCCGGCATGATCGACGTCGCCGCTGCTGCGGCGGTCGTCATACAGCAGCGCGCGGGCCCAGTCGCCTCCCGCCGTGACCAGTTCCTCCGCCTGGAGGTGATCGGCGACCAGCCCGGATTGGCGCGACCACGTGCCCAGGCTCACCAGCATCGCCGTAGCAGCCACGGCAGCGATCGCCATGATGGCCATCGCCAGCAGCAGGGCAGCACCGCGTGCCTGGCCGTTCATGAGTGCAGCGCGAACACGCGCACCACAGTTTCGCCCGAGACGAACTCCACTTGCAGGCGCACGGCCAGCGGCAGCGGCGGGTCGCTCGGCCGTGTCGGCCAGGCCCGGTTCCAGGTCAGCGCCGGGCCGAGGTACTGCAGGTTCAAACCCAGCACGTTGCCGAGCACCACGTAGCGGGTCGCTGGCGTGTCGGCGGCGACGTCCAGTGAGGGCCAGGTCCACAACTCGATCTGCCGTGCGCCGTTGATGCCATAACCAATGCGGTGCGGGGTGTCGGCTGCATCACTGCCGGCGAAGCGGCTGAATTCCAGCAGCGGTCCCGGCATCGCCTTCGTTCGGCCCAGCCAGGCCGGCGCGGTACCGGCAGCACGGCGCACGCGGCGCGGCGCCGCCAGTCGCACATCGCGCTCGAAGCGGGTGAAGAAGGCCTCCGCCTGCCGCCACTGCGTGGCCTGTGCCTGGATGCGGTCGCGCGATGCCATGACCACGCCAAGCCCGCGATAGGCCATCAAGGTGAGCACCGAGAGCACGAGCAGCGCCGACAACAGCTCGATCAAGGTGAACCCGCAGGCGCCGCGGAGGCGACCGGCGTTCATTGGCCACTCCCGGCAGGGTCGACGACGAAACCCACGGCATGGGCGAGAAAGTGTACCGGCTGGGCGGGAGCGAAGACGAAAATGTCGACGCGCCGGAACGCCGCGTTTGGCGTCGAGGACACTTCCTCGCGCCAGCCGAATGCCAGGTTGCCCTGGCGCTGGCTGCCGGTCAGCTCGCCGACCGGCAGCCACTCGCCGCGTGCGTGATGTTCGGCCAGACGATCCGCCGCAACCCAGCCGGCGAGCAGGCGCGCCTGCAGTTCGCCAACGTGGTTTGTACCCTGCGCGGCCACGCGCAGCGCGGCCAGCAGGGACACCGCGACGATGGTCATGGCGACCAGGACTTCCACCAGGGTGAACCCCGACGATTTATCGCGCCGCCATGTCGCCATAGGTTTTCCCCTGCCCTGGCGCGATGCGCAAGTCGCCCACCGGCGAGGCGGCGATGCCGTAGTGCGCGGTGCCCAGCGCCAGGTCCATCGAGAATGCCGGCATCGCACCGTCGACCGGAAACTCCAGACGCAGGATCGGTCGCGCCATGCCGGCTTCGTCGCGCAGCTGCGAAATCACCATGCCGCCTGACAGGCTGCGCGCGCGCAGCACACCGTCATTGCGGATCTCCGACCACACCGCGTCACCGCCCTGGCGCCAGAACCGGTAGCGGAAACCGTCGGAAGTCCAGGCCATGGCGGTACCGGTGATCTGCGCTTCCTGCGCCGCCAGTTCCAGGAGTTGCGCCAGGCGCTCGGCTTCGACCCGCAACAGGTCTCCATCTTGCGGTTGCAACTTGACGCTGACGGCGCCGACCAGGATGCCCATGATCAACACCACGACCAGCATTTCCACCAAGGTGAAGCCGCGTGCGTCATGGCGGGCAGCCTGTTCCTGGATCGGCGCGGACCTGGTCACAGCATCCACGAGCCGAAGTCAGCGTCACGGCCTTCGCCGCCGGGTGCACCGTCGGCACCGAAACCGTACACATCGATCTCCCCATGCACACCTGGATTCAGGTATTGGTATGGATGGCCCCATGGATCTTTCGGCAGACGTCCGACGTAGCCCTCGGGCTTCCAGTTCGGCGGTATCGGCTCGGATTCTGGTCTGGTCACCAATGCCTGCAGTCCCTGCTCGGTGGTCGGATAGCGTTGGTTGTCCAGGCGGTAGAGCTGCAGCGCCTGCATCAGGCTGGCGACGTCCTGGCGCGTGGCGGTCACACGTGCCTCGTCCGGTCGACTCATCACCTTCGGCACGACCAGTGCGGCAAGGATGCCGAGGATGACCACGACCACCATCACTTCAAGCAGGGTGAAACCGCGTTCGGGCAAAGCGTGCGTTGGCATGGTGGCACTCGGGAACGGACGAAGGGATGAGAGCCAGGCGCAGACACAGCACAGGCACGGACAACCGCAGCACAGGCATCACCCCAGCGGATGCAGCGCGGCGTTGCTGGAAGTGAGATGCAAACCGCCGTCCACAGGTTCCGCCGGGTAGCCGTCCTCGGCAGATTCGCAGCACGGTTTCCGCAGACGCTCCGGACGAGGGCGGGAACCTTCTGCGCGCTGCTGCGTCAGCTGGTGAACGGACGTTGGTCGCCCATGCGGCACGGTCCGATGCGAGCGTCGCGCTTTGGGACAGCGCGGTTCGGCATGCAGTCGAGATCATTGCACGCAGTTGATGCCGGCCGGCAGGGAGAAGTGCGGCCACAAGCAGCAGACCGGCAGGGTGTCCCGTTTTGATTTGCAATATCCAACGATGAGGGGAAAGCAATGCGTACCGTCTTGCACAAACAATGGTTGCCGTTGGCAGTGTCCATCGCGCTCGGCGTGAGCCTCGCCGGCTGTGGCGGCTCCGACCACAACAATGGCTCCACGTCCACGCCACCACCCACACCGGCGCCGGCTCCGAGCGTGGTCTCCACCACCCCAGTCGATGCCGCCACCGGGGTGTTGAACACGGCCATGGTCAGCGTCACCTTCGACCGGGCCATGGATCCGGCAACGCTTAAGTCCGCCAATTTCAACGTCGTGTGTCCCGCCGACGCGGCCATCTTCGGCTCGGTCACGTATGACGCGGCCAGCAAAACCGCGAGCTTCGTACGCATCACCGAAAACCCGACCAACCTGGCGCAATCGGAAGTTGCCGAGCCGATGCCGGCCAACGTCACCTGCACGGCCAAGATCACCACCGGGGTCAAGGATTCAGCCGGCACGCCCCTGGCCAAGGATTTCACCTGGACTTTTTCCACCGTCACCGACGTCGCTTTTCTTGCGCAGGGCAAGGACATCTTCCGTTTCGACACCTTTGGCGACGAGACGCAGTGGACCGACAAGCTGAGAATGAATGAGGTCATCCAGGCCGCCGTCGATCCGACCACGGCCTTGGCGGTGGGTCTGAAAGTCGATGCCGAAGCGTTGCCACCGGAGGTGGTCGCCGGCATCCAGGACGGCAGCATCAGCCTGACCGATCCCCAAACCACCTTGGCCTTGATCAGCCTCAATGCCGTGCTCGGTGTCAAGGGCACGGTCGAGACCGGTACCGACGGCAAGCTGGCGCTGACCCGCGTCGGCATCACCTGCGCCTTGTGCCACTCCACGGTCGACAACTCCTTCGCGCACGGCATCGGCAAGCGGCTGGACGGCTGGCCCAATCGCGACTTGATTCCGGGTGCGATCATCGCCTTGTCCCCGGCCCTGACCGCCGAGCAAAGGGCCGTCTACAACTCGTGGCGCCCGGGCATGTACGATCCGCGCTTCAACGTCGATGGCATCAACGGTCCGGTGGTGATCCCGCCGGCGTTTGGACTGCAGGACATCCACAAGATCGTATTCACCGGCGACGGCGACGATCTGGCTTATTGGAACCGCTACGTCGGCGTCATCCAGATGGGCGGTCACGGCAACTTTGCCGATGCCCGCATCGGTACCAAGGGTGTCGACGTCACCAACGGCACCGACGATCTGGTGACCGCGAAGTTGCCGGCACTGCAGGCCTACCAGCTGTCCATTGCGGCCCCGCCGCCGCCAGCCGACAGTTTCGACACCGCGGCTGCGGCACGCGGCAAGGTCCTGTTCGACGGCAAGGCCGGCTGCGCCAGCTGCCACAGCGGCCCGCAGTTCACCGACGCGAACGAGCGCCTGCACGATCCGAGTGAAGTGGTCAGTGCGACCGAGGCGCCCGGGGTGCCAAGTTACGCCTCACGCACGGCAACCAAGAAATACCGTACGGCGCCGCTGAAGGGCGTCTGGCAGCATCCGCCGTATTTCCACAACGGTTCCGCGGCGACACTCGTGGACGTGGTGAACACGTACAACGCCAAGCGGTCGCTCGGCTTGACCGGCGCGGAAGTCCTGGACATCGCGCAGTACTTGAAGTCGTTGTAAGGACCGAAGCAACCCAGGGGAGGGTGAGGTGGGGCCGCGGCGACTAGGGATGGTCGTCGCGGTTTTTTTGCCACCCTCCGCCCTCTGAAGCGGGGACCGCAAGAGTCGCGTCCTGCTATGGAATCGAGGAGCTTGAGTGAAACGCAGTACTTTGGGTATTTGGGACGCCTTGGCCACCAAACCGGGCGGCAAATGGGTTTTCTCCCGCCTGCTCTGCTTCAAAGCACCCTACTTCGGCAGCATTCGCCCCCGCTTCGAGGCATTGCGGCCCGGCTTCTGCCAGGTCGCAATCAAGAAGCGCCGCGCTATCTTGAACCACCTCGGATCGGTGCATGCCATTGCCATGTGCAACATGGCGGAGCTGGCAGGCGGCACCATGACCGAAGTAACCGTTCCGCCTACGCACCGGTGGATTCCACAAGGCATGACGGTGCAATACCTGAGAATGGCGAAATCAGACCTGGTGGCGACTGCCACGCCCCGAACGCAGATTGATGTGTCCCACGCCACCGAGTTCGAGGTGGACGTGGCGGTGCGTGACGAACGCGGCGAAACAGTTCTCGCTGCGGTAATAGCCATGTGGATAACGCCACGCAAGAATTACCGGGGCACAGTCAAGTGATTCGCCCAGGCGGACGCGATGATTCCTACGCTTTGGCAGGCGCGAAGCTTGTTCGGGCCACACCTAGACCTCGAGGTTTAGCGGCGCTTCTGCCGCAAGCCGCACCATCAACGCATCAGTCAGGCGCGCACAACGCGCCCCCAGGAACGGGAAGCTACCGTTGAGCACGTTGCTGAGCGTCCGCCCCAGCGATTTGCGCAACAAGCGCCGCGCCCGATGCAGTCGGGTCTTTACCGTTTGTGGCTTGATCGCCAGGCGCGCCGCCGTGGCCTCTACGCTGCATTCCTCGACCTCACGCAACACGTACACGATACGGTAGACAGCCGGCAGCTCGTCGATCGCGTCTTGCAATAGTCTGCGGATTTCTGCATGCGCCGCCAGCGCAGCCGGATCGCCGCCACCGGTCGCCGCGTGTGACTGCTCAACCCAGTAGGGGTCCCGCACGGACGGATCGACGTGTTCCAGGCCGACCATGCGGTGCCGCTGACGCAACTGGCTGCGTGCCGCGTTGAGCAGGATGCTGGTCAGCCACGTGCGTAGTGGTGCATCGCCGCGGAACGTGGCGAACTTGCGATACGCGCGCACGAAGGTCTCTTGGACCAGGTCTTCGGCGTCGGCATCGTCGTTGAACACGCCGCGCGCGATGCGATACAGGTGTCGCCCGTAGCGTTGCACGATATGGCGGAATGCCTCGCCCTCGCCACGCTGCACCAGGCTGGCCAGCGCGGCGTCGTCCAGCGTGTCGTAATCGATTGGTACAGCGTCGGCAGGCGGAGGCATCAACCCGTGCATGACAGTTTGGATGCAATTCGCGCCCCGAGGGTTCCGGCACCCCGCGCGGCGGGCAGCACGACGGGTACGTCGAGACCGACGCCCGGGATTGCAGTTGCCCGCGACTTGCGGAACAGTGGCGTGCTTCCCGCCCCGGATCGCCCCGTGCAGGAAGCTCCCGTCACCGTCACTGTCGTAGCGGTCGCGGCGATGGCATTGGAAACCTGTGGCGGGACAGGCGACTCCAACCTCGACACACGCGCAACCCTCCCCCCACTGCGGCTGAAGCGCCATGGATGAGAACTTGCTGGTTGCCTACCGGGAAAGCACCTACCTGGTGTGCCTGGACACGCTGCACTGGTCGGCGATCCACGTCGACGAACCACTGCCGGCGGCCC
>Ga0134128_10010487_pt1 | contig 11099 bp, 10 predicted proteins | sample KB31754_FD_96462 | JGI IMG/M metagenome (GOLD analysis project Ga0134128, IMG submission 96462) | Terrestrial soil microbial communities with excess Nitrogen fertilizer from Kellogg Biological Station, Michigan, USA - KB3-175-4 | ecosystem: Environmental > Terrestrial > Soil > Unclassified ...
CGAGGAGAGTCTCGAGGCGCGATGAAGGTCGGGGTAGTCGGCAATCCCCGTTACGCCGATCTCGCCGCTGTGCTCGACCAGGTGGCGCGTGAGGCTCCGCCGCGCGGCATTACCCTGTTCACCGAGCCTCGGCTCGCTCCCTTCTGGCCCTGTCCGCTGCCGTACCTAGACACGGTCCGGCTCGACGCGTTGCTCACCTTCGGCGGAGACGGCACGCTGCTCCGCGGTGCCCGCCTGCTCACCGATCTCCACACCTGCATCCTCGGGGTCAACCTCGGGCGAGTCGGCTTTCTCACCACAGCCACCCTGGATACCCTGGGCGTCGCACTGGACGCCCTGGTCTCCGGCGACTACACCGTCGAGCGGCGTCAGGCGCTCACCGCTGAAATTGCGACCAGCTTGGGAGAGATCCGCCACGTCCAGACGGCGCTCAACGACGTCGCCATTCACAAGGGGGGTGTCGCGCGGGTGATCCGGGTCAACGTGCTGATCGAGGGCGAGAATGTGGGCCCCTACAGCGCGGACGGTATCGTCGTGGCCACCCCCACGGGCTCGACCGCCTACAGTCTGAGCGCCGGCGGACCCATCGTCGTACCCGGCGTGGAGGCCATGGTGGTTACGGCGATCTGCGCGCATACGCTCGCAGTGAGACCCCTGGTTGTCCCCGCGTCGTACACCATCGTGATTCAGCCGATGGAGGGATGGGCCGAGGACCTGCTGGTTTCGTTCGACGGCCAGACCGGGACCACACTGGTGGCCGGTGAGACCGTGACCGTGCGGCGCTCGGCCGCTCCTGTGTCGCTCGTTCGGCTGGCTCGCGACGGATTTTTCACCCGGATGCGGGAGAAGCTGCACTGGGGTGACCTTTCCGAGCGCGAGCGGGCCCGGTGATCGCCGAGCTTCGTGTCCGGGATCTCGCGACCATTGCCGATGTAACTCTGCCACTCGGATCCGGGCTCAACGTCCTCACCGGAGAGACCGGGGCAGGGAAGTCGATGCTGGTGGACGCGCTCGCGCTGCTCCTGGGCGAAAGGGCAGACAGCTCGAGCGTCCGGTCCGGCGCGTCGAAAGCCGTCGTCGAAGGCGCATTCGAGAACCTGGACGCCTCCATTCGGCGGGAGATCGAGTCGCACGGCCTCGACCTGGACGAGGGCCGCCTGGTGGTGCGGCGCGAGATCTCGGTCGAGGGCCGCTCCCGCGCCTGGGTCAACGGCAGCCCTACCACCGCCGGGGTGCTCGCGCAGCTCGGCGGGATCCTGGTCGATCTCCACGGACAACACGAAACCCAGTCACTCCTCCGCGCCGACGCGCAACGCGATATCCTGGACGCCTTCGGTCACGTCGAGGGCGAGCGGGCTGCGATGGTGGAGGCGCACGGCACGCTCGCTGCCTTGCGATCCCAGGAGGCCGACCTCGCCGCCAAGCGCGATGAAGTCCGTCGCCGAGCGGACTATCTGCGGCACGTGGTGGACGAGATCGATCGGGCCAAGCTCCGGATCGGTGAGGATAGTGCGCTCGAGCTGGAGTCTCGCCGTCTGGGTCAGGCGGGGGCGCTCACCGAGCAGGCGCGCAGAATGGTCGAGGCGCTTGACGGCGACGAGGGGTCTGCGCTCAGCGCGCTGGGATTGGCAGACCGTGCCCTGAGCACGCTGGAAAAGGGCGATCCCTCCGCGAGCGCGTGGCGCGAGCTGCTGGACGGCGCGTTCACGAATCTGGGAGAGCTGGCGCGGCTGGCGGGCGAGTACGCCGAATCGATCCAGGAAGATCCTGGGCGGCTGGCCGAGGTGGAGCGTCGCCGCGACCTGATCTTTCGGCTGGGCCAGAAGCACGGCGCCGGCATCGAGGCGATACTCGAGGCCCGGCGGCTCGCGGGCGAAGAGCTCGACCTGCTGGACACGGCCGACACCGATCTCCGTGCGCTCGGGGCCCGCCGCACGGCGGCAGAGGCGGCCCTTTCTGCGGCGGCCGCAGCCCTTTCCGCCAAGCGTCGACAGGCCGGTGACCAGCTCGCTCGGGCAGTGAGCAGGCTACTTCCGAATCTGGGATTGTCGGGCGGGAAGCTGGGTGTCGAGCTGGTTCCCTTGAAGGAGCCCTCCAGCTTCGGCCAGGAGTCGGTGACGTTCACGGTGCGGCTCAACGTCGGCCTGGAGGCGAAGCCACTCGCCAAGGTCGCGTCCGGCGGCGAACTGTCGCGGCTGATGCTTGCCCTCAAGGTCGTCCTGGTCCGTCACGACGCCATCCCAACGCTGATCTTCGACGAAGTGGATCAGGGCATCGGCGGCGAGGTGGGCGTCCAGGTCGGCGACGCCCTGGCCGCCGTGGCGGATCGGCGTCAGGTTCTGGTGATCACTCATCTTCCCCAGATCGCCGCCCGGGCCGATCGCCATCTGTTCGTGTCGAAAGCGCCCCGTTCTGGCATGGCCACCAGCGAAGTGACACTCATTCACGGTGAGGACCGTATCGTAGAGTTGGCGCGGATGCTGGGCGATCCCGACGGCAGGGAGGCTCGCCGACACGCACAGGCGCTTCTCGGCAAGACAAAGACGGAGCGGTCGACCTAGACAGGACGAAGACATCATGGCCACGGCGACGCTGGTGGAGGCTCCCCCCGTCGTTTCAACCCAGAGCGCCCGCCCCCGGCTCGATTCGGTGGATTTCCTCCGGGGTCTGGTCATGGTGATCATGGCGCTGGACCACGTGCGCGATTTCTTCCACATCGACGCCCGCTTCTTCGACCCGACCGACCTCACCCACACCACCCCGCTGCTTTTCTTCACCCGCTGGATCACCCACTTCTGCGCGCCCGCTTTCATCTTTCTGGCGGGGACGGGGGCGTATCTCTGGGCCGCCCGCGGCCGCACCAAGGTTGAGCTCAGCCGGTTTCTGGTGAGTCGAGGCCTGTGGCTGATCGTGGTGGAGCTTACGTTGATGACGGTGGGGTGGACCTACAACTTCACCTGGAGCTTCATCGGCCTGCAGGTGATCTGGGTGATCGGATGGTCGATGATCGTCCTCGCGGCAATGGTGTGGCTGCCGCTCCGAGTCGTGGCGGGGATCGGCGTCGTCCTGATCCTGGGCCACAACCTGCTCGACGGGATCCATCCCCATCCCCTCCTCGTTGCTCTCCCTGGGCCAGGCGCCCTGAACCCCTTCGGCAAAGGCGCGCTGTCCGGCGTACCGTCGCCCGATGCTACGCCGTGGGACTGGTTGTGGAGCTTCCTGCACGTGTTCAATCCGCCGATCGCCTATCCCCTGATTCCCTGGGTCGGGGTCATGGCGGTCGGGTATGCGTTCGGACCGATCATGAAGCAGTCGTCGGACGAACGCCGGCGGGTTTGCCTGCGACTCGGACTCGCCCTGACGGTAGCCTTTGTGGTGGTGCGGTGGCTCAACGTATATGGGGATCCATCCCCCTGGTCACCGCAGCCGAACCCGGTGTACACGGTGCTTTCGTTCCTGAACACGTCGAAGTATCCGCCTTCGCTCTTGTACCTGCTCATGACGCTGGGCCCGGCGATCGCGCTGCTCGGCCTGATGGATCGTGCATCCGGCCCGCTGGTCCGCTTCTTTGTGGTGTATGGACGGGTTCCGTTCCTGTACTACGTCGCTCATATCTATCTCATTCACGGCCTCACGCTCGTTGCGGCGGCGGTGACGGGTCAGGCAAATCCGAGCGACCTGCGCGTGTTCTTCCTCTTCTATCCCAAGACGTTCGGGTTCAGCCTGGGCGTGGTATACGCGATCTGGGTGGGTGTAGTACTGGCTCTATATCCACTCTGCTGGTGGTTCGCTCGGCTCAAGGCTCGGCGGAAGGATGCGTGGTTGAGTTACGTGTGACCGTTTTCCTGTCTAGGGTCTTCAGCTCGTCGTTCAGGCCGAGCATCTCCCAGCGCTGAAGCGCGATAGGAACGTTGCCGTTCTTCCAAACAAAATCGTGGAACGCTCGTAGGGAAAAGCGGTCGCCCAGCCGCTGCCGCGCATCGGTGAGAAACGCGAGGATCTGGAGCTTCCCGATCTCGTAGGTAATCGCCTGGCCGGGTGACGCTGCAAAGAACGCGGCTTCGTTCCCTGCGGTGCCCTGGTCCATCGGAACGCTGCGCTCGAGATAGGCCGCGGCCTCCGGGATGGTGAACTCTCCCGTCGCGAGCTTCACGTCTACTTCCACGCGCAGCGCGCGCAGCCGCATGAAGTTGTAGATGATCTCCCGAACCCGCGGTCGGTCATCGAAAAGCCCTTCCTGCAGCATCAGCTCCTCGGCGTAGAAGCCGATCCCCTCGTTCGAGTTCGAGTCGTAGTAGTGGCGGCGGATCGGGTTGTCCTGAGCCCAGGCAATTGCGAGCTGCATGTAGTGGCCCGGAACCCCTTCGTGCACCATGAGCGGGCGGGGGTCCTTGGCGCTCGCGCGGTAGAAGTAGCCGAGATCCGGTGAGGGTGGCGGGCGGTAGCTCACACCGTCTTCCGCCAGCCGCGTAGCGGAGGTGAGGTCGTCGTTCACTCCCCAATCGGCGAGTGGCGCGAGGTAGGAGGGCAGTGCCGCGGTCCGGTAGTGGTGGAGCCAGGCAGGAACGCTGATGATGTCTTTCGCCTCGAGATATCGGCGGATGCTTAGCTCGTCCTTGGCCTCCTGCGCGAGCTGAGCTGCGAGGGTCGGGAATAGCGGGAGCTGAGGCAGGCTGTCGTTTCGCGTCCGTTCGTACGCCTCGAACGAAACCGCACGTGCCCAGTCCTGGCGAGCCATCGCGACGAGCTGCTCGGGACTGTACGGCACGAGGGCGACGGTACGCAGGAAGCTCAAATACGCGTCGCGCCCGATGGCGGTTTGCCGGGGCAACGACGAGACCCGCTGCTTCAGCCAGCTGCGATACTCCTCGAGCGCGGTCGCAGCGGCGCTCAGTGCGGCAGACAATCGGGCGGCGTCCGGCCCGGCGAGCTTCGGGGCAAGCGCAGCGCCCACCTTGTCGAAGCGGGGCCGAATGCTGTCGAGCGCGCCGATGGCCAGCCGGGTGAACGGCGCGGCGGCGTCGGTGAGATTGCCTCGTGCCTCCTGCAACGTGCGAGGGATCCGCTCGAGGCGGCGCACCAGCTCGTGGGTGCGCAACGAGTCGAAGGGCGGCGGTCGGAGGAGATCCTCGTGCAGCACGCCGATGGTCTGTTCGAGGTAGAAAAGCGGATTCCGACGCCACCCGCGAGTCACGTCGAGCTCCCAGCGAACCCGGGCAAGCGCAGAGCCGATGAGCCGGTAGTCCACCTGCGCCGGCCGGTCCCAACCCGTGGTGTCGATCGCCCGCCACTCGCGCTCGAAGGCGCCGAGAGCCTTGCGGCGGGCCGCCACCGCGTTTGCCGACCAGTCCGGGACCCAATCCCCGGGGCGTTCGATTCGGGGAATGTCGTCGCCTGAGGCTGGCTGGTTCGCGGCCCGCCACGTCCAGAACCGCTCCGAGAGGTCGCGCAATCGAGCTGTGGCAGGGGCATTCTGCGCCGCGAGATCGGGCGCGGCGGTCAGGGTTCCTACAACGAGCAGTGCGTACCACAGATCTCGCAAGCCGGCCCCCTACTGGAAAAGTCGAAAGTAGACCCTCACGCCACCCCGGATCGACTGGAACTTGCTAACCCTGCCACCGCTTCCGCCCACGACTTGCTCGAACGTCCACTGGGCATCCACCGGGATCCCCTTGGCACCCGGCTTATTGACCCCGGGAGTTGCATAGGTAACGCCTGCGGAGAAGGTGGTCACGCCGATTTCGGAGTCGAGCGACAGCGCCGACGCCGGAATACCGGGAATCGAATCCGCCGCACTCGCGTAGGTCACCGTCTCGGCTCCCTCGTGCCGGTGGTCCACGCCGATCTGGATGGCAAACCCGGGGACCAGTCGCACGAAGGGATGCGCGCCCAAGCTCCATACATCGCCCGGATCCACACTCACGGTCTTGATCTGGCTGAACGGCGCGTAGGGTTGATCGGGGGGCGTTACCCGAAGCAGATCGTCACCCGCCATCTGCCGGAGGTAGCCTCCGCTCAGGCGGGCTCCAAAGCGGCCGAGACCTACATCAGCTGTCACCGCCCCTCCCAGTGCCGAGTGCCCGGTGCCGGTGCCAAGGTCGAGAAAGAAGCTGGGTCGGGCGGGGAAGCCGGTGCCCAGCCGGTAAAGACCGGTGAGCGCGATGCGCAGTCCGGTTCCCCGCATGTCATCGTTCCAGTGGTCGATCAGGGTGAAGACGCCGCCGACTTCGGCGTCGCCGCGTTGGGAGAGTGGCGCCTCCTCGATCCGTCCCACAATCGGGCCCTGGGGATTCGTGAGATAGGCGACCAGGGCGTCCTGGCTCGCGCGCGAGATCGGAAGCGCCGGCGCCGTGGTGAAGCCCGGCACTCCCAGGCTGCCGGCAAGCGTGGCCTGCAGCGCCTGAATCCGCGCGTTGAGCGCTAGACCCAGTTGACTCCCCACCGTCGGCACGAACGTGGAGGCCGTCGCGGGGTCGAGCAGCAGTCCGGCCAGATCATTCCGCAGCGACGTGCCCGAGGCGAGCGTGTTCTGGGCCATCGTACGAAGGGCCGGGTCGCCGTCGTACACGCCGGACTGGAGCCGAGACTGGAGCGATTGGAGGGCACCGCTGAAATCCGCGATGAACTGCGACGTCTGGGCCGCGCCGGCTTGATCTCCGAACACGGGGTCGGCCGGATTGACGCCGGCATTGCTTGACGTGCTGTCGAGCGCGAGAGTCGTGCTTACGGTGGTGCGGGCGAGTGGAAGACGGGCGAAGATGCTGATCCGCGAAGTGAGTCCGAAGCCCAGGCCGATCGAGCCGGCGTCGCGGGTCCCCTGGGCGGTGGCCGTAAGCCCGCCGAGGTCCAGCCTGGCGGTGGAGGCGCCGGTGATTCGCGCGAGGGCCGCATCGGCGCTCGCCAGCCCGGGGATCCGATCCGCGCCCAACGCCGGGCTGGCGAGGTCAGCGGCGTATTCTTCCGACACGCCTCCCAAGTAACGCCGATCGACGGTTTCGAGGGCTCCATCGAGCTCAAGTCGAAGCAGTCCTTTGGGCACGCCGGCGGGCGAGAACTGCGCCCAGGCTGCTCCGGGCAGGCACAGGGCGCCCGCAAGGAGCGCGCTCCATCGGCGCCCCACTCAGCGCCGACGAAAGGGATCGAGCCGGTGCATGCGGACGGTCAGCGGCTCTTGAGCTTGACCTCGATAACGCCGGCGGGGTACCTCGGCCCGTACTTCGCCCCTGCGTCACTGGCGGTCAGGTAACGAATGTCCTGAATCAGGTTTGTCTGGACTTGAGCGAGTTCTTCGACTCCCCCCATATCAGTCCCGTCTACAAAGACTGCCAGCTGGTTCCTGTCCGGATTCGCCTGGATGTAGTTCTGATCCGAAGACGTCATCGAGGCGGTGGGATCGCCGTCGGCCCCCCCGGGAGCGCCGCTGTTGGTGGGTGGTGCAGGCCGGCCTCCACCTAGCGTATTCGGCTGTGCCGCCCGCCGGAGCCACTCCGGATGGAGCTTTTCGACAACCTGGTAGGCGTTGTTGACGCGGGCTGCGTCGATCTCTTCCGTGGCGATGAACTTCGGATTCCGGTTGGCTTTCTTCTCCGAGACCTGTTGAGCGTGGGCGGTGAGCGCGCCCGCGAGCGCGACGGCGGCGGCCACGGCGAGGATGCGCGACGTTGACATTCGAAACCTCGAGTTGGAGGGCGTGGATCAGAAAGTAGCGCGCGCACCGCGGCCCGGAAGTCCCTGGCGCCGGTATATTAGGGCGGCTCACGCCCGGGTGGCGAAACCGGTAGACGCAGGGGACTTAAAATCCCCTGGCCGCAAGGCCATGCAGGTTCGAATCCTGCTCCGGGCACTGTAATTGAGGGGGATGCAGCAGCAGTGGTTGCGGCCCACTTCTCACGTCAACTCTCCCCATCTGTCATGCCCGCACCGCAGCCGATTGTGTCAGAACTGTGTTAGATGCCTCTGGGAAGGGAACGACGGTCCTAGCTCCGAGCGCACCCTGGCGTAGGGCCGCGAGCTTGGCCACACCCTCCGCGAGATCGCGCTGGGAGACGATCGCATAGCGGCGGTAAATGCTCTCGGTCTTGTGACCGACGAGCTTCATCGCCACTGAGCGCGGAACGCCCGCTCCTTCGAGGTTCCTCACCGCCGTGCGCCGGAAGTTGTGCGGAATCCTCTTAGGGCCGATCTCTATGTCGGCGCCACTCCTTCCGACGAATGCCGCCAGAGTAAGTCATACGTTCAACCGAACGTCAACGGCAACTTGCTGATTACTGCGAGATGGCCCTACCCGATAAGCCGACCCCCGATGAGATCTGCTGCATGGCGCCGCACGTTGACCATGAGATGTGGCGGCTCCTCGAACTCGGCCACAACCTTAGGCGCCGATCGCGGAGGCTCCCAGATAGCCTCATCAGGGGTTTGCGCGTGGCGTATGCAGGCCATGCACGCTCGCTACTTGAGTTTTTCTACGACGGCCGGCCTGGCCCAGGCACGGTAAGCGAGAACGCAAAAACAGCGACATCGACGTATGGCTCAGCGACTACCTCGGATCCCAATCGGGCACCCGGACGTGGGAAGCCACCGACAAGGCGCGGCTGTACGACGCAGACAAGCTGCTTGGCCACCTGAGCACCGGCCGGGTCAGTCGCACAAGACTCCCTAGCTGGGGGACTCGGCGCGACCGTCGGCGCTTCGGCCGCATCATTCGGGAAGTCATGCAGCGCGTACCGAACTCCGACAAGGTCTTTCCCCGCACGGCACGGAGCTACGAGAAAATGCCTGGGGGCTAGCCGCATCCGCCCGCCCCCGACTGTCATAACTGACAGTTACCATCCTGCTGCCTGCGGATTATGCTGGCAGTTGCAGGCAAGCCCCCGAAAGAATCTCGACCTCACCCGCAGCAGGAGACGAGCTGTGCCGCGCACATCGATCGTGGCATATGCGCTCATTGGAGCCGCGTCGCTCGCGGCCTGCCACAAGTCACCCCCGCCGGAGACGAGCGCCGCTCCGGCACCCTCCGCAGCACCCGCAGCAACACCCGAGGCCCCGCCGGCACCCCCGCCCGCAGCGGCCCCAGTAGCCGGCTCACGCCAAGGAGGCCCAGCGTCGTCGGCCAGCCTAAATCAGACGCTAACCAGTCAGTTGGGCATTACCTCCGAGCAGGCAAACGGAGCAATCGGGTCCGTTCTTTCCTTCGCGCAGGGAAAGCTGCCCCCGGCTGACTTTGACAAGGTCGCAGCAACGATTCCGGGCGGGGCGGATCTGGCGAAAGCCGCCGGGCCTATCTCGGACAAGCCGGCACTCAACGCGGCGTTCAACAAGTACGGCATAACGCCCTACCTTGCGCAAAAACTCATCCCGACCGTAACGCAGTACGTCGGCCAGGTCGGTGGCACGCAAGTCGGCGATATGCTTGGCGGCGTGTTCAATCAGTGAATCCCCCGCGGTGCGCCGATTCGGTAGGTGAAGAATCGGCGCACTGCGCCGCATCACAGCTCCGATTGGACGATTGCTGAGGCAGTCGCGGGAGTAGGTGCGCTTGCAGTCGAGGCGGTGAGAGTGCAGCGCGCCGTGACGCTCTCCGAACACCGCGCTCATAATGCCGGGGTCGTGGGTTCGAGTCCCACCCCTGCCATCGCCATCGCAAGCACTCGGGCGCTCCGGCTCAAGTGCTTCCTCGTTCGAGCACCACCAGAATCTCTAGCACACATTTGGCACACCCAGAGGGGGGTCATTGAGCTATCGCCGCTTACAGTGCGCAGAGGCTTACCAATCCCCTGCGCATCGCGCGTTCTGCGGGTCTCTCGTGTGTCAGAACTGTGCTAAGGTTAGGGCCGAAAATGGGGGAGGGCCGACACCAGGCCACAATGCTAACCGCTGGATTGGTGGTCTGATGTCGGCTATGCTCGTCTGTGGTGAGCGGCTTGACCAGCACTTAAAATCCCCTGGCCGCAAGGCCATGCAGGTTCGAATCCTGCTCCGGGCATAACGACTTAGCGGTCGCCAGGCCGATCGGCCTAGAACTTATCTTGAACTTATCGCTGGGCTCGCTCATCACGCGGACACGGCCTCCGCTTGCCGCTGGGGAAACTGGAGGACCTTGGCCGCCCGCTGCCGCTCCGCCTGCATGTACGCATCACGCTTCGCCAGGGCCGCACGCTTCCGTTCCTCGGTCGTGATACTGTAGCGCTTCAACATCGCCGGGGTGTGCCAACCGCCGATATCGAGAACCACACTCGGGTCGTTGCCCGCGTCTACCCGCCACTTGCGTCGATCCTGCCGGAGTCGGATCAAGGGATGGTATCTCATGGGCCCTCGCCGGAGGAGCGATGCTAGGGACAACGCGAACACGCCCGACCGAAACCGGTCGGGCGTGTTCGTCAAGCAAGGAGCGAGTGGTCATGACCTCAGGGTTGGAGACTCCGATGTTCCCGACCCTCGCCGCCCCTTGTCAAGCTGGTTCCGGTAGACGCTCCTTGCCAATGGCCCTGGTTTACTGGCAGCCCGGTACGCCCTCGGCCGTGGCACCCGACACCGTCGCCGTCGTGCCGACGAAGATGCCGCAGGTGGAGGAGCCGTTGTTGTACCCGGTGTTGGTCATCGTGGCCGACCAGTACGAGCCACTGCCACCCGTGGTGATCGCCATGACGTTCATCCCGCTGACCGAGAAGTTCACCGAGTTCGAGCCCAGAGTGCTGCTGTACGAACCCGCGTACCGGGTCGAGTCGGAGTAGAACGCTTCCTGAGCCGTGGCCAGGTTACGGAGGTCCGAGATCATGCCGGAACGGACCGCCTTCTGCTTGGTGTTCGCGAACTTCGGAATGGCGATCGCCGCCAGAATGCCGATGATCACGACCACGATCAGCAGCTCGATGAGGGTGAAGCCCTTCCGGTTCAACATACGTGCTCCTGACCGACGGTCTCTCGGTCTCTAACGAGAAAGAAGCTCTGACAGCGGGTACTCACTGACGCGCAATGCCCGTGCCGGGCCGTGCAAGCACGGCAATAGCCGGGCGGCACGAGCGCTTAGGTGGGTTCGCCCAGTTTTCAGGCCGCCGCAATGGCTGCCGCACGTCGGGATTGTGCAAGACACAAAGGCATCA
>Ga0134128_10010489_pt1 | contig 11098 bp, 7 predicted proteins | sample KB31754_FD_96462 | JGI IMG/M metagenome (GOLD analysis project Ga0134128, IMG submission 96462) | Terrestrial soil microbial communities with excess Nitrogen fertilizer from Kellogg Biological Station, Michigan, USA - KB3-175-4 | ecosystem: Environmental > Terrestrial > Soil > Unclassified ...
AGGTGCAGCGCGCGGAAGATCACCAGCACGCAGAGGCCGTTCACCGCGATGCCCGCGACATAGCCCAGCGCCACCAGCCCCGCGGTCCTGGGCCAGGAGGCCGGCCAGGCCACGCCCAGCGCGCGCCAGCGCTCGCCGCGGCGGCGCAGCAGCACGGTGCTGACCGCGAACAGCACCAGCATGTGGAAGGGCGCGGCGAACCTGAGCACCAGGTCCTTCTGCGAGACGGCGCGCGCGATCAGGCTGAGCGCCACCAGCCCCGCCGCCAGGGCCAGCGCCCAGATCGCCAGGTCCAGCGCCGCGCCCCGCCGTCCGCCCTTCGCCCGCGCCGCCATGGCCGATTCGCTCCGCGCCCGATGCAGGGCCGTATAGAGGGGCTGGGCCGAGCGGCCAATGCGTCCCGGAACCAAGCGCGGCGGGCGGGGTTCGGATCGGCGTTCCACTGCTGGGGAGACCCTCAGGATGGCCTTTGGCCGCGCGCTCCTGCATCCCGGCGCGGCGCCTCGCCGCCGCGCGCCAAAGGCGTCGCAGCGCAGCGCCAAGGCCGCCGGTCCCGGCGTGATCGACCGCACCACGGCGCTGGCGGTGGGCGTCCTGCTGGGGTTGGGCACGGTCTGGGCCGATCGGCGGCGCGCGGCGCGCGAGGCCCGGGCGCGGGCCGCGGCGGCGGGTCCCCGGCCCCGGCGCGAGAAGATCGAAGGACACGGCTGGTGGCCGACCGCGCGGCGCACCTGGGCCGAGTTCAGCGAGGATCGCATCCCCTCGGTGGCGGCCGGGGCCACCTTCTACGTGCTCCTGGCCCTGTTCCCGGCGCTGGGCGTCATCGTCTCGCTCTACGGACTGTTCGGCGACGTGGGCCAGGCCCAGAAGCAGATCGCCGCCCTGCAGGGCCTGTTGCCGGGCGGCGGGATCACGGTCTTGTCGGACCAGATGACGCGGCTCGCCGCCGTGCCGCACGACAAGCTGGGCTATACCTTTGCGCTCAGCCTGATCCTTTCGGTGTGGAGCTCCAACGCCGGGACCAAGAGCCTGATCGCCGGCCTCAACATCGCCTATGAGACGCCCGAGACGCGCAAGTTCCTGATGCTGAACCTGGCGTCGCTGGGGTTCACCGCGGGCGGCATCCTGTTCGCGGTGGCGGCGCTGGCCACGGTGGCCGCCGCGCCCCAGCTGCTGGCCCTGGTAGGGCTGGAAGACCTCGCCGGCGGCAGCGTCTGGCGCTGGCCGGTGATGCTGGTGGTGATGACCGCGACGCTCTCGGTGCTGTACCGCTTCGCGCCCTCGCACAAGCATCCGCGCTGGCGCTGGGTGACGCCGGGCGGCGTGCTGGCGGCCCTGCTCTGGGGGGCCATGTCGGCGCTGTTCTCGTTCTACGTCGGCCACTGGGGCCACTACGACAAGACCTACGGCTCGCTGGGCGCGCTGGCCGGCTTCATGACCTGGATCTGGCTGTCGCTGATGGTGGTGCTGCTGGGCGCCGAGCTGAACTGCGAGCTCGACCGCGAACGGCCGAAGGACGATCCCAGCCCGGCCTAGGCGGCGGGCTTTGACGGCGCTGCGCCGCGGGCTATCCAGGTCCGGAACAGGGGGATCGTCCGGATGCAGAGTTCCAGGCGCGCGCTCGTCGCGTTCGCGTTCGCCGCCGCGCTGGCCGCGCCGCTGGCCGGCCGGGCCCAGCAGGCCATGGACCCGGTGTTCGCCGAGCACCAGAAGGCCTGGACCACGAAGCCGGAGTTCTCCAGCCCGCTGGTCGACCACCTGCCGCTGTCGGACAAGGTCCCGAGCCCGCGCGCCGTCTTGGGCCACGACGTCGGCGCGCCGCGCGTGCTCGACCACTACGCCGACCTCTTGAAATACTACCGCGCGCTGGCCGCCGCGGCGCCGGGGCGCGTGAAGGTCGTCGAGACCGGCAAGACCGAGGAGGGCCGCCCCACGGTCGTGGTGCTGATCTCCTCGGACGCCAACATGGCGGGGCTGGAGGCCAACCGCGCCAACCTCGCCCGGCTGGCCGATCCGCGCGGCCTCTCCGAAGCGGAGGCCCAGGCGATCATCGCCAAGACCAGGCCGATGTACGTGGCGCTGGGCGGCCTCCACTCGGCCGAGACCGGGCCGCCGGAGATGCTGATGGAGCTGGCCTACCGGCTGGTCGTCGAGGACAGCCCTCTGATCGACCAGATCCGCGACAACGTCATCGTCGGCATCAACCCGGCCACCGATCCCGACGGGCGCGACCGCTACACCGACTGGTACCTGCGCAACAAGGTCGACGACACCGACGACCTGAACCCGGTTCCCGGCGCGCCCTACTGGGGCAAGTACATCTTCCACGACAACAACCGCGACATCAACTACACGGGCCTCAGCGCACGGAATCTATTGAACTTTTATCTCAAGTGGCATCCGCCGGTTATGCACGACCTGCATGAGAGCGTGCCCTTCCTCTACACCTTCTCCGGCCAGGCGCCGCAGAACCCGGCGCTGGATCCGATCCTGTTCGGCGAGATGCCGTGGATCGCCAACTACGAGATGGCCAAGCTGACCAGCTACGGCATGCCGGGCGTCTGGACCCACGGCTACGTGGACGAGTGGTCGCCGGGCTACGTGGGCTTCATGTCCACCAACCACAACGGCCTCTTCAAGATGTACGAGACGTTCGGCAACGGCGGCGCCACGACGGAGCTGCGCCACGTCAAGCCCGTGGACGGCCCGGGCGAGGACCTGCACGGCCAGGACCAGACGGGGCGCGAATGGTACCGGCCGAGCCCGCCCTACAAGACCGTCGAATGGTCGATGCGCAACAACACCAACTACATGGAGACCGGCGTGCTGACCGGCCTTTCGATGGTGGCGCAGAACCCGCGCACCATCGTCGAGAATTTCTACCGCAAGAGCCGCAATTCCATAGAGGACGGCAGGAAGACCGCGCCCTACGCCTTCCTGATCCCGGGCGACCAGCCGGACATGACCAGGGCGGCGATCCTGGTGAACCTCTTGCGCCTGCAGGGCATCGAGGTGGGCCGCCTGGGCGCCGAGGCGAGGCTGAAGGAGGGCAAGTTCCCGGCGGGGTCCTACATCGTCAAGCGCGACCAGCCGTACGGGCGCCTGGCCAAGATCCTGCTGGAGAAGCAGACCTTCCCGGACAACAGGCTTCGGACCTACGACGACAGCGCCTGGACCATGGGCCTGATGGCCCACGTCAAGGTGACGCCGAGCGCCGACCTGAAGGCCCTGGACGTGGCCGCCACGCCGGTCGATGAGGCGAAGGCGGAGGGCGCGATCGGGGCCGCGGGCGCGCCCGCCTACGCCGTGCTCGACCACGGCTCCATCAACATGGCGGTGCTGCGCTACCGGCTGAAGGGCGAGCCGGTGCGCATCGCCGAGGCGGCGTTCAAGGACGGCCAGACGGACGTGCCCGCCGGCTCGTTCCTGCTGGACGGCAAGGCCTACGGGACGCTGAAGCGCGAGGTTGTCCCGCTGGGGCTGACCGCGGTGGCGCTGAAGGCCAAGCCCTCGGTGGCCAGTCACGAGGCCGCGCTGCCGCGGCTGGCGGTCTATTCGACCTGGGGCTCGACCCAGAACGTGGGCTGGGTGCGCTACGCCTTCGACCAGTTCGAGACGCCCTACGACCTGATCTTCAAGGACGAGGTGAAGAAGGGCGGACTTCGGGCGAAATACGACGTGATCGTCGTGCCAAGCCAGGGCCGCTCGGCCAAGAACCTGGTCTTCGATATCCCCGTTCGCGGCAAGCCGCTGCCCTACACCAAGACGGCCCAGTACCCGACGCAGGGCGCCTATGGCTCGTCGCCCGACATCCGCGGCGGCATGGGACTCTCCGGTCTCGAGGAGCTGCGTAAATTCGTGGAAGCCGGCGGCGTGCTGATCACGCTCGGGGAAGCCTCGGCCGTGCCGGCCGAGTTCGGCCTCGCGCCAGACGTGGAGGTGAGCCGCCCGTCGAAGGCCTTTTACGCGCCGGGGCCGATCGTCACCGCCAAGGTCGAGAAGCCGGCGCACCCGATCTTCTACGGCTATCCGCAAGGCCAGCCGCTGACCGTGCGGTGGGCGTCGACCGCGCTGCTCTCGCTGCCGGTGCGCGACCAGAACGACGTGATCATGAGCTTCCCGGGCGGCGACAAGTCGGTGCAGAGCGGGCTGATGGTCGGCGCCGCGGAGGTCAAGGACCGCCCGGCGATCGTCGACCTGCCCGTGGGCCAGGGGCAGGTGCTGATGTTCACCACCAACCCGGTCTACCGCTGGCAGAACTTCGGCGAGTTCCGGATGCTCTGGAACGCGCTCTTCAACCTCGGCCACCTGCGTGACGGCCTCGGCGGCCCGCCGGTGATCACGGACTCGGCCAAGGACGACGACAGGAAGGACGACGCCAAGTCGGAAGGCTGAACCGCCTACTGGCGTCCCTCGGCCGGCGGATCGAAGGGCCGGATGGCCGAGATGTGGCTGGCGTCGAGGTTGAAGCGCACCTTCTCGCCAACGGTGACGCCCTCGAGCAGGACGGTCTTGGCGACCGGAAAGGGCTGGGTCCCCGCCGGCCAGTTCAGCGCCTCCACGGGCTCGTAGGCGATGGTGATGCGTTCGCCCTCGCGGTCGATCGCTTTCACCACGCCGGTGATCTGAAGCTGGTCGAGCGGCGTCTGTGGCGGCTTGTGCGTGGCGGGCGCTGAGGACGACGGTTTCGAGCCGCCGCTGCCGCCACCGCCCCGACCGCCGCGACCGCCACCTCGACGTCCGCCGCCCATGCCTCCGCCCCCGCCCATGCCCCCCCCGATCTGGGCGTGCGCGGCGCCGGCGGCCATCGCCAGCAACAGGGTCAAGGCGGAGCGTCTATTCATGCGCCGCTCGTAGCGCGCGATTGCGCCAGGAGGATCGCGCGCCCGTCACAGTCGTGCAATGAGCCGATGGGGCAGCCCTATGCGTCGACCAGGTTCTTCTCGAGCGCGGCGGCCTTCATCGACTTCTGCAGCTTCTCGAAGGCGCGGACCTCGATCTGGCGGACGCGCTCGCGGCTGACGCCGTATTGCGAGGCGAGCTCCTCCAAGGTCGTCGGTTCGTCCTTCAGCCGCCGCTCCGTCAGGATGTGGCGCTCGCGGTCGGAGAGCTCGGTCATGGCCTCCTCCAGGAGGCTCATGCGGATCGACTTCTCCTGGCTGTCGGCGACCACCGTCTCCTGGCTGGGCGTGTCCTCGTCGGCCAGCCAGTCCTGCCATTCGCTCTCGCTGTCGGCCCGCATCGGCGAGTTCAGCGAGGCGTCGCCGCCGGAGAGCCGGCGGTTCATGGAGATGACTTCCTCGTTCAGCACGCCGAGCTTGGTGGCGATCTGCGAGACCTGGTCGGGGTGCAGGTCGCCTTCCTGGAGGGCGCTGATCTCGCTCTTCGCCTTGCGCAGGTTGAAGAACAGCTTCTTCTGCGCAGCAGTGGTGCCCATCTTCACAAGCGACCAGGAGCGCAGGATGTATTCCTGGATCGAGGCGCGGATCCACCACATGGCGTAGGTGGCCAGGCGGAAGCCCTTGTCGGGGTCGAACTTCTTCACCGCCTGCATCAGGCCGACGTTGCCCTCGGAGATCACCTCGCCGATCGGCAGGCCGTAGCCGCGGTAGCCCATGGCGATCTTGGCCACCAGGCGCAGGTGGCTGGTGACGAGGCGGTGGGCGGCCTCGGGGTCCTGGTGCTCCTGCCAGCGCTTGGCCAGCATGAACTCCTCGTCCTTGGCCAGCATCGGGAACTTGCGGATTTCAGACAGGTATCGGCTGAGGCCGCCGTCCGGCGACATCACGGCGAGCGCGCTAGCGGCCATGGTTCATCCCCTCAATCTCTTCTCGGACGCCCGGGCCCGCGCCGTCTCGTGGACGCGCGACGCCGACCGCCCCCTCCAACCATTCAGATAGGTGCGAAGTTGCCCCGATTGTAGGGCTTGGAGGGTGAGGCCCGCTTCTGGGAGGAAGGGCCGAAAGTCCGACTGCTCTGGTAGGTTTCTACGCCGCGACCTGGGCGCCTTCAAGGCGACGATATCTCACAGGCCTTGCAAGAAAGCTTCGCCTAGACCCCCGTAGCGAAGAGCTTGCGCAGCTCGATGCGCCAGGTGCGGCCGAGTGGGTCGAGGTAGGCCGGCTGGAAGTTGAGCGGCGTGGCGCCGGTCGGGTCGGTCACCTTGACCCGCTCGTCGAACAGGTTCTGGACCGAGACGGAGAGCCGCACGCCCTTCAGCCAGGGGTGCTCGGCGACCAGCGCCTTGCGCTGGTTGAGGTCGGCGAACAGGCGGGCGTTGACCTTGAACAGGCCGGAGAAGGTGAGGTCGCCGCCGGTCGGCCCCGCCCCGATCACCTGGGTGCCGCTGGTCCAGTTGGCGGAAAGCTCCCCGCCGAAGCCGCGTTCGGCCAGGTTCAGCTGAGCCTCGACCTGATGCTGAGGCCGGCCGCCGGCCCCGGAGAGCGACGAGCCGTTCAGGAAGTCGATCGCCGGCCCGCCGGGCCTGACCAGGAACCGGTCGGCGAAATAGACGGTATGGAAGAACGAGATGCGCAGGCGCCCGTCGCGCCGGCCGCCGCCGCCGAAGCCGGCTGCGCCCCGGCCGCGGCCGCCACCGCCGCGAAATCCGCCCGGGCCGCCGCGGAATTCGCCGGGCGGCGGGCCGGCCTCGGTGGACGCAGGCGCAGGCGATGCGTCGCCGCCCGGCGGGGGAACAGGCGCGGCTCCCGGGGCCAAGGGCTCGCCGTCGGGGCGGCCGCCCGGTGGGCCCGGGCGGCGGCCGACCTGGGCTGCGACGCCCGCCCGGCGCAGCTGCTGGACCACCTGGTTGCGCGGCGGCGGCGCAGTGGGCGGCCCGATCGGGCGCGAGTAGTCGAACCCCCAGCGCAGGGTCTCGACGTTCTGGCTGGCGAAATTGACCGGCCGGAAGTCGGCCTGGATCAGCCGGCCCGAGGCGTCGCGCACGAAGCGCTCGGGGAAGGCCGCCTCGATGTCGGCGGTGACCGCCGGGAAGCTGGTGATCGGGTTGCGGTAGCTGATCCTGTTGTAGTCGGCCCGGAAGATCAGCTGCTTGTCCTCGAACGGCTGCCAGGTCACCCGCACGGAAGTGCGGTCGCGGTCGTCGCTGACGAGCGCCGGATTGCCCCCGGAGACGCGGATGACGTCCACGGTCTGGCCGGTGACGAAGTCGAAGATGCGGCTGCCCGGCGTGAAGAGCACGGGCGCGCGCTGCTGCGCCTGCGAGGGCGCGGCCTCGTCGTGCTGGCGGCTGACGATCACCCGCAGGCCGGTGAGCGGCGTCCAATTCAGTCCGTAGCCGGTGGTGGTCAGGGTCCCGAAGCCGGAGACCTGCTGCAGCTCGACATGGCCGTTCAAGGTGAGGTCGCCCAACCCGCCCAGCACCTGCTTGCTGCGGCTCGCCAGCGGGACGTCGAGGCTGGCCTGCGCGTTTTCCTGGCTCTGCGAGAAGGCGTCGGCCTGGGCGAGCCCGCCCCGCTCGGAGCGGGACGAAAATCGCGCGCCGGTCGCACCCGCCCGGAAGCTGCCGCGCAACGGCCCGGCCGGCAGGGTGGCGAGCGGGCCCGAGGCGATGAACTGCACGTTGCCCGTGTCGGAGAGTGCGCGGCTGGTGTCCTGGGGAAGGCGGGCCAGCAGGGTGGCGGGCAGCGGCCCGAACGGATTTGCGGCGCCGGTGGCGACGGCGGCCTGCAGGGCCGTGGCGCCTACCCCGATGTCGTTCTCGTTGCGGCTGTCGGAATGGTCGTAGTTGCCGGTCAGCGCCAGGCGCCAGCCGGCGAGGTCGCGGTTGAGCCCGCCGCCCAGGTGCGCGGTCCAGGTCTCGGCGTCCTGGCGCAGAGGACCGAAGGCGGTGACCAGGCGGTCCACCAGCACCGGCTGGCCGAACGGCGAGACGGGGCCCCCGGCCGGAACCGCGAGGCTGACGCCCGGCAGCCCGCGGGCAGCCTCGGTGGAGGTGGCCTCCAGCGTGGCGTTCAGGGTGCCCACGATGTCGGCCACGATCGGCCGCGTGGCGACCGCGTTCAGGGCCACCTTCTCGCTCTCGGGGACGAGCGTGCGGAAGGGCCGCTGGTCGGTGACGTTCGGCGCATTGGCTGTGGCCAGGAAGTCGCCCAGCGCCAGCGCCCGGCCGGCGACGACCGGCACGCCGGCGGTGGTGACCAGCCGCCCGGCCAGCGCGCTCAGCGCCGGATCGATCTCGCCGCCGGGGCCAAGGCCCACCACGTTGCCGGCGATGTCGAAGGCCGGCCCGCCGGCCGAGAGCGAGGTCAGGCGCCGCTCGGACTCAGTGAGCGAGGCCTGGGGCGTGACCTTCAGGTCGATGTTGAACCGCCGCTCGCCGGAGATGCGGGTGCGGCCGAGCTCGGCCTGGCCCGAGGCGCCGCCGCCCTCGGTCGCCGCCCCGCCGGCCGCCACCGCAAGGTCGGCGCCCACGTGGTCCTTCAGCACGATGTTGACCACCCGCTGGTTGGCGGCGAAGCCGTACTTCAGCGCCGCCTCCTCGGGCAGGATGTCGACCCGCAGGATCGCCTCGGTCGGGATGTTGCGGATTTCGTTGATGCCGGAGATGCGCCGCCCGTTGACCAGCACCGCCGGGCCCTCGCCGCCGCGACCGGAGTTGGAGCCGATCTCCGGGGCGAGCTCGTCCAGGAGCTCGGTGATGGTCGAGACGCCGTAGGCCTGGACGTCGGCCTCCTGCAGCTGGATGTCGGGCTTGATGTCGCCGACCACCGTGCCCTTGGCCACCGCCTCGGGCTCGACGACGACCTCGGAGACGGTCTTCGGCTTGTCGGCGGCGGGCGCCGGCTTCGGGGCCTCGGCGGCCAGCGCCGGCGTCCAGGCCAGCGCCGCCGCGGCGCCGGCCACGAGGCGCAGGCGTCGTCCAAGGCCTCGGCGTTGCGGGTCTTCCCAGGTCACGCGCAGCTCATCCGCTCATCACGGCTCGAGCCGCTGAAGCTTAAGTGCGCGATCCTGAAGCCGAAAACTTGACCGCCGTATTTCGACGCCGTCACCACCTGCAAGGCTGAGGGCGGAGTGTTGCAGGCGCGCGCCTCAGATCTCGCCCGAATCCCGGAGGCGGACGATCTCGTCGACACTGGGGCCGCCCAGCGCCAGGGTGCGGGCGCAGCGTCAGCGTCGAGAAGCCGTGATCGGGACTTCGCCCTCCAACAATGCAGCCCCAAGCGGCCCGCGCCGAAGTCTTGAACCTCGATGGGTGTTAGAGCGCCGCGAGCTTCGCCTGCAGGGCGGCCATGTCTGGCGGCAAGGGAGCTTCGAAGCGCAGCGGCTCGCCGGTGACCGGGTGGCGGAAGCCGAGCACCGCGGCGTGCAGCGCCTGGCGCGCTAGGCCGGCCTCGACGATGGCCCGGCGGACCGGCTCGGCGGGCGGCCCGGAGCCATAGACGGCGTCTCCGAGGCAGGGGCAGCCGATGGAGGCCAGGTGGACGCGGATCTGGTGGGTGCGCCCGGTCTCCAGCCGGCACGCCAGGCGCGCGGCCAGCGGCCGCTCGACCGGACCGAACGCCTGCTCCACCGCGTAGTGGGTCACCGCGCGACGGCCGCCGGTCCGCGCGACGGCCATCTTCTTGCGGTCGTGGGTCGAGCGCGCGATGGGGGCGTCCACCAGGCCTGTGCGGGCCCGGGGCCCGCCGCGCACCAGGGCCACATAGACGCGCTCTATGTCGTGGGCGGCGAACAGGGCCGAGAGGCCGCGGTGGGCGGCGTCGGTCTTGGCGGCCACGATGACGCCGGAGGTGTCCTTGTCGATGCGGTGGACCACGCCGGGCCTGGCGACGCCGCCGACCCCGGCCAGGCTCGCGCCGCAATGGCGCAGCAGGGCGTTGACCAGCGTGCCGCTCTCGCTGCCGGGCGCGGGGTGGACCGCCATGCCGGGCGGCTTGTCCACCACGATCAGGTGGGCGTCCTCGAACAGCACGACGAGGGGAATGTCCTCGGGCTGCGGCTCGGCGGGAGCCGGCGCGGGAATCTCCAAGCGGTAGTCGCCGGGCTGGGCGCGCGCCGAGGCGTCGGCCAGCGCGATGCCGGCGCGGCTCACCCGGCCCTCGGCGATCAGCGCCTGGATGCGGGCGCGCGACAGCTCCGGCAGCCGTTCGGCGAGCGCCTTGTCGATGCGGCCGGCGGCGTCGGCGTCGAGCGTCACAACCCGCTCCTCGTCCCCGTCGTCCGGGACCAGCCCGTCAGAGGCCGTGCTCGTCGCTGGCGTGCGCCTCATGGCCGGTGATCGAGCCCTCGGTGAACAGGTATTCGCGCAGCTGCGCGCCCGCCTCGCCATCATTGCGCCGGATCCACTCCAGCACCATGGCCGCGTGCTCCAGCTCCTCGCGCGCATTGTGCAGCAGGATCGCCTTCAGGGTCGGGTCGTCGCAATCGTCGGCGCGCTGGCGGTACCAGTCGACTGCCTCAAGCTCCTCCATCAGCGAGGTGATGGCGTAGTGCAGGTTGAGCGTCTCGCGCCGGAGCTTCTCGCGCGGGACGTGGAGCACTTCACTGGACACGGGACGGGGGTCTCCTGTGCTAGGCTGTCGGCGGTTAGGCCGTGCGGGCGGGGGACGACGTGAGCTTGGACAGGCGCAAGGCGCTGGCTCTGCTGGGTCTGGGCGCGGTGGCCCCCGCCGGCCCAGCAACGGCCAAGGCGTCGGTTGGTTTCCGCCATGGCGTGGCCTCCGGCGATCCGCAGCAGGATCGGGTGATCCTGTGGACCCGGATCAGCCCGGCCAGGCGCGGCGAGCTGACCTACCGCTGGCGCATCGATCCGGTGGACCGCAAGGGCGGCGGCAAGCGCGGCGACGGAGTCACCGGGCCCGACCGCGACTGGACGGTGAAGGTGGACGCCACCAACCTCGATCCGGGCCGCGCCTACACCTTCCAGTTCGAGGCCGAGGGGGTGGCCTCGCCGGTCGGCCGCACCCACACGCTGCCGGACGGGCCGGTGAAGGACGTGGTGCTGGCCGCCTGCACCTGCGCCCTCTATCCGGCCGGCTATTTCAACAGCTATGGCGCGATCGCCGCCCTGGCGCGCGTCGACGCCGTCGTGCACCTGGGGGACTACATCTACGAATACGGCGGGCCAGGGTCCTAC
>Ga0134128_10010491_pt1 | contig 11096 bp, 10 predicted proteins | sample KB31754_FD_96462 | JGI IMG/M metagenome (GOLD analysis project Ga0134128, IMG submission 96462) | Terrestrial soil microbial communities with excess Nitrogen fertilizer from Kellogg Biological Station, Michigan, USA - KB3-175-4 | ecosystem: Environmental > Terrestrial > Soil > Unclassified ...
AACCGTGATGATCACGTAGCCGACTTCCTGACCGAGCTTGATGCGCTCGGCGAACGTGGGCCGCTCGACATAGAGGCCGGTCAGCACGCCGCGCGCGGAGTCGACGACGGCCTCGGCGTAGCCGCTCGTCGCGGCCGAGAAGCGGCTCGCGATCGACATGAAGCTCGACGGCAACTGACGCGGCAGAACCTCGAACGTGCGCAGCGTCGGCAGATACGACAAGAACTTGCCGCCCGAGATAGCGGTGAACGGACCGATGCGGATGACCTCCGTTTTCTGAGGCTCGCCGCCCGGCTGCACGACGGTCGCCTGGTACTTGGCGACTTGGCCGCTCGCTGTCATCTCACGCTGGATCTCGGTCCACACTCTTTGCAGGTCAGCCGCCGTCGGCGTCTGGCGCGAGGCCGAGAACGTGCGCAGGAACTCGTCGCGAGACTGTTGGCCCTGCGCGGGCGGGAACTGCGTCGTGATCAGCGATTGCTGAAGGATCGAGGAGACGTCGTTGGACACCTGCCGCGCGAGACCGAATAGCTCGGTGAGCCCCAGGGCCATCGCCTTGTCGCGAAGCTGACCGTTCAGCTGGTTGATTTTGAGCTCGTTCGCGGAGTACGTGTCTTGAAGCTTCTTCGACGCTTTGTCGAGGTCATCGCGGGTTTTTTGCGCCTCCTGCATCTTGGCGTTTTTCTGAGCATCGGCCGAGATGGCGTCGAACTCTTTCCTGCGGTCGTCGAATTTCTTGTTGTCGTCCGCGCGGACTTGCTCGACGTTCCTCAGCAGCTCCGAGGTGGAGTTCGCTGCTAAGACCTTCTGGGTGCCAGGCGGGGCTTGTGCGTTGACCGCGAGCTGAAGCGCCAAAGCGGCGACGGTCGAAACCGCGAGCGATGTTTTGATTCTGATCACGATTAGACCCCCTGCGGCGCCGGTACGGGCACGGTCAACAACTCTTTGGCTCCCTGGCCGCGCGCGACGCGCAGGGCCTGTTGGACGTCATCGCGATAGCTCGCGTCCGGAATCCACTTCTTCTGCTGCGCATCCCAGTAGCCGACTTCGGCGCCATCGAGCGTCCGATACATCAATGACACGCGACCGAGCCGCACGAACTCGACGGTGCGCGCATCGGCACCGGTGCCGAGACGGCCCGAGTACGCGTCGAGCGTGCGACCGTACTCGAGCTCGATTTGGTATGCCTCGAGGATTCGGCGGTACTTCTCGGAAATGGTGACGTCCGCGCGTCCCATCATGTCCTTGAGGTTCTGCACGCGCGCAGTGCGCTCGTCGAGCAAGAACGGCACGTCGAGCTTCACGAACTGCTCGAGCGTATCGACCATTTGTTGCATCAGAGGTTGAACCTCGCGGTTCGTCGTCTCGATGTCGGTGAGCTGGCGCTCGATCGAGGCCATCTCGGCTTCCTGCGACTTGACCTGCGAGTCGAGCTGCTTGTTGTAGCGCTCGAGGCTGTCCGCATCGGCCATCGCTTGTGCGTAGCGACCGGCCGCATCCTGCGTCCTCTCGCGAACCTTATTGATCTCTCCTTGGTCCGCGGCCTGGGCCTTGTCGCTGGCAACCTGTGCCTGAAGCGCTTGGGTTACCTGCTGCTGCGCACCAGCATTGCTCTGCGCAGCGGGAGGAGCTTGTGGGGCGGGCGGCGGACCACCCGCGGGAGGCTGCGCACCGACGGGCGCGGCCAATACGACCGACGCGACCGCGGCCAAGGCCAACCGGCGGGCGGCGACCGACCGGGCAGCTTTAAAGTTGAAAGGGATCATGACAACTAGCGCCTCCTAAAAACTTGCGATCCACACGCGGTGTGCCAGCACAAAGAATTCGTTCGTGTTGCGCCACGCGACCGCGCGCCCGACGCCCCCTGCCGCTCGAGCGGAAATGCCCAAGCGGAATTCCTATGATCTATCAAGAAAACCCGCCCGACAACCAAGCCAGATCGGCGCGGCGAGCGACGCTCGACCGCCCAAATCGCGAGGCTACCCTCTCGATGGCATCGTCCACTGAATCCCCCTGCCCGACGACCGAAGAGGTCGATCGCGCCAAATCGGAAGCGGTCGTGACCGATTCCGCTATTTCTAATTTGCGTTTCCGCGTCGGAGACGTTTTGGCGGAGCTAGGCTCATAGCCCTTTCGGCTCTGAGCCCGGCAGGACAAAGGCGAAATTCCCCGCGGACGCCTTAGTGTAGTCAAATGTTCCTACGCGTGCCTAGTGGTTCGAGACTCCGATCGCTCTCACGGACGAGATGCATCTGCAGCCCAAATCGAGAGCGCCCCGAGCGCCCAAAAAGCCGCCTCTCGACGACGCACCCCACCGGAGCAAATGCCGAGGTCTGTAGTTTTGTCGTGCGCGCTGCGCACCGCGGAGGCCCGATGCTAGCATCACGGCCATTCGCCAACGGGACGCTCGCTCGTGATGAAAAGAATCGCCGCTTTGGCCTCTCTGCTCGCCGCGCTTGCCGTAGGCTCCGCCGCCGCCCAGGCGGGTCATCCGGTGAAGGGATCGTGGAGCGGCTACTGGGGTCCGAGCGAGGCAGAGAAGCACCGGATCTTGATGATGCTCGATTGGCAGAACAACGAGATCGTCGGGACGTTCAACCCGGGGCCGAGCGCCGTCAAGGTCGAGAAAGCGACCCTCGATGTCGCGACCTGGACGCTGACGCTCGAAGCGCACATGCCGATGCCCGGCGGCGGGACCGCACGTTACGTAACGACAGGTAAGCTCGAGAATCTCGGCTCCTGGAACAACCGCCGCTACTCCGGCACCTATGAGTTCGGTAAAGAGCGCGGTACGTTCATCGTCGCACTCAACTAATACAGCCGGGGGAAGGCGTATGAGCCCGATAGCCGAAAAACCGCTCGCGGTCGTGATCGCAGCCTTGTCGATGGCTCTGGCCGCCACGGCTGCGAACGCGCAGCAGACGGCCGCGGCCGGCAAGGCCGCGAAAGCGCCGTCGCCCCCGACGCCTCGGCTCGCCGACGGCAAGGTCGACTTCGGCGGCGACGGCATCTGGAGCCTGCCGTGGATCACCGACTTCGGCAAGAATCTCGTCGGCAGCAAGGAAATCCCGTTCCTCCCTTGGACCAAGGCGATGTACGACTACAACGCCGCCAACAAGGTTGTTTACGACCCGGAAGGCTTTTGCCTGCCTCCGGGCGGCCCGCGGATGTTCGGAACCCCGTATCCGGCGCAGTTCATCCAGCAGCCGAAGCGCGTCGTCGTGATCTTCGAGGGCGGCGCGCACGTCTGGCGCGAAATTCACATGGACGGGCGGCCACTGCCGAAGCGCGAGGACCTCAACCCCACGTACTTCGGTTACTCGGTCGGTCATTGGGAGGGCGACACGCTCGTCGTCGAAGCCACCGGCTTCAACGAGAAGAGCTGGCTCAACTTCAACGGCACAATGCACACGGACCAGCTGCGCACGCTCGAGAAGTTCACGCGGCCCAATCGCGACACGCTGCATTACGAGGCGACGATCATCGACCCGGGTGCGTACTCCGAGCCCTGGACCGTTGCGTGGGACATTCCGTGGACCGCGGGCGCCGAGCTCGCGGAGTACATCTGCCAAGAGAACAACCAGTTCTTGTTGAAGCTCAAGGACGACTTCGGCAAGCCGTTCTTCGAAGACCTGCCGATCGAGCACCTGAGCCCGAAGCCTTAGGTCCCGAATCCCGCGTGCTACTCAGCCGTTGACGCGTCCGCTCGCGTCGAGCGGCCCCGCCGCGTCGACGGCCGTCTCACGCGGCGCACGCCGGCCGCTCCGCGTCTCGATGTGCGGCAGCAGAGCCGCGAGCAAGCCGAGCAGCGGCAGGAACGAGCACGCTTTGAAGACGAACTGAATCGAGGTCGCGTCGGCGAGCTGGCCGATCAGCGCCGCGCCGGTTCCGCCGAGCCCGAACGCGAGCCCGAAGAATAAGCCTGCGACCGTGCCGACCTTGAGCGGCATCAGCTCTTGCCCGTACACCACGATCGCCGGAAACGCGGACGCGAGAATCAAGCCGATTGGCACCGTCAGCACGCCGGTCCAGAACAGATTCGCGTACGGCAAGGCGAGGGTGAACGGCAACACGCCGAGGATCGAAGCCCAGATCACGAACTTGCGGCCGAAACGATCGCCGAGCTTGCCACCGAGCACGGTCCCCACCGCGACCGAGGCGAGAAACACGAACAGCATGATCTGCGCCGTTCGCACCGGCACCCCGAAACGATCGATCAGGTAAAAGGTGTAGTAGCTCGACATGCTCGCGGTATAGAAGAACTTCGAGAAGATCAGCGCGACGAGCACCGCCACCGAGAACACGACCTTGCCGCGCGGCAGCTGCGCCGCCACGCCGCTGCGCGCCGCATGCGAGCGCATTCGCGCGAGCCCATGCGCCTTGTACCAATGCCCGACGCGCGCGAGCAGGATCATCGCCGTCACGGCCGCGATGCCGAACCACGCGACGCTCGACTGCCCGTTGCGCAGCACGATACCGGCCGCGAACAGCGGGCCAAGCGACGAGCCGAGGTTTCCGCCGAGCTGAAACACGGCTTGCGCGAGCCCGGGCTGCGAGCCAGCGGCCATCCGCGCAACCCGCGACGACTCGGGATGCAGGACTGCCGAGCCGCTGCCGACCAACGCGGCCGCGACCAGCAGCCCGGGGTAGCTCGCGGCCGACGCGAGCAGCAGCAACCCGAGCAACGAGAAGCCCATGCCGACGACGAGCGAATAGGGTTGCGGCCAGCGATCGGTGAGATAGCCGATCACCGGCTGCAACAGCGACGCGGTGAACTGAAACGTGAACGTGATCAGGCCGACTTGACCGAAATCGAGCGCGTAGTTGGCCTTCAGGATCGGATAAATCGACGGCAGCAACGACTGCATCATGTCGTTGAGCAGGTGACAAAAGCTGATCGCCGCGAGTATCGAAAACGCGGTCGTCGACGCATGGTCGTGTCGTTCGGCGGTAGAGGTGCTCACGGGCCGTTCGTGGCGGGAATCGTCACGACAAGAATAGCAGACGGCCGCCCGCGGCCGCGATCAGCTCCTGGTCGCCTGGTGGGCGTCGGATCCGCGCGTGCTTTGTTCTTCTGCTACTTCGGCAACTGCTGGTTCGGATACCAGAACTGCAAGTGGCAACCCTCGCAGGCCGCGTCGATCGTGCCGCCCGCATCGGATATCGCGTCGAGCTTGCGCGCGTCGATCGCACGCAGAGCTTCCATGGCCGCCTCGTGAAGCACGTGCGCGTGCGCAACGAACGCAGGTCGGCTCTTCGCGATCAGCGCCTGCATCTCCTCGGGCGAGAGCTCGGAGTCCGGATTCTCGGACTTCGTGCCGGGCGGCGCGACTCGGCGACCCTGCACGACGAGCAGGTTCGTCGACTCGACGAGCTCCACGGCCGTCCAGCGCAGCTTCGCCCAGTCCTCCTCCGTCACCGGTCCCTTCTCGACGGTGCCCTTCTCCGTGACATCCACGGCGACGGAGTCCCAGATCGTCTGCGCCGCAGGCATCACGATCGACTCCATGATCTCGAGGATCGAGAACTGCGGGATGAATCCCTGCGCGTCGGGCTTAGCGCTCGCGACAGGTGCGGCGGGCTTCGTCGCCTTCGGCGCGTCCTTGAGGGCGGGCGGTTGAGAATTCGCGGCTCCGCCTGCGAGCAGGCCGAGCGCCGCCACGGCGACGAACGATATCGCCGTCTGCATTGCACGGCCGGTGCGATTGGGACTACGCAGTGACATCGATTACTCCTCGCAGTTGACCGAAGCGCGCGCGTGACGGTCGCCTGCCCTCTGCCGTTCCGACTCACGCGGCCGCATCATAGGCGCGACTGACGAACGCAGTCAGTACGTGTTAACCGTAGGCCGCTCGTCACCCACGCGGACGGCTGCGCACAAGCGCCGCGCCCTGCCGCTCACCCTATAATCACGTCATGCCGCACGTGATCGAACCCGCCACCAGCGCGCGCGCGAAGTGCCGCGGCTGCGACCGAAAGATCGACAAGGACCAGCTGCGTTTCGGCGAGCGGCAGCCGAACGCGTTCGGCGAAGGCGAGATGACGCTCTGGTTTCACGTGCCGTGCGCGGCATTCAAGCGCCCCGAGCCGTTTCTCGAGGTCGCCCGCGCGAGCGCGGAGCCGACGGTCACGGCGTTGATCCCGACCGCGGAGAACGGCATCGCTCATCGCCGGCTGCCGCGGGTCAACGGCGCGGAGCGTGCGAAGACCGGCCGAGCTCACTGCCGCAGCTGCCGCGAGATCATCGAGGCGCAAACGTGGCGAATCGCGCTCACCTTCTTCGAGGAGTATCGCTTCGCGCCGTCGGGGTTCATTCATGCCGCGTGCGCCGCGGACTATTTCGAAACGATCGAGATCCTCGACCGCGTCGCGCACTTCAGCCCGGAGCTCGAGCGAGCCGATCTCGACGATCTCGTGCAGGCGCTGCGCGCGAAGCGACCGCATGACGCACCCAACGCCGCTTAGGCGCGATGGAGCCGGCGAATCGAATGCCCTATTCTTTTCGCCACTTGAACCCGTTTCCCCCAAGGAGCAAGAACATGCGTTCGCCCGCGAAACTCGCCGTCACCGCGCTTGCAATCGCCGTGTCGACATCGGTTGGCTCGGCCGCGTTCGCGCAGGGGCGTGGTGCCGGTCCGTCGAAGGAACCGTCGGCAACGCGTTCGGTGCCGGCCGAGACGACGGCCGCCGCGGTCGTCGACAAGAGCTGGAAAGCGCCGCGTGCGTCATGGGGGCAACCGAGCCTCGAGGGCGTCTGGAGCACGGACGACATGCGGAGCATCCCGTTGAGCCGGCCGCCTAATTTCGGCACGCGCGACACGATGACGCCCGAGGAATTCAAGCAGCGCGCGAGCCGCGACGAAGGCGGCAAGGATCTCGCGAGCAATCGCGAGACGTTCCTCCGTAACGAGTGGGGCATCCGCAGCTTCGGCTACACGTCGCTCGTGATCGACCCGGCAGACGGCAAGATCCCGGAGCTCACCGCCGCAGCGAAAGCACAGCCCGTGAGCCGAGGCACGTTCGGCCCCGGGCCTTTCAACACGTTCGACGACTTCACGCTCTACGATCGCTGTGTCACGCGCGGCCTGCTCGGCTCGCAGCTGCCGGTGATCTACGGCAACGGCCTGCGCATCGTGCAGACTCCGGACTCGGTCGCGATCAGCTACGAAATGATCCACGACACGCGTGTGATCCCACTCGACAAGCGACCGCACATCGACGCGAGCGTCGAGCAGTACATGGGCAATCCGCGTGGCCATTGGGAAGGCGACACGCTCGTCGTCGAGAGCACGAACTTCACGGGGAAGACCAGCATCGGCATCAACGGCAACGGGCCGCATCACAGCGATCAGATCAAGATCACGGAGACGTTCAAGCGCGTCGATCCGGAGATGATCGCGTACACGGCGCGCGTCGAGGATCCCGTCACCTACACCGCGCCGTTCACGATCCGACTCATGATTACGAAGCAGCCGAACTACGAGACGTACGAATACTCGTGCCACGAAGGTAACGGCGCCGTGGGCCACGCGCTCAGCGGCGAGCGCGCTTACGAGCAGCAAGTCGCGGACGCGAAGGCGAAAGGCAAGCCGATCCCGCCGCGCTCGACGCAGGGCGTCTACGGACGCCCGCAGGAGGGCGCCGAGGTATTCAACATCAACCGCGGAGAGTAGCCGGCGGTCTGCTTATTGCGCGCTCGGCGCGGCGTTGCCGCCCTGCCCCATGAACAAGCTCTGGCCGCTCGGCAGAGTGATCTCGCGACCGCTCGCGCGGTAGGAACGATCCTTCGCCTGGAAGCCTTCGACGTGGACCTTGGTGCCGGCCGGTACCGAGTTGCGGTTCCAACCGTTGCGCATCAGCGCGTTCGGAGCGCCGCCCTCGACCATCCACTCCTGCTTCTCGCCGGTGTCGGTCGTGACCTCGATGTGCAACCACGAGTGCGGGTTGCTGAACTCCATCTTCGTGACCACACCGTCGAGCTGGATTGGCCGGTTGATGTCGAACTCGGCCGCGAACGAATGGTGAGCGAACGTCGGCGCCGAGACTGCGGCCAGCGCCGCTCCGGCGACCGCGCCCAGATAGCTGATTCGTATGCGCTGCATATTCGATCCCTTCGAAAAAGTGTGCCTAACCTAACTCCACCACCCGCAAGGTACTAGCTACTTCGGGGGGACTTTCAAGAATTCTCCATACAACAAGTTCTCCGAGAACTCGACGCACTTGTACTCGAGCAGCTCGGCGTTCGGCTCGGTGTGCCGATACAGCGGCATCGAGATCGTCCAAGGCTTCGTGAAGGTCTCGGGATCGTCGATGGTCGCGTCGTACTGAATCCGATTCTGATCGAGCAGCGTGAACCGTTCCGTGACCTTCATCGCGCTGCTGTGGTAATTGCCCGCGCGGTCGAGCCAAGTGCGGTCGTCGTTCGCAAGCACTTCGACAACGAGCGTGTCGCCCTCCCAACGGCCGTTCGACCAGCCCATCCAGAAGTCCACCGGCACTTGGTCGAGCGTGCGATGGTCCTTCATGTGCACCGCGCGGTTCGCATTCGCGAACGCGTACACGAACAGGATGTCGCCGTCGCCCTGGACGATCTGAAACGGGTACGGCAGATAGTTCGCGCGCGGAATGCCCGGCAAATAGCACGCCGCCTCGGGGTCGGACTTCGGCCAGCCCGCGCGATTTTCGTCGCGGCGCGCGAGCGCTTCGGGTTTGTACGGGATCTTGCCCTCTTTCACCACGCTCAACCCGGGCGGGATCGCACCGATCGCGCCGAGGCGCCAGAAGTCGTTGAGCGGCGCTGCGGCGTGCGCCTCGAGGTTCCAGTTGGCGGTGTTCATCGCCTGCCAGATGCCGTTCAAGTTCGGCTTGCCGCCGAGCTTCGAACGTTGCTGCGCGTCCGCGCTCATCGAGCTCGCGGCCCACGCGCACGATGCCATGACCAGCACGGCGAGCCATCGCTGTCGCATTCGATCCCCCCTTCTCATAGAGCGGGCGAGCGCCCGCTTGGACCGGCGGATGATAGCGGAAAGTCGCCGCAACGTGAGCGGCGCCGCCGAATACCCGCTGCTTCTTGGGCACTCCGCGGACTCGCCCTATACTTCCGGCGGTCCACATTGGGGGCTCATATTTATGTCGACTTCGCGTTCGTTGCCGAGGACTCTCGTCCGCGGCGTCTCATTCACCACGTTCCTCTCCGCGACGCTGCTGGCGGGCGCCGCGCTCGCGCAGCACAAGGACGTTCCGTTTCAGGGCGGCATTCCGGTCGCGCCGACCGGTCTCGCCAACAAGCCGCTCGGCGCCGGGCCGTTCGAATACACGACCGGTGAAGGCCAAGACATCCGCGTCGTCGTCGTAACTAAAGAATTGTCGTTTCCATTCTCGATCGCGTTCCTGCCCGACGGCACGATGCTCGTGACGGAGCGCAAAGCCGACATCCGCGTGATCAAGGGCGGCAAGCTCGACCCGAATCCCGTCAAGGGCGGCCCGACCGGCTACTTCACGGGCACCTCGGGATTGCCGGGCGCCGTGCACGGCTACATGGATCTCGTGCTGCACCCGCAGTTCGCGCAGAACCAGCTGCTCTTTTTGAGCTACACCAAGCGACAGAACGACAAGAACTACGGAGCCGTAGCTCGCATGCACTGGACCGGCTCGGCGGTCGACCAAGTGAAGGAGATCTGGGTCTCCGACGAGTACACGCAAGGCGCAATGCCGATCGCGTTCGGCCGCGACGGCAAGCTCTACATCGCGACGAGCGGCGGTGACGCGCAGGATCCGAGCTCGACCGCGGGCAAAGTGCTGCGGATCAACGACGACGGCAGCGTGCCGAAGGACAACCCGTTCATCGGCCAGAAGGCCGTGCCGCTCGGCGCAAAGGCCGGCGCGACGGCCATCGAGTTCCTTCCGGCGATCTACTCGCTCGGCCACCGCAGCTCGCTCGGCCTTGCAGTGCATCCCGTGACGGGCGAGCTCTGGCAGACCGAGAACGGCCCGAACGGCGGCGACGAGCTCAACATCATCAAGGCTGGCAAGAACTACGGCTGGCCGATCGTGAGCTATGGCCGCGACTATCCGGGCCCGTTCCACAACAAGATGCCCACGCACGACGGCTACGAGGCGCCGGTGGTCTACTGGACGCCCGCGATCGCGGTCTCGGGCTTCACGTTCTACACCGGCGACAAGCTCGCGAAGTGGAAAGGTGACGTGTTCGTCGGCGGGCTGCGCCAAGGCGAGATTCCCGGCACGGGCCATCTCGATCGCATACTGTTCAACGAGAAGATGGAGGAGCTGCGGCGCGAGTCGCTGCTCGTCGATCTTCACCAGCGGGTTCGCGACGTGAAGCAGGGCCCTGACGGCCTGCTCTACGTGATCACAGACGAAGCCGCGGGCGCGGTGCTGCGCATCGAGCCGAAATAGGCTCGAGCCCAGGCCGCCGCTCTGCGATACGCGACAAGGAGACGGCGGAATGAAAGTGTCGATCAGCGCGCCGCGCCGAGCGGCGCTCGTTGGCCTCGCGACTCTCGCCGTGGCCGGGTGCGACCGCGCGGACTCGCCGGCCGCGGCGGCGTCCGCCGCTGCGTCGGGCGGCGCGTATAGGGTGCCGCGTACTCCGTGGGGCGATCCCGACCTGCAAGGCAAGTGGCCGAGCACTCACATGGTCGGCGTGCCCGTTCAGCGCGACGAGAAGCTCGGGTCTCGCAACGTGCTCAACGACGAGGAGTACGCGGAGCGTGAAGCACGCGCCGCGCGCCAGACGGAGCAGGACAACGCAGACTTCGACATCGAGAGCGCGAAGTCGACGCCCGGCGGCGAAGTCGGCGGCCCCGTTTCGCCGCCCCCGCATTGGCTCGAACGCGGCTCGCCACAGCACCAAGCGTCGCTGATCGTCGATCCGCCGAACGGCCGGATGCCGCCGTTCACCGAAGCCGCGCAGCAGCGCCAAGCGGAGCTACGCAAGGCGCGTGAGGGGCGCGGGCCGGCGGACTCCTACACCGACCGCAGTCTGTACGATCGCTGCATTACGCGCGGCGTTGCGGGCTCCGTGCTGCCGGTGATCTACAACAACGGCAACCAGATCGTCCAAGCGCCGGGCTACG
>Ga0134128_10010493_pt1 | contig 11095 bp, 7 predicted proteins | sample KB31754_FD_96462 | JGI IMG/M metagenome (GOLD analysis project Ga0134128, IMG submission 96462) | Terrestrial soil microbial communities with excess Nitrogen fertilizer from Kellogg Biological Station, Michigan, USA - KB3-175-4 | ecosystem: Environmental > Terrestrial > Soil > Unclassified ...
ACGCCGTAAATTAGGCTCACCGCGAGGCCCGCGAACATGGTCAGCATAAGTTGGTACGGAGATGGCTGGGAGGAGGGTAGGCGCACGATAATTCTCAGTTATCCGTGTCGCTGGCGCCGTCACGTCACCTAGCGCCCTGTTAAAAGGGGCATGTGGGAAGGGCTTAAAGAAGCGGTTCGTCGCACGAGCTGGACAGCTCGGGTAGAAATCCAGGGAACAGGTCTATCGCCAGTCGATTCGGGTCTGTCGCGCAGCGAGTCCTCGTGCCGGCAACAATATCGATGAAGGGGAGTAGCAAGCCATAGTTGCCTCGGCTAGTGTGGTGAGCGTCATGGAATCGGCTCAGTCGCTCGAGCGCTATCACCCCAAGATCATTCTTTAAGTGACGTATTTGCGCTTCGCCCGGCAATCCGTGACACATTTTGTGGGCGTGGAGCGCAAGTGTTCCATGTAGCATGCCGCCGCAAAGAGCGGCGAGGCCGGACGACAGCGTTGTCGCACCTATGCTGATTAACACTGTGAGGCCCAGAAGTAGCACGACCTCAATTGTGGCGAATGTAACATCGCATGACTCTATGTAAGCGCGTGCTCGCAACTGATGTGGTGGGTATTGAACGAGATGGTGATGAAAATGTCGCCGCCTGAACAGATCGTTACCAATCCAGCGTAGCGCGCCTGCGTGTGATACCCACCGATGCCACGAGTACACGGACACGTCGTTTAATAGGAACCCGATGCAGAGAGCGGCAACGAATGTCATCATCTAGAAAGCGGCCCGACAACCGCTTGCAACATTATGCACCTCATTGAACTCGTTTTCGAGGAGGCGCCTTCAACGGTGACCGCCTACGCGTATCGTGCGTGAGATCATCGGAAGCGTAGAGCGGAACGAAAAACCGTAATGCCTCCGGCAGCGAACAGCTTACTCGCATTACGCCGCGAGCTCGGCAACGCGCACGCCGGTTGCGAAGAGGATTTCGGCAGCCGTGGAGTTGGTGATCTGCGGAAGTCGCCCGAGGTCAGTCCCGAAGGAACTCCTCGCACGCGCGGTCGATCCGCACGATGCGGGAAGGTATGCGAAATCGCGGGAGGTGGCGGCAGGAGGGCAATACCTATCACTTCGCTGCCGTGCGCATCTCCATCTTTTCCACCGTCCCGGTCAGCGACTCCAGGAACGCCACCAGATCGGCCTTCTCCTTTTTCGTCAGATTCAGCTTGCGCAGCAGCACGGACTTCGGCTCGTGGTGACCGCCGCCGGCGTTGTAGAAGTCGATCACCTCGCGAAGCGTGGCGAGGCTGCCGTCGTGCATGTACGGCGCGGTCAAGGCCACGTTGCGCAGCGTCGGGGTCTTGAACGCATTGCGGTCGGCTTCGATGCCGGTGACCTTGAAGCGGCCGGCGTCGTCGCCGCCGATCCCGAGCGCGTGAAACTGGTCGTCCTCGAAGTTCGGGCCGCGGTGGCACATCGCGCACTCCGCCTTGCCGACGAACAGCTCCAGGCCGTGCTTTTGTGCGTCCGTAAGCGCAGCCGTGTTGCCGGCGGCGTAGCGGTCGAACGGCGAGTTCGGCGTCGTCAGGGCGCGGACGTAAGCGTCGATCGCCAGCGCCACGCGCTGTTTCGTCGGCCGGCCGCCGAACAGCGCGCGGAACTGTTCGCGATAAGCCGGCACCGATTCGAGGCGGGCGACGAGGACGTTCTCGTCCTGCATGTTCATGTTCCGCGGATTCGCCAGCACCGCCAGGACGAGGTCCGGAATGGTCGTGAATTTCCCGTCCCAGTTGATGTAGCGGTAGTACGCGGCGTTGAGGATCGTCGGCGTGTGCCGCGGCATGGGCTGTCCGCCGGCGCCCTCCGAAAACGGCACGGCCTCGGTGTACGCCATCTCCCGCGGATGGCACGACGCGCAGCTGAGACTCTCGTCGCCGGAGAGGCGCGCGTCCTCGAACAGCTGCCGCCCCAGCTCGAACTTCGCGGGCGTGATCGGATTCTCGCGATTTCCCGGAAGCGCCGGCAGGACTCCGAGTCCGCCCGGCAGCGGTCTCATGGCATCGATCGGATGCCGTCTCCGGGAACCCGCAGCAATGTCAGTTGACGAGAGCAACACCGCCGCGACCGCGGTGAAAACGAGGATGCGTTTGTGCACGGGGGTGTAGTGCAGAACGGGCTCATTTCGTTTCACGGCGGGGAAAGAAAAACGCCGCCGGCGCTGCCCTCGAATCATTCGAGTGTCCTAACGAGTGGACTGGCCATCATTTCGAAATGAGACAAAATCATTTCGAAGGCACCTCGTTGCCCTAACGAGTGGACCGGCGGTCATTTTCGAAGCAGCGCGGGTCGTTTCGAAATGAGGCGAAGTCATTTCGAAGGCGCCTCGTTGTACTAACGAGTGGACCGGCGGTCATTTCGAAAGCCGAACGGATCGTTTCGATAACACCGCGAGTCATTTCGTAGGCACGCACGGTCGCTTCGAAGGCAGAGGCGGTTGCTTCGACTTGTGATCGTCATCATTCGTCATCGTGATATCGCAGAAAAGCTGGTGACGTTCGCCTTCCCTCGGCGTAGATTGAATCAACGCGCGACGACGCGGCTGAGTCAACGCCGGTCCTGGTCGAGCGTCGGGGCGGAGGTCGTACAAGTCCACCCCGGGGCAAACGCGACGCGAAAGAGCTTGTGTAATGGCCATCGCGATCGCGCGGAGTCGAAGCGAACGCTCCTCCCGCCTTCATCCGAAGCCCCCGGGGATCGCGACCTTGGGACAGTTCAACCATGGATGCATCGAGCCGATCACTCCTTCGCATCCGGCAGACCGATTTGAAGAAAGGATTCCACCATGCCCGAAACAAACGTCGATAAACCCCCGGACTCCGGTCCCATCACGCCGGAGGAGCTCGTGGAGACGCTGCGCGCGCTGCGGCAGCGCATCCCCGACTTCGTTCAGCTTCCCATCGCCGACGCGAAGGCCGTCCGTGCCGTGGCCAACCTCGATGCGCAGTTCAAGCAGTCGGCCATCAATGCCGTCGGCGCGTCGGAGCTCGTCACGCAGGCGGTCGGGCTCACGGCCGAGGAACTGCGCCAGATGCACGAGGACGCGGACCGCTGGTCGGCGGCCGCCGACGAATTGCGCGCGATGCTCCAGGGAGTCATCGCCTCGATTCTGACGCGCCGCCACCGCGTTGGCCTGGCCTCGCTGCAGACGTACAACATCACCCGCCAGCTCGTGCGCCAGGAGGATCACGCCGATCTTCTGCCGCACCTGCAGGAGATGAAGCGTCTGAACCGGTACGGCCGCCGCCGGCGCAAGGCGTCGACGACACCGGCGCCGCAGCCCAGCCCGACGGCGTAGAGATGATGAGTCCATGGGTCGGGCGTGCAGCCGCGCGCCCGATCCATGGCGGACAGAGAGCGAGAATGACGATGAGCAAAGGAATCGATGCCGAGGCGATCCTCCGGACTCTGGCTGACGTCCGTCGGTCGATCCCGTATGAACTGAAGCCGCTTCCGCAGGAGGGGACAGCGGCGCCCATTGCGGCGCTCGATGCGGACACGATGACGGACTTCGAGCTGGAGACGGTGGCGGAAGGTCTGGAACGCTTGACCGCGGAGCTGAGCGGCGCGCTGGAGAGAGCGCACGCGAAGGCGCTTGCCGAGGCGCTGCGGGTTTATTACGCGGCCGAGGAGCTCGCCCGCGATCCGGCGAACGCGCACCTCATCCCACACGTCGATGCGATGCGGCGCGCGTACGAGCATGACTACGGGGTGCCGATTCCCGCGAAGAGGTCGAACCCTAGTTTGGATTGACCGCATCAGACTTGCAATAGGCGCGGAAGCGTAATCTCCAGCGCGTCGCAGATTCGCAGCAGCACAAGGTGAGTCGGATTCGCCTGTCCAAGTTCGATACGCCTGAGATGGTTCACGTGAATATCCGCCAATTCCAAGCGCGCAATGCGTGCGGCGACCGACGACTCGCAGGTAACCTCGGTAGCATTCGAAATTGCCCGGCGTGCTTATCGCATGCTCAGCACACCATAAACACCGACTGCGGCGCGGCGGAGGGTGAGTGCCGCCGTTCGGCGGCGATTAGATCTGTGGAGCGGTAGCTTTAGGTGTAAAAGTAGCTTTAAGCAATCGCAGCTTGCGTCGCGAGACCATCAAAGAGGGCGCTGACCGCATCGAGTTCACTCTCGATCAACTCGGGCGGGATGATCGATTCGATAATCAGCGGACAGTCCGCCGGAACGAGATGGACGACGCGAGCAAACGCCTATCTCGTGGTTGCGCCCAACGGCCGATGCTTGGTCCCATGCGCGCCGATCTATTGGCTCGGCGCTCGCGGCAGGTGCGTGACCTTTGCTCCTCATGGTGAGATTGAGGCACCATCGTTCCTCTCAACGAATGTAGGGATTGGTTCCTCAAAAAACAAATGCCACTCGCGAACGGTGAGATTCAAGGAGCGGATGTGCTGTAAAGGTCTTTTAATTGTCTGTCGTGCGTCCACGTCGAGATTCTTCCATTCGGCCGCCAGCACGTCCGCAAATGCTCGTGCCACAACGCGACCGTGCGATGACGCAACACCTTGCGCCAGATAAAACGCGGTATCGATAAGAAACGACGCGTCTAGCGGCGCGCCACCACGTATAGCTAGGCATCTCGCGCGGATGTAACTTAGGTTGTAACGCACATCGAACTCGTGCCGTGATCTTGCCAGTGCGCCGGCCATGGCGAAGAACAGTGCCGAACGAAGATTTCGCTCGGGCGTTGAGCGCACTCGTTTTGCGCGTGTAGACACCAAACCGATTAGATTCCACAGTTCAGGCTCGTTCAGGTGACGACTCATTACTGCTGCGAACGTGCTCGATCCGGCGTGCTTTCGTACGATGTCGAGTATGACATCGGAAAAACGTACCCCTTCGTCCCTTAGTGTTCCGACAAATGTGTCGGGATATTGGCGGCGGCAGTGCGCCACAGTTCGATAACGAACTCCTTCTCGGCGGGACTATTACGATACCGAATGGCAGCCCAATACATGCGGTGCAAGAAGGGCTCTTTCCGGCCCTCATCGATGACTCGTTCGAGTTCGTCAGCCGCATCGCGAGACGCTGTGCGATTGTGAAAAAAGTAAAGGGCAAATACTGTATATGCGATAAATAACGCATTTCGCCGTAACACGTAAACATCCGCGCTAAACGCATGACGGAGGCAAGTTGACCAGAGAGATTCATGTTGTGGCGTGCCGATAAGATGCACCAGCGAAAAGCGTAGCCGCAATAGTCGGGCGACGGCAAATCAGAGTCCAACAAGATTGCGAGGCGCTCGGCCACACGGCGGCCCAGAGCGACGCGTGCGCTCTCGCTTGCAGCAACCGTCGCTCGAAAGTGAGTGGCGGTCAGTGGGTTGCGGTCGACCATTGGCCATGCGACGATTCGCGCCAGAGTTGATATATAGCGATCAAGCCAAACACCAAAGCGTCCGCGGATGTGTGCCGCCGCATGCTCGCTGAACGTGTTTCTGAAAAAAGGCGAATCTGCACGTTCCTGCTCGTTCGCCAGAAGTGCTGCTGCGCGAAGACGGTGCAGGCCGCTGTCACCGAGTACACGGAGTGCCAAACGAAGCGCCGCCGCATATTCTAATTGCAAGTTGTGAAGCTGTTGCGGGATGAGTCGCGTGCGGGCCCGCAAAAACTCGCGTTCGAATGTCGCGAGGAATGAAACATCTTTAAGGCGGACAAACGCGCCGATTAGGTGACGTAACCGCATAAATGTGAGATAACGAGAGTCAGCGAGAACACTTGGCGCAAAGTGTGTAAACAGAGTCACAATCATTACACTCTGACTCGTTTGATCATCCGTGTCGAAGAGAGGCAAGCACCGGTCGAATGCCATTACTACGACCCGGGCCTCAAGTGTGCTTGTGCAGCGGTGCGCGCTGGCGTGAAGCTGCGCTGCGACGTCTTCTAGCGTTCGACCTGTGGTGAAGCTGATTGGGTCGGCAAATGCCTCCCAAGCGGCGCGAATATCGTATGCACGTTGCGCGAGCCATGCGCCCGCGATGTGCTCGGCTTGCCGCGAGAGCCGTTCCGGGAGCAGGATTCCTCCGACCGCTTGGCTGAGATGCAATCGGATCAGTTGTCCGTGCCAGTAAGAAGACATCTCGGTGCCGAGCGAAATTATAAGCGCCTGCATGCGTGGCAGCTCAAGCAGTTGCGGTTCATTTAGCAGGCAATAGCGGAGAAGTTGGGACCAGAGAACGTCGAGCGATTGTTCGATGTCGGCATCTAGCGAACCCAGATCGTCCAAGACGCGCAGGATTGCCACGAATTCCTCTGGAGGAACAGGTGCTTCCACAGCAATTCGTGCCAGCGGACGCAGGACGGCGTCGGTGCGTGCGTCGGTCCGATAGTATTCATCTAGAATGCCGGCTGCAAAGAATGGATCAAACGTGACGGCGTTCCATGCAACGCTGATCGTCTTAAGTAGATGCTCACGTTTGAGAGACACCGGCAGGTTCGGAGACCATTGCCGTAGGATTCGTCTCAACTCATCACCTGCTTCGGCCGATGGCCCCCCGCTCTCGTCGTGAAGCTCGGAGACTAGGTCAGTGTCTGCGGCGGACGCTTGCGGGCGCAGCGTCTCGTAGTCGAGTGAGAGGCCGATTAGTCCGTGAAAGCCATCGTCCCGCTGTTTATCGAGTGGCCCGCGAACGCGCAGCACGTATCCGTTCGTCGCAACAAAAGGTAGGCGCGCCGATTTTTCGTTCGGTGGCTGCAGTCCGAGCGCGGTTGTTCGCTCCCGGATGGCTTTTGCTGGCTGGCCGAAAAAACGCAAATAATTTGCCATGCGCATGAGAGTTTTATCGACAGTCCATGCGGGATTCTCAGCAAAATCAGCGATGAGGTCGATGAGCGTTTCTCTGCGTACAAACTGACGCCAGTAGTCATCGGAGCCCTTCTCGACGGCGTGCAGAAGGGCTTGAAATAGGAACTCGGCAATCACGAAGTGGGCAGATCTTGGGGCGTTCTTGCCTCGCCGGCCGCCGCTCGTGTATACCTTCAGGTACTCCGCCATCATTTCCTCGACGGCGTCCGAGAGCGCCTTGGTATCCACTAAGGGGTAGGCCTCCGAGTCCATGGCGGTGCTGTCTGCGGCCGGTGTGCGGCCGGTGTCTGAGTTCGTGTCTGATTCTACGGCATGCACACCGCCAAGTCGTAACCCACACTTGGACCGGAGGATGTCATGTTCAAAGATCCGATCATCCAATGGCTATCTCGTCTTGTTGCTGTGGCGCTACTCGGAGCTTCCATCCTGTTCCCGTCGCCACAGTTGGAGGCGACATCCATGGAGACGCTGGTCATGCATGTGAGTGTCGTTGTCGCTCGTAACGCGGCCGTCATACTCTTGGCGCTCAACCTCCTGGGTTGGATAGTCCGTGAAGTGGACGCCGCGATCATGCGGCTGTTCGGTGACAGGAGGCCGGGGCGCAAGAGGCGACCGAATCGCCGATAGCGAGGTCGCTAGAGTGCTCATCCACCAGCGAGAAAGCCTTCACGGCTCAATGCCCTGCATGTGGTGGGGCTCGCCTCGTATGCGAAAATGTGAAAACGTCCCGATGGGGAAGACCAATACGTCCATCGTGGGATGTGCCGATCTCTAGAGAGCTACACTACGCCTAGGTTGCCCCACCAATTTCGTCACCGACGAGGAGCGGCTTAGGGCGCCAAGATTTCACCCGCATTGGGCAGGTCAGCCCCAACGCGTCCTGTGCGAACACTTGGAAGGTCGAATCAGAAAATGGAAACGCCGCGTGGTCTTGCTAACCTAAGCGGCGTAAGTGGGTTGCATTGGTAGGCGCTAGCGGACTCGAACCGAGGTCCCCCACCGTGTGAATGACGCTCCCGGTCCCTGGTTATCCTACGATGTCCGTGGTTTCAGTAGTTTACGAATGACCGTGGACATCCCGGACAGCCTAGGACAGCCGTAAGGCGACCCTGCGAACATTTCGCGAACACTCCTGCCGAGCCTTCGCCTAGTTGCTATCACTGAACGTAGCCGGATCATAATGATCAGAACTCTGAAACCTGCTCGTGTCGGGAGGTGAGTGTAGCTCAGCGCGCAGCTTCATGGTCCTCCAGTCCAGAGCGCTCGCGTCGTTCGGACCCTAGTCGGCGAGATGCTCCAATTCATTCGTCAGACTCCTACACATATCGATGAAGGTCTGATAGCTCGGCAGCTCTCTGAAGAACTTCGATGCCGGCCTTCCGACGTCGAAGTCGCGATAGAGCTTGAACCCGTCGACCCATTTGCTGCCGAAGAATTCGCGCGTCCGTTGCCACCGCCGAAGCATGCGGAAGAGCCATCGCTCCCAGATTGGAGCAGCCGTGTAATAGTCGCGGATGTTGCTTCGCCACAACCAATGCAAAGCGCCCTCCGCGTGGCCGGCGCCGAGAGCCGCGACGTCCGCATATGTGAGCGTCTCCGGCTCCTCGCGCTGGAAGTGCCGGCCGCGCAAGCGGGAGCTGAGCATCTCAGCGTCAACGCCGAGTTTGCGCGTTGGCAGACCGAGCCCACGCATTAGGCGCTCGATGTTCTGCTCAGGCGTTGACAGGAGGTCAAGGGCGCGATCGACGAGGCGATCTGAGCGGCTTCCGCGCAGCGAGGCCAGAAACCAGTCGCCGCGTACTGAGAATCGCCCGGGAAGACGCGTGAAGCGCATCGGTCCTTCATCGTCTTCGGCGTGGGCAATCGCGGCGCTCTTGTACCAGTGGCGCACCACCACCGCGTTCGGATCCACTTTCCGGCCGAAACCGAATCCAAAGCCTTCCGCACGTGCCGGAAACGATGTGAAATCCATTGCCTCCACGAGGATTAGCCACACGCGGTAAAGCTCATCCCTATGCTTTTTCACGAGGTCGGCGAGCGACGACTGATGCCCGGACGTTGCTCCCCAGAGGCGCCGTTCCATCGTCTGCACGAACTCGGACGTGGTCTTCCCACTTCGGTCCAGCTTGTCGAGCTTTCTGCAAATCTCGGAGAACCAGATTTCAAGGATGAGACAGGAGAATGTCTCCGGAGCCGCCATAGCCACGTCGAAGACGGGGATGGGTTTCGATTGGCGCGCCGTCTCCCACCGCGCGACGAAAAACGCCGCTTCGAGGACGTCGACCCACTCGCACGAGTTTCCGTTTTTCAGCGCGTCCCACACCGACTTGATCTTCGTCAGCTTGTGCCGCAGCTCTGGATCGCTTCTGACCAGGTATGGCACTCCAGATGTTGCCGCTTCTTCCCACAATTGATTCTTGCACGCGAGAAAACCGAAATCCCAAACGAAGGGGATTCTGTCCAGTCGGATCTGTTCTTTCTCCGGCAGCTGATACAAATTCGGATCGAAACAGTCGCGCCTCTCGCGTCGGTCCTCGGTGCCGTCTGCCAATGAGTTCAGATATTCGATTTGCGGGCGAAAGGCGTGCTCGTGTTGCCAGAACTCGTCGGCCTGGACAATCAGCGAGTACTCCAGGTTCGTACTCCCATGGAGATCGCAGACTTCGCGCATGAGGTCGTAGTTCTCACATTTCTCGGGAACGACGACGGTGCGTTGTCCTTGCTGAATAACGGCCGGCGGCGGATCGAACACGCGATGCCACGTGTGATCGAGGCGATTGATGTAGTCGTGCCATGCCTCGTTTTCCGAGTAGAGGTAGACGCGCAGCGGCACGAGCTTCGGTTCGTTCGTATCAAGGCCCGCATAAAGCTCGAATCGCGGATTGACCTCCGGCGGAAGGATGCTGTCAGGCTCATGCCACACCAGCTCGCGGACCCGCACAGGCGACTTGACGTCCTGTTTCATCATCGGTGGGATTGCCGCGATGGCGATGCGATGGTCGCCGAAGAACTGCGGGACGTGCCACGTGTATAGGCGATAGTCGCTAAGCGCTCTCAGATTGCCCGATTCCGCATCCGCGCCGATCGGCAGCGCAGGGCTTCCGTGCGCACCGGATTGTGTTTCGATGATCAGCGAGGACAAGCCCTCACGCCGCAGGTGCAGGAGAAGGAATGGCAAGAACAGATGATCGTCCTGAATCCGGCCGTAGGTTCGCGTGACCGTGTTGAAATCGTCGATGACGACCCGAATGCGCCATCCGTCGTTCGCCCGCTTGGCCGCGTCGTCCTGCAGAGGGAAGCCAAGGCAGATGTCGGCATAGTCGGCGGCGACAATCTGTTGCGCGGCCTCGATCGACCGGCGGATGGTGTGAAAAAGAACCGGCGACGGCGTGTCGTGAATTTCCAGTCGTCGGCAGATTGTGCGGGACTCAAGATACGCGAGAAGCGCGATTTTAAAGCTCCGATCCTTGTCCCACAGCTTCTCGATCTTGTCGATCTTGTCGATATTGTCATTCGACTCCCGTCGCGCCCTGGCGATCGTTTGCGCGCGGAGCTGCTCGTAGAAGCGCTTCGCAAGCGTCCGGTTGTTTTCGTCCTTGCTCGTGATCAGTACGACGGCGCCGGCGAGTCCGCTTCCGGTCGCCTCGATGATCTGTCCCCATCTCCGGACCCTGGGCGATAACGTGCGCTCCGTGAGCTTCCGCCGACGGTGGCGTTCGCGTGTTTCGACCTCGGCCAGATGCGTGAAGTAGAATCTGTGCGCGAGTCGTGGATCGCCCTTCCGTTTCACTCCCCGGGGTCGGATGTCGTTGACGAGACGCCAGGCCAGTTGATGGAACGTCTGACCGAGATAGGCGAATCCGAGGAAAGACTTCTGGGTGTTCGCGTCGCCGATGAGCGCGCTCACGAACCCCGAGGGCAGTCCGCGCTTGTCCTGACCGTCATGGTCATCCCTAGACTGACTGGACGCCTTCGTCAGCATCTCGTCGAGCTCATGAATGCCGAATCCGGCGCACCGCGTTGAGGAAATCTCGCGGCCGGGGCCGCGACTTTCCATGATTCGTCGCGACATCGAATGCAGCGACGGGAACACATCAAGGTAGCTCTGTGAGTATTTGCCATAATCCACGCGGGGGTCATCGAAGTTGACCTGCTCCCCGGTCGTCGATCCCTTGCCGTCGCGAATCACGTAGGGATGCCGGCCTCGTATGTGCGATTGACC
>Ga0134128_10010495_pt1 | contig 11094 bp, 11 predicted proteins | sample KB31754_FD_96462 | JGI IMG/M metagenome (GOLD analysis project Ga0134128, IMG submission 96462) | Terrestrial soil microbial communities with excess Nitrogen fertilizer from Kellogg Biological Station, Michigan, USA - KB3-175-4 | ecosystem: Environmental > Terrestrial > Soil > Unclassified ...
TTAGTGATCACTGCGATTTTAATGAATTGGTAGAAGTGGTAAAGAAAAGCAAACCAGAAAAGATCTTTACTACTCATGGATTTCAAAAAGAATTTGCCCGTTATCTAAACTTTATTGGTTTTAATGCAGAACCAGTTGATAAACAGAAAATAAATAAAATAAAAAAAAATAAAAATAATAAAACACTAGATGGGTTTTTTTAAAATTTTACTTTTCTAAATTTTTAAAATATGGTACTACTTTGTTTCCAAATGTCTCGATATTTTTATATAATCCATCTCCCCAGAAGCGAATTATAAAATGATTAGTGCCTGCTTGGATAAATCGATCCAACATCTCAATAACATCATCTGGACTACCCACACCTATTGCGGTTCTGGCCACATCATCTGGAATTTTAAGAGCAGCCTTTTTCATTTGCTCCATTAATTCAGGTTTATTCATAGCATATTCTGTAAAATATCTTCGAAAATCAAATTCAGAATCCTGTGAGATATTATGAACTTTTAAAAGTTCGGGTTTATATAAACTGACTTTCACCGAATTTTTCATTTTTTCCCATGCACTATCGGCATCATCGCTAAAATAAACATCCACATCGTTTGCGAATTCAAATTTAGAAATATCACGGCCGGATCTTTTTGCATGTTCATTTATAACATTTGCATGATTTTTGAACAATTCTGGTGTATAGCCAATTGGAATCCAGCCATCACCGAAGGTTGCACACATTTCTAATGTTTTTGGAGCACCTGCAGCGATATATACTGGCGGCCTCGGGTTTCTGATAGGTTTTGCTTGTAAGCAAGCATCAATTAATTTATAGTATTTGCCATCATAATTTACTTTATTATCTGGATTAGATTCAAATAATTTTTCAATAACCTCCAGTTGTTCTTTAAATTTCGTTACAGGTTTACTAAACTCGATTCCAAAATCAACCACGTTTTGAGCTTCCCCTGCTCCAATACCTAAAATTCCTCTTCCTTTTGTGATTCTATCAAGAGTTACTGTAGATAAGGCAATAGTAGAAGGATGTCTTCTTATTGCATCCGTTACACAGGTTCCAAGCTCAACATGGGTTGTAACTGCCCCGATAGCAGCCAACATTATCCAAGCATCATTTACTACAGCATTTTTCCACTGGGGCACATTTGTATGATCCATAGCCCAAATAGAATCAAAGTTTGTCCTATCAGCAATCTGAGCAGCAGTAATAACCTGTGTCTCATCTAAACCCAACCTTGCGACATTCAAACCAAATGTCAACCCAAATTTAATTTTCATAATGAAGTTACCTCCATATTGTAAATTATATTGCTAAATTCGTAATTTTGCATATCTATGATATCTCTGAAATAATCTTGTTTTTATAAGTTTTTTTTTTATAATTCGAGATCTATATTATATATTTAATGAAATATAGGAGAAAATTTGAAAATACAATTAATATTAGAGATTTATATCTTTATATTCAGTAAATGAATCAAGCCAATAAAACAGTTCTCGTTACCGGTAGTGGAACTGGAATAGGCCAAGCCATTGCTAGGAAATTTGCAAAACTGGGATATAATATAGTAATCTTAGGAAGAAGAAAAGAACCATTGATAGAAGCATCTGAAATTTTAAATGAAATTATAAAAAAAGAAGGGCATGATACCATGGTAAAATATTACCCGGGTATTGATGTTGCAGATGAGAATGGAATAAACAGTCTATTTGATAAAATAAAAATAGATTTTGGAAAAATAGACCTAATAGTAAATAATGCCGGCGTCTCTGGACCTGTAAAGATCTTTACTAATTCAAATTATCAAGATTTTAAAGAATGTGTATCTATTCACCTAACTGGAACCTTTTGGACAAGTATCAAAGGTTTAGAATCATTAAAAACAGGTGGCAAAATAATAACCATTTCAACCTTTTTTACAGAAGAAAATAAATTCGAACAGAGACCATATAGATTCCGAACGCCCTATACTGCAGCACAGGGAGCAAAAAATAGATTGACAGAGGCACTCGCATGGGAATTGGTTGAAAAAGATATAAAGTCTATAGGGACAAACCCCGGACCAGTACATTCAGACAGAATCTACAAAACAGTTTATCCAAAAGCTGCTGCGGAATTTTTGAGAATTGGAGGATTCAAAGGGTTAACAAATAAACAAATTGAAAGTGCAACCTTGGCACTGCTTCCTTTTTTAGGAGAGAAGCAAGGCATTATAGAAAATGAATCAATGAAAATAGCTGAAAATTTAGTAAAAGAAAATAATAAATCGGATTTAGGTACTGATGAATATAAAAAAATATTATTAAAACTTATGGAAAAAGTCAAAGAAATTGCTGAAAAGGTCCAATATAATACTAAAAAAATGATCGTTGATAAAGAATTTTTAACTCAAGAAGATGTTGCCGAAATGGTATATACTTTATCCATGAATTCAATAAGTGATTTGATAAATGGTAAAATTATTCCAAATGATAATGTTTTTTATCCTGTAAAACCCATCATAAACAAAAGCATAGAATTAGATTCTGATTTATCACCCGAAGGAAGTTTAATACTTATTACTACAACAACAAGAGAAATTAATGATATAGAAATAATAAAAAAAATTGCCGAAAAGCTTAACATGGTAAAAGTAAAGCAAATAATAATTCTTACAAATAAAAATGAAATTTCAGACAAAGCTCAAGAAAAACTAAAGGAATTTCATCATCACAATATAGATTTTGGAAATGAAGAAGCAATAAAACGAATATTTAATACCATTAGAACCCGCTTTGGAAAAATTGATTCAACTATTCATTTTACAGGAAATTTTGATTATAATAAAGATATCACAAAGCTATCAAGATTAGAATGGGATGGGCTTGTAAATAATTTTATAAATATTCCGCATTTGATCACCCGTGAATCAGTTTTAACAATGGCCACGCAAGAAGCTCTGGAAAATCCAGGCAAATTTAAAGATTCTTTTGGAAATATAATTATCATAGGTCCAAATGCGCCTGTTGGAGAAAAAATAGAAGGAAAAATTAGAGCCCGATCAGAGATATTTCGAGGGGCTTTACGACCTTATATAACAACAGCAAACCAAGAATTACACGATGTATTAAACTCCAAAATTAATTTAACCTTGATTCTTCCGGGTAGTTTAGAAGGGTCAATGCCCAATTATACTAAATTAGAGAATTCATTAATAAATCTCTGTTCACAAAAAGAATTGAAAAATAATTTAATTATATATATAGATGAATGAAAAAAATTATTTATTTAATGATGGTGGTGTGTATGAAGAGAATGCTTTTCCTCGTATTTTATTGTCCATATGCCTAGACCAAGAGTAGCAGCCCCTAAAGCTACCATAACAAAATCGGGAATTAAAATATCTCCCCATGTAGAATTCACCATGCCGGCACCAATAAAAATAACACCCATAATAATTAGGGCACAACCTGCAATTACTTCTCCATTTGCAATTGTCATAAATCTAGAATTTACTGCGCACTATAAAAACTATTAGGTCTGAAAAAAATATTAAAACACATGAAGTTAGCATGCTTATTTTCAGGTGGAAAGGACAGTACATATGCTTTATTCAAATCATTGGAAGAAGGTCATAAAGTACCATGTTTAATATCCTTACATCCTTTTAATGATGAAAGTCTTTTATATCACTATCCTAATAATATATTGTTTAAAAGCATATCACAAGCTATTGAAATTCCACTTATTGAAAGATGTTGTATAGACATTACAAAGGAACATGAAATAAATCAATTAGGTTTGTCAATAAAACAAGCAATTGACGAATTTTCCATCGAGGGTTTAATCCATGGAGCCATATCAAGTAAATTTCAAATCAATATTTTCAAAAAAATTTGTACCGATTTAAATTTAAAATTATACTCGCCAATTTGGAACATCGATCCTAGCAAATACTATCATCAGCTATTTAATTCACATTTTGAAATTTTAATTACGAGAGTAGCCGCTCTAGGATTAGATAAAGTTTGGTTAGGCAAGATAATAGATAAAAAAAATTACGAAGAATTAAAAAAGAATAGTCAAAAATTTAAATTCAATATAACTTTTGAAGGTGGAGAGGCGGAAACAATGGTACTTGATTGTCCAATTTACAAAAGTAGAATCAAAATAAAGGAATCTGAAATACAATGGGATGGAATAAGGGGAACATTTGAAATATTAGATGTTGCTTTAATAAGGAAGTAGTAATTATGCTTGATAGTTTAAAAGACAATTTACGGTCGGCATTGAAAAAAATTGTCGGCGCATCAGATGTAAATGAAGAATTGATTAATGAACTTTGCAAAGATCTACAGAGGGCACTATTATCATCAGATGTAAATGTTAAATTAGTATTAGAAATAACCAAAAATCTCAAGGAAAGAGCACTTAAAGATATCCCACCAAAAGGTCTATCAAAAAAAGATCATATAATATCAATTCTATATGGAGAGTTATCAAGGCTTTTAGGTTATAGTGGTGAATCAATAAAGAATATAGATAAAAAAAAAATAGATGAGAAAATAATCAACTTCCATCCAGATCGACAGAACACAATTTTGATGTTGGGTATTCAAGGAAGTGGAAAAACAACCGTTGTTGCAAAACTAGCACGATGGTTAACCAAACATGGATACAGAGTAGGTGTTATAGGAGCAGACACATGGAGACCAGGAGCTTTAACACAGTTGAAGATGAACTGCAGTAAAATTAATTCATTAGTATATGGTGAAGAAGAAAATAAAAATGCCCTTGAAATTGTTAAAAACGGCCTTGCTTTTTTTAAAGGACAAGCAATAGATATAGTTATTATTGACACTGCAGGGAGACACAAAGAAGAACAAAGTTTGCTAGAGGAAATGAAATCCATTTATTCGATAGTAACTCCAGATCACGTTTTTTTAGTAATTGACGGTACAATCGGTCAGCAGGCATTCAATCAGGCAAAAATTTTTCATGAAAATGCAAAAATAAGTGGAATTATTATTACAAAACTAGACGGAACAGCTAAAGGAGGAGGAGCAATTGCCTCCTCAGCTGCTACAGGCGCGAAGGTGCTTTTTATTGGAACAGGAGAAAGAATAGACGATTTGGAACAATTTTCACCTACTAGCTTTGTAGGTAGATTATTAGGCATGGGCGATATTAAAGCGCTTTTAGAAATGGCAAGGAGTCTGGAAATCCAATCTGACGAAAATCAATCTAAAAGACTATTAAGTGGTAAAATGACGATTGAGGATTTCTATTCCCAGATGGAAAATATGGGAAAAATGGGATTTAGAAATGTAATTGAAAATCTTCCAGGACTTTCAAATTTTGTTAAAGATGATCACTTAGATGTACTTCAAGAAAAAATGGAGAAGTGGAGGTTCATAATACAATCATTTACCAAGGAAGAAAAGAAAAATCCAGACCTTATAAATGAATCGCGAAGAAAGAGAATTGCTAAAGGATCGGGACTAATGGAACATGATATTAAAGATCTAATAAAACAGTACAATAATTCCAAAACAATGATGAAACAAGCTAAAGGAAGACAGATGCATGGACTATTAAGGAGATTTGGTCTTGGTTAAAATCTATGAAAAAAAAATTATCAAATATAAAAAAGATACTTCTTTAAAATTAAACCAATACGATTTATTTATTTGCAAATATTGTTTTGAAAGAAATTTTAAAAACGTAAAGAAAAAAATTATCAAATATAAAACATCTGTAAATATAGTTAGAACAGAAAACAAAGAATGTAACATTTGCAAAAACTTGTTTCAAAAAACAATCCTAAAAATAAGAAACGATATAATAAATTCATTTCAATTTGTTAATGATAATTCAAACAAATCCATAGAAATAGGTTCTAGTATACCATTTCAGCTATTCGAAAAAGAAGATAATTTGAGGTCTCTATTCAAAATTAAAGGAGTTCCAAATATTAAAACTCATTACAATGCAATTATCAGGAATGAAGTTATAAAAGAAACAAGATTTACATTAAATCATCTTAATCCTGATATTAGAATAGAAATATCCGTAGATATTAAATTAAATTACGAGATAAAATATAAAACTAAAGAAATAGTACTTTTGGGAAGGTATAATAAATATCAAAGAGGATTGATTCAAAGATTTAAAAAAAATAGTATTAACACTAATGAACATATTTTTAATAACAATTCGGACACATACAGGAATACTACCATAGAAGAAATCATTTTAGATTTTTTATATAAACAATCAGGTTCTAAAGACATTAAAATTGGATGGTCTGGCAGTGAAGATAAGGATAGTCTAGTTTTAGGTAACGGAAGGCCATTTATAGTGAAAATTAATAGCCCACAATATCGAAATTTTCAAAAAATGTTAAACATCAAAAACAAGTTATCTCTGAATTTTCTAGAAATACCAAATAATGATCCCAGAATTTATGAAAAGTCTAAAATTCGAATTAAAACCTTAATTAAAGTCATAGATGATAGCTTGGAAAAAGCAGATTTGGAAAAGATTATTTTTAAATTAATAGGAGAAATAAAATATCGAATTAAAAATAAAATTGTTAAAAAAACAATATACTCATCAAGTTATAAAATGATAGATAAAAAGAACTTTGAAATGAATTTGGTTCTAGATAGTGGAATCCCGATAAAACAATTAATTGGTGGAAATGAATTCATAGAACCTTGTTTATCTAATTTGCTAAATAAAAAATGTGAATGTGTTTTTTTTGATATAGATGATATAATTATAAATAACAATTTAACGGGATATTAGTTTGAAAAAAATAGATCCATTATTTAAAGTAAATCTAGCTTATGAGAATAAATTAATCGGGGAAAAAATTTATAATTTGATATTAAAAAGAAAAACAATAATTGATGATGGAATTGACAAAATATATAGAATAACCAATATAGAATATCCACAATATTTTATTGAACCAAGTTTATTAATAGCCACCTCACCACTAGAATACGAGCAATTTTCGATTATATATGCCAGGACTATACCAATTTGTAATAGAGAAAACAAAATAGAAATTTTTATTCAATTATTTACACCACTGGTCATTTACGGATTAAAAGGGACCATTCAATCAGTAATAGCTCATGAATTTTTGCATTACCTTGACATATTAAACAAAATTATAAATTTGGAAATAACTTCCGATACTCTTCACAATACTTTATTTGAAAACATTTATAAAGATAATGAAAATCTGTTTGATCATAACAAGGTTTTCAAAAGGGATAGATATCTAACAAAAACTATAAGTAAAAAATTTGAAAATGGATTTAATGATGAAAAGTTAAATAATAAATCCTTAAAATTGTGGATACAAAAGAAATTACCGATTGAAAAATTACCTATAGAGGAGAATTATACAAAACTGTCATTTTCCTCCATGGCAAATACAGAAATTGACGAATTTACTAAAAAAAAGATATTAAACCTATCCTAAAAATAATAATTATTTCGTTTTAGATTTTTTATGATCTTTTTTAAATTCAGTATATCCACATTTTCCACACGTATATCGTTCTTTATGGTCAGCCATAAAAATTCCTTTTCCACATCGCGGACATTCCCTTTTTGTTCTCTCAATTTTATCACCATCCATCTTATAGAATTTATAGATGCTTGTTTGTCCTTTTGGATCTTTTGCCATTGTATATTTCTTCCTCTACTTATTTCCTATTTTAATTTATTTTTTTTTCTTAGATTTTGCTTCTGCAACAGCGGCTTGTTTAGCTTTTAGTCGTGCAGATTTTTCTTCATCTATTATTTTTTTCCTTTCATCTTTCGATAATGATCTCAGGAACAGATAGCGAGGAATTTGTTTCTTTGCCTCGTTCATATTATCAAAATAATACATCAATGTCATGATATTTGGATTTCCAAATTCGCTCTTGATGGATATAGGTAAAATGTTTTTTTTATCTAAATTTAATTTATTTGCGACTAATTCTGCTGCATCTTGCCTTTTTATTGAACCAACTGCATTTTTAATTATTGATTTGATTTCACGTCTTTTTAATAATACATTATTATTATCTTCCAATAATACAACTTCTAAACTCAAACAATTGTCATTCATAAATAAACAATATATATATTTCTAAATTGCATTTTTATGTAATAACAATTATAAATTAAGATTATTTGAAGACAATCAAATTATTTGCAATAGATATAGATGGCACAATAACCATTAATGGAGATGGGGCAATTAATTTAGAAATATTATCTAAATTAAGATATCTTATTAAATTAGGCTATAAAATCATATATGTAACAGGAAGATCATCAACTGAGGCATTTATCTTATCTGTATTTGGAGGAACAACAAAGATATCTATTGGCGAAAATGGCGGCGTTATCACTAAATCACCGACGGATCACATACTTTTAGCAAATAAAGAAAAATGTATGATAGGATATAACCTACTTGCAAAAGAATTTGATAATATAGAAAACAAACAAGTTTTTCCAAGGATGACCGAGGTTGTTCTAACAAGAACATTTGATATCGATAAGGGAAATAAAATATTAAAAGAAAATAAGTTAGATCTATCAATAGTTGATAGTAATTATGCTTTTCATATCAATGAAAAAAAAATAAACAAAGCATATGGATTAAAATATCTATTGAACACTTTAAAAATAAATACCTCAGAAGTAGTTGCGATAGGAGATAGTGAAACAGACATACCAATGTTTGAATTATGTCAAAATAGCGTAACATTTGAAAGCTCCAAAGTTAGAGTAAAAAAAATGGCAAAGTTTGTAGTAAAAGGCGAGAGCGGAGAAGGGTTAATAAATGCTTTAGATTTAATCATTCGAGAAAAAACAATAGATTAAGAAAATGTTATTTGAAGTTATCAAGGAAGAAATAAAAGATCTAATCAGAAAGGTATTACCATATTATAATCTAAGTGAAAACGATATTGATTTCGAGGTTTCAGAATCACCACTGAAAGAATACGGAGACTTTTCATGTAATTTGGCATTTTTGTTATCCAAAATCCAGAAAAAGAATCCATATGAAATAGCAAAAAATATTGTAAATGATATATTACCCAAATATGAAATTATAAACAAAAATAAATCTCTAATTGAATCAGTTTCCATTGAAAGACCTGGATTTATCAATTTTAAGATCAATTTAAAAGGATTTTTAAAAATGTTTTTTTTAAAAATAATGGAAGTAACAATGATGCCAACTATTGGTACCCCTGAAGATTTAATACTAATTGAACACACAAGTGTCAATCCAAATAAAGCTTTACATGTAGGACATATAAGAAATGCAGTAATAGGCGATAGTTTATATAGGTTATTTTCAGCAACTAGGCATAACGTCAAAGTTTTAAATTATGTTGATGATTCAGGTCTACAGATTGCAGATATTATTGTTGCATTTAGATATGCAAATATTCCTATAGAAGAAGAAAAGAGAAATAGTGAAAGTAAAAAGTTTGACCATTATTGTGGAAACTATGTATATGTAAAAATCAATGAATTATATTCTACAAGACAAGATTTAGAAATAGAAAGAAAAAGCGTATTAAAAGAGTTAGAAAATCCTTATTCTCAAATATCACTTTTTACTCATCAAATAGTAAATAGAATATTAATAGATCAGCTTCAAACATGCTGGGATATAAAATGCCATTATGATATTTTAAACTTTGAATCTCAGATCATTCAGTCTAATTTATGGGAAAGTATTTTTAAAATATTAAAGGAAAAGCAAATCATCCAATTTGAAACGACCGGTAGGAATACAGGATGTTGGATTTTCAAATCACAAAAAGAAGGTGAAAAAGTTTTAGTACGAAGTGATTCTACAATCACCTATTTTGCAAAGGATATTCCATACGCTATGTGGAAATTAGGTTGTATAGAAAACCCTTTTGAATTTGAAATATTTTCACAGCAATGGGATAAGACGAATTTGTACCAAACAAAGATGATAAGAGAAAAAGAACAATCATCATCTTTTAACAATTTAATTAATTTTGATAAAATTAAAAAGGTTATTACAATAATTGATTTTAGACAAGAAAGATTACAATCACTATTGCTAGAAATTCTAAATAGGTTAGGTATAGAAAAATCAAAATATAGGTATCTTGGCTATGAACCGGTCACTTTAAGCAATAAAACAGCAGAATTATTAGGAGTTAATAGTGAGAATAAAAAATCAACACAAATGTCTGGAAGAAAAGGAATTTTTATAGAGGCAGATACAGCATTAAATTTATTAAAAAATAAATCCTATGACGAAGTAAAAAAGAGAAATACAGATATTTCAGAAAAAGAAGCAAATTTTATCGCTAAAGAAATATCCATTTCAGCCATCAGATATTATTTTATTAAACAAGATATGGGAAAGATGATCACATTTGATATAAATGATTCCTTAAGTTTAGAAGGTGATACCGGGCCCTATATTCAATATTCTTATGCAAGGGGTATGAGAATCATAGACAAAATGGATTATAAAAGAGATTCATTAAGCGGGATTGAATTATCAGATTTAGATTTAAATCTCCTTAATAATGAAATTGAATTAATCACACATTTGTGTAAATTCTCAACAATCATAAAAGAATCAGCATATAACTATGAACCAAAACTGATCGCAAAATACCTTTTTAAATTATCAACTTTGTTCAATAATTTTTACGAAAGTTCACCTATTTTAAAAGAAGTGGGAAATAAAAAAACTATCAGAATCAGATTACTTTATTCATCTCTTTTAATTATGAATCATTGTATGGAAATAATCGGTATAACTCCTCTTAATAAAATGTAATTCTTGTAATTATTGGACAAGTAAAAAGATTAATAACCCTAAAAAAATTAGTCATCATAGTTTGATAGACATAACCCATATTTTTAATAGTTTTATATTACAATTACCCGGTCTAACCCCTCATTATACAACACATCCTATTTTTCCAGACATGGTTTCGTCTGCAATTGTAGCTGCACTAATAGCTATGGGCTTAAACACTGCCATGGCACTTTTGAGAAGAAAAACAACAAAAATAGAAAAAAAA
>Ga0134128_10010497_pt1 | contig 11093 bp, 10 predicted proteins | sample KB31754_FD_96462 | JGI IMG/M metagenome (GOLD analysis project Ga0134128, IMG submission 96462) | Terrestrial soil microbial communities with excess Nitrogen fertilizer from Kellogg Biological Station, Michigan, USA - KB3-175-4 | ecosystem: Environmental > Terrestrial > Soil > Unclassified ...
GTCGCGCTTGGTCGCGTCGCGCACGACACGACCCTAAAGACACTTAACCTCCGCGGCGCCGTCGCGCCGTTTGCCCACGGCGCCGTACATCAGGCTGGCCGCATGAAGCTTTACGACAGCTATCATTGCTCCCGCTACAACACCAACACCGGCGTGCTCACCACGGCGATGTTCGAGAGTGTGGTGGCCAGAGCGAAGGCGCTAGCCTCTATTTCTTAGCAGCCGCGCCTTGTCGCGCTGCCAGTCGCGCTGCTTTTCGGTTTCGCGCTTGTCGTGCAGCTTCTTGCCCTTGGCGACGCCCAGCTCCAGCTTGGCGATCCCCTTGGCATTGAAATACATTTTGAGGGGAATCAGGGTCATGCCCTCTCGCTGGCTGGCGATGGACAATTTCGCGATCTCGGATTTGCGCACCAGCAATTTCCTCACCCGCTTGGGCTGGTGATTGAAGCGGCTGGCCTCGGTGTATTCCGGAATATAGGCGTTCACTAGGAAGATTTCGCCGTCCTTGGCGTGGGCGTAGCTTTCGCCGATGGTGGCCTTGCCGTTGCGGAGCGATTTCACTTCCGAGCCGGTGAGCACAATGCCCGCTTCCAGCACGGAGTCGATCGCATAGGCGTGGCGCGCCTTGCGGTTGTCGGCGATGAACTTGTTACCGTCGTCCTTCTTATTCGCCGTCAGACTTTGAAGCCCAGACCCTTCATCGCCTCTTTCACGCGGGCGCGGCCGGCTTCGGTGACTTCCACCAGCGGCAGGCGCACTTCCGGCGTGCAATGACCCAAGAGCGAGACGCCATACTTCACCGGCGCAGGGCTGGGTTCGCAGAACATGGCGTCATGCAGCGGCATCAAGCGGTCGTGCAGCTCGCGGGCGCGGTCGTAATTGCCATGCAGGCAGGCATCCTGGAATTCGGCGCAAAGCCGTGGCGCCACATTCGCCGTCACCGAGATGCAGCCATGGCCGCCATGGGCCATGTAACCCAAGGCCGTGCCGTCCTCGCCCGAGACCATGCGCCAGCCTTTCCGGCAGGCATTGCGCTCACGCGTGGGCCGCATCAGATTGGCGGTAGCATCCTTGACGCCGATGATGTTGGCAAGTTCCGACAGCCGCGCCATGGTCTCGACGCCGATCTCGACGATCGCGCGCCCGGGGATGTTGTAGAGCAGGATGGGAATGTCCACCGCTTCGGCCAACGCCTTGAAATGGCGGTACTGACCTTCCTGCGACGGTTTGTTGTAATAGCCGGTGACAGAAAGCACCGCATCGGCGCCCACCTCCTTGGCGTGACGATGCAGCGAGATCGCCTCCTCGGTGGAATTGGAACCGGCGCCCGCGATCACCGGCACACGGCCGGCCGCTTCCTCGACGCAGATCTCGACCACCCGCATATGTTCTTCATGGCTCAAAGTGGGCGATTCGCCGGTGGTGCCGCAGGGCACCAGCCCCTGGCTGCCCTGCTCGATCTGCCACGAGACCAGCTTGCGGAATGCCCCCTCGTCCACCTTGCCGTTCTTCATCGGCGTGATAAGGGCGGGAATGGAGCCTTTGATGCGCTCGCGTACGCTGGTCATGGGGAAAGTTCCGTTATCATTTTATCAGGGCAGCCCGCCGCATTATGGCCTTGAATTGTGGCTTCCGTCTAAGCTGAAGTTCGGGCTTCAACAAGCATGACTATGGGTTTGAAGCATATCGGCGTTGTCCTTGCCGCGTTGGTGGCAGCGACGGGTTTGAGCTGGGCCCAGGTCCGGGGTGTCGCCCCGCTGGGCGACGCGGTGCCAGATACCGGCGCGGTGAGCGCCCGCCCACCAGGCATTCATGTCCTTTCCGCCGCCGACCATCAGGTCTTCACCCGCGCCTTTGCCCTGGCTGCCGAAGGCGAGTGGGGCAAAGCGTTGGCCACAGGCGATCAGGGCCAGGACACCACCGCCCGTCAACTTCTCCAGTGGCGTTATGCGCTCGACCGCAACAGCGGAGCCAAATTCGCCGACATCGACGCGGTGATCAAAATGGCGGCCAACTGGCCCAGCCGCGGCTCCCTTTATGCGCGCGCCGAAGCCGCCATCACTCGCGACATGCCCGCCGATGCCATTCTCAAATGGTTCAACGGCCGCACCCCCGCCTCGCCCATCGGCGACATCCGGCTGGGTGAAGCGATGGCCGCAACAGGCAATGCCGCCCAGGGCGCGGTCTGGATCCGCGTGGGCTGGAGCCAAGGCAGTTTCGACGAATTCACCGAGAACGATATCCTGGCCCATGACACGGCCTATCTCACCCCGGAGTCCGATCGGGCGCGGCTGGATGCGCTTCTCTGGTTGGGCGACATCGCCGGCGCCAAGCGCCAGATGGCGAGGGTGGATTCCCGCACCGCGGCGGTTGCGCGCGCACGCCTGGCGCTGGCCGACGGCCTGAAGCGCGCCCGCGCCGCGCTTGCCAAGGTGGAAGGATCGAGCGACCCGGCATTGCTGTTCGATTGGTCCCGGGCTTTGCGGACCGACAACCGGGACGCCGAAGCCCATGCCATGCTGCTCAAGATCGACCCCACCGCGCTGGCCCGCGACCACACCCAGCGCTGGTGGAACGAAGTGGCGATCCAGGCCCGTGACGCGCTCGCCGCCGGCGATTCCAAAGAGGCGCTTTCATTGGCCGACCATGGCGAAGTCCCGGTGGGCGACCAGTATGTGGATCAGCAATTCCTTTCCGGATTCATCTCGCTGCGCTATCTGCGCGACCCCGAACGCGCGCTGATCTATTTCCAGCGGCTCACCAAGAATGTCACCAGACCGATCAGCAAATCGCGAGGCGAATATTGGCAAGGCCGGGCCTATGAGGCGCAAGGAAATCCCGCCCTGGCCTATGACCATTATCGGCTTGCCGCGGCCTATCCCGAAACCTTCTATGGCCAGCTTGCCATCGCCAGGACGGAAGCCGCGCCCTTGCTGCACCTGAACGAAGCCCAGGTCGTGCCGATCGCCCGCAGCGAGGTCGAGAATGATCCCTTGATGCCCCAGATGCGGGTCCTGGCCGATCTCGACCAGATCACCTATCTGCGGCTTTTCGCCGAGCGGGAAGCGGAGGTCTATTCCTCGCCGCCCCACCTGAAGGCGTTCCTGGAAACCCTCACCAGCTGGGGTTACCGCCAGATCGCGCTCCGCATGGCCAAGCAGGCCGGCTATGCCGGCGTCTGGATGCAGACTTATGCCTTCCCCACCATCAACCTGCCCGCTTACCGGGCCTCGGGCCGCGCACCCGAAGCCGCGCTGGTGCTGGCCTTGATCCGACAGGAAACGGAATTCGATCCCGAAGCCGTCTCCAGTGCCGGCGCGATGGGCATGATGCAGGTGCTGTTGCCGGTGGCAAAAAGTTCGGCCAAGGCGGCGGGGCTGCGTTATCGCCCAGGCGATCTGCTGATCGATCCCGACTATAATATCCAGCTGGGGATGGTCCAGTTCGCCGACGTCTATGCCAGGGCGGAAGGATCATTGGTGCTCGCGATCGCCAGCTATAACGCCGGCCGGGGCAATGTGAGAAAATGGCTCGCCGCCAATGGCGATCCCAGCGACGACAAGGTGGATGCCATCGACTGGATCGAGGAAATCCCCTTCGGCGAGACCCGCAACTATGTCGAGCGGGTGATCGAGAATATGGAAGTCTATAAGAACCGGCTGGCCGGGCGCGACATGCCGCTGACCATCATGGCCGATCTCTATGCCCCGGCATCCCCGCCGGCGCAGGCGGTCTTGACCCCGCCGCCAGTCGCAACGCCGGTCCGCCGCCCGTCAAACTAGAGCGCGAGGAACCAAAAGAACCGCGCGTGTTATTTGAAGATATTCAGCCATTCGCGGGCGAGCTTTTGCGCCTGCGCGATCTGGCCGGCATTCATCTCTTCCGCAATCTGGTTGCGCCAACTCTTGGCCTCGTTGATCCCGCGCATGGCGGCGAGATTGAACCATTTGTGAGCGACGACATAATCCTGGGTCACGCCCTGGCCGGTGGAATAGGCCAAACCCAGATTGTAAAGCGCTTCGGGGCGCCCGGTGCGGGCTTCCATTTCGAATTGCGCCAGTGAATCCACGTCGATATACGCCACGATGATCCCCCTTCCTCGACTACACCCCCGCGATTCTCCTTTTGGTTTTTCGCGTGGGATGATGGTGAAGGGCCAGAAACTAAGACGCGGTAAACGCCGGTTAGCCTTACCTGTTAAAAAGCGTTAGGGGACGCCAAGGAAGCATAAACCGCAGCAGATGGCGGGACGAAAATTCCAGCATCTCCCGATGCTTGCGCTTTCGCCCGCCTGGCCGACATTTCTCGGGTCGGTAGAACTACCTAGCCCTCTGTCCGAACAATATTTTCTTCTGCTCTTCCGTCATGGGCTTGCGCAATTCGGCGCCCAAGGCGTGGCCCTTCTTCACCGCGGGCCGCGCCGCCATCCGTTCCTGCCAGGCTTTCAGTTGGGGGAATTCGTCCAGCTTCTGGAAATTCATCGCCGCCACCACCCAACCCCAGCAGGCGATATCAGCGATGGAATAGGCCCCAGCGAGGAATTTCCGGCTCTCCAGCCGCTTGTTCATCACCCCGAACAGGCGATGCACTTCGTCGCTATAGCGCTTCTTGGCGTAGGTGAGGTCTTCATTGGAATAATTGAGGAAATGGAAGGCCTGGCCCGCCATGGGCCCCAGGCCGCCCACCTGCCAATAGAGCCATTCCTCGGCCTGAACCCGGCCGCGCTCGTCGGGCGGATAGAGCTTGCCGCTTTTGCGTCCCAGATATTGCAGGATGGCGCCGGATTCGAACACCGAGATGGGACGTCCGCCCGGGCCATCGGGATCGACGATCGCCGGCATGCGGTTGTTGGGCGAGATTTTAAGAAAGCCGGGCTCGAATTGTTCGCCCTTGCCGATATTCACAGGCTTCATCACATAGGGAAGCTTCATCTCTTCCAGCGCGATGGAAATTTTCCAGCCATTGGGAGTGGGCCAGTAATAAAGCTCGATAGGCCGAGCTGCTTTCTTGGCCACCTTCTTCGCCGGCTTCTTGGAGGATTTCGCTTTCGACTTCCTGGCGCGCGAGAAGGCCATGGACAACTCCGGATGGGTTCGGAGCCATGCTGTCATTTTTCGTGAGTACGCTCCAGCGCGCCGGCCTTGCTTACTTTGCAAATCCCGCCTGCAACGCTGTCCCTATCGCCAGCGAGGGCATCGTCTTGTGCTGAGTCCAGCCCTAAAAACGGGCTTGGCCGCGGACCCCAAAAGGCGAATGCCCTTAAGTCCGCGGCCATAACCTTTGCCCTGGAAGTCCCCCGAAAGGAACCTCCGGGAAGTCAAATTGACCTCAGGTCAATCCGACTTATTTCTTCCTCTTCTTCTTGGAGGCCTTCTTCTTCGTGGCCTTCTTGGCCTTTTTCTTCGCAGCCATGATCAACTCCTCTAGCGTTTGTTCGGGTCAGAGCGACGACAGGTCACCCCCCAAAACACGAAGAATATGAAAGACTTGCATTTAAAAATGCAACTCCGCTTGGGCTTTTCCGGTGGGTAGTTTTCACGGCGATGCATAAAAGCCCTATTTTCATTGGCTTAAATGCATCATTCCGTGTACTGACGGATTTTTCGCGTTTCTGCGGGCGATTTGGCGGATTTCCGCCGATTTGCGCATTTTTGTGCGAATCACCCTTTAGTCGGGCAAATTGAGTCGCGTCTTGAGCGCGGCGTTGACTTGCGCCGGATTGGCCTTGCCGCCGGTTTCTTTCATCACCTGACCGACGAACCAACCGGCGAGTTTCGGTTTTGCCCTCACCTCTTCCACCTTGTCGGGGTTCGCCGCGATCACATTCTCGATTGCCGCGTCGATCGTGCCGGTGTCGGTGACCTGGCGAAGCCCGCGCGTCTCGACAATGGCGCGGGGATCACCGCCATCGCTCCACACGATGTCGAGCAAGTCCTTGGCGATCTTTCCGGAAATGGTGCCGTCGGAAATCATGGCAATGATGGCGTTGTTGGTGGAAGCAGGCACCGGCACATCCACAATGGAAAGGCCGTCGCGATTGAGCCGGCCCAATATCTCGTTGTTCAGCCAGTTGGCGGCGGCCTTGGCGTCCACGCCTTTCGCCAATGCTTCGTAATAATCCGCGAGCTCGCGCTCCGCGACCAGGACCGAGGCGTCGTAGGCCGACAGTCCCATCGCCATGAAGCGCGCCTTCTTCTCATCCGGCAGTTCGGGCAGCGATTTTTCGATCCCTTCCACCCATTTGGCGTCCAATTCCAGCGGCAAGAGGTCGGGATCGGGGAAATAACGATAGTCATGCGCCTCTTCCTTGGAGCGCATGGAGCGGGTCTCGCCCGCCTTGGCGTCGAACAGGCGGGTTTCCTGCTTGATGGTGCCGCCGCCTTCGATGATCTCGACCTGGCGGCGCGCCTCGAACTCCACCGCCTGGGCGATGAAGCGCATGGAGTTGACGTTCTTGATCTCGCAGCGCGTGCCCAGGTGCTTGAAGTCGCCGCTTGCACGGAATTTGTCATAGCCCCCCGTCCGGCAGACCGAGACATTGACGTCGGCCCGCATCGAGCCTTCGTCCATGTTGCCGTCGCAGGTGCCCAGATACCGCACGATCGCCCGCAATTTCCTGAGGAAAGCAGCCGCTTCCTCGGATGTGCGCATGTGCGGCTTGGTGACGATCTCCATCAGGGCAATGCCGGAGCGGTTCAGATCCACATAGGAACTGTCCGGATGCTGGTCGTGCAGGCTTTTGCCCGCATCCTGCTCCAGATGCAGCCGCTCGATCCCCACCTTGCGGCTTTCGCCCTCCTTGAGGTCGATGATGACTTCGCCCTCGCCCACGATGGGGTTCTTGTACTGGCTGATCTGATAGCCCTGGGGCAGATCGGGATAGAAATAATTCTTGCGGTCGAAAATGCTGGTGAGGTTGATCTGGGCCTTGAGGCCCAGCCCGGTGCGGACCGCCTGCTCCACGCATTTTTCGTTGATCACCGGCAGCATGCCCGGCATGCCCGCGTCTATGAAAGAAACTTGCGCGTTGGGCTCGGCCCCGAATTCGGTCGAGGCGCCCGAGAACAGCTTGGAGTTGGAGAGGACCTGGGCATGGACCTCCATGCCGATCACGATTTCCCAATCGCCGGTCTGGCCCTTGATGAGCGTGGACGCAGGTGCGTTCATGCCGCCCTCCACCAATTTGCCGGCTTGTGGATGAAATTCGCGGCCTCTTCGACCGCCTTTCCGGCGCGGAGCACCGTGCCTTCGTCGAAGGCCTTGCCGATCAACTGCAGGCCCAGCGGCAGTCCGCTTGCGGTCAGGCCGGCAGGCACCGAAATACCGGGCAGCCCCGCCAGATTGACGGTCACGGTGAAGACGTCCTGCAGATACATGGAGACCGGATCGGCGGTCTTTTCGCCCACGCCGAAAGCCGGGCCCGGCGTGGCGGGGGTAAGCAGCACATCGCAGTGCTCGAAGGCCTGCTCGAAGTCGCGCTTGATCAGGGTGCGCAGCTTCTGGGCGCGGGCATAATAGGCGTCGTAATAGCCGGCCGAGAGCACATAGGTGCCGATCAGGATGCGGCGCTGCACTTCGGCGCCAAAACCTTCCGCCCGGCTCTTTTCATAAAGGTCGGTGATGTCGGATATGCCCTTGGCGCGATGGCCGAAACGCACGCCGTCATAACGCGCCAAATTCGACGACGCTTCTGCCGGCGCGACAATATAATAAGTGGGGAGCGCATATTTGGTGTGGGGCAGCGAGACGTCCACGATCTCGGCGCCTTGCGCCTTCAGCCACGCCGCGCCCTTCTCCCACAGCGCGCTGACCTCGGCCGGCGCGCCATCGATGCGGTATTCCTTGGGGATGCCGACGCGCAGCCCCTTGATGCCGCCTTCCAACTGCTTCTCGTAATCGGGCACGGCGATATCGACGCTGGTGGAATCCTTGGGATCCACGCTGGCCATCGACGTAAGCAGGATGGCCGCGTCCTTGACCGTCTTGGTCATGGGGCCGGCCTGGTCCAGCGACGAGGCAAAGGCGACGATGCCGAAACGCGAGCAGCGGCCGTAAGTGGGCTTAAGCCCGACAATGCCGGTGACGGCGGCGGGCTGGCGGATCGAACCGCCCGTGTCGGTGCCGGTGGCGGCGAGGCAAAGATCGCCCGCGACCGCGGCGGCTGAACCGCCCGACGAGCCGCCCGGCACCAGGTTTGCGTTGCTGTCCCTGGCGCGCCAGGGATTGAACACCGGGCCTGCCGCGCTGGTCTCGTTGGACGAGCCCATGGCGAATTCGTCCATGTTGGTCTTGCCCAGCATCACCGCGCCCGCATTCCAGAGATTCTGGGTGACGGTGGATTCGTAAGGCGGCACGAAATTGCCCAGGATGCGGCTTCCCGCCGTGGTTTTCACGCCCTTGGTGCAGAACAAATCCTTGATCGCCAGCGGAATGCCTTCGAGCGCCCCTGCCTCGCCGCGCTTGATCCGCATGTCGGAAGCCTGCGCCATTTCCACGGCGCGGTCGGGCGTCTCGGTGACATAGGCGTTAAGCCCACGCGCCTCGGCCGCCGCCTTGATCAAGGCGTCGGTCAGTTCGCGCGAGGAAATGCTCTTGGCCTTCAAGGCATCGCGGGCCTCGGCCAAGGTGAAAGCGGACAAGGAGGATGGCAGGCTCATTCCACCACCTTGGGCACGACAAAGAAATTCTCTTCACTGTCGGGCGCGTTGCGCATCAGCCCGTCGGCGACATTGCCGTCGCTGACTTCGTCTTTCCGCCACCTGAGCTTCTGCGCCACCACCGAGGTCATGGGCGGCACGCCCTCGACCTCCACTTCGTTCAGCATCTCCACCCACTGGAAGATGCCATTAAGCTCGCCTGCCATGGGGTCGAGCCGCTCCTCGGCCACTTTGATGCGGGCCAGTCTGGCGATGCGTCGCACGGTGTCCTTGTCAACGGACATGGAGTATTCCGGTCTGTTAGAAAAGCGGGGGCTTTGCTAGCAATCGGGGGCCAGACTGACAAGATGAAGGCTGGCAAGGAGAAGGGGTTGCGGATGGCGGTGACGGAGCTTGACCGCCTTGTCCTTGAACCAGGCGCGCGGCTTCTGGGCCTGGATTTGGGCGAAAAGACCATCGGCCTGGCCCTCTCCGACCGGCTTTTGACCGTCGCGACCCCCATGGAAACCCTGAAACGGGGCAAGTTCGCCCAGGATGCCGCCCGGCTGGACATTATAATAAGTGAGCAGGGCGTGGGCGGCCTGGTGGTGGGCCTGCCCCTCAACATGGACGGCTCGGATGGGCCCTCGGCGCAATCGGCCCGCGCCTTTGGCCGCAACTGGGGAGGGCACAGTCCCATCCCGCTTGTCCTGTGGGACGAGCGGCTTTCCACCGTCGCGGTGACCCGCACACTTCTCGAGGCCGACGCCTCGCGCAGACGCCGCAATGAGCTTATGGATCGCATGGCCGCCGCCTACATCCTGCAAGGCGCGCTCGATCGGTTGCGGTATCTGAGGTCGTGATGAGCAGTGACTTGACCCCGGCGCGTTTTCGCTGGTTGCCGCCTTTCCTGCGCCCGTCCGTGGCGATGGTCTGGCGGCAGGAGCGCATTTTTCTTCTGGTGGGCGCGGCGGCCTTATTCGCCGGCTATGACATGAATGTCTATGGCCTGGCGACGCCCCAGATCCAGGCAAGCTTCCATATCCCGGAAAATCAGATCGCTGTGATCGCCGCCTATTTCCGCCTGGCGGCATTGATCTCGCTGGTGATCGCGGCCTCCGCCGATCTGGTGGGGCGCAGGCGTCTTCTGCTGTTCACGATCATCGGCCAGGCTGTCGCCACATTGGCGACCGCGTTCACCGCAAGCGAAGTGCAGTTCATGTGGGCGCAATTCTTCTCCCGCATGTTCGGCTATGCCGAGGAAATACTCTGTTTTGTGGTGATCGCCGAGGAAGTGGCGGCCAGCGCGCGGGGCTGGGCAGCGGGTACCTTGAGCGCATTGGATTATTGGGGCGCAGGCGTGGCGTCCCTGGCGTTCGCGGCGGTCAATCTCCTGCCCTATGGCTGGCGCGCTCTGTATGTGATCGGCGCCTTGCCGATCTTCGTGGTGGCGTATCTGCGCCGGCAATTGCCCGAAACGCGGCGTTTCGTGGCGCAAGAGCAAATCCTGAAAACGCGCAGCAAATTCCAGGACACGCTGATCCTGTTGCGCGATCTGGTACGGGAATATCCCGGCCGCATCGCCGCCATCATGGTCGCGGTCGGTGCGTTCGGTTTCGCCATCGCCTCGGCCAGCATCCTGTCGGCCAAATATCTGCAAAGCGTGGAAGGCTATACGCCCGCGCAAGTCACCACGCTGTTCATCCCGGCCGGACTGGTTTGTCTGGCGCTCACCATCCTGGCGGGCAAGCTCAGCGACCGGATCGGGCGTCGCCCTGTCACCGCCGGCATAGTCGTGATCGCCGGTATTGGTTTTTACCTGTTCTACAGCGGCATTTCCGGTTGGGTGCTGGGGCCGTTATGGGCCCTGTCCTTCTTCGGCTATTTCTCGGGCGAGGCGCTGCTCACCGGTTATGCGTTGGAGATCGTGCCCACCAAATACCGCGCCACCGTCTCCGGCCTGCGTTACCTGATCGAGATCGTCACCGGGACCGTGGCCCTCATCCTGGAGGGGCGGCTCTATGACCGCTTCCATGGCCATGGCCCCGCCATCCAGGCCCTGATGGCCGCCTTGCCCCTTACCTTGCTGGCGATCTATTTCCTGCCCGAACCGGCGGGCAAGACCTTGGAAGAAATGGCCGCCTAGTGGAGCGGATTTGACATTCGCTACCCTGCTTGGCGCGAACACCGAAAGCGAATGTCAAATCCAAAGCTCCACTAGAATCACATGGTTGCTAGTGGTCCTTTGATTCCAACATTCGCAAAAAGCCGGGCGCAAATGGGATGCGAATGTTGGAATCGGACCACTAGTCTCTTATTGCGGCTTTAAGAATCCGCCGCTATAAGCCGGGCTTTAATGACATCTGTGGCCAACCGCACGATCCTGAAGACCAACCATCTGTTGGGGCTCGAAGGCCTTTCCATGGCCGAGGCCACCGCCCTGCTAGATCTGGGCGA
>Ga0134128_10010498_pt1 | contig 11093 bp, 12 predicted proteins | sample KB31754_FD_96462 | JGI IMG/M metagenome (GOLD analysis project Ga0134128, IMG submission 96462) | Terrestrial soil microbial communities with excess Nitrogen fertilizer from Kellogg Biological Station, Michigan, USA - KB3-175-4 | ecosystem: Environmental > Terrestrial > Soil > Unclassified ...
AGACCAGTGGGAACAAAGGAAACCGAATGGTCGGGGTGAGAGGATTCGAACCTCCGACTCCTGCGTCCCGAACGCAGTACTCTACCAGGCTGAGCTACACCCCGATTGTTCTATTTTTTACTTTTTTTTAAAGCCTCAACCATTATGCACGGCATACAAGATCAGCGTGGTCGTCCTGACGGGAATAGACGAAAAATAACCGTTGCAAACCGGGAAGCGCGTGGCAAGCAATTGTACGCAGTAAGGGGAATCCGAGCAATCCAAAATTATTTGGAGGCACCTTCAATTTTGATCTGTGGGTCGTCAGTGCAATCGCCGGCTTCCGGGCGTAAGAAAGAACATCCCCTACTAATAATTTCGCGCCACCGCAAAAGTGGTCAGTTGCAGGAGGCATTCCTTATGATCTGATTCCGGCAGCAATGAAATTGTTGCGGAGGCCATGTTGGATTCGGCCTGCGCCCGCTGCCGGGCATAGTCCAGCGCGCCAGTTTGCCGGATGACCTCCAGCACCGGCTGGAACCCGCCCTCCCCTCCCTGCTCGATGGCATTGCGTACGATTGCAGCCTGCGCGTCCGACCCGGTCCTCATTGCATAAATCAGCGGCAGCGTAGGTTTGCCTTCAGTCAGGTCATCGCCCAGGTTCTTGCCGGTTTCGTGATAATCCCCGGAATAATCCAGCATATCGTCGGTTAACTGAAACGCCGTACCCAGGTGCATGCCGTACGCTGCCATCGCTTCCTCCTCCTCCGGCGTGGCCTTGCCAAGAATCGCGCCCAACCGGGTGGCTGCCTCGAACAGCTTGGCAGTTTTGTAACGGATTACCCGCAGGTAATTCTCCTCATCGACATTGGGGTCGCGGCAATTGAGCAACTGCAGCACTTCTCCTTCGGCGATCGTATTGGTGGCATCCGCCAGCACGCGCATCACGCGCATGTTGTCCACTTCCACCATCATCTGAAACGCGCGTGAATACAGGAAATCGCCCACCAGTACGCTGGCAGCATTCCCGAACAAGGCATTGGCGGTGGCCTTGCTGCGCCGCAACTCCGAGGCATCCACCACGTCATCGTGAAGGAGGGTCGCGGTATGGATGAATTCCACTACCGCCGCGAGGTTGAAATGGTACTGGCCCGAATAGCCGAATGCGCCCGCCGCAAGAATCACCAGCGCCGGCCGCAGGCGTTTTCCGCCGCTATTGATAATATATTCGCTTACTTGCCGGATGAGCCCGACATCGGAGTAGAGTTTCTCGCGGATGACCGCGTCTACCGCATCCATATCCTTGACGATAAGACTTCTGATACGTTCAATTGACACAGAGGTTCCCGCAAAAAAGTTGCCATGGTAGGAACGTCGCCGCCCACGTGTCAAGTTCGATAAATGAGGCCACCGCACATTTTGGCACAAAACTCATTCGCAACAGGCCTTTGACCTTCGAGGGGTGGCAATGTATAATTCGCGGTTACCTCTTCAGGGCGCTTCGCTAAGAGAGCAATAAACGGAGTCCGACATGTATGCGATCATAAAAACCGGCGGCAAACAGTACCGCGTTGAAGCCGGGCTAAAACTTAAAATAGAACAGATACCGGCAGATATTGGCAGCGAGCTCCTGATCGACCAGGTATTGATGATTGCCGATGGCGAGAATGTTTCCATGGGCCAGCCAATGTTGAGCGGCGCCTCCGTCAAGGCGACCGTGCTGGGCCAGGGCAGGCATGACAAGGTACGTATTTTCAAGATGCGGCGACGCAAACATTACCAGAAACATCAGGGACATCGGCAGAATTACACCGAAATCCAGATTACTGGCATTTCGGCATAGGGAGAGTTTACCATGGCACATAAAAAAGCAGGCGGCAGTTCCAGAAACGGTCGCGATTCGAACTCCAAACGCCTGGGTGTGAAGAGCTACGGCGGTGAACTGATCCCGGCCGGCAGCATCATCATACGTCAGCGCGGCACCCGGGTTCATGCCGGTGAGAATGTGGGCATGGGTAAGGATCACACCCTCTTCGCCAAAGTTACGGGTACAGTAAACTTCAGCACCAAAGGCGCGACGCAACGCAAAATGGTAAGCGTTACGCCGGCCTGAATTTAACTGATTCCGCTAAAAGCCCTGTCAACGCGATGGGGCTTTTTTGTTTGTAGCATGACAATCGGCTCGAAGAAACCATTTTATGAAATATATAGATGAAGCGGTAATCCAGGCGATTGCCGGAAAAGGCGGAGATGGCGTCGCCAGTTTCCGCAGGGAGAAATTCATCCCGAAAGGCGGCCCCTCGGGGGGCGATGGGGGACATGGCGGCAGCATTTATGCCATCGCCGACCGCAACATCAATACGCTGGTGGATTACCGCTTCGCCCGCCTGCATCGCGCCAAAAAGGGAGAGAACGGGCGCGGCTCCGATTGCTACGGCAAGGGAGCTGAAGATATCGTGTTGCGCATGCCGGTGGGCACGGTTATCACCAATGCCGCCACGGGCGAAACCATCGCGGATCTGCAGCACCATGAGCAAAAGGTGCTGCTGGCAAAGGGCGGCGCGGGTGGACTTGGCAATCTGCATTTCAAATCCAGCACCAATCGCGCGCCCCGGCAATTTACCTTTGGCGAACCGGGACAGGAATTCGATCTTAAACTGGAACTCAAGGTTTTGGCGGACGTAGGGCTCCTGGGCATGCCGAATGCCGGCAAATCCACGCTGATCCGCGCAGTCTCCGCCGCCCGCCCGAAAGTAGCCGACTACCCTTTCACCACGATGCATCCCAACCTTGGCATGGTGCGCGTGGACCAGAACCGCAGCTTCGTGATGGCGGATATCCCCGGTCTGATCGAAGGCGCGGCAGAAGGCGCGGGGCTGGGCCACCGCTTCCTGAAGCACCTTACACGCACCCGCCTGTTGCTCCACATCGTGGACATGGCACCGCTGGATGAAAGCATCGATCTCGTGCGCGAAGCCAAAGCCATCGTCAAGGAACTCAGTAAGTACGATGAGGCACTGTATCAGAAGCCACGCTGGCTGGTAATGAATAAAACCGACCTGCTGCCCGAAGATGAACGCGAAAAAATTTGCAGAAAATTCATCCGCAGCCTGGGCTGGAAGGGAAAAAGTTTTACCATTTCAGCGCTGTCCGGCGAGGGCTGCAAGGCGCTCACCTACGCTATCATGGAGCACCTGGAGCAGGACTCCAGAGCCGAAAATCAGGAGCCGGAAAAAATGGGGGGCCTTGAGACCACTGAATAGCCCGACTCGGCGCATATCCCAAAAGCAATTTTGAACTGTAAAGACCGTTATTGCCGTTTCGCATTTATTCGATCACAATAATTCTTTGGAATAGTTGTAATATACTATGTAGGATATCCGAGCAATGGTTTTCCTTGGTTGCTTTCACGGCTGATAGCCGTAAGTTTTCATCATTTCTTTGGGGGATTTATGACCGCACTTACCGAGATGGAGCTTGCCGCATTGGATCCTGTAATCGAGGCAAGAAAAATGACATTCGATGTTTCCGATAAATATGAGAATATCGTCATCCCCATCGGCAATGCAGGCGAGTCTCAACCCGGCGATAATGCAGGCCTGACGGGTGGCGAAGGATTGTCGCTGGATGCGCTCATGAGGCTTCGTCAGAGCGCGCTCAACCAACAATAAACCCAGGATGTCGCTGGTCGCTATCCTGCTCTATACGATAGTGACGCTGTGGCTTGTCATCACGGTATTTGCGCAACACCCGCGTTTCCAGCCTTTTATTAACGCATTCAATGCGCTCCATATTATTCCCCGCTGGACTTTCTTTGCACCGAATCCCGGCATCAGGGATTATCATCTTGTAATAAGGGACCGGTATAGCGATGGGCGGCTGACGGGATGGAAAAGCGTGCCCGTCTATTCGCCGCGACCAAGGTTCGGATATCTCTGGAATCCGCAAAAGCGTTCATCGAAAATCATGAACGACGCTGTCCAGGCGATAAAATTGCTGTTGAAGCGCGAGAATATCAATACTGACGGAATTCCATTCACCGTCCCTTACCTCCTTCTCTTGCATTACGCAGCGCATGCCGTGCCGCCCGAGCCGGATGCCATGGAATTTCAATTCGCCATTATCGAGTCATCGGGACATAATGAGCGGAAACTGGAATGCTCTTTCCTTTCGAGTTTCCATGGCAGGTGATGCAGGGAGCCCTGATGGAGATTGCATCTTGCCTCGTCGTAACGAAGTTTTTACTGGCCGCATGGTCGTTGCTCTCCGCATTGGAATGGTTCTTTAATCTTCATCTCTTCCGTCCAAACGGCCTGCTATCCTGGTTTGTCCTGCGCTTGCGGCCAGCCCTGATCAGCGCTCCAGCCATTCGCCCGTATGTGCATTCGGAAGGCATGGTGATATCGGTCTTGCTGTGCCGTATTGCTGCCGCGCTCGCGTTGCTCACGCCTTACCCGAATCCAGTGGATTTGCCTTGCGGCATAATTATTCTGTTTTCATGTTTTTACATGTCCCGCCGCACTTGGTTTGGCGGCGATGGATCGGACCAGATGGGGATGGTCATCGCCGCAGGGGTGGCCATCATATCGGCGGGACTGGTTTTCAATGACAGGGACGTGGCACTGGCCGGCGTCCTGGCAATTGGCGGACAAGCGACGCTGGCCTATTTCGTCGCGGGTGCCGCAAAGCTCGCTTCACCCGTGTGGCGCGAAGGAGGCGCATTGATGGGAGTCATGAAAACGCAATCGTATGGGCATGCCTTTGCCGTTGATTTTGCGGAAACTCGCCCTCGCTTCTGCAAATTCGTGTGCTGGATGACCATCGTCACGGAAATGCTGTTTCCGCTTATCTTGTTTGTGCCGCCGGGCCCGGCGATTGCCGGTCTCTTGTGTTTTGCCGCTTTTCATTTCTCCAATGCTTATTTCATGGGACTGAATGCATTTGTCTGGCCATTCCTCGCAACCTATCCATCTATCATGGTATTGAATTCGATGGTTCGAGACTGGATGTAATGGAAGCTGATATTATCCCCGACCGCTTGTCCGTTATTTATGATGGCGACTGCCCGTTTTGCACGAATTTCATGAAATTGTATGCTATCCGGAAAAATGCGGGATACATGGAGCTGATCAATGCAAGGGAGCGGCCCATTCTTGTCCAGGAATTACGCGCGAAAGGCATGGAAATCAACGACGGCATGGTCGTCATCTGGCAGGGGCGCTACTATTACGGTGCGGAAGGCATGCGCCTCCTGTCGATTCTCGGTGCCGAATCCGGAATCTTTAGCATGTTGAACAGATTTTTATTCCATAACAGGAATGTCGCCGGTGCGATTTACCCGGTGCTTGCGGCGGGACGCCGGGCCACACTATCGCTGCTTCGGCGAAAGCTTATTCCATATCAATAAGGATTGAATAAATGTTTCTTCAGATTCGCCTGACGATCACCCAGGGTTAATCATGGGATCCATTCTAAAACAGTCCCGGCGCATCGTAATCAAGGTCGGCAGCAGCCTTGTCACCAACCAGGGACAGGGGCTCGATCATTCTGCACTTGCATGCTGGGCGGAACAGATTGCCAGACTCAAGAAGATGGGCAAGGAAGTCGTGCTGGTATCCTCCGGCGCGATAGCCGAAGGCATGCAGCGTCTGAAGTGGAAAAAACGTCCCCATGCGCTACATGAATTGCAGGCCGCTGCCGCAGTCGGGCAGATGGGCCTCGTACAGGCCTATGAATCCTGTTTTCGCGGCCATGAAATCGAAGCGGCGCAGGTGCTGCTTACTCACGAAGATCTGTCCGACCGCAAGCGCTACCTGAATGCCCGTTCCACGCTGATTACGCTGCTGAACCTTGATGTCATTCCAGTGATCAATGAAAATGACACCGTTGCGACCGACGAAATACGCTTCGGAGATAACGACACGCTTGCTGCGCTGGTCACCAATCTGATCGAAGCGGACGCACTGGTTATTCTTACCGACCAGGGCGGATTGTTCACCGCCGATCCCCGTAAGGATGCGAATGCCACGCTGGTAAAGGAAGCCCGTGCGGGAGACTCTGCAATCGAAGCAATGGCGGGAGGCGCCGGCAGCGATATCGGGCGCGGTGGCATGCTGACCAAGGTAATGGCCGCTAAACGTGCGGCACGCAGCGGCGCGCATACGGTCATTGCTTCGGGGCGCGAACCTGACATACTGGTGCGGCTTGCGCAGGGCGAAGCCATAGGAACGCAGCTGCTCGCGGAAACCATGACCCTGGCAGCGCGCAAGCAATGGCTTGCCGATCACCTGCAAATGCGTGGGCACGTTACCCTGGATGCAGGGGCGGTAAAGGCACTGACAGGGAGCGGCAAGAGCCTCTTATCCATCGGTGTGACAAACGTCAGCGGTGATTTCGAGCGCGGCGAAGTGGTAGGGTGCCTCGATCCGGCAGGCAGGGAAATCGCCCGCGGGCTGATCAATTACAACGCTGCTGAAACACGCAGGATCCTACGGCGGACAAGCAATGAAATCGAAACCATCCTGGGATACGTAGACGAACCGGAACTCATTCATCGGGATAATCTGGTTCTGCTTTAGACAAATTGATACGGGGTCTGGCGTAGAATATTGCAATCGCCCCTGTAAACAATTACTTTAAAAGACTCTTCATATCGATAAGGAATGCCCATGAAACCACTCACCAGGATTGACGACGACTTTTCTTACAGCCCGCAGATCGATGAAAAGGATTTGCCGGATATTAAAGCGGCGGGCTTCAAAAGCGTGATCTGCAACAGGCCCGATAGCGAGGATGGCGGCGTTCATCCGGATCACAATCTGCTTGAAGCGGAGGCCAATAAATTGGGGCTGGAGTTTGCCTACCTCCCGGTCGTTCCCGGCCAAATTAATGACGCGAATGTGGCCGATTTCAAGACGATCATCAACGAGCTGCCTGCCCCGACCCTTGGCTATTGCAAAATGGGGATGCGTGCGAAGACGCTCTACGAGCGGTCGCGGTAATGATGCGATCCGGCAGTTTCTCTTTGTCTCAAAAACAAGCTGCCATCTCTAAAAAAGTCGTCGTGATAAATTGGACAGGCCTGATCAATGTCTGGCGGAATAAATGTCGAGCACCCTTCTTGACATTTCTCCATTCATTGCGCGCTTCCGTCTTTAATCAATGGTGGCCTGCGCCCGCGCCGCCCTTCAGGGTATAGCGCGTACCGCAGTACGGGCACAATGCCTCACCCGTGTTTTCTATCGGCAGAAATACGCGGGGATGGGAGTTCCACAACAGCATCGATGGCGTCGGACAATGCAGCGGCAAGTCGTCGGCAGTCACTTCGATTTCGCGCTGTTTGTTATCGGTAGCCTGATTATGCATTTGCCATTTCCTCGGTTCCGGGATTGATATTTATCGGATATAGGTAAGCCAGCCGGCGTGATCCTGGGTCTTGCCGTTGACGCAGTCGAAAAACATGGCTTGCAATCGGGTAGTAATCGGACCCCGCGTGCCGCTGCCGATCCTGCGATTATCAAGTTCACGAATCGGCGTAACTTCCGCCGCGGTGCCGGTAAAAAATGCCTCATCGGCGCAATAGACTTCGTCGCGGGTGATGCGCTTCTCGATGACGGGGATTCCGATTTCTGCGGCGAACTCTATGATCGAAGCACGGGTGATGCCTTCCAGGCAGGAGGTCATATCCGGCGTATAGAGCTTGCCGTGCTTGATGATGAATATATTTTCGCCCGATCCTTCCGCCACATAGCCATCCACATCGAGCAGCAAAGCCTCGTCATAGCCGTCATGGGCAACTTCCTGATGGGCCAGGATCGAATTGGCATACGTCGCCACCGATTTGGCGCGACACATGTTGATGTTCACATGATGACGCGTGAAAGACGATGTCTTGACACGGATACCTTTTTCCAGGCCGTCCGCACCCAGATAGGCACCCCACGGCCACGCAGCGATGGCCACGTGAACCGACAGCGTCTTAGCGGAGATGCCCATGGCTTCGGAACCATAAAAAGCGATGGGGCGGATATAGCATGACTCCAGACTATTCTGCTTTACCATGTCGCATTGGGCCTGCATCAGCGTATCTTTGTCATAAGGCATTTTCATCATGAAAATATGCGCTGAATTGAACAACCGGTCAGTGTGTTCCCGCAGACGAAAAATTGCAGGGCCCTGAGGCGTCCGATAGGCACGTACGCCCTCGAACACCCCCAGGCCATAGTGCAGGGTATGGGTAAGAATGTGCGTGGTAGCATCGCGCCACGGAATTATTTTTCCATCGCTCCAGATCACGCCGTCGCGGTCAGCCATTGACATTCAGGGACTCCTGGAGAGAATTTCGGTTGTGCGTATTCTAACGCATTTCACATGGAAAAATGAAAACACCCGGCAGGTATCAGCGTCGCTAATTTGAATTAAAAACACGCTGCCCGCCGAATACCTCTTCCCACAATCGAAGTACCGCCGAGGGATAATCACCCAAGCAATCCATCTTGATACGCGCAAATTTTTGCGATTTGCTGCCAGTCGACAGCGCATCCGTCTGGCTGGAATCTCCGCTCAGCCGCAACCTGTGCTGCATCCGCCGGAATTCCCGATAGGCGACAAGCGCTTTTTCCGCCGTTTTCGCATGGATAAGCCCCAGCTCCCCGGCAAGTTTGAGCAGCCCGATATTACCGATATTATTCGTCAGCTCAGGATGGGTGCCAGCATGGCCAAGTACAAGATACTGCACGATGAATTCAACATCAATGATGCCGCCTGGATCATGCTTGATGTCGAACAATCCGGTTGAATTAGGATGGGCATCCAGCATTTTTTGCCGCATGCCCAGAACCTCGTGTTTAAGGGCCGTCAAGTCGCGCGGCTGGCAAAGGACCGCCTTGCGCGTATGCTCGAAAGCCTCTTTCACAAGCATATCCCCCGCCACGAATCGTGCCCGCGTTAATGCCTGGTGCTCCCATACCCAGGCCTGGCTTCGCTGGTACTGATCGAAAGCCTCGACAGAGCTCACCAGCAGGCCGCTGGTGCCGTTGGGGCGCAAACGCAGATCGGTTTCATACAGCAATCCGGCGGAGGTATAGCTGGTAAGCCAGGAATTGATGCGCTGGCTCAGTCTGGCGTATATTTCCGGCGCATCAGGATGGGTATCGTCATAAAGGAAAATGATATCGAGATCGGATGCGTATCCCAGCTCTTTCCCACCCAGCTTGCCATAGCCGATGATGGCAAAAACCGGTTCATTCCGATGTTTTTTTCTCAATCCCGACCACGCAAGGTGCAAGACCGTGTCGAGTATCAGATCCGCCAGATCGGTCAAGTGATCGCTCAAAGTTTCCAGCGGCAACAACTGTTCCACGTCCCTGGCAAGCAGCTGAAATACCTGGGCATGATGGAAATGCCGCAACACATCCATTTTCTGTTCGATATCATCCTGCCCCTGGCTACCCGCGTCGTTCAGCTGCTGAGTTAACCGTGCCTTGGCGCGCGCCCAATCGGGCGCACTTTGAAATTCGGCAGGATTCAGCAGCTCGTCCAGCAGAATGGGGTGTCGGCCCAGATATTCGCTGGCCCATTGACTGGCGCTGACAAGCTTGGCGACGCGTTCCAGGGCTTGCGGATATTCTCCCAGTAACGCGAGATAGGCTGCGCGCCGGCTTATGCTCTCGAGAAATTGCAAGAGACGTTCCAGGGTGAGGCTACCGTGGGGAAATTTGGCAGCCACTTCGATCATGGCGGGAACCAATGCATCGACGCGCTGTTTGCTGGTTTCGGGGAGTTGCCGGTACCGGACGCCGGCGCGGAATTCCTGCAAACGTCCGAGAAGTTCTTCCGGCCGGGAGAAACCCATCGCAGCCAGTTGTGCGATAGCGGCTTCCGCTTCAATTCCCTCTCCTGCCCGTCCCTGCCATGACCATGCAAGGATGTCGCGTATGCGGGAGTTTTGCCGGGCAGCGAATATTTCCTCGAAGTGGCGGGTTACATTGCAGCGATGGCTATCCAGCTGCTGCAGGAAATTGTCATAATTGGAGAAACCCATGGCGATCGCTATCAGCGCCCGATCCGCAGGATTTTCCGGCAATGTCTGGGTCTGCTGATCGTCGAGATACTGCAAGCGATGTTCAAGATTACGCAGAAAACGATATGCATCCGAAAGCTCCACCACAGTTTTATCCGATAATTGACGTTTTTCCCGCAAACACTGCAATACGGCAAGGGTGGGACGGATACGCAGATCGGCGTCACGCCCTCCGCGAATCAATTGAAATACCTGGGCGATAAATTCGATTTCGCGGATGCCGCCTGGCCCCAGCTTGATATCGCCGTGCATTTCGCGGCGCCCGACCTCCAGGCGGATTTGCGAATGGAGGCTGCGCATTGATTCGTAAGCCCCGAAATCCAGGTATTTTCTGAATATGAACGGTTGCACGATCTGATCCAGAAGCATTGTTGCTTGCGCACAGGAACCGGCAATCACCCGGCTCTTGATCCATGCATAGCGTTCCCATTCACGTCCCTGCGTAACGAAATACTCTTCCAGCATGGCGAAGCTCATTGCCAGCGGGCCACTTTCGCCGTAGGGACGCAACCGCATGTCTACCCGGAAAACGTAGCCGTCCGGCGTAATGTCGTTAAGGCAGGCGATCAGCTTCCGTCCAAGGCGAGCAAAAAAATCGTGATTGGAGATAGATCGGGCTCCATCGGTTTCCCCATCTTCGGGATAAACGAAAATCAGGTCAACGTCCGACGAAACGTTGAGCTCACCCCCGCCCAGCTTACCCATGGCAATCACCAGCATTTCCTGAACAGAACCACTCTTCGCACTTCTAGGCTGGCCGTAACGGCCGGGATCCGCCAGCCATTCATGATGGCGTTCGAGCGCTAAACCGATCGTGATCTCCGCCAGATCGGTCATGCTTCTCATAACTTCGGCAAGATCGGCTACCCCTCCCAGATCGCGCGCCGCCAGGCGCAACATTACCCGCTTGCGCAAGCGACGCAAGATGCTATCCAGCCCTGCCTCGTCTTTGGCAGTATGGGCGCCTGCATTCAAAAATGCCTGCATCTCCTCCCGGAGAAAAGGATACTGCATATTTTGCCGGAGTTCCGCC
>Ga0134128_10010501_pt1 | contig 11092 bp, 9 predicted proteins | sample KB31754_FD_96462 | JGI IMG/M metagenome (GOLD analysis project Ga0134128, IMG submission 96462) | Terrestrial soil microbial communities with excess Nitrogen fertilizer from Kellogg Biological Station, Michigan, USA - KB3-175-4 | ecosystem: Environmental > Terrestrial > Soil > Unclassified ...
GGTTGAGGCCGAGCGAGCAGGCGATAGAGATTGCCGAGCTGGCGGCGATACAGCTCGTCGAACTGCCGGACCGCTTCCGGCGGGTTGTAATCTCCGAACCACCAGAACCAATCCGAGCTCTCGCAGAGCGCGAGCTGGCGTTGCGCGGCCGCGCGCGTCTCGAGCTGCGGCATGCCGTGCGCGAGCGCCTCGTCGTAGGCGACCTTGGCATCGCAGAGCAGATCCCACGCCGCGTTCTTTGCCGCATCGCCCATCCAGGTACCGAGCGTGCCGTGCACCCAGCTGCCCGCCACGATGCGCTCGAGCGGCCGCGCTTCGATCTGCGAGGCGACCTTCGAGAGCGTCGTGAGCTCGATCAGGGGATGCTCCGACAAGAGCGCATACATCGAATCGAGGAAGTAGTAGCCGTTGAACGGGTAGTACTCCCAGGCATTCTCGCCATCGAGTGCGATCAGCACCGCGCGCCCGGCCAGGGCGCCGGAGCGCGCAATCTCACCGAGCTCGTGCGCGAGGTTGCGGGCGGCATCGTCGCCGTGCCAGCTCGAGTAGGTGAAGCCGATCAGGTCGGAGAGCCGATCGTCGCGGAACCAGCACGGAAGCGTCGCACCCTCGAGCCGGTAGGGCCGCTCGAGCGCTCCCGGCTCATCCCCGCGAACACCGCTTGCCGCAAGGCTCGCCCGCAACACCGAGCCGCCCGAGGCTGCCCAATGGAAGCCATGCGCATCGAGCAGCCGCAACGCCGGCTCGCTCACGGCGCCCTCGGCGGGCCAGCAGCCGGCCGGCCGCATGGCGAAGCAACGCTCGAAGACGCGGACCGACTCCTCGACGTGCCACGCCGCCCGCTCCGCGCCTCCCGGATAGTGCGCATGGCGCGGCAACGGCGAGTCCGGTACCGACTCGCGCGCGGCCCGGAAGTCGAGCAGAAGCGGAAGAATCGGATGCGCATACGGCGTCACGGACAGCTCGCAGCGCCCGCTCTCGGCGAGCCGTCTGTAGCGCGGCACGATTCCCGCGAGCAGCTCGCCGATGAGCGCGAGGAGTGCCCGGCGCTGCGCGACGGTGAAGCCCCTCCCCTGCTCGGCGAGCGCCGCGATGCGCATGTCGGAGCGGCGCACCGTCTCGCCCATCCAGGCGAGGTGGTACCACACGGCGAGATCCCGGATGAGCGCATCGGCGGCGTAGGGCGCGTGCTCGGATGTCGCGAGCGGCTCGGCAAGCGCTGCGAGATCGCGGTACGGAGCGAACCGCTCGATCATGTGCTGGCGATGCGCGCGCAGACAGGCGCGGATCAGCGCGGCACGCTCCGCGCCCGACTCGGGCAGCGGTGCCGGACCGAGCAGTGCGAGCACGGGATCGGGCAGCGGTTCTGCCCGCTCGAGATGCGCAGCGACACGGCGCGAGATGTCCTCGAGCTGCTCGAGAAGCACGGGCGTGAAGTTCACGACGGCGCGCGCGCCCGCGTGCGCCTCGAGATGCCCGGCCATGTCCGTGTAATCTTTGATTGCGTGCAAGTACGTCCACGGCAACACGTATTGACCCGTGAGCGCATCGCGATAGTGGGGCTGGTGCATGTGCCACAGCAGCACCACGGGCAGGCGGGCGGAAGTGGTCATCGAATCGGCATCGTCCCCGTCGGCACCGGCCTCATCCCTGGGCTGCCGGCAACTTTCGCAACATGTCCGCCGTGACGAGAGCAACGCCCTTGTCCGTGACATGGAAGCGCTGCGCGTCGGCGTTGCGGTCGAGACCGATTTGCATGCCGTCCGGGACCTGGCAACCCTCATCGAGGATTGCACGCCGTACGTGGCAGCCCTTGCCGATCTCGACTCGCGGCAGCACGACGGCGTCCTCGACCACCGAGTGCTCGTCGACGCGGACGTCCGAGAACAGAAGCGATCCGCGCACGGTCGAGCCCGAGATGATGCAGCCGCCCGAGACGACGGAGTTGATCGCCATACCGCGGCGGCCGTCCTCATCGAGCACGAACTTCGCCGGCGGCGAGTGCACCTGATAGGTCCAGATCGGCCACTCGCGATCGTAGATGTTGAGCTCTGGAGCTACGTGGACGAGCTCCACGTTCGCCTCGTAATAGGCGTCGATCGTGCCCACGTCGCGCCAGTAGCTCTGCGCGCGCGTCTTCACGTCCTGAAACGGGTAAGCGAATACCTGGCGCGTGCCGATCGCCTGGGGAATGACGTTCTTGCCGAAATCGTGTTGCGAGGCGGCATCGCTCGCATCCTCGACGAGCAGCCTTTCGAGCAAGCGGGTGTTGAAGACGTAGATGCCCATCGAGGCGAGGATCGAGTCGGGGCGATTGGGCAGCGTGTCGGGCTTCGCGGGCTTCTCGGTGAACTTCGTCACGCGGTTCCACTCGGTCGCGGTGAGCACACCGAAACTGCGCGACTCCGCGGCAGGAAGCACTACGACGCCGACCGTCACGTCGCCTCCCTTCTCGACGTGATAGGCGATCATCGGACCGTAATCCATCTTGTAGATGTGATCGCCCGCGAGCACCAGCACGTGCTTCGGCCGGTGCGAGAGGATCAGCTCGAGATTCTGGTAGAGCGCATCGGCGGTGCCGCGATACCAACATTCTCCGAGCTGCTGCTGCGCGGGGACGACTTCGACGAACTCGCCGAACTCCCCGCGAAGGTAGCTCCAGCCCTGCTGCACGTGCTGAATGAGCGACTGCGCCTTGTATTGCGTGAGGATCGAAATCTGCCGGATCCCCGAGTTGACGCAGTTCGAGAGGACGAAGTCGACGATGCGGAACTTGCCCCCGAACGGTGTCGCGGGCTTGCAGCGGTGTGCGGTGAGATCCTTCAGACGCTCGCCGCGTCCGCCCGCCATCACGACCGCGAGCGTGCCGCTCGTGAGGCGGCTCACGTAACGTCCGGAGGTGGCGCGCACGGGAGGTCGGGACATGATCCGCGCTACGATACCTCAACTACGCTCGCCGGGGCTCGTAGAGGTCTCGCTGAGACCGTCACACCCACTTCATGAGACCCATCTCATAGGGGTGCGACAACAGCTCGTGATGGGGATGGATGCGGATCTCGGTCGCGTACTGACCGCACGCGGGCGGCTCTGCGTCGAGCGCGAAAACGGCGGCACCCTCCTGCGTCGTCTCGCCCGTCGCGGAGAGCGTCGCGCGCCAGAGTCCCTCGGGTGCGCCGCCCCGATAGGAGCTGAGTGGCGGCGGCTCGAAGCTCGCCTCCGGCAGCCGCCGACGCGCGAGAAATTCCACGTGGACATCGGACGGGTCGAGTCCCGAGAGCATGGCCGCGACGCGGACCGTCAGGCGCCCCGCCCTCGGCATCTCCGTCGCAGGCTGCGCGAGCAGGCTGAGGGTGAGCTGTGGCCAGGCCTGCCGCACGCGCTCCTTCCACTCCGCGAGCTTGCGGGCGCCGGAGAAGCCCTGCTCGGCGAGCAGTCTCGAATGGCGCGCGGCCGGCTGATAGAGCCCTTGCGTGTAGTCGTTCAACATGCGCCGGGTGCTGAACTGCGGAATCACCGTCATCATCGCGCGCTTGCTGCGCCTCACCCACTCGGCCGACCAGCCGCTGCCGCTGCGCTCATAATAAAGAGGCACCACTTCCTCCTCGAGCGTGTCGAAGATGAGCTCCGCCTCGAATGCATCGCGGCGTTCCGGGTCTTGCACGTCCGCAGGCGGGATGCCCCAGCCATTGTCGAAGGCCCAGCCCTCGGCCCACCATCCGTCGAGCACGGACAGATTTAAACGGCCGTTGATGGCGGCCTTCATGCCCGAGGTGCCGCTCGCCTCGAGCGGGGCGATCGGATTGTTGAGCCAGACATCGACGCCGGATACGAGCCAGCGCGCGAGCTGCAGGTCGTAGTCCTCGAGAAATACGATGTGCCCCAGGTACTCCGGCGTCAGCATGAGCTGGCTGATCTCGCGCAGTACTGCTTTGCCGGGCTCGTCGGCCGGATGCGCCTTGCCCGCGAACAGGAACACGACCGGCCGGTCCGTCTCGTTGATGAGGCGGGAGAGGCGCTCGCGGTGGCGTAACAAGAGCGAGGCGCGTTTGTAGGTTGCGAAGCGGCGCGCGAAGCCGATCGTCAGGACGTTTGGGTCGCGCGGGTCGAGCCAGCGCGTCACGTGCCGCCATTGCGCGGAGGAAAGACCCTTGCGCGCATACGCGCGCTCGAGGCGCTCGCGGACTCCGGCGAGCATGCGCGATTTCACCGACTGGGCCGTCGTCCAATAGACCTCGTCGGGGACGGGCTCGAGCCGCCGCCAAAATGGGCTCTCCGTCAGATGCTCGCGCCAATCGGCGCCCAGACGCTCTTCGAAGAACGCGGCCCAGCTCTGGTGCAGGAAAGTGGGTACGTGCACGCCGTTCGTCACGTATCCGACCGGATTTTCCTGCGGGCGCAGCTCCGGCCACTGATCAGCGCAGAGTCGCGCGGAGACCGCGCCGTGGATACGGCTCACGCCGTTGATGCGGCGCGCCCCGTTCAGTGCGAGCCGGGTCATGTTGAAGTAGCCGGGGGCGTGCGGCGAGCGTCCGAGATCGAGCACTTGCTCCACGGGTACGTCGAGCTCGCGGATGAAGTCTCCGAAATGCGCGAGGAACAGGTCGTGCCCGAACGCATCGTGGCCGGCTGCGACCGGGGTATGGGTCGTGAAGACGCACTGCGCGGCGACCGCCTCGAGAGCCGCTGCCCACGGCAATCCGAGTACGAGGTGCTCGCGCAGGAGCTCGAGAATGAGGAACGCCGCGTGACCCTCGTTGAGATGCGAGACGTTGGGCGCGAGCCCGAGTGCGCGCAGCGCGCGCCGGCCGGCGATCCCGAGGATCATCTCCTGGCGGATGCGCGTCGACTCATCCCCGCCGTACAAACGGTGCGTGATGTCGCGGTCGGATGGGGCGTTCTCGGGACAGTTGGTGTCGAGCAGGTACACGGCGACGCGGCCGGCCTGCGCCTTCCAGAGCCGTGCCACTACCTCGCGTCCGGCGATCCGCACGCGCACCTCGAGCGGCTCACCGCCCGGTCCGGGTACTGCCTCGACGGGCAAATCGCGGGCGCGATGCTCGGCATATTCGGCGTGCTGCACGCCGTCGTTGTCCACGGTTTGCGTGAAATAGCCCTGCCCGTAGAGCAGGCCCACGGCGATGAAGCGGATGTTATCGTCGCTCGCGGCCTTGCAGTAATCGCCCGCAAGCACGCCGAGACCGCCCGAGTAGATCGGGAAGCTCTCGCTGAAACCGTACTCTGCGCAGAAGTATGCGACGAGCGGCTGGGCCGGCGAGCGCGGCGGCGCGCCGACGTAGGCATCGAATGTCCTCAAGACCTCCGAATAGCGCGCGAGGTAGACGGGGTCCGAAGCTGCGACATCGAGCTTCGCCTGCGAGAGGCAGCGCAACAACAAGCGGGGATTGCCGCCGGCCTGTTCCCAGAGCTCCGGATCGAGATCTTCGAACAACGCTCGCGTGGGGCGGTGCCAGCTGAAGAATAGATTTCCGGCGAGCTCGGTGAGCCGCCCGATCGCGGCGGGGATGACCGGAGTCACCTCGAGTAGCGCGTTTCGCATCGGTTCCTTGGCGCGCGGGCGGGCGTACGGCCGTGCCGCTCCGCGATTCTGAAGGGCGCGCAGTCTAGCATTGCCTCTGCTATGGTGCAGTGCGAGAGCCCGGCGACCGACGTGCCGCATTTGAGGAGCGGCCGCGGATCGGACGCGACGCGGCGGAGTAGACTCACGACGATGACTCGGACTTCGGCTCGACGGGAGTTTTTTCCGGCGCGGGTGCTCGCCACGCCCGCGATACTCGCCAGGCCCACGATGCCGTTCCTCCTCGGCGCAGCATTGCTGTGCTTCGCGCGGCTCCCGCACGCGGCGGCTCAGACACACGCAGCCGAGTCACGTTGTCTGACCGACGGGTCGGGATACCTGCGCGTGCGCCTGCGCGGTGCGTTGGCCGCTGACCTCGATTGGCACAACAACGGTCTCGAGTGCGAGGGTGGCATGCGCCCGGATGGCCATGGCATTCGCGTGAGCTTCGCGGGCCCGCTGCGAGCTGCGGGCACAGTGCACCGGCTGCGTTTCATCTTCGGAATCGAGGCAGCGGGCGAGGGCCGCTCGGGGCGCGCGCTCCCGGCTAACGTCACGCTGATCCTCGAGGGCGAGCGGCGCATCTTCTCAACCCGCGGTGACAATCAGTGCACCATCGACGATCTGCGCCAGGAGCCGCTCGGACACACCGCGCGCCACCGCGACTATCGCGTCGCCGCTCGTGGCTTCTGCGTCGGCCCGGCGACGAGCCTCACCGGCTCGGAGCGCGTGCTCGTCAGCCGGTTCGATTTCTCGGGGCGCATCACGCTCGATGACGCCGGCTCCGACAAGCCAAACCGCGCCGCGAAACCCAATGCGGAGACTACCGCCGCGCATATTCGAGAAAGGAAGCCGTTCTCGTGAAATCAGGCATTCGTATCACGATCGGCATCGCGACGCTGCTGCTCGCCGCAGCGGCACGTGCTCAGCCGGAGAATGACGCACCGCCTCCCGGGGCGGCGCTCGCCGCCGGCGCCGAACCCTCGCAACAGACGATCGAGGACCTCGCGACATTCCCGCGCACGACGCTCGAGATCGTAAGCGGAGGGAAGCGGCACCCCTTCGACGTATGGGTCGCGGACACCGACGCGCGCAAGGAGCAGGGACTGATGTTCGTGCGCGATCTGCCGCAGAATGAAGGCATGCTGTTCATCAACTGCTGCGAAGGCATCTGGATGAAGAATACGTACATCGAGCTCGACATCGTGTTCGTCGGCAAGGATGGACGGATCGCGAAGATCGCAGCGCGCGCGCATCCTTTCGACGAGACGACCATTCCGGCTCCGGGACCTGTCGGGGCGGTCGTCGAGCTCAAAGGTGGCGAGGCCCAGCTGCTCGGGCTCAAAGTGGGCGATCGCGTCACCTGGAGCGTTCCGAGCGGCCGGTGAGTTTGGCCGGTCGGTGACAGCCCGCCCCGTGCCCATTCATAATCGGCTCACGTTTTTCTTAGTGACCGCGTCGCATGCTGTTCCGGCGCCTCGCTCCATGGCTGATCCTTCCGCTGGGTTCGCTCGCCGCCGCGGCTCCCGGTGTCGCGCCGGAGTTCACGCACAAGAGTGCCATCGACTGGGCCAACTCGAGACCGCTGACCCTTGCCGAACTGAGGGGGAAGGTCGTGCTACTCGAGTTCTGGGCGTTCAAATGCGTGAACTGCTTGAATTCCATCGCCTGGGTGCGGCAGCTCGAGCACAGCAGGGCGCGCTCCGGGCTCGTCGTCGTGAGCGTCCACCGGCCCGAGCTCCCGGAGGAGCGGGACCCCCGTGCGGTGCGCCACGCCATCGTCCGGCTCGGCATCGACAACCCGGTCATGATCGATTCGGACTCTTCGTACTGGAACGCGCTACACATACAATACTGGCCGACCTTCTGTTTGATAGGGCGGGATGGACTGCTGTATGCCTGCGACCCGGGCGAGGCGGACATCGGCGATGCGCATGCGACGGAGCTCGAGAGAGCGATCGATTCGCTCCTCAGCGCTCCGGCCGCCGCCCGCCCTCGGTGATGCTGCCCTCTCCTGAGGAGCGCGCAATGTCGATTCTCCGATGTTCATTCAAATAGACGATCTGCTCTCCGCCGAGGAAGTGCAGTCGATCGCGAGCCTCGCGCGGCAGGCACGCTTCGTCGACGGCAGGCGCTCCAATCCGCACAACACGACGAAGGTCAATCTGATCGCGGAGACCGGCGACTCGGCAGGCCAGCAGGCGGGCCAGATCGCGATGGCTGCCCTGCAACGCTGCGAGCCGGCAAAGAACTTCGTCTCCCCGCGCCGGATGGCGCTTCCCGCGCTGTGCAGCTACCGCGAGGGGATGAAGTACGGTGCGCACACGGATGCAGCGTTCCTGCCTCTCGGCACACAGGCGTTACGCTCCGATGTCTCCTGCACGATATTCGTCTCGCGGCCGGACGAATACGTCGGAGGCGAGCTGCTCATCCACCTGGGCTCGGAAACGGTCCGGATCGCCGGCAAGCCGGGCTCGGCCGTGTTCTATCCTTCGACGACCGTGCACGAGGTGACCCCGGTCAGCTCGGGCGAGCGCCTGGTCCTCATCACGTTCATCGAAAGCTATATCCCAGACCAGTTGCAGCGCGACCTGCTTTATACGCTCCGCGAGGTGCGCGCGCTCGAGGGCCTCAAAATGGAGTGGCAAAATCTGACACAGCTCGACTATGTGATCGCGAATCTGCAGCGCATGTGGTCAAGATGAGAGCGCACGCGATGCATGCCATTGAGTAAGCTCGCGGGCTACGCGCTCGAACACCTCCGACCACCCCCCGCCCGGACGCTGTCGAAACAGCCGCATGGTTGGATACCAGGGACTGTCCTCGCGATTGCGCAACCAGCGCCAGTCCGGAGAGGCGCTCAAGACCACCCAGACGGGAACGCCGAGTGCTCCGGCCAGATGAGCCGTCAAGGTGTCCGCCGTCACGACGAGATCGAGCGCGCTCATCAAGGCCGCCGTGTCCTTGAGCTCGCTCGCTCCCATCTCCCGGGGATCGGTCAGCTCGAGCACTCGGGGCGCGAAATCCACCTGTGTGCGCTGCTCGGACCCGGCGCCTTTCTGCAATGAAACCAGCGTGACGGACTCGAGCCGAGCGAGCGGGGCTGCCGAGGCGAGTGCGAAGGATCTGCCGATGAAGCCGCCCTGTCGTTCCGTTTCGACATTGCCCTGCCAGGCGATGCCGACCTTGAGGCCCGGAAGTTTCTTGAGGCGTTCCATCCAGCCCGCGATCGCTGCGGACTCCGCCTTGAGATACGGCACCCCGCCGGGAATCGTGTTCAACTCCGTCCCGAGGAGCCAAGGCAAGCTCAAGAGCGGCGTCGACAGATCGAAGGCCGGCAACGGAGCATCGAACGGCAGGATCTGCGCGCGCACCGGCAAGGAGTGCAGCAGTCCCTCGAGCGCAGGCTGGACCTCGAAGACGACGGTCGCGCCACGCTCCTCCAGCAACGGCAGATATCGGCAGAACTGCACCGTATCGCCGAGACCCTGTTCCGCGTGCACGAGGACGGTCCGTCCTTCGATGGATTCCTCACCCAGCCAGCGTGGCAGCTCGGTGTGGCGCCGCAGCGGACGCAGATACTCGAGCTGCAAGCGCGACTCGTGCAGAGGCCAGCCCCGACGGAAATCCCCCATGCTCAACAGAGTGCGCGCCTTGCCCCACCTCAAGTTGGTGTCGTCGGGCCATATCGCGAGCGCACGATCGAAGAGCGATAGGGCATCGGAGTGGCGCTGCAGCGTCGCGAGGGTATTGGCTGCGTTGGAATAAGCTTCGATGTATCTCGGAGCGGCCCCGAGGGCCCGCGCAAAGCTCTCGTAGGCCTGCTCGAGTCGGCCGAGCTGGATCAACTGCACGCCCCGATTGTTGAGCGTTTCGGCGGAGTGCGGACGAAGCGCGAGCACGCGGTCGAAGCTCTGCAGGGCGTCCTCGTGCCGCTGCATGTGCGCGAGTACGACCCCCTGCAAGAAGCGCGCGTCGGGGTCCTCGGGCGCCGCCTTCACCGCGGATGCGAGATCCGCGAGCGCTTCGGGGAACCGCTGCATGCTCGTCAACAACCGCCCCCGATTGCGCAGTGTGATGTGATCGCGCGGGTCGAGCGCGAGCGCGCGGTCGTAGCTTGCGATTGCTTCCTCCGCGCGCCCGAGATCGGCCAGAACGCTGCCTCGAGTGGCATGCGTCGCCGCCGATTGCGGTCGCAAAGCAAGCGCACGGTCGAGGCTTTCCAAAGCGAGCGCATGGCGGCCCAGAGCCGCTTGGAGCAGTCCGCGATTGAGATGGGCTTCGACGAGGCTCGGGTCCACCTGCGTTGCGCGTTCGAGGTGCACGAGCGCCTCTTCCTTGCGATCGGTGCGCTCGAGTGCCGCGGCGAGATCGTTGAGGAAGCGCGCATTCTCCGGCTCCAGCTGCACCGCCCGCGAGAGCGCCTGAATGGCCTCCGGCATCTGGCCGAGGCGCAGGAGGCTCAGGCCGCGGCCGTTGTGAGCCGCTGCGAAGTCGGGCTTCAACGCTACGGCGCGCCCGTACGCTGCGAGCGCATCGGAATGGCGGCCCGCCGAGTTGAACGCATTGCCGAGGTTGGCGAGCAATATCGAGTTGCCCGACTTCAGAGCCGCGGCGCGCGAGAGCGCATCGATCGCTTCCGCCGTGCGGTTGAGCCTCCCCAGGGCAAGGCCGAGAAGATGCAGTACATCGCCGTTGCGCGGATCGACCGCGAGGAATTCTCGATAACCCTCGATGGCCTCCGCCAGCCGACCTTGCTGGTCCAAGGCATGTGCTCGGCGCAAGACGTCGTTATTGCTCATTGCGGCTAGAATACGTCATGCGCAACGCGAGAGTGCTCTGTGGTGTCCTCATCCTGGCGTACGCGTGGGCTCTCGGCGCGTGGGCAGCGGGCGCTTCGGAATCCGGTGTCGCCTCTTGTCGCCGTATCACCGACGATAAGCAGCGCCTGGCCTGTTTCGATCGCGAGTCCGCGCCCGAGCAGCAGCAGCCGACAGCCTCGCAGCGGCAGCAGCCGACCCGGGGCGCGGCCACGCGCGCAGCCAGAGCACCTGCAAGCCCCGTGCTGAGCCCGGAGCAACGGATCGGATTGGACCCGGCACGAATCCTGAAGCTGGAAGGCTCTAAGGAGACGCGGGAGCTGAAGGAGCTGACCGCAAAGATTCGCTCCGTTTCGGGGGACGTTGGCAGCCGCCGGTATTTCACTCTGGAGAACGGACAGGTTTGGCGTCAGGTGGACGCGGAACCCGATTTCACGATTCGACCGGGGGATACCGTTCGGATCACGAAGGCAATGTTCGGCTCGTATTTCCTGTCGGCCAATCCTCACATGAGCACGCGCGTCTATCGCGCGCGCTAGTCGAGCGTGAGGCCCAGCTCCGAGGACTCGCGCCGCAAAGCTTCCTTCAAAGGCCCGAGCCAGGGCTCGTACCGTTTCCAGCGCTCGAGCCCCTCGCGATCGATCGGCCGGCGCACCTGCTCCGTGCTCAATGTACGTACCCTGCGTGCCGTCTTGTA
>Ga0134128_10010504_pt1 | contig 11091 bp, 13 predicted proteins | sample KB31754_FD_96462 | JGI IMG/M metagenome (GOLD analysis project Ga0134128, IMG submission 96462) | Terrestrial soil microbial communities with excess Nitrogen fertilizer from Kellogg Biological Station, Michigan, USA - KB3-175-4 | ecosystem: Environmental > Terrestrial > Soil > Unclassified ...
CCGGCGGGAAGCTCGATGCAGCGGCAGTCCGGCGGGACGCGCGGCTGGTCGATCAGGATGACGTTGCCGTCATATTCGGCAAGGATCACGACTGCGCCGATATTGTTGGTGCGGCTCGCATATTCCCATTTGCCGCGCTTGATCGCCCGCACATACTTTCCCGCCCACATCACCTCGGGAGGCGGAAGGTCGTCGAGGTTCATAGCTCGATCAGTCGGTCCGGTATCTCGTTGCAGTCGTCCGCCGAACGCGGAAAATGCTCGGACAGCACCACGCCGACGCGTTCGATCGCCGCGCAAATGCCGTCGCCGACCTTGCCTTCGCGCACCTGTTCCAGAAGCGCATGCATCGCTTCGCCCCAGGTATGGTCGTCGGTGACCTTGAGGATCGCTTCGTCGGCGATGATCTCCGCCCGTCGTTCGGCCAGCGACAAATAGATGAGGATGCCGGTCTTTCCGGCGGTGCGCCCGGCGGCGGCGGCCTGGAAAATCGCAATCGCCCGGCGGCGCACGCGCCGATGTTTGGTCGCGCCCGGCGTCAGGAACAGCCGCAACGGCATCCATTTGAGGATCAGCAGCGCGATCGTGAACTTCAGCGCCGCGAAGACCATGAGCAATGTCAGAAGCTCGCTCTGGGTCGGATCGGGGCTCCAGCCGCCGAACAGGAAATCGTACCACCAGGCGAGCGCCGTCGGCCGCCACGCAGCCCAGGCGAGGACCGCGAACAGCGGCACCAGCGCCCAGTGCAGCGCGACATCGTGGTACGCATCGCTGATCGGAGTCGCGACCGCGACGATCTCGCCGCTGCTCTTGGCTTCCGCGGCCGCAATCGCGGCAGCGACCTTCTGCCGGTCCGCATCGGAGAGCTGCATCACCATGACCCCGATGCTCCGCCGCCGCCGAATGACCCGCCGCCGCCGGAGAAGCCGCCAAAGCTCCCTCCTCCGCCAAAGCCGCCACCGCCCCAGCCGCCGCCACCCCATCCGCGCGAGCCGCGGCTGAGCGAGTTCAGCGCCCACAAAGTAACCCACGGATTGAGGCCGCCGGAGCGTCCCCGATAGCGGCGGCCATAGCCGCGCCGGAAATGCGAAAGCGCGATGAAGCCGAAGATCATCAGCCAGAAAAAGATCGAGAGACCGCCGCCGCCCGAATGCTGGCGCTGCTGCTGCGCCTGCTCGGCCGCGGCGACATTTTTCTGCGCTTCATCGGGCGACAGGCTCATCTGCTTGATGATCGCGTCAGCCCCTGCCGCGATCCCGCCGCCATAGTCTGGCGGGTTCTGCTTGAAACGCGGAAGGATTGCCTCGCGAATGATCAGGCCCGACATTGCGTCGGTCAGATAGGGCGTTGCGCCATAGCCAACCTCGATCCTGACCTTGTGTTCGTTGGGCGCAACCAGCAGGATGACGCCATTGTCCTTGCCCTTCTGGCCGATGCCCCAGGCCCGGCCGAGGCGATAACCGTAATCCTCGATGGGATAGCCCTGCAGGCTCGGCACGGTCGCGATGACCAGCTGCGCGCCCTTCGACTGCTCAAGCGCCGCCGATTTGCTCGTCAGGTCCTGGACCTGCGCGGGGGTAAGCAGGTGGGCATCGTCCACCACCCGGCCGGTCAGCTGCGGGAAGGTTTGCGCTGACGCAGGAGCGGCCAGCGAAAACAGCGCCAGCAGCAAGGCGCCGAGGAGGTGCTTCACCTCAGCTGCCGTTGCCGAAGTTGACGGTCGGTGCCGTCTGCGCCTGCGTCGATGCCTCGAACGGCACCTTGGGCTTGGCGCCGTAGAAGACCTTCGCGCCGATCGCGGTCGGGAAGGTGCGGATCAGCGTGTTATATTGCTGGACGGCGCTGTTGTAATCGCGGCGCGAGATCTCGATCCGGTTCTCCGTCCCTTCGAGCTGGTCCTGCAGCGCGAGGAAGTTCTGGTTGGATTTGAGGTCCGGATAGGCTTCCTGGAGCCGCTGCAGCGGGATGATCGCCTGGGTGAGGCGGCCTTGTGCCTCGTTGAACGCCTGCACCTTTGCCGGGTCGCTGAGATCGTTCGCATTGAGCTGAACGCGCGTGGCGTTCGCTCGCGCATTGGTCACTTCGGTGAGGACGGTCTTCTCCTGCGCCGCATAGCCCTTCACGGTCGCGACCAGGTTCGGGATGAGGTCGGCACGGCGCTGGTAATCGGCCTGAAGGTTACCCCAGGCGGCCTTGACCTGCTCGTCGGCGGTTGGAACGCTGTTGATTCCGCAGCTTGCCAGGCTGAGCGCGGCAAGGACGGCAAGAATGGCTCGCTTCAGCGGAAAGCCGGGAGCGGAACGGGCAAGCGCGGTCATTTGATATCCCCTTGGATCGCGTCACGTGGCGAATAGGTAGACCCACGGCTGTTCGCGTTCAAGATGCTGTCTTACGGCACCAACACAGTTCGGCCCCTGCTGCGGCCGATCGCGAATTCCGCTAAGGGCTCGGAGGTCCAAAAGAGGGGAATGCCATGCTCAAGGATTTCCGCGCATTCATCGCCAAGGGAAACGTTCTCGATCTGGCCGTCGCGGTGATCATCGGCGCAGCCTTCGCGAAGATCGTCACCAGCCTGACTGACGATATCATCATGCCGATCGTCGGCAAGATTTTCGGCGGACTCGATTTTTCGAGCCACTTCCTGCTGATGGGCCCGATCCCCGCGGACTATCACGGGTCGCTCAAGGATTATGCGGCGCTCAAGAAAGCCGGGGCGCCGGTGCTGGGCTGGGGCGAGTTCATCACCCAGGTCGTCAGCTTCCTCATTCTCGCCTTCATCATCTTCCTGATGGTGCGGTGGGCGACGAAGCTGATGCGCAAGCGTGAGGAACCGGGAGCGCCGGCCGGGCCGACCGAGATCGAGCTCCTGGCCGAGATCAGGGACGAGCTGAAAAAGCGGCGCTAGAAGCGGACCAGCGTCTCCGGGATCTTGTTGGAGCCGGGCGTGATGTCCCAATGGACCTGCTGCCCCAGCGGATCGGCGGCGGCACCGTCCTCGCTGTTGTTGGTCGCGATCTGCCCGTCGGTGTGGAGGGTGAAGCGGCCGTCGGCGCGTGACGGCGGCGTGGACTTGTCGTTGCCGCCCATCTGCTGAGCCACGGGTCCGAACACGTTGGCTCCCCCGGTCAGGCCCGGCGCATCGACGAGGACCGCGCCGTCGGCCCTGCGGCGAAGCGCGATGAACGGGACGATGAAGCTGCTGTCCGGCATCAGCGGGAAGACGAAGTCCTGCGTCAGCCGGCCTTCCATGTGATAATCGACGACGAAGACGCCCTTTCCCACATAAGTGACGGAGCGCCATCCGGCATATTTCGTCAGCTTGGCGGCAAAGGCGCGGTTCGACTCGTCGTCGCTCCCCGGAAGGCCGAACGCCTTGGCCGCTTCCTCGTCACTTTTTTGTTTTTTCTCATAGGCGTCCTTCTGTTCGGCGATTTCAGTTGCCGAGCAGGGGCGCTCCTTCGTCGCGTCAGCCGCAGTGCACTTGGCCATGCTGTCCTGCCACGGCGGCTTGGCCATGGCCTCGGCGGTCTCGAGCACGATCTCGCCGCGATAATCGAGGACGAAGCTGCCGTCCTTGCGCAGCGCGAGATCGGACGTGAACTTGCCAGGTCCCCACAGGCAGCCGGTCAGAAGCAGCGGCGCGGCGAGCGCCAGCAGGCGCCTGGTCCAATGATGCATGCGAATATCCCCCTCACGGGAATTTATCGCATCTTAGGGCGGCGAGGAAGGTGGGGGACTTCTGTTGCCCGGCGTCCCCCGTGCCGCTGGAATCCCCTTCTGTTGCCCGGTGGGGTCCGACCGCGCTTTAGCCTTGTAACTTCAGTCCGTTAGGACGTCAGTTACGCAGCAAGAGCGAGCGCCTCGTTATCGTTGGCACTTGTGTGAATGAGCCGTTGCGGTGGCTCAATCCGATCGGCAATCGGGCCTTTATTGCACTCGTCGATCCTATTTCGCCCCCATCAACAATTGCGCGCCGGATTGCTCCTTGCCGCACCGTTGATGGTGGAGGCGCCGGGGTACTGCCCCCCGGGTCCGAAGTGCCTATTCCACCTGACCATCTACCGACATAGCCGGTCACCCGGCGCGTCCAAGATAAGGATTTTCGGGGTGAATCTCAACCTAAGGGGGTGGAAATCGGGCCGCAACTGCTGATATGGCTAAGCTGCAATCCATTGGTTTTGGGGACTCAAGAATATGAAAAGACTGGTTTTTGTGATCGGCGGCGCAGCCGCGCTCGCGCTCGGCGGATGCAGCGGCAGCAACCAGGACGCGGTCAGCAATGCCGAGCTCAACCAGCCAGCGGCCGAGGACCTCAACGGCCTCGCCAATGACGCCGCCGCCAATGCCGAGGACCAGGCGCTGGGCAATCAGCAGCAGCAGCTCGACCAGAATGCCGCCGCCCAGGACAACGGCCCCAACCCGAGCGAGGCGCAGGAGAAGAACGTCGACGCCATGTAAGCCGGCTGTGATGACGGAAAGGCATGAGCCGCGCCTTCACCGGCGCGGCTTTTTCTTTGTCGGCGGCGCGCCTAGGTCGGCGCCATGTCGGACGAGGCCATCCCCGCAGCAACATTGATCGTCGTTCGCGAACGTGCCGGCGCATCACCCGAGCTGCTGATGGTCGAGCGCGCGCAGGGGATGGCCTTCGCGGCCGGCGCCTTGGTCTTCCCCGGCGGCCGGATCGACGCTGCGGACCGGGAGCTCGCCGCCGGGCTGGGAATCGATGCCGCGGCCGTTGCCGCGATCCGCGAGACCGTGGAGGAAACGGCGCTCCCCGCGGGGCTCGCACCGATACCGCCGCAGTCGGCAGCGGCAGATCTCCAGCGCGCGCTTGTCGCGGATGAGCCTTTCGGAAAGCTGCTCGACCGGGCCGGGCTGGCCCTCGACGCGGCCGCGCTGACGCCCTTCGCCCGCTGGGTTCCGAAGTTCCACGCCGTGCGCCGGTTCGATACCCTGTTCTATATCGCGCGCTGCCCGCCCGGCGACTGGCAACCGCGGGTCATGGAAGGCGAATGTGCCGGCGCGGAATGGCTGGCCGCCGCCGACGTTCTGGAGCGCGAGCGGCGCAGCGAGGCACGGCTGATCTTCCCTACCCGGCGTACGCTGGAACGGCTCGCCCAACATGCGACCTTCGACAGCATCCGGGCGGACGCGCTGGCCCATCCGATCGAGCCGATCTCGCCATGGGTCGAGGAGCGTGACGGTGAGAAATTCATCACCATCCCGGCGGATCTGGGCTTTCCGGTGACGCAGGAGAGGCTCGACGGGCTGTGGCGGGGCTGATCGGAACGGTCGAGTCGCGGCCGGGCAAATGAAAAAGGGGACCCGCAAAAAGCGGATCCCCTTCTCGCCCCCTCTATCGGAGGAGGGCTATTTCAGGTGGTTCGAAAGATGCTTGTTCATCTCGAACATGCTGACCCGATCCTTGCCCCCAAAGATCGGCTTGAGCGTCGAGTCAGCCATGATTTCCCGTTTATTCTGCGGGTTTTGCAGGTTGTTCTTCCGGATGTGGTCCCACACCTTCGAGACCACCTGGCTGCGCGGCAGCGGCTGGCTACCAGTGATCTTGGCGAGATCCGCCGACGGAGTAACCGGGCGAGCCAGTCCGCCCCCTGCTTTACGACCAGTTCCTTGTGCCATCAGGCCCTCCTGTTGTTCCTTGCTTGGTAGAGCGCAAGTCGATGCGCTTTGCAATGCTGTTGCAGAGGGGGAATCAGCGAAATTGCACCCCAAACGGAACGACCCGATTGCCGGCGTCGTGTCCGATGTCGGCCCGGCCGCCGTACGGAATGCCCGAACGCAGGCACCATTCCTCCACGATTTCCGCTTCGTCACGGCCAAATTCGGGGTCGTTGGCCAGGATGTCGCTGACCCTTCCGAGGCGAATGCGCTTCGCTCGGCGAACGTTGGCGCTTGCAGTCACATGAAACATGGTCCGGTCGATCCGGTACAGCTGTTCGCTGACTTCCTCGATCAGCAGATCGACGCCCGTGAAATCCGGCTCGAGCGGCGTTCCGAGGAGGCTCGAAAGGACCGTGAGGTTGAAGGCCATCGCGGGCGCTTCGAGCGCCGGCTCGAGCGCAACGGATTCGCGGCGGACGAGCCAGTCCAGCGCCCGCTCAACCGCCGCCGCGCCATTTTCCACGCCATGATCGCCGCCGCTCCGAACGACGTCCTGCGGCATCGGACCCCACGCGACCTCCAGTCCGGCCTTGTAGAAACCCGCGAGGAGGAAGCCCGCGTCGCTGTAGCCCATGTACGTCTTGTCCCGCGCGGCCTCGGGCAGGTCGGCAAGCGCAGCTTCCGCGATCCGGTTCGAGCCATATCCGCCACGGGCGAACCAGACCGCGTCTGTGGACGCGTCAGCCATCACTTCCCGCAATGCCGCCAATCGCGCTTCGTCGGGACCCGCGAAGTGACCGTGAGTAAGAAAGCATTGCGGGTGGATGACGATCTCGCAGTCGCCACGCTCCTCCACGATCGCGCGCACGCGCTCCGCCGCCTCGGGCTTCAGCGGGCAGCTCGGAGCGACGACGGCAATGCGCATCGGCCATGCTTATGACCTGACGCGCGCCATGTCAGCAGCGGGGCGATCAACGTTGCCCCGACCGCCTTTCATTTGACGGGGCTGGACACATGCCACAGTCTGCCAGACCGGGCGGGAGTTCCGCTCGAGCGATGGAGGGGGACCATGCGCAGACTTGCGTTCAGCGCCTGCACGACCGCCGCATCAATCCTGGCGACGTCGGCCGCGGCCCAAACGACGGTAACATTGACGGTCGACAACCAGACCGATTCTTACGTCGAGGTGTCGGTCGACGGCGTTCATGGCTGCCACACCGCGGCTCATACCGCCTGCACCATTCCCATCACGGCCGGCAAGCACCATTTGCGGGCCGTGCGAGACGACAGCGGGCACGCGACCCAGGTCGATGGCGATATCGAACCGCCCGGATCAACCTGGCATTTGAGCAATGCCACCGGACCGGATGAAAATTCCAGCTGAAGCAGTGGCAATTACGGATCGCATTTAATTCGTTTTTAACGCCGCCGTGCCATCGATATTCCATGGCGACGGTTCAATCAGATCGGCGTAACGCGCCACGACGTGACGATCCCCAGCTTCGCGGGCGGAGGTCGCAACCGCGCGCACCCATCCTGCTGTCCGGCTCGGTGGACGCGATCGCCGGCCGCAAGCGAGTCAAGCTACTCGAGGTCTCTCTGGAAGGCGCTCGTCTCCAGGGGCCAGACCTGCCGGACGTCGGACGTGAGGTGGTGCTTACGTGCGGACCCGTGGATGCATTCGGCAAAGTGATCTGGTCCACTTCGGACCGCCGCGGTGTGCAGTTCGACAGGCCCATCGGCGCGCGGGAACTCATCGAGCTTCGCGACGCATCCGTCTCGGCCGAACAGGCGGGGATCACGCCCGACGAGCTCCAGGCCATCGCAGACTGGACCAACGGACTGGCGCGATAGGCCATCCGGCTGGTAGGCCTCACTCGCGCGACGAAGGCAGCTTGAACGGACGGAACCGGAATCTTGCGGCGCAGCGCGAGTCCACGGCGTCCAGATCCAGCGTATCGAGAAAAGCGACGGCCTGAGGCCCCAGGCACATCGACCAGTCGTCGTCGAACACGTGGCCGTGATTGGCGTCGAGGACGATCCGAACGCGCGAGAATCCGGCCGCGACGCGCGGGGCCAGTTCCGCGGGGTAGCCCGGCTCCATCGGACTTGAGAGCAAGAGCAGCGGAACATTGCTGCGAACGGGCTCGTGAAAGTCGGCGGGCGGCTCGCCATGCGGCCAGGTCCGACACGCCGCCACGATTGCCGCGATGCGCCCGCTGCCGGGTCGTTCACCGCGCGACATTCGTGCTCGGATGGCCGGAGCCTCTTCCGCACATTCCACCGACATCCATACCCCAAGGGCGACGCCGCCGAATGCAGCGTGCTGATACCCGAAGATCTCCTGTCCGATGGCGCCCGCGCGGGCGGGATTTCCACTCGAAAGCTCGTGGATTTCGTACGGTATGGCCGCGACGTCGCGCATGAAATGGAAGTGCGCCCGGAAGAAGGCGAGCAGCGTGTCGCGATCGAACGTCACGGTCTGCGCGCCGCCCGAAGCATCGATCGCGACCTTGAGTCCCCCCGCCGCGCTTCGGGTCATCAGATCGTGGAACTCATGTTCGATGTTGGGATAGGCGCGGCGGCATTCCCAATCCGCCCGGCAGCCGGCGAGCGTCGCCCCGATCGCCCGCAGCGTCCAGCGATCGCTGTTCCAGCTTACCGGCTCGTCCATCGGCGCAGTGTCGGCGAGCACCGCGGCTCGAACTTTACCCGGGAAGCGGCGGATATATTCCTGGACGATCAAGCCGCCGTAATTGGTCGAGTAGAATTCCACGCCGTCGTAGCCGAGCGCAGCACGGACGCTCTCTATGTCCCGCGCGAAATTGCTGGTGGTGAAGCTCTTGAGGTTTGCGCGATCAGCGGATCGCGCAAGGCAGCTCTGCAGATGGGCGGGGGAGAAGAAGTCTTCGCCCCAGCTGGCGGCCTCGCCCGGCGGACCCGACGGCGGACAGGTCAGGGCTTCCGGGCCGGAGACCTGGCGTTCGTCGACGACGACGAGGTCATGCGTGGCCTGCAATGCACCGATCGAGGGCAGGAAGCCGGCCTCGGCGACCGCGGTGCCGCTAAGACCCGGACCGCCCTGGATCAGGATGACAGCCTCGCGGTGCGGCTTCGGCCGCTGCGCCGGAGCGACGACCACCCGAACTTCGGCCTTCTTGCCTTCAGGGACTGAATAATCCTCGGGCACTGCGATTTCGAGGCAGCGCCAGTTGGCCGGAAAGCTCGACGGACAGCTATCCGCGGAAACTACCGAAACGTCTTTCGGTTGGCCAGCGGCGTCGGACCGCGCCCCAGGCGGCATGGCAAGGGTTACGGCGGCAAGTGCGGATAAAGCAAAGCGGACTCGCATCTGTCCGGCCCTCATTGCGGTGGAGCGATCACGAACGGGGGCCGCATCAGCCGAACGGCGCAGCTGCTATCCGGCCGCGCACGCCCGCTCGATTGGAGATAGTCGGTCACCATCGGGCCCAGACATTCGCTCCAGTCGACGTCGGTGGCCCGAGCGCGGTTCGGAAATACGACGAGTTGCGCGTTGGGGAACCTGGCGATCGCGCGGCGAACGGCATTTGCGGGTGCTTCGATGTCGAACGCGCCGCTCACAGCAAGGACAGGAACCCGGATGCGCGGCAGCCCTGCGGCAAGCCGGCGCACCGGCCATTTCGCGCATTCCTTCTGCTCGGCAGCGGCTGCGCCGGCCGGTTCGCGCCCAGGAATGTTCTCGGCGCAATCGACCGCGATACGAAGCGCCAGCGGATAGGAGGAGAGAAGCGAGCGGCGGTAGGCAATATAGTCCTGGACCACCGCCGGCAGATGACCGTTGGCGATCGCATCGACGTCGCGCGGCCAGCTCGCCGCGCTCGCCCAGCGCAAGGTCCGGAGCTTCATCCAGTAGAGAATGCCCGTGCCATCGACTCCCCCCGTGTTGCCGGACAGGAGCGCAGTCGCACGCGTCCACTCGGCCTCCAGGTCCGGATAACGGCCGGCACATGGCCCGTCCGCGCGACAGGCGCGCAGCGTGCCTGCGACCGAGGCGGAAAGCGCTCCGGCTTCTGCCAGCGCGGCCGGATAGTCCATCGGCGACATGTCGGCGAGCACGGCCGCGGACACACGCGACGGCCATCGCGCAATATACTGCTCGACGATCCGCGTTCCGTAGAAATAGCCGATCAGCTCGATGCGCTTGTAGCGGAGCTTGCGGCGCACCGATTCCAGGTCTTCGGCGAAGGTCCGGCTATTGAGATCGCCGAACTTGTTGTTGTGCTCGAACGAGACGCGGCAGGATTCAAGCTGGGCCCGGCCGAAGATCGGCGCGGCCTGTTCGGCGAGCGTCGCACCCGCATCGACCGCGGGGCACAGCAGCGGCGAAAGCGAGGTGCCGCGCTGGTCGACGAAGACGAGGTCATGTGTTTCTCGAAGCGCCTGGAGGCTGTCGATCAGACCGCGTCCGGCCGCGTCCACGCCGCTTTCGCCGAGTGCTTCGACGACGATTATCGGCTCGGCGCCAGGCGGCGGATGCAAAGCACGAGCCACGGCCATCCGCAGCGGCACGGAGCCTCCCGCGGGCTTCGTATAGTCCCTCGGCACGAGGATCGTGAATGGTTGCAATGATGGCGCAGCGGGCTGGGCCAGTGCCGGCGGCCTTCCAACCACGGCAAGGACGGCGGCCGCAAGCCCCTTGGCGAGCCGGAGGCTCATCGCCCATCGTTGGCCGGACTGCCTCATTTTCCCGTTCGCAGGTGCGCCCGACTGCCCGCAATAATCGCGCTCAGGCGCGTGTCGGCAACAGTTCGACGAACAACGTCGGGCAATCGACGAGTCCGGCGATCAGGTGAATTTGCTCTCCCGGCGGCGACCGACCATCAGATTGGCCTCCAGGTGCGCGCACAAGGCGGCGTAATAATCGTAGAGGAAGCCATAGTCGTCCCCATCGTCGGGCAGGCCGGCCTTGCCCCGGATCATCGCCGCAACCGTGGCGATGGCGTCGGGATTCTCCTTGCGCAGCACGTCCTCGAGGGTCTGGAGCTCGTAGATGCCGTAGAGTTCGAGCGCCGCCTTGGGGAACGTCCGCCGGGCTCGGTAGCGCGCGCCGACGAGATCCTCGGAAAGCGTGGCGCGCTCCGCCTGCACGACCCAGGTCCCGGCAACCAGGTCGCCGACGCGCAGGCGGTCGCGGTTGAACAGCGGGAAGAACAGGAAAATGCCGCTCCACACGAGGGCGAAGATGACGAGGAAACTGTCCGCGAGCCCTTCAGCGGTCTGATCGGCGAGGAACGACAGCGGCAGGAAAATCTCGATCTCGCGCATCGCATTGCGGGCGATGACGGCGGCGCCAGTGAGCCGAGCCCCATCGCGGGCGACGACGCGCAGGCCGAGAAAGCGCTTGCCGGGGGTGGCGCCGCGGCTGCCCATTTCGAACAGCGAAAACCAGGCGTTGCGGAGGATGAAGGCGCCGATGAGCCAGACGATA
>Ga0134128_10010508_pt1 | contig 11091 bp, 11 predicted proteins | sample KB31754_FD_96462 | JGI IMG/M metagenome (GOLD analysis project Ga0134128, IMG submission 96462) | Terrestrial soil microbial communities with excess Nitrogen fertilizer from Kellogg Biological Station, Michigan, USA - KB3-175-4 | ecosystem: Environmental > Terrestrial > Soil > Unclassified ...
GGAATCTCACCCAGGGTCTGGTCAAAGTAAAAGCAGTAGTGCGCCGGCGTAATCTCGTCGGTGGAAATGTCGTCACGCAGCTTGGGATTATTGGCCGGGTTCCTGGAGTCCCACGGCAGGTCCCATCCCGCTAATTGCCGTTTGATGAGCTCCGGGTCCTCGGTCAGGAAGAGAATCCGTCCCTGCAGCCGCACCTTGTCCGGCCGTTTGTCGATTTTGCGTTCCAGCAACGATGGAATCACGAGTTATGTCCTGGCATGACCTGAAAGTACGCTGAGGCGAGTTGTTCGATTCCCCACACCAGCTTGGATGCACCAACCCGTAAGTCTATTTTAGCTCCCCCCGGCCGGGTCAGAGGAGCCGCGGGATAGGTGGCAGGCAACATCTCTACCGACATGCATTTGCATCCGCAGAACTTCGCATAGGGGTAGAGACGTAACTTGTTTCGTCTGTGGTTTCGGACGATCAATGAGTGATCAGGCGGATATCAGCGTAAGCTCGGACCTACTCCGGCCCGCTGGCATGCGGCTTGCGGATCTGGTCCGCTACCCGTGTGGCAACCTGGTCCATCAACTGCGAAACCAGTACGTCCTCTGCCAGGGCGTCATCGGCATTGACCATGCCCTCAGCCCAGGGCCTGAAATTTCCCGCGCGCATCAGACGGTAATTCACTGTGGCGCTGCGGTAATCCGGGGGATACGCACGGGGATCTCCCATGTTGGTTCCGACCTGGACAGCGCCCGGCGGCGGTAGGCTGACCGACGGCCGGTCGGTCTGGAAAACCTCGGTCAGGTCGGTGTACAGCACATACTCGCAGTTCTTCTCCCGCACCGTGCTGTCGGCTTCGCCCGACGAATCCAGCGACACCGTCTCAATTTTCGGCGCCTTCCCTTTCTTTACTTCCTTGCTCTTATTGGTGCGCTCCAGCGCCCGCACCAACTGGTTGCGCTGCCAGATGGGGCTAACAATATGCCGCGAATTGTTCTTTAGAGCGGCCACGCAGACGCGTACCGGCGCCGGCTTATCTTGCGCATGCACCAAGGTAATCAGAAGGGCTAGGACTACGAGGGACAGGATTCGCCGCATGGGCTCACCTCCCGAAGGCAGGCTGAGGAGCAGCGAACATTTTACGCCTTTCGCGACCGCGCAAACTCCGCCACCGAGGGCAATTCCTCCAGTCCTTCCCCACGCAAGATGGCCTGGAACTCGCGCAGCAGAGCGTCATGCAGCAGGCCGTTGGAGGCCAGGGTCTCTTTGCTGTCAAGGCGGAAGGGCTGGCCATCGAAGCGCGTCACCCGCCCGCCGGCCTCCTCGACCATCAGCACGCCGGCGGCCGTGTCCCAGGGATTAAGGTTGAACTCCCAAAAGCCGTCAAAGCGCCCGCAGGCCACATCGCAGAGGTCGAGCGCCGCCGAACCCGCTCGCCGCACACCGTGGGTCTTCAGCGTGATCTGATGGTAGAAGAAAATGTTGGGGTTTTTGTGCCGCTTGTGGCTGGGAAATCCGGTGGCCACCAGGCATTCGGCCAGATTTGAAATGGCGGAAACGTGAATGGGCCGGCCGTTCAGAAAGGCCCCGGCACTCTTCTCCGCGGTGAACATTTCGTCACGCGTGGGGTCAAAAATCACCGCCGCCACACGTTCGCCGTTATGCTCCAGTCCCAGAGACACGCAGAAAACAGGGAACCCGTGCGCGAAGTTGGTGGTGCCGTCGAGCGGATCCACGTACCAGCGGTATTCGCTGCCCTGCTCGGTGCGCGTCCCCTCTTCCCCCAGGATGTTATGTCCTGGCCAGCGTTCCCGAATGCGGCGGGTGATCAGGGCTTCGGAGGCGCGGTCGGCCTCAGTCACCAGGTCCACGTCGCCCTTGTACTCCACTTTCACCCGGCGCTGGAAGTAGCCCATGAGCAGCGCGCCGGCTTCGCGCGCAATTTCCGCCATGGCAGGCACGAATTGGTGCCGTTCTGCCATTACGGTTTGCGCCGCGCCGCTTCTTCCGCGATGTACATGATCTGGTGCTTGAAGATGAACAGGTTGGGCGCACCCTCGCGGGTCAGACGCACCATGTTCTTGTCGTAATACTCAATCCAGCCCTTGACCACCTCTCCGTCCAGCAGCTTGATGGTCACCGGTCTCTGTTTTTCGCCCAGGGCCTTCAGGTAGGTGGCCTCCTCAAAGGTCTCCTCGGGCGGCGGGGTCTTGCCTTTTTTGGAAGGGTGGGAAATTCCGGCTGCGCGAAATGACATGGCAATATTCTACACGCCCGGCTGGCGGACATTGTTGTTCGCCACGATGCCGGGCGCCTACTCCGCTTTGCTGGTGTAATAGCCGGTGCGCGCCCTTACCGTCCAGTCTTTGCCGGCGGGCGTGTTCACCAGTATCTTGATGCGGCGAAAATCGGAATCGGAGTACCGTTGCGAAGGGTAGTAGGCCAGCAGATACTGGGTGCGCAGCTCGTCGCTGATTTTGCGGAAGGCCTGGTCGAGCTGGTTGATTCCGGTAGCATAAAAATACTTGCCGCCGGTATCGTGCGAAATCTGGATAAGAGCGTGCTCACCGCCGATGTCGCGCCCGGCGTCGGCCTCGATCGGCACCACGATAATGCTGTAGACAATGGCTTCCGCCTCCTGCGCCGCCCGCAGGGCCTGAGCGTAATCGGTGGTGCTCACGGTATCACCGCCATCGGTTATGACCACCATCACTTTGCGTCCCTGGCGGCGCCCCAAGGCCCGCGAGCCCAGGTAAAGCGCGTCATACATGGCGGTAGCCGCACCGGGGTGCACGCGGCTGATGCCATTGTCAATGCGCTTCAGACTTGAGGTAAACGGCGTCAGCTCATCCACAATCTCGCTGAACTGAAACAAGGCTAATGCGTCCACCGGACGCAGGATGGTGTGCGCGAAGCGGCGCGCCGATTCCAGTTCGAGGTGGAGGTCTTTGTAGGTGCTCAGGCTGGTATCCACCTGCAGCACGATGGAAAGCGGCAGGCCCGACTCGCGGGTAAATACCGCGATTTTTTGCGGCTTGCCATCCTCAAACACGGTGAAGTCCTGTTTGGTCAGCCCGCCGATGGGGGCCCCGTTCTGGTCCACCACGGTAGCGAACACATTCACCAGTTTTACATTGACCTTGAAGGTGGAAGCGGATTGGTCGTCGTCTGGCGCATTCTGCCGCGCCGCCTGTGCCTCCGGCATTTGCTTGAGGGGATTGGCCCCGGTTTGTGCCGGAGCTTCCCGAGCATTCTGCTGGGCCACGCAGCACGGCACGGCAAAGGCCGTAAACAGAAAAAGGGCCAGAAGCCTCCGGAAGGGGGGGTGGCGGCGGGGCGCAGCAGTTTCTAACCCGTCAATTGACAATCGTAAATCGCTCAATGGATTTGTTCACTTAGATGCCGGCTTCTCGCCCCTGTCCGGAGAAATATTGCTTGGCTTGGCAATTTCCTCCGGGAAAGGCTCGCCATCCGCCCACACCGCTCCGTTCTCGAAATACTCTTTTTTCCAGATTGGAACAGTTTTCTTCAGCGTATCAATCAGCCAGCGGCAGGCGTCGAATGCAGCCCCTCGGTGCGCCGAAGCTACGGCGATCAGCACGCTGGTTTCGCCAATTTTCAGCCGTCCCAGGCGATGGACGATGGCCACCTCGCGTACTGCGAACCGCGACCGCGCCTGCTCTGCCAGTTCTTCCAGTTGCCTGAGTGCCATCGGCTCGTATGCTTCGTAATCCAGGTAGAGGGTGCGACGATTGCGGCTGTGGTTGCGCACAATGCCTTCAAAAACCGCCACTGCGCCATCCTCCGGGCGCTTGATGGCTTCCACGATGGCCGGCGCATCAATCTTCTCCCACACGATTCTTGTGACGCCGGCGCCCTGGCCAGCGGCTGGCGCGGAAGGCGATCGGGAGTCTGTTCCGCTTCCCCCGCTTACTGGAGGAATGAGCGCCACCTCGTCGCCTTCGTGCAGCGGCGCGCTGGCCTGACTGTATTGCTGGTTCAAAGCCACGGCCATGGCGCTGTAGTAGGGCCGCAGCGCCGGCGATACTTCGGCGCACCGTTGGAGCAGGTCAGAAACGCGCGCCCCTTCCGGCAGTTCGAGCGTATCCCATTCCCGCCCCGCCACTTCCTTCAATTGCCCGAAAAATAGGATTTTTACGCGCACGGCTGGTCGTCGGCCCTTGGCCTGCGGTTTTCGGCCTGAGGCCAAAAGCCGCTCCTGCGCTAGTTTAACCTGCCGGACTGGACAGAAGACCTGTGGGGAGTGAATCAGGAGATGCTTCAACTGCGTGGATCAGGAATTTACTGTCGCGTTGGGCGCCAAGCGGCGCGAGGTCTCCTGCTCTTGCTCGTGGACAAATTCGAGGCCATACAAATACACCACCCGGTTGCGCACCAGCCCCGAACAACGGCTGGGTTGGCCCGAGTGCGGGTGCTTGAATTCCAGTTCGAGGCGGGCTCCCACCTCAAAATCCGCCACCGCAAACAGGTACATGCCGCCTTCGCTCACGCGCAAGCCGAAGCCGTCAATCATCCCGGCATCACTGATGATGCGCACCGGGGCCTTTAACCAATGCCGGCGCCAGCGCCGCCGTTCCTGTTTTACGCGCCAATTGGGCATATCTTTACAATTATTGTGATTTGCAGCCTGGGCGAAAGTTACCGACGTTCAGGTAGGTACATCAGGTCTTTCTCGTAGGCGGGCGTAGAACGATGGGAGCCAGCTTACTCCGCCTGTGACGACCGTTCTGGCGGCGGGGAAAGGTTAAAAATAGCCGTCCTGGAGAGGCGATAACGGTAGCCGCGCCACTCGATGACGTTGGTGCAGGTGGAGGCCAGGTGGGCGTACAGCCACGTCCAGGTGGCCAACGGAACCAGCCAGGTAAACACCCAGCCATGCCGCTGCAACCAGGGCCGGGATTCGGGCAGTGCCATCCCGGCCAGGTGCTTGCGCGCAGTCCCCTTTAGCATGCCGGCAGCCAGAAGAAATGCCAGAACTACGCCCGCCATCCAGTGCCTATAGCCCAGCGCCACCAGACAGGCCACCATTCCGGTGCAGTACATGAGGGTAGCGAAAAATGAGAGTGCCCATAGCCGCGGGGAATAGACGCGGGTGATGACCATCTGCCGCTGAATCCAACGCAGCAGATCGCAGGCCGCAATACGATCGTTGCTCACTACCAGGGCGCCGGGGGAGAAGCGCAACTGCAAGTTGGCCGAGCGCACGGCCTGGCTCAGGACGTAATCGTCACTGGCGGTGGCGGCCCACAGCGCCTCCACTCCCAGGCGCGAAAACAGATTCTTGCGCACGGCCATGGCGCCGCCCCAGACAAATTCGACTTTCCCTGGGCCAAAGGCGCCATAGATCACCGCGTTCCAAGCGCTGCGCAGGGACGACCAGAAATCCGGGGCTTCGGGCAGGTAAACCCGATAGCCAGTGGATGCTCCAACTCCGGTTTCCGCCAGTGGAGCAATAAGGGCACGCAGCCATCCCCGGCTGACACGGCCATCGGAATCGGCAAAGGCCAGGACTTCCGTCCGCGGGCGGGAGGCGCGCACCGCCGCCAGCAGATTTTGCAGCTTTTCCGCGGCCCCAGGGGGCTGACCTTCCGAAAACACCACCCGCGCCCGAGGCGGGACAACACCCTGGGGAATATCGCCGGGCGAGCGCGCGGTAATGATCAGCTCATAGTCGGGATAGTCCAGGCCAGCCAGCGCAGCCAGGTTCTCCCGCAGGCCTTGATCGTGGCCTTTGATGGGAACGATAAGGCTCACCGGCGGCAGAAAGGTGTTTTGTGCCTGATCAGGCAGACGCTCCCGGTAATAGCTGAACTTTTTGCGTTCGCCACGCCAGGAAGCCACAGCCAGCAGGATCGCCGGAGCCACCAGAATGGCAAACAGCCACATGCGTTTTTCCGCTCATCCCGGCGGCGGGGAGCCGCCGCTCAGTTCTGTATTGTATAGATCAGAACCTCAGCTCCATGGTCGGCACGCGCGGGAACCGCCAGGTAAAAGCGGTCGAATCCTTTCAGGAGTTTGCCCCAATATCCGGCGGTGCGCCCTCCCATCTGGGAAGGGACCTTTACCAGCAGGCGGTAGTGGTCGGCATCCTGCTGCTCGAACACACTGATGTATCCTTCGCCACCGGGCACGTAAATGCGCCTGCGCGCGGCATCGTAATAGAGGTCATCGGATTCCTGGGGGCAGGGCAAAGTGGCCACCACCCGGCCCGAAGCAGTGTCCAGCACCAGCAGGCGGGGGGGCTCGCGGGTGGCCACGAACAGCCGGTGGTTTGCCTCATCCAGCGCCATGGGGAAGTTGGCCTCTTCTTTCACGGGCCAGCGCGTAATGGCGCCGGTTTTGCGATTAATGGCCGCAATCTGCATCAGCCCCGGCAAGTTGACATAGATGTTCGGACCCGATTTTTCCAGCTGAAACGATTCCGGGTGTGCTCCCAGCTTGAACTCCTGGGGCAGGCGCTGGTTGGTGGTTACATCCACCATGGCAATGGCACCGGCTGGGCCGTCGCCATAACCCAGGTAAAGGCGCTTGGATGCGGGGTCGTAGCGCAAGTTATCAACATCGTCGCCGAAGTCCAGGGTGGCAAGCTGGGCGAAGGTGCGGCCATCGAAAATGTAAAGCTTGCCCTCATCGCTGCCCACAAACAGCTTTTTACCTTCCGGCGCATAGGCGACGCCCTGGGGCTTAGGAATGCCAGAGATGCTGCGCGCCACGATGCCGGCCGAAAGGTCAATCACCTCCTCGGTGTTGTTGCCCAGAGCGGAGAGGAACATGGTGCCGTCTGGACCCAGGGAAAAATGGTCAATCCGGCCCTGCACGTGGGGCATGGGAATGCTGCCGGTGAGGGTCATGGGCGGGTCGGGAGATGGCGTTTGGGCCAAGGCAAGCGTACCGCCGATGATCACAACCAGCACGGTGAAGAAGAAAGATCTAGTGGTTTTCATGTTGGGCGCCATCGTCGTACCGTGCCATCTATTGGGCCGCCGCGGGCATGTCCAAATGCCGAATCAGCCAGGGAATAATGACCTTGTTGAAAATCACGGGATCGGGCCACACTCCGACCTGCCGGCCCAGGTGCCCGCCCTGAGGATTGATCCAAGCGTCCTTGGGTATGTCCCCGTTATCCAGGATGAGATAAATATCTGACATGGGAATCAGTGTGTCCTTGGCGCCGGCAATGATGAGCATGGGTGTGGTGGGTTTGCCGATCAGGTGCTGATTCACCAGCGACATCTGGGGCGAAATCTGGTTTGCCTCCTCGATGGTCTTTGCGCCATAGAGATACTGAAACACCTGCGAAAGGCCGAACAGGTATTCGCGATTTCTCAGCATCTCATCTTCGTGCAGACCATGCACATAGCCGGCGTGTACGCCGGGCGACTGTGCGATTACGCATTTCAGCCTTGCGCGCTCCACAATGGCCAGCTTGGTGGCCCAATAGGCGCCCCAGCTCTGGCCTTCCACGGCAATGCGAGTCTTGTCCACGTCCGGCCGGGTAAGCAGCCAGTCAATGACGCGCGAATACAGGCGGTCGGCGGTGGGACTCGCCTTGATAGGCGCTTGCCCCGTGCCCGGCGTATCCACCGCGATGTAGCCGATGCCGTGGGGGATGGCGGCGTCGAAACTGAGCGACATGGTTTCCTTGCGGCTGTCGGCGCCATTGATGGCAATCACCATGGGCACCGGGCCCTTGGCATCCTTAGGCATTCGCAGGTAGCCGACAATCTCCTTGCCCTCAAAAGGTATGCGCACCACCTGGATGGGTGGGTCGAGCAGGCGGCCGTGCGCCACGAAGGCTTCCAGCGACTTGTTGTAGGAGCGTAATTTGCCGGGGGAAATGGGCACCGGCCAGTTGCCGAAATAATAGAGCCGCCAAGCGCGCAGGTAGGCGCCATTGGCTTTGGCGGGGTCGCTCGACTCCAGCGCTTTGGCTTGCGCCATGTAGCGGTCAGCGACAGCGTCGAAGCCCGCAGCCCATTCGTCCATGTCCTTGCTCTTGATGTGCTGGAAGGCTTCGCTTACATCGGCGGGGTCGAGCCCGATCATGGGATACATGCCGGTGCGGGCGCGCACCAGGGCCTCGGTTTTGATTTCTTCCAGCGTACGTTCGCGCGGCGGTTCCTGGGCGGCGGAAGCGTCCGTGGTCATGGCGGTCAGTGCGAAAAATAAGGCGAGAGCGGCATAGACGGCGGCAAATTTTGACACCCGTGTTTCCCCCTTTGGCCTGTGCTCGAATTCATAAATGAGCTACCTCAAGAATCCGACTTCTGTGCCACGGTTTGTTACTGCACCGCCGCGGTGGTCCGCGAGTGCTTCAGGTGCTGGTCCATATATGCCATGGCGGTTTCGAACGCCTTCTCCTGAACGGCATCCGGTTTATAGGTGCCGTCTGGCTGACGGTAGCTGAAAACGTATCCGTGCACGGGATGATTGAAGCTCACCCAGGTCACGTCCTTCCCCGCCTCATGCATCCACTCGTAAGTCAGCTTGAAAATGCCTTGCAGGTGATCCTGGTCGCGGCCCATGATCAGGATGGGCGTGTGGATGGTTTTGATTCGCTCCATGGCCACGGCCTTATTGGCATTGCGCCGAACCACTTCCACGTCCTGGTACTGAATCTCGGTGCCCTCGCGGGGCGCACTAGGGCCGGTGTTGACGCTGAGGAACTCGTGGGCCGCGGGCTCGATGCAAACCCCGGCGCTGAAGTCGTATTCACTGGCCGCCTTGAGGATCATCTCCCCGCTGTGGCTCACGCCCATAGCTCCAATCCCGTTCTTGTCCACGTAGGGCAGTGTTTTCAGATAACGCAGGATGGCAATCAGGTCTTCGTGGTCGAGGGTAGGATTCGATTTCAGCGTGCGCCGGCCGCCGCTGATGCTGTCGGGCAGGTTTTGCCCCGGGCGGTATTCGTTCTCATAGAAATGCGGCACCTCGTTGCGGTAGTTGATGGTCACCACCACATAACCGCGCGCAATCATGCGGTCCTGCATGGGCGCCAGGCGCCGGGTGAGATCCTCCACTTGGAGCATGCCGCGCTTGCCTTCTCCGAAACCCATGGTGATGACGGGAAACGGCCCGTTGCCCGCCGGCTTGCGCACCGCAACAGGAACGTAGATTTCGTCCTTAGTGAGAACAAAGGTGTAGTCGGCGGGAATGTCCGACCCCGGCACCGGCTTGCGAATGACGTAACCGTGGGAGGGAGTTTCCTCCGCGGCGGGCGCCCCGCCGGGTAGTTGCGCCCAGACTGGTACCACCGGGACGAGCAGGAGCGCGCCCATCATTCCAAGATAGCCCAGCGCTTGCACCACAAAACGAAGCGCCATGTTCCCTCCAATGTCCGCTTTGTGCTGAGGGCTCTCAAGCCCGAAGCATCTCGCCTGCAGCAACTGTGCCCATGGTGAAGGGCAAAATTGGTATGATGCTTCTACCACTCGACCACTACGCAGTCAAGGCTTTGCTCGCCGCCCACTGACCCGCAAGCCGCGCATTCAGCCAGTCTCTTAGCCAATTCCCACTTTCTCTGTATGATCTTCTGACTCAATGCCGAAGCTCGGGAGCACTCCAAACGCCAGCAGAGCCGTTTTTACCTATCCCGATTTCGTGTCTTACGAGGTGGGCCGGCTGTTCATCGTGCTGGCGATGGAAATGCAATCGGTGGCCGTGGGCTGGCAGGTTTATGACATTACCAAGCGGCCCCTGGATCTGGGCCTGGTTGGGCTGGCGCAATTTCTGCCCGGCATTTTCCTCTTCCTGATCTCCGGGCAAGTGGCCGACCGTTTCGACCGCCGACACCTGCTGCTGGTCTGCTACGCAGGGTTTACCCTCTCCTCCGGCCTGCTGCTCAAAATCTCCTGGCACGCCATGCCTTCGGTGAAAACCATTTACCTAGTGCTGGTGCTGCTGGGCGTGGTGCGCTCGTTTAACGGACCAGCAGGGCGAGCATTGTTGCCGCAACTCGTGCCGGAAGAGCATTTCCCCACCGCGGTGGCCTGGAACGCCAGCGTCTTCCAGAGCGCCACCATTATGGGGCCGGTATTCGGAGGCCTGATTTACGCCGCCTTCCGGGGTCCAGCCGCGGTCTATGCGACCGCTATGGCGGGAGGCGGAATCGCGCTCTTTGCGGTCGCCCAGATCCGGCACCGTATGCGCGTCCGCCGCAAGGAGCAGGTTGGCTTAGCCAGCGTGCTGGCCGGCTTCCGTTACGTGTGGAAGCAGAAGCTGATTCTGGGTTCCATTTCTCTGGACATGTTTGCGGTTCTGCTGGGAGGAGCGGTGGCCCTGCTGCCCGTCTACGCCCGCGAAATCCTGCACACCGGGCCCTGGGGCCTGGGGCTGCTGCGCAGCGCTCCGGGGGTGGGAGCGGGAATCATGGCTCTGCTACTGGCGCATCGTCCGCTGCGCAGCCGGGTAGGCGCAACCATGCTGTGGTGCGTGGCCGGCTTCGGCGTGTTCACCATCGTGTTCGGCCTTTCTCACAATATGGTGATCTCGCTGATAGCCCTGGCACTGGTGGGCGCCACGGATATGGTCAGCGTGGTGATTCGCGGCACCCTGGTGCAGTTGGCCACGCCGGACGAAATGCGTGGTCGTGTGAACGCCATTGACATGCTTTTTATCGGCACCTCCAATGAGTTCGGCCAGTTCGAGTCGGGGATAACGGCGCAGTGGCTGGGCACGGTGCCGGCGGTGGTGCTGGGAGGAGTTGGAACACTGGTGGTGATCGCCATCTGGGCGTGGCGGTTCCCCGAACTGCGCCAGGCCGACCAGATCACGGGCGTGCAGGCCACCACGGAAGGCGTGGGGGCGGGAGATCTGTAGGATTTGTAATTGAGTAACTTGTAATTTGCAATTTTCAAAACAGCTCGTGCTCAAATTGCCAATTACAAATTACAAAGTTGCAAATCGTCGCTACCTATCCAGATCATCGCCCGCCGTCGCGATCGCGTTCGCGAGGTCCTTCAAGAACACAGCGGCCTGTGCGCCATCCACCACGCGGTGATCGCAGGAGAGAGTCAGCGTCATCATTGGGCGAACTGCGGGCTGGCCATTCACCGCGACCACGCGGTCAGCGATGCGGCCAAC
>Ga0134128_10010513_pt1 | contig 11089 bp, 8 predicted proteins | sample KB31754_FD_96462 | JGI IMG/M metagenome (GOLD analysis project Ga0134128, IMG submission 96462) | Terrestrial soil microbial communities with excess Nitrogen fertilizer from Kellogg Biological Station, Michigan, USA - KB3-175-4 | ecosystem: Environmental > Terrestrial > Soil > Unclassified ...
GTAATCTCGGCGAGCGGGATGTCGAGGATGTCGAGGTTCTGCCGCCGGATGAGGTAGAGCAGCAGATCGAGCGGACCCTCGAATGCCTCGAGGAACACCTCGAGCGCCTGCGGCGGAATGTAAAGGTCGCGCGGGAGCTCGGTCACCGGCTCGCCGTTCACGACGGCAAAGGGCATCTCCACCTGCTCCGGCGGCGGCTGCCCGAGATGCGCCTCGGCCGTCGGGTTGGAGACGACGATGGTCAGTTCCGGCTTGGGGTGGGGCATGGCTCGCTTCAATCTACGCGCAGGTGCATCGTGCGGCGCACCTCTTCCAGGGTCTCACGGGCGGCCTCGCGCGCCTTCTCCGCGCCCTCGGCCACGATGTCCCGCAGCAGCTCGGGATTCTCGACGTACTCCTGCGCCCGGCGGCGCATCTCGGTCACCTCCGCGACGATCCTGTCGATCACCGGCTGCTTGCAGTCGAGGCAACCGATGCCGGCCGAGCGGCAGCCTTCGGCCGCCCATTTGCGCGTGGTCTCGTCGGAATAGATCTTGTGCAGATCCCACACCGGGCACTTGTCCGGATCGCCCGGATCGGTGCGTCGCACGCGCGCGGGATCGGTCTGCATGGCACGCAGCTTCTTCGTCACCGACTCCGGCTCTTCGCGTATCTCGATGGTGTTGCCGTAGGACTTCGACATCTTGCGGCCATCGGTGCCGGGGACTTTCGGCGTCTCGGTGAGCATCACCTGCGGCTCCGGCAGAATCGCGACGCCGGTGCCCTCGAGGTATCCCAACAGGCGCTCGCGGTCGGCCACGGTGATGCGATTGTTGCTCTGCACCAGCGCGCGGGCCCGCTCGAGTGCCTCGCGCTCGCCGCCTTCCTGGAAGCGGCGGCGCAGCTGCCGATAGAGCGTCGTGTTGCGGCCGCCCAGACTCTTGACGGCCCGCTCCGCCTTCTCCTCGAAATCCGGCTCTCTGCCGAAGATATGGTTGAAGCGGCGCGCCGTCTCGCGTGTCAGCTCGACGTGCGCGACCTGGTCCTCGCCCACGGGCACGTGCGAGGCGCGGTAGACGAGGATGTCGGCGCTCTGCAACAGCGGATAGCCGAGAAAACCGTAGGTGGCCAGATCCTTCTCCTTGAGCTCCTCCTGCTGATCCTTGTAGCTCGGGACGCGCTCGAGCCAGCCGAGCGGGGTGATCATGGAGAGCAGCAGATGCAGCTCCGCGTGCTCCGGCACGTGCGACTGGATGAAAAGCGTCGCGACGCCGGGATTGAGGCCGGCGGCCAGCCAGTCGATCAACACCTCGCGCACGAACTCCGGCAGGCGCCGCGTGTCCTCGTAGCCGGTGGTCAGCATGTGCCAGTCGGCAATGAAGAAGAAGCACTCGTAGTGATACTGCAGCTGCACCCAGTTGCGCAGCGCGCCGTGGTAGTTGCCGAGGTGCAGCCGCCCGGTCGGCCGCATGCCCGAGAGCACGCGCCCTCCCGAAGCCGTGGCGCTCATCGCCAGGTTGGAATCTATCGACACTTTCGCCCAGGTTTCCTCAAACCGGCAGTATACGTCAGTGCTGCCCGAGGATACGATCGATCGGCCCGCGCCCCGCTCTCACCACTACCGGCGGCGTGGCCGACAAGTCGACGACCGTGGTGGGCACGATGCCGCAATCTCCCCCATCGAGCACGGCATCGATCACGTGACCGAGGCGCTCCTCGATTTCGTGCGCCGAGGTCAAGGGGAGATGGGTGCGCTCGTCGGGCAGGATGAGTGTCGAGCTCATCAGCGGCTCTGCGAGCTCGCGCAACAGCATCAGCGGCACCTGATGATCCGGGATGCGCACGCCGATGGTGCGCCGCCTCTCGTGCTGCAGCCGGCGGGGCATCTCGCGCGAGGCGCGGAGAAGGAAGGTATAGGGACCCGGCAGGCAGCCCTTGAGCAGCCGGAATTGCCAGGTCTCGAGCTGCGCAAACCTGCCGACTTGGGCAAGGTCGGCGCAGACCAGCGTGAAGTGATGATGGCGGTCGGCTTTGCGGATCCGCCGCACGCGCTCGAGCGCACTCTTGTCGCCGATGTGCCAGCCGAGCGCGTAGCACGAATCCGTCGGGTAGGCAATGACACCCCCCGAGCGCACGATGTCCGCTGCCTGGCGGATGAGGCGCACCTGGGGGTTGATCGGATGAAGCTCGAGGTATTGGCTCAAGTGGCTTCCGGGGAATCCCTGAGGGACGCTTATTCGTAACGGTATTCCCCAGGAAACGCTATGATACGCGACCTTTTTGAGTCGGCAGCCCTTTGCACCAGGAAACGCAGACGCGCACGCGCAAACCCACCGCAGGAGAGATCCGCGCCGCCCTGGAACAGGCGCTCGCGCCACTTTCCATCGAGGTGGTCGATGACAGCGCCCGCCACGCGGGCCACGCGGGCGCCCGGGAAGGTGGCCATTTCCGCGTGACGCTCGTGGCCCCGGCCTTTGCCGGACGCCCGCAACTCGAGCGGCATCGGATGGTCTATTCGGCCGTCGCGCCTCTGATGGGCCAGGGCATCCATGCGCTCAGCATCATCGCGCACGCACCCAACGAGTCTCTTTCGTCTTCAACCCAACGAGAGCCCCATGAAGCATCTTAGGATCCTCGGCCTCACCGCCGCCCTGGTGGCGCTGGCCGCCTGTCAGCAGAACTCCTCGTCCGGCACTGCGAGCCAGAGCAGCTCCCCGTCCGCGTCCTCCCCGACGGTTGCGACCGTCGACGGCACGCCGATCAACCGCGATTTCTACGAGTTCTACATCAAGGGAATCACGGGCAAGACCTCGAGCGATCTCTCGCCGGAGCAGCGCTCGCAGGCGCTCGACAACCTGGTCCGGGCCGAGCTGCTCGCCCAACAGGCGCAGAAGGAGGGCCTGGACAAGCAGCCCGAGACGGCACAGCTCATCAAGATGGAGCGGCTGAACATCCTCGAGCAGGCACTGTCGCAGAAGGTCCTCGGGGACAAGCAGCCGACGGACGACGAGCTCAAGACGGAGTACGACGCGGAGGTGGCAAAGCTGCCGAAGACGGAGTACCACGCGAGGCACATCCTCGTCGCGACGCAGCCATTCGCGGAAAAAGTCATCGAGCGCCTGAAGAAGGGCGAGAAGTTCGAAGACCTCGCCAAGGCGGAATCGATGGACTCATCGAAGACCAACGGCGGCGATCTCGGGTGGTTCACGCTCGATCACATGGTGAAGCCGTTCGCCGATGCGGTGAGCAATCTCAAGAACGGGCAATACACACCGGCGCCTGTGCAGACGCAGTACGGCTGGCACGTCATCCAGCTCCTCGGCACGCGGCCGGTGAGTCCACCGCCTTTCGACCAGGTGAAGCAGCGCCTGGCGCAGGTGATACAGGCGAAGAAGTTCCGCGCCTACACGGATGACCTGCTGAAGCAGTCGAAGGTCGAGACCTTCCTCGATGCGAAGAGCGACACCGAAGGGAGCGGCAAGAGCGGCACGCAGGCCGCCCCGGCCACTACGCCCTCCTCGGGCAACAGCGGCTGATGTCTGTTAATTGGCCCGAAGTCGCCTGCGGCGGTTGCTCGGTGCATCCTGCGCCGAGCCCTTCGGGCCGGCTTCGCCGCCCAAAATCGCTCCAGGCGATTTTGTCGGGCGGCCAGCCGTGTGACGGCTCTTGATCCCGCGGCCCAGGGAACGGCCCTGGGCCGCTCACTCATGTGCTTTCGGACGGCGCAGGCCCTGACTCTCGACTACTCGCGTCGCGTCTCGTTGACGAGCTCCAGGAAGGCGTTCTCATCGAGCACCTGAACGCCGAGCTCCTGCGCCTTCTTGAGCTTGGAGCCGGCTTCGGGACCTGCCACCACCAGGCTCGTCTTCTTCGACACACTGCCGCTGACCGAAGCACCGAGGCGCTCGGCGAGAGCTTTGGCCTCATCGCGTGTCATCTGCTCCAGCCGGCCGGTGAAGACGATGGTCTTGCCGGTGATCGCTGACTCGCTCGCGGGGCGCTCCGCCTCGAGGATCCGCACCTCGCCGGCGAGTCGATCGACCATGCCGGCGTTGTGAGGCTCGGAGAAGTAGGACGTCATGCTCTCGATGACGGTATCGCCGATCTGATCCATGGCGTCGAGGTCCTGGCGGGCCTCGAGGTTGCCGTCGGCGAGGTGACGCGAAGCCTCGCGGAAGGCGTGGAAACTGCCGTAGCCGCGGGCGAGCGAGCGGGCGGTGGTTTCGCCTACATGGCGGATGCCGAGGGCATAGATGAAGCGCTCCAGCGGGACGGTGCGGCGCGCCTCGATGGCGGCGAAGAGATTGCGCACCGACACCTCGCCGAACCCTTCCTGCTCTTCGAGTTGAATCGCGTCGTTGCGGCGCTGGAGTGTGAAGATGTCGGCGGGCTCGGCGATCCAGCCCTGCTCGAAAAAGAGATTGATCTGCTTCTCGCCCAGGCCCTCGATGTCGAAGGCGCGGCGGGAGACGAAGTGGCGCAGGTGCTCGATGCGCTGATGCGGACAGGCGAGCTCGCCCGAGCAGCGCGAGATGGCGCCTTCCTTCCCGGTCGCGGTCAGGTCGCGGACGACGGCGGTCTTCAGGGGACAGGGACAGGTCCGGGGGAACTGGAACGGCTCGGTGTGCGCCGGCCGGCGCTCGGCCAGTACGCCGAGGACCTGCGGGATCACATCGCCCGCGCGCTGCACGGTCACCGTGTCGCCGATCCTGACATCGAGCTCGCGAATGTAGTCTTCGTTGTGCAGCGTTGCGTTGGAAACGACGACGCCACCGACGTTGACCGGGGCGAGCTTGGCGACGGGAGTCAGCGCGCCGGTCCTGCCGACCTGCAGCTCGATGGCATTCACGATGGTGACGGCTTTCTGGGCCGCGAACTTGTGGGCGAGCGCCCAGCGCGGGTCGCGGCCGACGAAGCCGAGGCGCCGCTGCCAGTCGAGCCGGCTCACTTTGTAGACGACACCGTCGATGTCGTAATCGAGCCTGGCGCGCTCGAGCTCGATGTCATGATGGAACTCGAGCAGCTCATCGAGGGAGCGGCAGAGGCGGCTCAGCGGATTGGTGGGGAGGCCCTGCGTATTGAGCCACTGCAGCATCTCCCACTGGGACGCGGCCGGCATTCCGCTCATCTCACCCCAGGCGTAGGCGAGGAAGCGCAGCGGTCGCGAAGCCGTGACTTCGGGGTCGAGCTGGCGGAGCGAGCCCGCCGCGGAATTTCTCGGGTTCGCGAAGACGGTGCGGCCGGCGGCAGACTGCTCCTCGTTGAGCTTCAGAAACGCCGAGCGTGTCATGTAGACCTCGCCCCGTATCTCGCAGACATCCGGCACACCGCGGCCACGCATCTTTGCCGGGATGTCGCTGACTCGCCGGACATTGGCGGTGACATCCTCACCCTCAGTACCGTCACCGCGGGTGGCGCCGCGGACGAGAACGCCGCGCTCATAACGCAGAGACAGTGAGAGGCCGTCGATCTTGGGCTCCGCGGTGAGCTCGATCGGCTCGGCGGCATCGAGCTTGAGGAACCGGCGCACGCGCTCGAGGAAGCCGGCGACGTCCTCGGGAGTGAAGCCGTTGGCGAGCGACAGCATCGGTAATGCGTGGCGTACCTTCGGGAACTTGCCCGAAGGTGCGCCGCCGACCCGCTGAGTGGGCGAGTCCGGGGTGATGAGCTCGGGATGCTCGCGCTCGAGGGCGCGCAGCTCACCGATCAGTGCGTCGTAATCGGCGTCGGAGATTTCCGGCCGATCCAACTCATAATACAGCCGGTTGTGATGTGCGAGTTGCGCGCGCAGCTGCGTTATGCGCGCCGCCGCGTCATGCGCCATGGGCGCTTGCGGCCGGGGCTGGGGCTGCCTCGGCCTTGAGGCTCTCGCGAATACCCGCCACGCGCAGGGGAGTCAGCGGGCTGCCGCGCTCGTCCTGTAGTGCGCCCTCGAGACGCTCGTTGAGATTGCGTGCGGTGGCGAGCAGCTCCTCGAATGCCTGCCGCGGCGTCCTCGAGCCGGGCAGCACGGCAAAGAGGCTCAGGCCGCCGTAGCGCTGCGAGTCCATGGTCTCGAGGTCGAACGCCCCCGGGCGGGTGAGGGAAGCGGCGCTGAGCAGCGCGCGATTGGCCTCATCCGGCTTGTGAAAGATGGAGAATTTTCCGAGAAGGAAGCCCTCGGCGGCGAGCGCGAGCCTGAGCGTGCGGCCGGAAAAGCGCGCCGGATGCGCGGAGACCACGCGCAGCGCGAGGATCCGGCGCGAGTCCTCGGGCGGCCACTCGACGATGGGCTCCGGCACGGCGGCATCGGCAAACCGGGGAGGCTCGACCACCCTGACCGCGCCCACGCCTTCGGCGCCTGCGATCTCGGGCTCGGTGGCGGGCACGGGCGCGCTGCCGACGCTCGGCGGGGCGGCTTCCTCGGGAGGCTCCGAGGCCGGAACGTCCGTCGCGGAGAAATCCTCGGCGGCGCTCGCCTCCGGATCGATGAGCCGCGGCTCCGGCTGCTCCTCCTCCAATGCCGCTCTGAGCGCCACCTGCTCATCGTCATCGGGAATGACGAGCATCGGCAGCTCCTCGAGCGGTCCATGAGCAGGCGACACGACATGCGCACGTATCACCTCCTCCTCGGCAGGCGCGTCCTCATCGTCGTCGTGAGTCAGCGGCACGTCCGATAACACGATATCCGAGAAGCCTACATCGCCTATCCAGGGCTCCCCTGCAACGGGGCTCGCGATCACCGCTCGCTGCGCCTCCCCGTATGACAGGCTGGCTTCACGCAAACGCGGCGCGAAGGCCTGACGGGGCCGGCGCCGCTCCCACCATGTGAGCGCGAGGATGAACACCACTCCCAGGAGAAGCAGTGTCCAGCGTAGTTCCGACATGGGCAACACCATGCTCAGACGGCTGCGAGCCGGACGGCCTCATCCACGTCGACTGCCACGAGGCGTGACACCCCGGGCTCGTGCATGGTCACGCCGAGAAGCGAGGCCGCAAGCTCCATGGTCGTCTTGTTGTGGGTGATGAAGATGAACTGCACCCGGGCCGACATATCACGCACGATATCGCAGAAGCGGCCGACGTTGTGCTCATCGAGCGGCGCGTCGACCTCATCGAGCAGACAGAAGGGCGCCGGGTTGAGATCGAAGATCGAGAAGACGAGCGCGACGGCGGTGAGCGCCTTCTCACCACCCGAAAGCAGGTGAATGCTGCTGTTCTTCTTGCCGGGCGGGCGGGCCATGACGGCTATGCCCGCATTGAGCGGATCCTCGCCGACCAGCTCGAGGTAGGCGTGCCCGCCGCCGAAGAGCCGCGGAAACCTCTCCTTGAGGCCGGAGTTGATGCGCTCGAAAGTCTCCTCGAAACGCGTGCGCGTCTCCTTGTCGATGCGCCGCATCGCCTCCTCCAGCGTCTCGAGCGCAGAAGTCAGATCAGCGAACTGCCGATCGAGGTACTCCTTGCGCTCGGTCTGCTCCTTGAGCTCGTCGATAGCGGCAAGATTGACCTGGCCCAGCCGCTCGATGCCGGCGCGGGCCTCGGCGAGCCTCTCCTCCCACACCGGGATCGCGGCATCGGCCGCGAGGCTCTGCTGCACCTCGGCGAGCTCGAAGCGAGTCTCGGCGAACTGCTCCGCGAGCGCCTCGCGTCTGACTCGGTTCTCCTGCGCCGCAAGCCGCGCCGCCTCCATGGCCTCGCGCGCCTCGCCGACGCGACGCTCGGCGAGCACGCGTTGCTCATCGAGCGCCCGCAGCGCGGAGTCGGCCTCCTCGAGCTCGCGACGCGCATCCGCCAACTCCGCCTCGACCTCGAGCCGCCGGGCGAGTGACTCGTCGAGTCGCCGCTCGAGCTCGACGATCGGAGCATCACCGCCGGCGAGCTCTGCTTCCAACCCCTCGCGATGTCCCTCGAGCTGCGCGCGTTGCTCGGTCATCCGTCCCAGGCTCACCCGCACCGAGGCTTCGGTCGAGCGGCGCGACTCGATGCGGATGAGAAGGTCGCGGGCGGCGACCTGCGCCGCCTGGGCGCGCGCGCGGGCGCCGGCGAGCGCTTCCCGGCGCATCTCGCGCTCGCTCTCGAGCTCCTCGCGCCGCACGCTCAGATCCGATCCGGCCGCGAGCCCATGCTCGAGCGTCTCGCCCGCGCGGCCGAGACCTTCCTCCGTTGCGGCGATCTCGCGCGCGTGCTCCGCAGTCTCCGCCTCGATGCGCTGACGCCGCAGCGCGGTCTCCTTCGCGCGCGCGCGTGCAGCCTCGAGCTGCCCGGTGATGTCGGCATGACGGCGGTGCGCAGCCTGAATGCCGGCCTGGGCCGCGTCCCGCTCGGCCTCGGACCGGGCGAGACTCTCACGCACGGTGGTGAGCCGATCCTCCGCCTGGCGGACACGCTCCTCGGCCGCCTGGACGGCGGCCCGCAGGCTCTTCAGCCGGTGCTCGCGCTCGATGACACCGAGGTGGTGATCGACGCCACGGCTGACACGCAGCCAGTCACGTCCCAACCACTCGCCTCCGCGTGTTATGACGGACTCACCCGCAGCGAGCGTCGCGCGACGCTGGAGCGCTTCCGCCAGGGATTCGGCCGTCAGAACGCCGCTCAGCTCGGCGAGAACGGCCGCAGGCCCGGAGACCTTCGCGGCCAGCGCCGACAGCCCTTCGCCGGCCATCGCCTCCGCGCGCCCTCCGTGTGCGAGCTCGCCTTCGACCAGGGCGATGCGCCCGCGAGCGAGCCGCTCGAGGGGAGCTGCGAGCTCATCGATGCGGTCGATGCAGACGGCCTCGAGGTAGTCCCCGAGAGCCGTCTCGACGGCGAGCTCCCAGCCCGGCTCCACCTCCAATGTCTGGGCAATGCGGGTGCGGCCGGAAAGGCCGACCTCATTCAGCCACTCCGTCGCCTGGCCGGCGCTCGCCGACAGCGCGGCTCGCTGCACGGCTTCGAGAGAGGTGCACTCTGCGCGCGTGCGCTCACGGTCGTCCCGCGCGGCTTCGAGATCCTCCTCTGCCGTCAACTGACTCGAGCGGGCGCCCTGCACCCGCTCGAGCGCCGTCTTCAGCGCATGGGCGAGTGCATCGCTCTCGCCTCGCGCGTGTGATTCCTGCTCCGTCAGCTCGGCGAGGAGCTCGCTCGATTCCTGCGCATCGAGCGTCTCGCGCTCGAGCGTGAGGCGCTCGACCTGGCCTTTCAGGCGCCGCAGCTGGTTCTCGAGCTGCTCGATGCGGGCGCGCTCGACCTGGGTGGTGCGATCGGCGGCGCCGAGCGCCTGGTTCAACTGCTCCCAACGCTCCTGCCAGGCCGCAAGCTCCCGCTCGGCCGTCTCGAGCGCCTCGGCCGAGGACCTCTCGGCGCTCTGCGCACGCTCCAGCTCGGGCGTCGAGCGCGCAATCTCTTCGGTGAGCTCGGCCAGCTGTCGCTCGTCGCGCCCGATGTGCGCGCCCAGCTCGGCGAGCGTCGCACGGGTCTTCGTGAGGTCGGCGCGCTGGCGCTCCCGCAGCTCACGCGTATGTTGGATCGTCTGCTCGAGGCGCGAGATCTGCGCCCCGACCTCGTAGTAGCGGCCCTGCACGGCCGAGAGGCGCTCGCTGACCGCGCCGTGATGAGTGCGCTGACTCTCGATCGACGCCTCGGCGGCACGCTGGTCCGCGAGCGCCGCCTGCATCTCGATCTCGCGCGCGCGGGTGGCGCTGTCGTGAACCTGTGCGCCGCTGTCGAGCTCCCTCAGCCGCAGCGCCAGGAGCTCCGCCGTCAGGCGCCGCTCCTCCTCCTTCAGAGCCTGGTACCGGCGAGCCGTGGCGGCCTGCCGCTGCAGGTGTCGGATCTGCTTCTCGATCTCATCGCGCACGTCCTGCAGCCGCTCGAGGTTCTCGCGGGTCTCGCCGATGCGGCTCTCGGTCTCCTTGCGCCGCTCCTTGTAGCGCGAAATGCCCGCCGCCTCCTCGACGAACGCGCGCATGTCCTCGGCCTTGGCCTCGATGATGCGCGAGATCGTGCCCTGCTCGATGATGGCGTAGCTGCGCGAGCCCAGGCCGGTGCCGAGAAAGAGCTGGGTGATGTCCTTGCGGCGGCAGCGCGCGCCGTTGATGTAGTAGCCGGAGGAGCCGTCGCGCGAGACCTGGCGCTTGAGCGAGATCTCGTTGTAACTCGCGTAGGGGCCGCCGATCTTGCCGTCGGAGTTGTCGAATATGAGCTCCACCGAGGCGGCGCCGACGGGCTTTCTCGCGGCCGAGCCGTTGAAGATCACATCCGCCATGTTGTCGCCGCGCAAGTGCTTGGCAGACAACTCGCCCATTACCCAACGCACCGCATCGATGACGTTGGATTTGCCGCAGCCGTTAGGGCCGACGACACCGGTGAGATTGCTGGGAAAGCTGACTTGCGTAGGATCGACGAAGGATTTGAAGCCCGCGAGCTTGATCTTTGTCAGCCGCATCTATGCTGTCTTCCGCACTCTGATGACCACCCCGAAACCAACACGGCCCCCACGCCCCAGGCACAGGGACGTGCCCCGCCGCCGAAGGTGGCGGAGGTCGCGGGCAAAAACCGCGCTTTTGCTCGCGACCGCGCTGGGCCGGGCAGGATGCCCGGATCCGGCGCGTATAGTAGAGTAATTCGCCATGCCCTCACAGCCTGCGCAAGAGCTCGAGACCTTCGCCAATCCGCGTCCCGGGCACGACTACACGATCCGCATGCGGATTCCGGAATTCACCTGTCTCTGTCCCAAGACCGGGCAGCCCGACTTTGCGACGCTCGAGCTCGAGTACGTGCCCGACCGCGCATGCGTGGAGCTGAAGTCTCTCAAGCTCTACATCTGGTCGTTTCGCGACCGCGGCGCCTTCCACGAGGCGGTGACCAACGAGATCGCCGACCACCTCGCGGCAACGCTCTCGCCCCGGTTCCTGCGACTGCAGGCGCGCTTCAAGGTGCGCGGCGGCATCTACACCCGAGTGATCGTCGAGCGGCGGCAGGCGGACTGGGCCCCGGGCCCGCCCGTCCACCTTCCCTGAGCCTTCCTCGAGAGCCCTCATTCCAGCCACTGTACAGACCCCGGTACGCCGGTATAATCGCGCGTCCTTCACAAGGCTCATGCTTTTGAGGAGCGACGAATGCCGGCCAAGAAGCCCGCGCCAAAGTCCGCGAA
>Ga0134128_10010514_pt1 | contig 11089 bp, 12 predicted proteins | sample KB31754_FD_96462 | JGI IMG/M metagenome (GOLD analysis project Ga0134128, IMG submission 96462) | Terrestrial soil microbial communities with excess Nitrogen fertilizer from Kellogg Biological Station, Michigan, USA - KB3-175-4 | ecosystem: Environmental > Terrestrial > Soil > Unclassified ...
CTCGCCCGGTCAATGGAGATAACCTCGGGGCCGGCCTGGGGTTCTGCTTTCGCATTCATTGCACAGTCATCGTCACAGTAGGGGGCATCGTCACAGTAGGGGCATTGTCACAGTAGGCTCACGGCGATGTCGACGGCGGCCGCCACGTCGTCATCGGGCGGGTAAAGCAGGTTCCGGCCCGTGACCAGGCCGTAGATACCCGGCAGCGACAGCGCGCGCCGCCACCGGTCGAACATCTCGTCGGGCTTGTCCCCGACATCGCCGCCGAGCAGCAGCGCGGGCAGCGTGCTCGCCTCAGCGACGCGCTCCATCTCAGCCACTACCGGGATCTTCAGCCAGGTGTACGCCGAAGTCGAACCCAGCCCCGAGGCAATCGTGATCGACCTGATCACGGCATCCGGAGACAGGTCGTTACCCCGGTGACCCGTGACCACCACGAACGGCTCGATGACCGCGACCAGCCCGCGCCGGGCCAGGTCGGTCACCGCATGTCCGCACGATTCGAGGGTGCTGGCGGTCGCCGGATCGCCCGGGTCGATCCGCAGCAGCATCTTCCCTCCGTCCAGGCCCGCCGCCTCGATCGCGGCGGCGCTGTATCCGGTGAACCGGTCATCGATCTCGAACGCCGACCCCGGCAGGCCACCCCGGTTCATCGAGCCGAGCACCACCTTGCCGTCCAGCGCCCCGAGCAGCAGCAGGTCCTCGATGATGTCGGCCGAGCCCAGGATGCCGTCCACCCCCGGCCTTGTGAGCGCGACCAGGATCCGGTCCAGCAGGTCAACCCGGCTCGCCATCGCCATCGGCCGGTCACCGGCCGCCAGCACCCCGCGGGCCGGGTGATCGGCCGCGATGATCATGAGGCGGCCGGCCGGCCCGAGCCAGGGTCGCCTCCGGCGCGCCGCCGCCGCGACCGCGACCGCACCCGGGTTGAGCGCCCGGGTCTGGCCGATGATGCGCCGTTGCTCGTCAAGCACCGGGTGCCTCCTCCCGTAAGTATGTCATTAGTTATTGACATGCTCTCATGACATCATGCACCGTGTTCGAACGGGGCGATAGAGCGGCGGACCCTTGAGCGACGGTTCAATGACGGTGGTGAGCGGAGACGGGATGGGAAGCGATCAGGGCCTGCCAGACCGGCGACTGCGGGTCGGGATTGTCGGGGTCGGCGTTATTGCCCAGGTGATGCACCTGCACTACCTCGCCGAGATGCGGGCCATGTTCGAGGTTTCCGCGATCTGCGACATCGTCGGGGCGAACGCGCGGGCCTGCGCCGACAAGTACGGCATCCCCGCCGCGTACGCCGACTGGCGCGAACTGGTCGCCGCCCCGCTCGACGCCGTGTTCGTGATGACCTCGGGCAGCCACGCCCCGATCGCCATCGCCGCCGCCGAGGCCGGCTTGCACGTATTTGCCGAGAAGCCGATGTGCTTCTCGGTCGCCGAGGGTAAGGCGATGGTCGCGGCCGCCGAGGAAGCGGGCACGACGCTGATGGTCGGCTACCCGAAGCGGTATGACCTCGCCTACGCCCGGTTCAGCCGCGAGGTCGCCGACCTGTCCGACGCCCGGCTGCTTCGGGTAACCACGATGGAATCGCCGTTCCGGCCCTACATCGCGCACTACCCGCTGCTCAAATCCACCCCGCCGAGCGATGACGTGGTCGCCTCGCTGCTGGCCGCCTCGGACACCAGCGTCAACGCCGCGATCAGTCCGGTCGATGATCTGGAGCGCCGCGTCTACCACGGCGTGCTGCTCGACACCCTGGTCCACGAGATCAACGCGGTCCGCGGCCTGTTCGGTGAGCCCGACCGCCTGGACTACGTGGACTTGTCCGAGCAGAACGTCACCGTGCTGCTGCGCTACGGCGACCTGCGCGTCGCCATCCACTGGGTCGACCTGCCCGGCATCGCCAGGTACCAGATGGAGTTCGCGCTGTATGCGCCGCACCGGCGGATCACGCTGGAATTCCCCTCGCCCTTCCTGCGCAACGAGCCAGCCAGCCTCATCGTCGAAGGAGGCGACCTGGGCACGGCCAGGTCCTGGCGCAGCGCCGAGGTGATCGGCTACGACAGTGGCTTCAAGCGCGAACTGGAAGCGTTCCACTCGTGCGCCACCACCGGCGCCGTCCCAGTCACCTCTGGCCGCGACGGACTCGCCGACATCGCGCTGTGCGAAGCGATCATCGCCTGCCACCGCCTGGGCCGCCCCATCGACAACCCGACCGCCGTGTGATTGGCGCCCGTGCTTATGGCTGACGCAAAACTCCGGGTCGGCATCGTCGGCTACGGAATGATGGGCCGCGCCCACTGCTACGGTTACCGGGTCGCCCCCATGCTGCGGAGGCTCCCGGTGACCCCGGTCGTCACCGTCATGTCCGGCCGGAACCAAGCCGCCGTCGAGGCCGCCGCGACCGCCTACGGCGTGCCCGCCACGGTGACCGACTGGCGCGACCTCATCACCCGCGACGACGTAGAGTCTCCTACGACCAGGCCCGCGCGGCCGCGCACGCGGTCGGGGCGGCGGGCGTCCATAACGCCGTCGGCTTCAACTACCGCAAGCTCCCGGCGGTAGCTCTCATGCACCGGATGATCGCCGACGGCGCCGTCGGCGAGATCAGGCTCTGGCGCGCGACCTGGCTATCCGACGAGTTCACCGACCCCGCCACCGGATTCGACTGGCGCTTCGACCGCGAACTGGGCGGCACCACGATCGCCGACCTGGGCAGCCACCTGATCGACCTGGCCCTCTGGATGGTCGGCGACATCGGTGACGTCTGCGCCCAATCGCAGACCTTCATCAAGGACCGTTCACTGTCAGAAGGGCGAGCTAGGGTCACGGTAGATGATGCGTCGTCCGCCCTGATCAAGTTCGCCAACGGGGCCAGAGGCACCGTTGAGATGGCGCGCTCCGCGGTACGCCGCCCCTGCGATTTTCACAGTGGAGGTAAACGGCAGCACCGGCACCCTGATCTTCGACTACACCCGTCTCAACGAGTTGTGGTACGGGGTCGCGCGCGAACTAGCCTCAAGTGCGACAGGGCCAGGCGAGTTGTCGAGGTACGGTCTGACGCGGATCCGGGCCGAGCATCCGAGTCACCCGTACGCGGCGGACTGGTGGCCGATCGGCCAGGGCGTCGGCTACGGCTCGACCTTCGCCAACCAGGTCGCCGACCTGCTGGAGCACTGGCCCGACCAGCCCTGGACCCCAGACTTCGCCCACGGCGTCGCCGTCCAGGCCGTCTGCGAAGCCATGGAACGCTCGGCCGCCGCCGATCGCTGGGTCCAGGTCGCCGAGGTAACCGGGTAATTGGCCTGGCCTGTCGCGGTATTGACAGCGGCCCGCAGGTTGCGCGCGCCTGCGCGCTAGTTCAATCGGATGGATTCCTGGTAGCTCATATAGGTACCGATTGAGAGCGTTGAGGAGAAGCCAGATGTTCGCGTTCGCCGACAGCACCAACCCCGAGGCCATTGACGCGGCGAAGTTCTCGCACGTCGCCGGCTACGCCAACGGAAAGTACGCCTGGTCAGACCACCAGTTCGCGCGCTTCAAGCGCCACTTCAAGATCGCCGTCAAGCCCGGCGATCCCAGCCAGGCCCGCCTGGCCCGCTGCCTTGACATCGAGCGGTTTGATGCGACCGTCGCCGACGCCGCGCCGTTCGCGCTCGACCGCGCGAAAGCGGGTCACGACGACTGCTTGTTCTACTGCTCGCTCAGCGTCGTACCCGCACTCGTCTCCGCGCTGCGATCCGCTAAGGCTGAGCACCCCGACGCGGGCAAGTGGGGACTGTGGGCCGCTTGGTGGTGGCAGAAGCCCCACGCGCCGACCGCCGCCGAGGTCTCGGCCGAACTGAAGAGGCTATCCGGAGTGACTCTGCCGGCAGGCAAGCTCCGTGGCTGCCAATGGCAGCCAGGAGGCGCCATCGACCGAAGCGTCTGGTACGCCCCCGACAACTTCTCCCCGGCCAAGCCGTAACCACGTCGGCGCCGCCAGGGCGCCCACAACAGTGAAAGCGGCTCCGGCGGCAGGGCCAGCGGGCCCGTATTCAAGGGCGAAACATCGAAAAGGGTGAATCCGCAGATTCACCGGGTTTTTCCAGGGTGAATATGCTGATTCACCGGGTTTTCTAAATCATCATCTGGGTCGACGTTGTGGCTGGTGTTATTGACGGGGACTGTGTGGCCAGATGGACAAAAAGGGCCGGCCGTTTGATGCGCGGGCGGGTTGCTTCGCTGCTCGCCTGGGGTCGCTTGGGCCCTAGCTGGTGGCGGATTCGTATTGGGTGACTATTTCCTTGGCCAGGGCCAGGGACGAGGTGGCGGCGGGGGAGGGGGCGTTGCGGACGTGGGTGGCGCCCGGGGTCTGGGAGATCGTGAAGTCGTCGACTAGCTGGCCCGCGCGGTTGACGGCCTGGGCTCGGGTGCCGTAGACGGTGCGCGGCTCGATTGGCAGCGTCTGGATCGCGGGGACGTAGACCGCGCACTTGGCGATGAAGCGGCGGCGGCTGGCGGCCATAGCCATTTCGGTGAGGCCGGTGCGCCAGAAGCGGCCGGCGACGCCCCAGGTGCCGGGCCAGGTGAGGGTCTGGGTCACGTCGCGGACGGTCTCTTTCCAGCTGTGGTGAGCCGGGCCGCTGGGCTGGCCTTTGGAGCGGCCGCTTCTTGACGGGACGAGGAGGGCGGTCGGGCCGAGGAGGACGCCGCCGTCGATGTGGCGGGTGACGTGGACGCCCAGGAACGGCAGGGCTGGATCGGGGACCGGGTAGACCAGGCCGCGCACAATGGGCTCGCCGTCGATGCGCAGGTAGGCGCCTCGGAACGGGATCACCCGGGGTTCTGCGGGCGCCCCCGCTGAGACGGCCAGGCGGTCGGACCACAGGCCCGCGCAGGCGATTGCCCAGTCGGCCCGGTACTCGCCGTTGGCGTGCGACAGCACGGTGGTGTCGCGTTCTCTCCTGAGGCTGGTGATCTCGCAGCCGAGCGCGAATTGCGCGCCGGAGGCGCGCAATTCGCGCTCCATGGAGCGGGCGACGGCGGCGAAGTCGACGATGCCGGTGTTGGGCGAGTGCAGTGCGGCTACGCCCTTGCATTCGGGCTCGATCTCGCTGATCTCGCTGGCGTCGACGCGACGCAGGCCAGGGACTTCGTTGGCGATGGCGCGCTTTTCCAGGTCGGCTAGGCGGGGCAACTCGTCGTCGCTGATGGCGACGATCAGCTTGCCGCAGCGTTCGACGGGGATGGTGTTCTGCTCGCAGTACTCGTACATCAGCTTGGCGCCGGCCACGCAGAGCCTGGCCTTGAGCGAGCCGGGAGCGTAGTAGACGCCGGCGTGGATCACGCCCGAGTTGTGGCCGGTCTGGTACTCGGCGACGGAATCCGCCTTGTCGATGATGAGTACCTTGGCGTCGGATTTGCGAGTCAGGATCTCGCGGGCGACGGCCAGGCCGACGATGCCGGCGCCTACCACGGCTACGTCATGGCGATCGACTGGCACGGTGAGCTCCCTAAAGGCACGGCGATTCAACTACCAGGGTTGCGTTATGCCTAATTCTTAGCTCTTGCGGGCTGATAGGGCCGACAAGAGTTCGAAGCCCACGTGAGCGGCGGCGACACCGGTGATCTGGGCGTGGTCGTAGGCTGGCGCGACCTCCACGATGTCGGCGCCGATCATGTTCAGGCCGGCGAAGGAACGCAGGATGCCGAGCAGTTCGCGGCTGGTCAGGCCGCCCGCCTCGGGGGTTCCGGTGCCTGGAGCGTGCGCTGGATCGAGCACGTCGATGTCGACCGAGACGTACACGGGGCGGTCGCCGACCCGGGCGGCGATGCGTTCGGCGATTCCGGCGACGCCGAGAGTGTCGGCTTCGGGGGAGGAGATGACGGTGAAGCCCTGTTCGGCGTCCTGGTCGAGATCGGCGGTGGTGAATAGCGGGCCGCGGATGCCGACGTGGACGCAGGCGTCCTTGTCGAGCAAGCCTTCCTCCGAGGCCCGGCGGAACGGGGTGCCGTGGGTGTAAGCGGCGCCGAAGTAGGTGTTCCAGGTGTCCAGGTGCGCGTCGAAGTGCACGACGGCGACCGGGCCGTGTACTGCGGAGAAGGCCCGCAGCAGCGGCAGCGCGATCGTGTGGTCACCGCCCAGGGTGAGCAGGTGCGGCGCTCGTTCTAGCAGGTCACGGGCATTGTGCTCGATCGTGCTGATCGCCTCGTTCAGGTCGAACGGGTTCACCGCCATGTCGCCGGCGTCGACCACCTGCATGCTGGCGAACGGCGAGGTATCCAGGACCGGGTTATAGGGCCGCAGCAGTCGCGAGCTGTCCCTGATGTGCCCGGGGCCGAACCGCGCGCCGGGTCGGTAGGTGACGCCGGTGTCGAACGGGACGCCGACGATGATCGTGTCGGCCCGGTCGGTCTCGCCGATCGAAGGCAGCTTCGCGAAGTTCGCGTGACCGGCGTATCGCGGGACCTTGGTAGCGTCGACCGGGCCGACGTTGTCGCCGTTGACGATGTACGGAACGGGATCAATCATCACGTCAGGTTAGCGGTCCCGCCGGCGGCCAGGTCGATGGCCTGCAGCTCACGGTCGCTGGCCTCGATCGCCGCTGCTTCGGCGTTCCGGTCCAGCGTGCGCGACAGGGCGAAGTAGACCAGGCCGGAGACGAGCAGGCCGACGACCCAGGAGTAGTCGACGAGATTCGTCAGGTGCGCCGGGACCGGCCCGGTATAGGAGAATCCGCCGATCGACGGCAGCACCATGAACGGGATCTCGGCCACGAAGCCGGCCGCATAGGCGATCAGGCCCCCGTAACCCCAGGCGCCGTAGACGCCGTTGAGGCGGAAGATGTCGGTGATCGCGTAGTGGCCGTGCCGGACGAAGAAGAAGTCGACCAGGTTGAGCGCGGTCCACGGCACCAGCAGGTAGAGCATCAGGGTCAGCGAATCCAGGACCGCGCCGACGGCGCTGTTGGAACTCCAGAGATTGCCGAGCACATACCAGACGAGCGCGAGGGCGACGATCGTGCCGGCTCGCCAGAGACGGCTGGTGCTGATCTTCTTGAATGAGTCGATGCCGGTCAGGACGCTGAGCATGCCGCCGTAGGCGTTCATGCCCATGGTGGCCAGCAGGGCGGTGGCCGAGAGGACGGCCGTGATCGAACCGAGCGGTGCGGCCACGTTGTCACCGACCGTCTGCAGGCCGACCAGTCCGTCGGTGGCGCCGAGCCTGGTCGCGAGCCAGGCGCCGAGCGCGATCAGCCAGAAGGCCGAGCCGGAGGCACCGAAGAACACGGCCGCGATGATCCCGCCCGGGGAGGTTTTGCGCGGCATGTAGCGGGAGTAGTCAGAGACGTAGGGCGCGTAGGTGATGTTGTAGGCGGCGGCGACCGTGAACTGGGTCATGAACGCCGCGAACACGAACCCGCCGGGATGGCTCGGGGTCTTGCCGCCGGCATCGCCGAGCAGGATCGCGACCGAGATGATCGCGTAGCAGGGCAGCGAGATGATCAGCAGGAACCGGAAGACGCGGTGCACCCAGTCGTAGCCGAAGATCGCGAGCAGGGCCGCCAGTATCGCGGTGACGGCGGCGACGAGGCCGCTGTTCCAGCCGAACGCGCCGTGCAGGCCGGATGCCATCAGCACCTGGTCGGCGACGTTGAAGGCCATGTAGGTGAACAGGACGGCGAAGAGCGCGACGACCACGCCCCGGTAGCCGAGCTGGGCCCGGGTCTGGATCATCTGCGGCAGGCCGAACACCGGGCCCTGGGTGGCGTGGAAGGCCATGAACAGCGTGCCGAACGCGATGCCACCCGCGCCGGCCAGGATCGACCAGCCGAGCGAGAGGCCAAGGCCCGGCCCGATGAAGCCGATCGGGATCGTGAAGTACTGGAAGTTGCCGAGGAACCAGAGCATGGCCTGCTGCCAGTTCTTGCCGTGGCGTTCAGGATCGGGGATCCAGTCGATCGAGTGCACCTCGATCTGGTTCAGTAGCGTTCCCTCATCGACGGTCGCCGTGCTGGACCTGGCATCTGTGGCCATCGTCGCCTCCCACCTGGGTCATGGTTAGACAAGACTGTGACCGTGGGTTGCATATTTGTCAACACTTGTTTCATGAACTGCGGTGTTGTTTCATTTGACTGAGGATGGGGGGTCGATGGAGACAGGGGTCGGGGCTCAGTTGCGGGCGGCCAGGCTGGCGGCGCGCAAGAGCATGGCCGAGGTCGCCGAGGCGAGCGGGTTGACCAAGGGCTTCTTGTCGAAGCTGGAGCGGGATCTGACGAGCGTGTCTGTGGCTTCGCTGATGCGGCTGTGCGACGCGCTTGGCATCTCGGTGGGCTCGCTGTTCCAGGCCGCGAAGGGCGAGGTCGTCCGGAAGGGCGAGTATCCGCCGATCAATTTCGGCGGGAACAAGATGGCTGAGTATCTGCTCACGCCGGCCGGGGAGCGGCGGGTTCAGGCACTGCTGAGCGACATCGAGCCTGGGGGCGGCAGCGGTGACGAGGCTTACTCGCTGCCGACCGACGTGGAATTCGTGTTCATCCTGGCCGGGCAACTCGAGATCGTGGTCGCGGGGGAGCGGCTGACGCTGGACCAGGGGGACGCGTTTACGTTTCCGTCCGGGACCGAGCACACGTTCAAGGTGCCGCGGTCGGCTGGGGTCACGCAGGTGCTGTGGGTACTGTCGCCGGCGCTGCCGGACACCGGTCTTGACGTGCAGCGACTGGCGCGGGAGCAGGCCGCGTGGCGGGGTTAGGGCTGCCAGTCGGCTACGGGGCGGACATCGGCCTGGCGCGGGAACACCTTCTCGGTGAGGACCCGGTGGACTTCGGGGTCCAGGTCGGCGCAGGCGTCGGACAGCACTACCAGCTGATAGTCCAGGTCGGCGGCCTGGCGCAGGGTGGACAGGACCACTCCGCTGGTGGAGATGCCGGTCAGGACGAGGGTGCCGATGCCGAGCCCGCGCAGGACGACCTCGAGGTCGCTGCCGGTGAACGCGGAGACCCGCCGCTTGATCACCACTACGTCGCCCTGCTTGGGCTCGACGGCCGGGTGGACGCCGGTCGCCGGATCGTCGTGGGTGAAGCCGCCGGCGGTCATGATCGCGGAGAAGGACTTGTTCCGCGCGCTGATCTCGGGGTGGCCATGCCGGAAGCTGATCATCACGTAGATAACCGGGATCCCGGCGGCCCTGGCCATGGCGATCGCCGCGGCCAGACGGTCTAGGTAGCCCGCATCATCGGCGAAGCGCTCGACGATGCCTCGCTGAACGTCCATTACCAGCAGCGCGGTCCGGTCCATGTCTGGCTGGAACTCCTTCCTGAGGCTCGTGGCTCCGTGCTGATTCTGCCTGGCTGCTGGGGGGCCGTGCCGCGTTTGACATAGTTCTGATATGGCCATCTTTGATGATCTTGAGGCTGAGCAAGACCGGCTGCATGGAACCCTGGCTGGGCTTAGCGAGGACCAGTGGACCGCCGGCTCCTCGGCGGCCGGCTGGAGCGTGACCGACGTCGTGCTGCACCTGGCGCAGACCGAGGAAGCCGTCGTCGCGAGCGTCGACAGCGGGCTCCCCGTTCGGCCGCAGGGATCGGGCCTGTCGGTGGACGAGATGGCTGACCTGATGGTCAGGTCGCAGCGGGCGGCACCGGCCGAAGTGTTCAGGCGGTGGCAGGATGCCCGGGTCGCTGCCGTGGCGGCCTTGCGGTCGGCGGACCCGGCGGTGCCGCTGAGCTGGATCGATGCTCCGCTTAAGCCAGCCACGATGGCAACCACCAGGCTCGCCGAGCACTGGGCCCACACGCTCGACATCACCAGGCCGCTCGGCCTGGACCTGCCGGACACCGATCGGCTGCGGCACATCGCCTGGCTGGCCCACCGCTCGCTGGCGTATGCGTTCGCGATCTCCGGGCAGGAGGCGCGGCCGGTGTACTGCGAGCTGACCGCGCCCGATGGCGTGCAGATCTGGCGGTTCGGGCCGGCGGAGGCAGAGTCGCGGATCACCGGTGCGGCCGGGGCGTTCTGCCGGGTGGCGGCCCAGCGTCTGGCGCCGGAGGAGTCTGGCTTGGTTGCCGAGGGTCCTTACGGGGCGGCGGCACTCGGAGTGCTGCGAACCTATGCGGCGTGAAGGACCGTACTGGAGTTCACCGTCAGCGGCGACTGCCCTCCCCGGCTTGTCGTCAGTTCTCGCGGGCGGTCAGGGCCAGGGCTGCCCCGAGGCCGATCATCGCCACGCCGCCGGTGCCGCCGATCATCTCGAGCCGCCGAGGCGAGCGGGCGAACCACGCTCTGGCTGTGCCCGCGGCTAGCGCCCACGTGCAGTCACAGAGCACGGCGATCACGATGAATAGGGTCCCGAGCAGCAGTATCTGGAACGGGATGTGACCGGCGGACCGGTCCACGAACTGCGGCAGCACGGCCATGAAGAACACGATCGACTTGGGGTTGCTCACCCCGACCAGGAAGCCGTCGCTCACGATCCGCCGGACGCTCTTGGCCTCGACTGCCGCGCCGAGGGCCGCCCACAGTTCCTTGCGGTGCCTTATGGCCTGCACGCCGAGATAGACCACATAGGCGGCTCCGGCCAGCTTGACCACCGTGAACACCGCAACAGACCGCTGGACCAGTGCTCCGATCCCGAGCGCCACGGCCGCGACCTGCGCATAGATGCCGAGTTGTCCGCCCAGCGCGGTACCGACCCCGGCCGCGCGGCCGAGCACCAGGGACCGGCTGATCACGAAGAGCACGTTCGGGCCGGGGAGGATGATCAAGACAAACGAGAGCAGCGCGAAAGCTAGCAGTTGGCTGGTGGAAGGCATAGCGGCAGCTTATTCAGACTGTCCAGGCATTTGTTCAACGCCGTCTAGCTCAAGTTGATCTTGGAAGGGGTGGGGGCGACCGGTGCCGCCCAGCTTGCCGTAGGGACAGCGGGGTGCTGGCGCCCGCCGCCCGGGCCCGGCGGTGCTGCCACTTACCACCCGCTCGGGCGCACTTCCCGTTGGTTGCGCTGACTTCCCACCCGTTGCGCTGTCACTTTGTCGACTTCATGACGATTTGCGACAGCGCAACCAAGGGGTAGTCAGCGCGACGGGTGGGAAGTGCGGGCAAGCCC
>Ga0134128_10010515_pt1 | contig 11089 bp, 16 predicted proteins | sample KB31754_FD_96462 | JGI IMG/M metagenome (GOLD analysis project Ga0134128, IMG submission 96462) | Terrestrial soil microbial communities with excess Nitrogen fertilizer from Kellogg Biological Station, Michigan, USA - KB3-175-4 | ecosystem: Environmental > Terrestrial > Soil > Unclassified ...
GGAGGCTCCGGTGCGGCTGTGCTGGGCTAGAATGTCCGTCATCGAGGAGAGTGTGATCGTGGCCTCAGATCATCAATCCTGCGCATACTGCGTCAAACCGGAATGTAACTGCCGGTACGCTAAGTTCAAGGCCGGCGAGCTCGTGTTTGAGGTTGGATCGACATCGGCACAGGGCACTCTCGGCGGGATGCGCTCGACCTTCGAAACCATGGCGGCGGAGCATCCCGACTCCACTCGAGGGACATGGCGCTTCAGCTTCACCGAGCTTCCGAATGCGGACGGACACTATCCCCAGGCACACGAGTTGGAGGAGTCTGCAGCCGCGTCTGAACCGGAGAGCTCAAACGTGATCGACCGGCAGAGCAGGCCACGACGCAAGCGGCCCAGCGCGCAGGACTCAAAGTTAAAAGAGCAATCGATTTCTGTTGCGGCAAAGTGATGGCGCGGCACCAGCTTACAGGGAATCCGGCAGCGGGGGACCTCACGCCGTATAATTCCCGGCACCATGGCACACCTGTATTGGACTGTGGTGTGCAAGACCCCGGATTGCGGCGCGCAGAGCCCAGATTTTCCGAGTCGCGCAGATTTTCTGTAACCCATCATGCCGGCTGAACTCTATGGGGCAGGTGGGGACTCGGTCAAGCATGCCTTTGCGGCATGCGCCCCAACACAATGAACGTCATCGTCGGGAGGAGAAACAAATGAGAAGGCTAATGAGTGCAGTTCTTGGACTGATGTTTGGTATTGCGTCAGTCGCCATAGCCCATGCGCAGGCGCCGACAGACCCTCAAATCGTGGGAATCGTGCAGACCGCCAACCGGATCGACATCAGCCAGGCGCACCTCGCGCTCAGGAAATCCACAACCCCGCAGGTGAAGGAATTCGCCAACCAGATGATCTCCGATCATACCAATCTTCAGAAGTCCATCAGTGATTTGGCAACCAAATTAGGCGTGAAAGAGGAGACAAGCGACACCGCTAAACAGCTGAAACAGCAGGCCGCCGAGGAGAGCAAGAAGCTCGCCGGTCTGAAAGGCAAAGACTTCGATCGGGAATACGCGTCGCATGAAGTTGCCTATCACCAGGCAGTCCTTGACGCGGCCAGCAAATCGCTTATCCCAAATGCCAAGAATGCGGAACTCAAATCGGCGCTCCAGGGCGCAGCTCCACTGCTACAAGGTCACCTGCAACACGCCCAGCAATTACAGCAGTCGCTACAAGGCAGCAGCAGCGGTCAATATTAGAGGCCGCATCATGAAAATCTCTATGTCACAGGCGAATCACCCGGCGATGTCCGATTCGCCTCCACGGTGTATGCGGCGCGCTCTTTACGTCGCTGCCGTCTGCGTTGCGGCCCTCCCCGCATGCCTGCTGGGGCAAATTCAGTCTCAGACGTCCCCGCAAGTCGTGACCATTAAGCAAATGCATTTCGAACCGGCCACCCTGAAACTGAAACCTGGTGATCGGGTGGAATGGAAGAACCAGGATATTTTCAGTCACACGGTTACGGCGAATGACGGACAGTTCGATTCGGGGCTGATTGCGCCGGGTGGCTCATGGCAGACCACCATTACAAAGGCCGGCACCATCACCTATCACTGCGGGCCTCACCCCAACATGACTGCCGAGCTCGTGGTCGAACAGCCCGGCGCCCACGGGCACGCCGCAGCGGAGACGGCGAAAGAAGCACAGACCAGCCTGCGCTGGACTCTTCCGAAGCGTCCTGAGGAAATTCATCCCATTTTGGTGAACTTCACTGCTGCCCTGTTGCCTCTGGCATTCTTGAGTGACCTGCTGGGGAGATTGCTTCGTCGTCAAGCTCTGCAGGCCGCGGGGTTGTGGATGATGGTTTACGAAGCAGCGATCTCTCCGCTGACAGTCTTGGCCGGATGGTGGTGGAAGAGCACAGAAGCCAATCAATTGCCGGCAAAGCTCATCACCCTGCACCAATGGCTCGGCACCGCTGCCGCGCTGTTGTTCATTGCTCTCGCGGTCTGGCGCTGGAGCTTTCACAAACGCGCGGTTCCGCCCAACTGGGCATATCTGGCGTTTACGACTATTGCACTTGTGGCCTTGGTCTACCAGGGCAGCGTTGGCGGCGCAATGGTTTTTGGACAGTGAAGCGGCCATGATGTGGGGCGGCATCCAACCAGCAGGGCCGCGTGTTCTGCCGTGGCGCACGTTGGTTCCGTTATCGCCGCAGACTGCCGCTGAAACGGCTACGGGCGGCCTGCGGAACTGCACGTCCGGCACTACCGCTACTGCTGCCATAGTGGAGGACGGCCGCACATGACCAGAAGCACAGGATTGACAGAAGCGATCTCGAAGCAGGAATGGATCACCCCGCTAGAGGACCGACTGCAAGGCGCGCTGCATCGCGCGTTCGAATCGGGAGGGGAAGCAGGGGGCCGCATTAAGGACGCCCTGCACGGGACATGGATCGGCCACCCTCTCCATGTGATCCTGACGGATATTCCTCTAGGTGCGTGGACCTGCGCGATGGTTTTCGACGCCCTGGCAGCGACCTCCGCGATTCGATGGATGCAGCCGCTGATGCTCGCATTGGAGTGGGCCTGGCCGGGGCGATTGCGGCAGCGACTACCGGGCTGACGGATTGGCAGGACATCGACCCGCCCGCACGGCGGGTCGGCTTGGTTCATGGCGTGTTGAACCTGACTGCTGCCGCCCTGATGGGGACCTCGCTGCTGGTACGCCGGCGGCAATCGCGCAGCAGTGGACGAGGTTTGGGCCTCTTTGGGTTTCTGCTTGCGGCTGCTGCCGCGCGGTTCGGCGGGAACCTGGTTTATGAACATCGGGTCGGTGGACCGCTCGAACGAGAAGCCCTTGCCGGCTGAATTTCGTAGAGCGGCGGCACTGGCAGATTTGCAGGAAGGAAAACCAACAAGAGCCGAGGTCAATGGCACTCCGATTTTGCTCGTCAAATCTGGAGCCAACATCTTCGCGCTCGCCGAAACCTATTCGCATCTTGGCGGGCCATCGGCGGAAGGCAGGGTAGAAGGCGAAACGATTGCAGCGCTGCCGAACGCGAAGCCCTCAAGGACGCAGCCGCGCGCTGGCAAGAGATCCTTGATGCCGAAGGGCTCTCCGAGGATGAGGCCGTCTCGGAGTTCAAAAGCTTGCGTTCCCAACGGAAAAAATGAGCGAGAAAAAGCGTCTGGTGCTCGACGCCAACATCCTTCTCCGCGCCGTCTTCGGCGTTCGGGTCCGTCACGCTTCTCGAAACCTACGAAGACTCCGCCAGGTTCTTCACCCCTGACATTTGTTTTGAGGATGCCGAGAAGTATCTTGAAGTCATCTCCGCGGCCCGAAACCTGGATGTCAACGCCGGCCGCCGCGTTCTCTCTGGCCTAATGGGTCTGGTAGAGATTGTTGATCGAAGTCTCTATGAGGAGCACGAACTGAGGGCCCGCGAGAGAATGCGCTCTCGCGATATTGCCGACTGGCCAATTGCGGCTACCTCCCTGCTCCTTGATTGTCCGATTTGGACCGAAGACCAAGACTTATTTGGCAGCGGTATCGCCACCTGGACGACCGCGAACGTAGAACTCTATTTACGGGACAGCAAGTAAGCCCTCAACGGGGACTTCCGTACTTCGATCTGTCCGGCGAGTACGCGAACTTCGAGACATGGCTGTGGGTGTACGGCAGGTCCGTTAACGACATGGCCGTCTTCGAGATCAAACCGCGAAGCGTGATATGGACATTCAATGCAGTTGTCCACCAGCTTGCCTTCCGAAAGAGGCGCACCGAAATGCGAACAGGTGTCAGCCAATGCAAAGAGACGACCGGCTCGACGGACGAGAAGAATTGGCACGCCCTGAACCATCACCTGCGTCGGTTTGTCGCCGACCAGCTGAGATTCCGAAAGAACGGGAACGAAATTGTCGGGAAGAGCTTGACCGTCGGTCCGGTCGACACCTACTCGGTGCTCATAGACCAGTTTGCCACCGAGATGCGCCGCGTAGCTCATAACAGCGAAGCCAAGAACACCGGCAGCGCGGCCGCTCTTACGGTACTGCTTTCTTCGCAACAACAGAGATATGGCAAACAGGGCGGTGCCACTAACGTTCATGAGCCCGTGAATCAATCCGAGACGACGGGCCGGTGGATCGACGTCCGACCAGTCTGTCATACCGGTTGCTGCCGCCCAAGCTGCACCGGCGAGTCCTACGCCGATTGAAGCGTCCGCTGCTAAGGCGAGCTCGTGGCGGTCAACGATCAAATCTAAGAAATCGAAGAACATCGCGGCTGTCCATGCTCCTATCGGCAGGTCTGTCAGCACAACGTGCAACGGCTCGCCCAACCACGTACCGTTCAGGAAGTTTCTAAGCTTTTGTGCTTCGGGGTTCCCCCCTGCGTACAGAGCTTTATCAAGGATCTTCTGGAGCTTTTCGTCGATCGGAGGTTGTGTTATCGGCGTTGACACGCCGTTTTTGGAATCGACTGCCATCCCATCTTGGATGCATGTTGGTTTTCCATGGTGCTCATATTCCGATGCTTCCGTTATTCATCAATCCGACTTCCGCATGAGACGCATTATTCATTCCAGCTGCTCAGCTTCTTCCCATCGACCTATGCGCCATTGCATCTAATGGAGGTTGGACGATACGGTTCCAACCAAGAGGAGGGCCTCAATGCCAGAGTCGGACGCGCTGATCCCCGCGCAGCAGCTTGCAGCTTTTAATAGAGCAAGTTATCCCAATGAGAGCGCGGGCGATCGCGTGGCGCGAAATGCGCTGCTCGCCGAGGAGATCGAGTTGCGCAGGCATGTCGAGCGAGTGGCTCAGCAGCGACGGGCGCTGCCTGAGGGTGGTCAGATCGCTAGTGACTTTGAGTTCACCTCTGAAGCAGGCCCGACACGCTTCTCGGAGGTCTTTGGCGACAAGAATACTTTGATGATCTACAGCATGATGTACGGCCCGCAGCGTAAGGCGCCCTGCCCGTCATGTACCTCCTTTCTTAGCGCGTGGAATGGAGTTGCTGTGAATCTGCGTGAGCGGGTTGCGATGGCGGTGACTGCGCGTTCAGGCATCGATCGCTTGAAGGATTACAAGCGGCAACGCAATTTCAGTAATCTCCCGTTTCTATCCGATTTCAGCGGCGCGTATACGCGCACCTATGTGAGCCCAGAGGACGCGGACGTTCCGGGATTCAGTGTCTTTACGCGACGAGATGGAGTGGTCCGTCATTTCTACAGTGGCGAGATGAGCAGCGCGATGGCGGACCCGGGCCAGGACCCGCGGGGAGCTCCGGACCTTGATCCACTCTGGCTGATGCTGGATTTAACTCCCGAGGGCCGAGGCACCGACTGGTACCCAAAACTCGACTATAGCCGCGCACAATGACGCTCCGCCGAGCCCAGTTGTCCAACAGAAATGCGCGCTAGATTCAGGAGATTTTTAGCGCCCCGACGTGGCGACTCACAGTCTGAGAAAGTGGGATTGGGGTCTCGTCGCAGTCGAGCTGCGTATCAGCGAGAATAATTGCAGGCCTTTTATCGCCTGCCGGCTCCGTACACCAAAACGATCACTTGACCGCAAACACATTGGGACCAGTTCTTGCTGCCGAAGCGAGAATCAGATGGCCGGTGGACGGTGGATGCATGGGCTCCATTAGACGGGCGTGTCGTTAATGGTTGCGCACGTCTCACATTCTGAGTGCCCCAGCCAAGAGTGCCGGATAGCTGTGCGGCTTCGGCGTCGCTGAATGGGGTCAGCCAGCTTCGCTTTGGTGATGTCGTGGGCTTTTACTCTCGATACATTTTGCCGCGCTTAATTGACCTAGCGATGAGGAACAGGGAAACCACTCGCCTGCGCGCAAGCTGGATCCCGCAAGCACAGGGTAGGGTGCTGGAGGTCGGCATCGGATCAGGGTTGAACGTGCCGTTCTATTCCGATCGAGTGGAACATATTTTCGGTGTTGATCCTTCTCTCGAACTGCAGCGGATTGCGAAGACGAGAGCGGACGGTCACCTGAACGTCGATTTTCTCCCTCAATCGGCCGAACAGACTTTGCCGCTAATGGCTCGCTCCGCAATCCCCAAGTCGATGCGCAGAACCACTTTCTCCGGCTCGGTCCGCTGAGAGTCCGCCAGCTTTCGTTTAAGTTCCTCTATTTTGCGCTCAAGGTGAGCAATGTGATCCTTCAGCGATTGATCCATGGCATAGGGAGTATATGCCTACGCGCTCAATCGATGATCCACGAGTTCGCTGTCAACACGCCGCGCGTACTTGAACACGTGATAGGTGAGCACATCGACGGCAGGCCACTGGAGAACCCGACCGCCTCGAGTACTCTCGCTGTCCATCGTGCGAGATCTACATCCTCGCGCACGGAGGGATTTCGGGCATAAATACCTTGGCTAACCCAGTGCCAGCCGTTTACTTGTGGGGTCCTGAACCCCGAAGCAATCGAAGGGACAAAAAGCCGTGGGATCTCATGCCGCAATCGCGACAGCGAATTGGAAACAGAAGAAGGGCAAGACCCACATAATCCCAGAATCCGCGGAAGCGGGAGCGTCTGACATCATACGACCCACAAATTCGGCATTTCGCCACAAAACACTTCTCCAGGTTTAGCCTCGCCCTGACAGGCCGTGTGTGGATTAGACGGTGCTAGCCTGCCACTGGTATGCTGCGAGGCCCCAATGCTGACGCGTGTTCTAATGGTCGATTCCGTAAAAACTGTGGCCGACGCCGGCGCCTTGCTGCTCGGAGCTCGCGGCTACAAGGCTCGCGCTGCCTATAGCGCGGAACATGCCATCGCTGAAGCCAAGGACCTCCAGCCGCACGCGTTGGTCTCGGACGTCGTCCTGCCCGGAAGAGACGGTATTGAACTTGCCGCATGGTTCGCTGAGAACATTCCCACCTGCAAGGTGGTTCTGGTCTCGTTCAATCCATCCGTCAGGTTTCGGGTTGAAGACGCGATACGGCGCGGCCACGTCCACGCATTCATCCCGAAAAGAGAGGCCCTGCCGGGGCTGCTTACCTTTCTGTCGTCGATTGCACCCAATCAGTAGGCACGGTTAACTCAGTTCCTCAGGTCGGCCGGTCACTGCAATCACAACGTTTTCGAGGGTGGCGTCTAGCTCGAAACCGCTGCAGGAGCACAAGACGCAGAGGTGATCTGCCGCATACAGATGATCGCCTGCCGAATGCCCACAGACACAGCGCAGATGGGGATTGTTTTCTTGGACTTCTGCGAAGCTCGTAGCCCGCAGCCTACCCGGATTGCGCGCATTCGGGTGTGATTTACGTCACGCTTAAATTGCTTACCGGGGTGCATAGGGCCCACGGCCCCCGGGAAACGGAGAGTAGGGCTGTACCGTCTCTGAAATGATTTATTGTCGGATCGTGGAGTAACTATGCCCAAATGGCCCACGGTTCACGAATTCCTGAAGGCTTACGGAATTGCGTCGGTCAGACCGCGCACGGTTATCGGCACGCGGGTGAGTGATGATCCGGCCGATGAACGAGTGCACTTCTACGTCTGCAAAGTGTGTGGCCAGGCGGTCGACATGCGGGACTTGGGACAGGTATTCCATCATGAGGTGCCCGGCCACGAGCCGCTACCGACGCAATAGGGAGTTCACGCCTCGTTGGAAGCAGGAGGGTCAAGCGCACAAGCGTGCCGAGCGCCTCGTATGTTTTTTCGCTCTAGCGATTGACGAAACTCTGAAGCTGAGCCGGATATCTGGCGCCCTGAACATCGACGTGAAAGCTCTCCGCGAGGGAAGAGGCATAGAAATGAGCGCGGCCTAAGGGGAATAGATTCACCCGACGAAATCTGCACCGCGAAGAACAACGGTCGCTAATCGTTGCCACTATTCTGTTTTGGATGGCCCGCCAGATTATCGGCCGGCTGATCCTTTTGGAGTGCCGTCCGTCACTGACTGTGTCGTACTCCGCTGGTCTACTTTGCACCATGCTGGCGCATCACCCATACCTCGGAGAGCGCGTCTATGTGCGCGGATACGAGGGAGAATTCTTCGTCGCGTCGATAGAGGAAGTTGAGTTTACGGTTAACCTCGTGCCTGTCGTCGGCACATTCCCCCTGCCCGATTCAGTTCCATTCGCGGACCTGATCGAACCAGAAAACAGCCGCGTGGGTTAGCCAAGGTATTTATTGCCCGCTCTCGCAGAGGGTTCCCGCATGGCCGTCGAAATGATGGGCGACGGGCAGGCGGCAATCTTCACCCTCCGACAATCTCCTTGACTGGAGCAGCGATTGGGGCTAATGTGTAGGGCGTTTAGAGCCTACGGCCCCTAGCGGTTTCCCCGACCCATGTTCCCACTAATGACATTGACGATGCTTGAAAGCTAGCTGTTCGGCAACTCAAGTTCAATTTGCCTCACTTAGTTCGACCATTCGCACGAAGACGACAAGCCAAACAATCCGGTTTAGCCGTCTACCCCCTCCACCCATGAGCTATGGCTCGGTACACAAGGCCACGACTGTGCGCATATGATGCGCACGTCCTATCACCACTTATTTCGGGAGGATCACGATGAATAAATGGAGTTTTGGCGAGCTGCTCGGGCTGAACGATGACAGACAGTCCGGAGTATCGAGGAGATCATTCTTCAAACATGCCAGCCTGGGAGCGACGGCGGTAACGGGTGCTCTCTTTGCGCCCGCCGCGTTCGCGCTCGTGCTCCACGATGAGTTCACTGAGGACGAGATGCCCCACGCCAGCACTCTTGCGTCGGGCGATCGGTCCATACTCATCGCCGCTGAGATCGCAGAGGCATTGGCCGTTACCACTTACTCACACATCATCCAGACAGCGCCGTTCTTCGCGCGAATACCGAAGGATGACCAGCAATACATCGGGGCTGCTCTCCAGGAAGAGATGTCTCACTACGCACTTGAGCAGTCGGTGACCAACGAAAACACACCCTATAATGAGTTCTTCTATCCGTGGCACATGTTCCACGACTCGCAGACGACGTTGAACACGCTGGTGACGCTGGAAGATGCATTTATCGCGGCGTACCTGGTCGGCGTACGGAACTTCAGTTCTCCGGCTCTACGCGTTACCGCCGCTCGCATCATGGGCATTGAGAGCGATCATCGCACACTCGCGCGCATCATCGGGCCCGAAGTCGCTGCGGTCGACGGAGGCCCGATCGAGCGCATTACCGGGGCCCAGGGATTCAACGAGAAGGTTGACCCGCCGAACAACAACGGCTACGAACGAACCCTCTGCTGGACTTCGATCAGCCAGGCGGTAGATGCCCTCATGCCATTTGTCGATAAGGAATCCGCCGAAGATGCCGGCTTCAACACATCGAAGACATTCAGGTTCCAACCATTCACGCCCAACCTTCCCAGCCCGCACGGAGAGTTTTTCTCGCTTACCGGCTGCTGACGGCTGGCGGCCGCGCGCCCTCCGATGGCCGTGGACGAATGGCAGGGGTCCCCGCCTCGGAAGGGGGAGCTGTCCGTTCGCAGGAGCAAGGCCGGAGTTTGATTTGTGGCCATCACATTCACCACCGACTTTTGAGTCGGATCAGCAGCGGTCGTCGGTTGTGAACTCCCAAAGTCGAATTGGTTGTACATCCATAAGCCAATGATTCGCGGCCGGCGATCGATCCTGACCGCGGGGCGCGACCAGCGAATCAGCCCGTGCGCTGCAAGTCGAATTCTGTTGACGAGCCCACGAATACGAGCTAGTGTCCCTGCCGGGCCCCTAGAACACACTCCGTCGATCGCGAACGTGCTTCCTGCGCACGACCGTCCTCGAATTGCGGAAGATATCAATCGCCTTGCAAGCTCCTTTTCCAGGGTCTGTCTGCGTTGTCTCGTGACCGTGCAAGGCCGCCATCCGCAAAATCCCCGGAGGACCCATGCCCCGATACCTGTTCCTCTCCCTCCTGCTGCTCGCAGCGCCCACGGTCCTTTCTGCCCAGACATACACCGTGCTTCATGACTTTGGAAACGGAACCGGGGACCCATACAACCCAGAGTGGCCTGGAACAATCGCCCAGAGTCGCGGCGGCGCGATGTTATCCACCTCGCCGAGCACAGCATTCAAGATATCGACAGGCGGCGCTCTTCAGGTCCTGCACCAATTTGGCGCGACTGGTTCCGTCAGCGGCCTTACCCTGGCTACGGATGGGAAGTACTATGGCGCGACTGAATACGGTGGTACAAGCGGTATGGGAACGATCTTCAAGATGTCCCAGACTGGAATCGTTACTAAGCTCTATGACTTTACGGGTGGGTCCGACGGCGCATACCCGAGAGCCACTCCCATTCAGAGCGAGGAGGGGGACATCTACGGGACCAGCCAAGGGCAAAATGGGACATACGGGTCCGTTTACAGAATTACGAAATACGGCAACTTCACACTTCTCCACGCATTTACGGGGAACGATGGCTCAGCTCCTCAGGGGCCATTGGTACAAGGCAAGGATTTCTACTTCTACGGAACTACATCGCATGGCGGCGCGGGCGACGCCGGCACAGTCTTCCGGGTCAGCGCATCTGGTGAATTCAAGGTCCTAGCGGAATTCAACGGGACCAACGGAAGTAATCCGTACGCCGGATTGATTGAGGCGACCGACGGCAATTTCTACGGTGTCGCTTCGAACGGTGGTTCTTCAGGTGGAGGTGTCCTCTTCCGCATCACGCGCGATGGCACCTTGACGGTTCTGCACAACTTCACCGGCGGGAACGACGGAGGGAATCCGCTCGGAGGCCTATTGCAGGGCTCGGAAGGAAACCTGTATGGCACAACCGTATTCGGCGGCTCAAACGGGTACGGCGTGCTCTTCCGTGCAACCCTGGCCGGAACCGTGATCCCGCTGCACAACTTCACGGGCGGCACGGGGATCATCCCCTATTCTGGGCTGCACCAGCACACAAACGGCGTGATTTACGGAGATACACACGAAGGTGGCAAGTTTGAGGAAGGGGTGTTCTACAGCATGGACGCAGGCCTGCCGCCGTTTGTGAGCTACCTGCCTACCTACGGCCGGGCCGGTGCGCTGGTGCAGATCCTGGGCCAGGGCTTCACAGCTGCCAGCCAGGTCTCGTTCAACGGCACGCTCGCAGCCTCTCCGAA
>Ga0134128_10010516_pt1 | contig 11087 bp, 8 predicted proteins | sample KB31754_FD_96462 | JGI IMG/M metagenome (GOLD analysis project Ga0134128, IMG submission 96462) | Terrestrial soil microbial communities with excess Nitrogen fertilizer from Kellogg Biological Station, Michigan, USA - KB3-175-4 | ecosystem: Environmental > Terrestrial > Soil > Unclassified ...
AAGTACAGCCCGGATTTCACCGGTGAGATCGAGCCCCTTATCGATCTTGTGGGCGAGTTTCCGGCAGGACAGGATGGCTTGTTCGCACTGGCCTTTGGGGAAGGCCGACAGCAACAGCGGGGCATCCCCTCGTTTGCCCGGTCGCGCCGGGTTCGCTTCCGGTGTTCGCGTCATGATGGCAGTGAGATAGCGCGGCCAGTAGCCGAACTTCTGATACAAGCCCACGTGCTTGGCACTTTGTGGGAACGTGAACAGCCCAGTGTGCCGGAGGCCCCATCTTTCGAAAATTGTCATAGTAGCCTCCAGCAACCGCTGCGCCACGCCGCGGTCCCAGTATTCCGGTAACACAGTCAGGGGGCCGAAGAACCCGAATGATCCCCAGCGCGTGGCCATATTCGATCCGATCAGACGGCTACCTTCGCGCGCGGCTATCACCTTAGTGTGGGTCGAGTGCCAGCGCGGAGCCACGAAGGTGCGGTCACCCATGAAATCGAGCGGATTGGGCAATCCTAGAAACGTTCCGAACGCGAGCCGAACAATCCGCTCCGCCTCCTCAAGTTCACTTTGTTTCAGCGGGCCAATTTTGATGTGTTGATTTGCCGACATTGCTTTTGCGCCCCTGCCCCTCAATCGCTTTCGATCGATCACTATTGAGAGGTATACAGATCAGTCTAGCCCATCAAAAGCAGATTGCGCCCGGATCACTGACAACCCGAGAAGTTAGGGTCAAAACCGACTTATCATTCCCTATGAGGAGTACAGAAAGCTCCTGCCTGTGTCCAGGCCCTTTCCCCCTTGTGGCAGATTAAAGGTGTTCAGCCAAGCATGCGATCCAGGAGTGTCATCGTATGCATAATGCGATAAGTTCCGCCGGCAGATTAGAACCCCCAGTGGGAACGATGATGAATTGTTTGCCGTTCGGCATGTAGGCCATTGGCGCCTCCGTCGCGTTGCGGGGTAGCGCCACTTCGCCAAACAAGCTTCCCTGTCGCCCTATCATGGGCACATAGTTTGGGGTCGCTAATCTCGAAGTCCGGTACCTTCTCGGGACGATCTCCCTCGCGATGCATGCCGCCCTCCTGCCCCACGATGAGCAGCGTCTTCGTCAACAAGAGGTGACCGCGTGCGGGTCGTCCGAGGGAGTGGGGGCCGAGTTCCTGCATACACGGGATTGTTCGGGGTCGGGTCACCTGCCGGTGTCATCCACCAATGGTCGCCCGTGTTTCAGATCAATGGCCGTGATGCGTCCGTAGGGCGGCTTCCATAGTCGGCATACCCTACATTGTCTCAACCGGAGATCTCCGCGCAGTAATCCCAGAGTCACTAGACTAGACGTCGAAATGAAGCTGACGGACGCGGGAATCCGCTTGACTTCCTCAGTTCGGCCGAACTACCGTTGCCGCCCATCGCGGTAAAAGCATAACTCCTTCCCGCGTTTAGGCCGAACGAACCTCGTAGGAAATCAAACCAACAATTCGTTGTCTCGGACCGTAAACAACATCAAACACCAGCCAAATTGTGCTTGTAGTGATTTGCCCGAAGTCAAACGGAGGTGTGATATGCGTAAGGCGACATGCGTTTCGCTGCTTGCGGCGGAGATGTTTATTCTACTGTCGAATCAGGTTTTCGCTGAGTCCCGTCGAGTGAACAACCTCAATTGCGAAGATCCCTATTCCTTGTGCACCGAGCGTAAGCACAACCAAAGCTATGATCCTGAGTACAACGGCCGATACATCGGCCATGACGAACCTTCGCTTCTGTTTTATTCCGACGTCCCCGGTTCGGGCAATTACAACCAGTATACAATCGCCCTGCCCAAAGACCCGGCGGACTATCCGACAGACGCTAATCGCAAAGGAACCGGACAGCCGACAGTGTGGAATTTCCAATTGCATCCGGCGTTCTGGCTGGGAATGGCCATGTGCGACACCGAGTCATTTCCCGAATTCAGTCACGATTGCAAGCCTGATTCCGATGACAACATTTTTGACAGCGGTGATCCCACGTCGAAGCACTACATCGGGCGCCACCCCGGAACAGCCTTCATGGAAATGCAGTTCTATCCTCCGGGCTGGGTGACCTCATACGATCAGACCCGTTACGCCGCCGCCATCAACATCGACAGTCTCAGCGTCAGTGGTACCGGTCCCGACGGCTCTATCCTCAACAACGCCGACTGTCAGAATACGGCCGGTTTGGAACCGGTGAATTTTGCGCTCATAACCCTCGATGGCACATCGCAAGCCCCAGGTGATCCGTTGAACGCCGATCCCAACAAACAAGTCGTGATCCCGGGAAAGACTATGCTGATGAATCCGGGCGATACTTTGATCGTAACCATGAGGGACACTGCCGACGGATTCCGGGTCAGTATCCATGACACCACCACGGGACAAACCGGCAGAATGACGGCAAGTCGGGCCAACGGCTTTGCGCAAGTAATCTTCGATCCCAGCGCATCGACTTGTAAATCGCGTCCTTATGCCTTTCACCCCATGTATTCGACCTCCGGTCCGCATACTCGCGTACCCTGGGCCGTCCATACCTACAACGTCGCCTTCTCCGACGAGATTGGCCACTACGAGTACTGTGACGTGCAAGACGACTCAATTCTGCCCGGACTGGGGGCATGTCTGAAGAGCCCGGTCGAGAATGTAATCAAGGGCGTGAATCATGAAACTGACGATACCTTCTGCGTCGACACGGCGAGTTCGCTTGAGTTCGGTTCCCTGGGAGCGTTGGGGGGCTGTCTCGATTCGGATGTTGATTTCGATGGTGTTCCATATCATCGTGCCTGGGCGGGCAGCGGATCCGACCCCTGGGGCTTCGGCGCGGTTCCAGACCCCATCCGTTTCGCAAGCCCGCTGTTTCATGCATCCAATGATGATGATGGATCACGGTTACGGAATTATGATCGCCTAGCGTTCGAGGCTGACCTGCCCGCCATTGAGACGAAGTGCAACCTCGCCACGGGGGAAAACTGCACGAACCCGCCCGCAGGAGCGGAATTCTACCCCCTGTACACTACTACGAAGCGGAACGGCCAGTGTTGGTGGCAATTTGGAGGTGCTGCCATTCCGGGAACGGACCGGGCTTTCGGGGGAAGCTCAGCTACCGAATTCGCCGACCTGGAGCCCACGGTTTATCAAAGCGGAACTACAAGCAACCCAGGTTCGGAGATTTCTTTCGAGAACTTTTATCGGCTCCTGCAAAACAATCCGTGTGAGTAGGTGTTACATCATTAACCCGGCGAGCAGCGGGCACGCCCCGCCAAACTCTACTCCTGAGAGTGCCCCGTCCAAGCTAACACTTGGGCGGGTTTATTTGTAGGCGCTGGCGCCGTATTCCCGAAACTTCCAAACGGAAGGCTTGCCTTACCTTTCACGCCCCTTTACGAAAAGGGCGGTTATGATGGGACTATCGCTGCACCGTCGGTTGCGCCCAGTCAAAATAGAGTCAACCGACCAGTTCTAAACTCCAGCGGCCTGAGTCGCTCTCAACGGTTCCAGACACCTTCCAGAATGCTGCCCGCGCTCAACGCGCCTATCTCTCTCTCTTCGGCTAGGCATCTTGCCCGAAATTTAAGTTCAATGCCAATCCGGCCTACTTTGTTTCGGTCATATCGTCGTGGGTGACCGCCGTGGGTGATTTCATCCGCTTCTATTCAGTGACATCTTCCTAAGTCTTGTGAACTGGAGGCGTTCAGGTAACTGCTGCCAAAACCAACATCAGCCTTTTTCAGAACTCGTGTTCCCAGTGTTTCCAGCAAATTCAATGGTTGCCGTGGGACTGCCAAACAATGGAAAGTACGAGGAAAGGACAAGAACCGTGGGTGATTGCCGTGGGTGATTGCCGTGAGTGATTTCAGCATCGGCGATTAGTCGTTCGGCTGACCGTCGCACTCGGCCGAGGAAAAAACACAACCGCTATTCACTGTACTAATTCGGCAATCCGGCTAACTCGAAGCCCGTTTCTGGATACCTTCCTGTTTGCCAACCACCCAGAATGCTGGAAGCGCTTTTGGCTGGGCGGAACAGTGTTTCGGCGACTCGTTTTAACCTCTTGCCCGCGGCAGGGGCGACAGATTTTTTGCAGTCCGGAACTGTGGATTGGACATTTTTGACTCGAAAGGCTATTTTTGTGTGCTCTATGCACCACTAGGGGGCGGCCCCATGTCGGCAGGTTCGACCACAGGCGGACAGCGCCATCTTGGCGGGACGATGCGGCGGGATGCGTGGTGGCTTGAGTTATTGCCCGTTGTTATTCTGCTCGGCGCATTCGGAACTTACGCGACTCTGCGGGCCTTCGAAGGGACGTATTACGAGTGGGGGCCGTATCTTTCACCCTTTTATTCTCCTCTGATTGACCCTCATCATCGCTGGTGGCCGTTCTCTCCAGCACTGCTGATTCTGATTTGGCCTTTGGGTTTTCGGGTCACGTGCTACTACTATCGAAAGGCGTACTACCGGGCTTTTTTCCTCGATCCGCCCGCCTGCGCCGTTAGCGAAGGCGGCAAACGCCGTTACAGAGGAGAGACTGCGTTTCCGTTTATTCTTCAAAACCTGCATCGCTACTTCCTGTATGTGGGATTCATCTTCCTCATCTTTCTATGGCGTGACGCGTTCCACGCTTTCTTTTTTGACGGACGCATAGGTGTAGGAGTTGGCACCCTTGTTCTGCTGTTCAACGTGAGCCTGCTTACGGTTTATGCCTTATCTTGCCACTCGCTTCGCCACCTCTTAGGGGGGAAGCTGGACTGCTTTTCTTGCGTAGCCTTCGCCGGGCCGCGCCACACGACCTGGCGGTGGTTGAGCACTTTGAACGAGCGTCACATGCTGTATGCGTGGATCAGCCTGATTACGGTGGGTCTTACGGACCTTTACGTTCGGCTGGTTGCGAGCGGCGCAGTTAGAGATCTGAGACTCTTGTGACCCTGGAATACGAAACCCACGACCACGATGTGTTGATCATCGGTGCCGGCGGCGCAGGGCTGCGAGCAGCACTAGGAGCCCTGGTAGAAGGTGCGAAAGTAGGAGTGGTATGCAAATCGCTCCTCGGCAAAGCACATACCGTTATGGCGGAGGGTGGAATCGCTGCGGCGATGGCTAATGTGGACACGACGGACGACTGGCGCACTCATTTTCGCGACACCATGCGCGGGGGCAAGCTGCTTAACAATTGGCGCATGGCTCAAATTCATGCGCAGGAAGCCCCCGACCGGGTGCGAGAGCTGGAAGAGTGGGGCGCGCTTTTTGATCGCACTTCGGACGGACAAATTCTGCAGCGCGCTTTCGGCGGTCACACTTTTCGCCGGCTGTGTCATGTGGGCGACCGCACCGGCCTAGAGATGATCCGGACTTTGCAAGACCGCGGCGTGCAATCGGGCATCGACGTCTACATGGAATGCACGATCACCCGTTTGCTGAAAGATGGCGATCGCGTCGCTGGAGCGTTCGGTTACTGGCGCGAACAGGGCCGATTCGTGTTGTTTCGAGCGAAGTCTATCGTTCTGGCCACAGGCGGTATTGGCAAGGCGTGGAAAATTACCTCGAACTCGTGGGAATACACCGGCGACGGAATGGCGCTTGCCTACGACGCAGGGGCCGAACTTATGGATATGGAGTTTGTTCAGTTCCATCCCACCGGCATGGTTTGGCCTCCGGGAGTGCAGGGGATTCTGGTCACTGAGGCGGTCCGGGGCGAGGGCGGCGTTCTCCGTAACAAATTGGGCCAGCGTTTCATGGAGCAATACGACCCCAAAAAGATGGAGCTTTCGACTCGCGACGTGGTCGCGCGTGCGATCTATACGGAAGTGCGCGAGGGCCGTGGCACAGAACACGGCGGAGCATATCTCGATATTTCGCAAAAACCCGCCGACTACGTGAAAAAAAAGCTGCCCAGCATGTATCACCAGTTTAAGGAACTCGCGGACGTAGACATCACCAAAGGGCCGATGGAGGTGGGACCGACCTGCCATTACATGATGGGAGGCATTCGCGTCGATGCGGAAACCGCGAAATCGTCCGTGCCTGGACTCTTTGCCGCGGGGGAGGCAGCAGCTGGACTCCACGGCGCAAACCGGTTGGGCGGGAATTCTCTTTCAGACCTACTGGTCTTCGGCCATCGCGCAGGTTTGGCGGCTGCCCAGCACGCGAAGGCAATTCAAGCTGCGCCCATTGACTCCAGGGAAGTCGAAGAGGCAGCACGCGAACTCCTGGCTCCCTTTGGGCGCAAAGACGGAGAGAATCCTTATACGGTTCATCGCGATTTGCAGGAAACCATGCAGAATCTGGTTGGCATCTTTCGTAATGAGGAGGATCTGGTTCTTGCTCTGGAGGAACTCAAGAAACTGCACGACCGCGCCGAACACGTGAGCGTTGAAGGCTCGCGATTGTTCAACCCCGGCTGGCATCTTGCTCAGGATTTGAAGTCGATGCTAACGGTTTCCGAGGCAGTTACCCGGAGCGCGATTGCTCGTCAGGAAAGCCGCGGAGCTCACAGCCGGATTGACTATCCCGGCTTCGATGTCGTCTGGGGAACGAAAAACAATGTGATTGCCCGCGAGGGAGACACGATGACCCTCCGCCAATCCACGGTGCCGGAGATGCCCAGCGACCTGAGGCAACTGGTTTCGGAAGAGAAGTAGGAAGAGAGAGGAAGAGAAGTAGGAAAAGAGAAATGGGGAGAGAGAACTAGCGAGGATCGCAAATGGCGGAAGCAATCTTTGAGGTGTTTCGGGGAAACCGCGAGGGCGGGGAGTCCGCCACGTATCGCGTCCCGATTGCCCCGGGGATGGTCGTGCTGGATGCACTTCATCATATCCAGGCGCACCAAGCGCCTGATCTCGCGGTGCGCTGGAATTGCAAGGCAGGCAAGTGCGGCTCATGCTCGGCAGAGGTCAACGGACGGCCTCGCCTCACTTGCAAAACCCGGATGGATTCCCTTCCCCTGGACAAGCCCATCACTGTTCACCCGATGAAGGCTTTCCCCGTAATCAAAGACCTGGTCACCGATGTTTCCTGGAACTATCGTGTGAACAAGAAAATCCCACCGTTCGAACCCCGCTCGGGCAGTGAGTGGAAGATGTACCAGGAAGACGTAGACCGGGTGCAGGAGTTTCGTAAGTGCATTGAATGTTTCTTATGCCAGAACGTGTGCCACGTTCTTCGTGAACATGACAAGATGGAGCAGTTCGGGGGACCCCGGTTTTTCGTGCGGGTGGCGGGGCTCGAAATGCATCCCCTAGATTCGAAGTCGCGCACCCAGTTGCTGAGGGATGGACTCGGCATCGGTTTGTGCAACATCACCAAGTGCTGTACAGAAGTGTGCCCTGAGGAGATTCGCATCACGGACAATGCGATCATTCCGCTAAAGGAGCGCGTCGTGGATGAATTTTATGATCCGGTGCTCATGCTGGTTCGGAAGATCCGAGGTGCCAAACGAGAATCGAGCTGACTGTGAAGGAGGTCCCATGGAATTCAAGTTGAAGACCATCTCAAAGGCCGGTATCCCGGAGGCCATTTCCAAAGCAGAGCTCTACCGCTCACTCAACGAGCCGGAGGAGGCGGAATCGATCTGCCGAGACATCCTCGTAGTCGAACCCGATCACCAACTGGCGCTGCGCCTGTTGGGCCTCGCCATCACCGACCAGTTCTCCGGGGACGCATCAGATCGTTACGCGGAAGTAGAAGGCCTTTTCCTAAAATTCGCCGAGCGCTACGAACGCCTTTATTACACAGGTCTCCTGCATGAACGTCGAGCCAAGGCGCAAATGCATGTGGGGCGCTCTCCCCACACCCTTACTCCCCTCTTCGAGGAAGCAATGCGGTGCTTTGCGGAGGCCGAAACTATTCGTCCTCCGGGCAACGACGATGCAATCCTTCGCTGGAACCGTTGTGCGCGGCTGCTAACAAGTCATCCTGGTTTTCGTGAAGAGAAAGAGCCCGGGGAATTCGAGGCATATGACAGCTCACCGATTTGAATTTGCTTTGTGACCGGTTTTCAGCGGCCTCCGACTACGTTGCCCCGAAGTCGGCTTCGAGGAAATCGCATTGATCTCCTCCAAGCGCGTTTATCGGGACCGATCGGGAGGCATTCCGGTTGGCGAAGATCAAACGCCAAGGCGCTATAGTTCTGAAATTGTGAGGTTGCTGAAATCGAAATTCTGTTGGGCGTAACGTGCTTCTTCCGCACTAATTGATATCAAGCAGCGCAGCCATGGTTTCCCCCCCGTCCCACAGATTCTGCAAGCGCAGGTTCTCATTGGCGGCGTGTTGATTATCGTCATAGTTGGCAATCGGTACCGTGATGGTGCGCGTCCGCGCGGCGCATTCCATCGCTCCCAGTGGCACGCTCCCTCCCATGCTGGGCAGCAGCACTACATCTTTGCGCAAACTTAGTTCGCCGGCCCTAGATACTGATCCAGTCAGTTCAGGATTTCCTTGATGAGTTCGTTAGAAATCATAGCGTCCATTCGTCTCTGCATAGTCGATGGCTCGCGAGACGTCCTTCGCCCACATGATGACGTCGTCGCACCAGGTGCTGCTCATGTTCGCGTTATCTGATTCCATGCCGTCGCCGCGTTCATAGGTGCCGTTGTAAACCGGGTAGAGCACGGCGCGCCCCACCTGAGAATGCCATCCAGGGCCACCGTTGTGTATAGCGAGAACGTCCGCAGCTAAAGCGCATTCGATCCAGGAAAGAAAATCACAGTCTGGAACGGAGGCTTGGCGTTCTTGCGGTCCAAACTTCTTAGGATTCCTGCAATCTCGAACAATTCTCCGTGACATCCGATATCGGTATGCCATCGGGTCGCCGGGAACAGGCCCCTCCATCAGCCCTACACTCGTCTTCTTCCTGTAACATGACTCGCGACGCTCTTCGGGCGACTGCCTGCCCGAAGTGAGTGCTCCGTTTCCGGAGCGGAAACGAACTGCTCCAAACAAGCGCACACAGAGCGAGTTATGGACCGAGACCAATTCCGGGGGCCACTCCTCGTCTTTGACGGAGACTGTGGGTTTTGCCGGGACTGGGTGGATTATTGGAAAGGCCTGACGAGCGACCGAGTGAACTACGCGCCGTTCCAGGAGGTCGGCGAACGATTTCCGGAGGTGTCACGTGAGGAGTTTGCATCTGCGGTCAAACTCATTCTGCCAGGCGGGGAGGTTCGTAGCGGCGCACACGCGGTATTCACCGCGCTGGCCAGCGTACCGGACTGGCGATGGATGCTGTGGTCGTACGATCGGCTTCCCGGCGTCGCACCGTTGTGTGAGGCTGCCTACCGCACTATTGCCAACCATCGATCGGTCGCTTATTGGGTCACAAGGCTGCTGTGGGGAACCCCCCTTTGTCGTGAGAGGTATCACGTGACCAGTTGGCTCTTTCTGCGCTTACTGGGTGCAATCTACCTCATGGCGTTTATATCGTTCGGAGTCCAGGCGGGCGGCCTCGTTGGGTCGCACGGTATTCTGCCGGCCAGTGAGTTTCTCGGCGCCGTGCACCAATCTCTGGGAACGGCAGCCTATTGGAATGCCCCTACACTGTTGTGGCTGAGCCGGAGCGATGCAGGCCTGCGCGCGGTGTGGATCATCGGTATCTGCCTTTCACTGTCTCTGATGCTCGGCTTCAACGCGAGAGTGGTCCGCGTGGGACTGTTCGTGCTTTATCTGTCGCTGGACACCGCGGGACAAGTGTTCATGAACTACCAGTGGGACGCCTTGCTTCTGGAGGCGGGCTTCCTAGCAATCTTTCTCGGTTCGGAGGTCGTTATCGTGAAGCTGTTTCGCTGGTTGCTGTGCCGGCTGATTTTTCTGTCCGGGGCCGTCAAATTGTTGAGCCACGATGCTACCTGGCGCCACCTTACGGCCTTACCCGTCCACTACCAGACGCAGCCGTTACCCACGCCCCTGGCCTGGTACTTCTATTACCTGCCGGACTGGTTTCAACGGATGTCTGTGATATTTGTGTTTTTCGTGGAGCTGGTAGTCCCGTGGTTCGTGCTGGCGCCGCGCAGGCTTCGCTTGTTCGCCGGACTCGCCATTGTGCTGCTGCAATTGCTGATATTTCTGACTGGCAACTACGCGTTCTTCAACCTGCTTACGATCTTGCTCTGCCTGTTCTTGCTCGATGACGCAGTGCTGATACGGATTTTACCGAGACGCCTCACGTTTCGACAAAACAAGCCAGTCCATCCCAGCGGTAGACCGGTCTGGTGGCGCGCGGTCTGTGGAATCGTGGCGACTTTCGTGCTGTTCGTCAGTGGATTCGAGATGGTGGGTCAGCTTTCGGGCCGCCGCTGGGGACTGACGGAAGCCGTCATTGGCGCTGTCTCGCCCTTTGGGATCGTTAACACCTACGGATTGTTCGCCGTCATGACGACCACGCGCCCCGAAATCATCGTCGAGGGGTCGAATGACGGGACGACCTGGGTTCCGTACGAGTTTAAGTATCAGCCTGGAGACCTGTCGAGAGCACCGCTATGGGTTCAGCCCCACCAGCCACGGCTGGACTGGCAAATGTGGTTCGCTGCCCTCGGGGATTACAGGTCGGATCCGTGGATGTTGCATTTCTTGGCACGACTGCTCGAGGGGCAGCCCGAAGTTCTTGGGCTGATTGGCCACAACCCATTTCCCGGTGCACCTCCGCACTATGTCCGCGCTTTGGTTTATGACTACCGCTTCACGACACCAGCAGAAAGAAGGGCGACGGGGCACTGGTGGAAGCGAGAACTACAGGGGAGCTACATGCCGGCGTTATCGTTGCAGGAGCCGTAACCCACTGTGAACTGTCGATTACCGGTCCCGCCAAGACTTCTCTCAGATGCACGTGTAAATTCTTTGCCTAGAGCGCTTGTGGAGATCGAATTTCATCCGGCAGAAACAGATGATTTCAGCGGTCCGCTTCTTGCGCGATTCCGTTAGGAGTCGGAACGAGGTCTGGGAATCTGGAAATCTGTTAGCCGTGCCGCTGTCTAAAAGATGCGTCATCTCAGACAGGACTTTTGAGGGTGATAGCCGTTGGGCCCTCCCTGACACATGCGCTCGACTGTATTTCGTGGCTAGCACGACGCTTTCGCGGTGACCCTTCAT
>Ga0134128_10010517_pt1 | contig 11087 bp, 7 predicted proteins | sample KB31754_FD_96462 | JGI IMG/M metagenome (GOLD analysis project Ga0134128, IMG submission 96462) | Terrestrial soil microbial communities with excess Nitrogen fertilizer from Kellogg Biological Station, Michigan, USA - KB3-175-4 | ecosystem: Environmental > Terrestrial > Soil > Unclassified ...
GCCCCCGGCGTCGTCATCGCCGACTCGCGTCGAGGTGTGGCACGACACCATCGACCGGTGGCGCGAAGCCGGCGCGCGCGCGCGCGCCGAGGCGTGGCTGACCGGCGCCGAACGGGATCGCTACTCGCGCTTCCTCCACGACGACGACCGGCTGATGTTCCTTGTGGGTCGCGTGATGGCGCGCGCGCTCGTCGGCCAGGCGATCGGCTGCCCGCCCACCGCGTGGCGCTGGCGCGAGGGCCCGCACGGCCGGCCCGAAATCGACGAACCCGGCGTGTCGTGCCGCTTCAACGTCGCGCACAGCGCGGGACTGGTCGTGTGCGCGGTCGCCGACGGCCACGACGTCGGCGTCGACGTCGAGGACCTCGCGCGACGCCCCGTCTCGGCGAATTTCGCCCGCCGGTATCTGTCGCCGGCGGAGGTGCACGACGTCGAGTCGCAGCCCCTGCCGGCGCAGCAGGCGCGCCTGCTGACGTACTGGACGCTCAAAGAGGCGTATCTCAAGGCGCGCGGCCTCGGCGTGTCGGTGCCCCTCTCCGACATCGAGTTCACGCTGACCCCCGACGGCGCGCGCATCGGGTTTCTGGATTCGCTCGCCGGGACGTCGACCGACTGGCACTTCCATCTCGAGCAGCCCACGTCCCGCCACCTCCTGGCCGTGGCGTCGAACGGCCCGCGGGTGTTCGCCACCGGCCTCGCCTTCGCGGACGCGGATGCCGTCTGAGCCGCGACTGCTCGCCATCAGCGACCTGCACGTCAGCCACGCGGCCAATCGCGAGGCCGTGGAGCGGCTCGCCGGCGACTACGATCGCGATTGGCTGATCCTCGCCGGCGACACCGGCGAGCGGCCCGAGCACCTCGACCTCGCGCTTCGCGCGCTGGCGCCGCGCTTCGCTCAGATCCTGTGGACGCCCGGCAACCACGACCTCTGGTGCCCGCGCGACGCCACGGATCGCACGCGCGGCGACGCGCGGTATCGCGAGCTCATCGACATCTGCCGGTCGTTCGGCGTGAAGACACCTGACGACCCGTATCCCGTGTGGCCGGCCGAACCCGACACCGTCCTCGTGCCGATGTTCCTGCTCTACGACTACTCGTTCCGCCCGGTGGACGTACCGGCCGAGGCCGCGCTCGGCTGGGCCGCCGACAGCGGCGTGGTCTGTCGCGACGAGTCCTGGCTGGATCCGGCGCCGTGGCCGTCGCGATCGGAATGGTGCGCGGCACGATGCGAGGCCACGGCGTCCCGGCTCGACGCGCTCGCACCCGGGACGCGCACGATCCTCATCAACCACTGGCCGCTCCGCTACGACCTCGCGCGGCCGCCGCGCATCCCGCGGTTTTCCCTCTGGTGCGGCACGACGCGCACCGAGGACTGGGCGCAGCGCTATCGCGCCCGCGCCGTCATCTCGGGCCACCTTCACTTCCGCACGACGCTCGTGCGCCACGGCATCCGGTACGAGGAAGTGTCGCTCGGCTACCCGCGCGACTGGCGCGCCGATCGCGGGCTCGCCTGGTACCTGCGCGACATCCTGCCGGGCACGTCGGCCTCCGCCACGCGCTTCGTGCCGGCTCGCGATCCGTTCCTGCCGAGCGCGATCCGATCCGCGCGTGCGTAACCACGGCGCGCCGGATATCATGCGCAGGACGCGATGAGAAAGCTGCGGGTCCTCGTCCTGATGCACCACTACCAGGTGCCGCCCGACGACGTGACCGGCCATGACGTCACCACCGCGCCGTGGAAGACCGAATACGACGTGCTGAAGACGCTGCGCGAGGATCTCCAGCACGACGTCAAGCCGCTCGGCGTGCGCGACGACCTCGGCCTCATCCGGCAGGCCAACGACGAGTTCAAGCCCCACATCGCGTTCAACCTGCTCGAGGCGTTCCACGAAGTCGGCACCTTCGATCAGAACGTCGTCAGCTACCTCGAGCTGATCCGGCTCGCCTACACCGGCTGCAACCCGCGCGGCATGCTGCTTGCGCGCGACAAGGCGCTGTCGAAGAAGCTCCTCCACTACCATCGCGTCCCGGTGCCCGAGTTCGCGGTCGTCCCTCGAGGGCGGCGCACGCGCGTGCCCAAGCGGATGACGTTCCCCATGATCGTCAAGCCCCAGACGCAGGAGGCCTCGATCGGCATCTCGCAAGCCTCCGTCGTCGACGACGCGGCGAAGCTCGCGGAGCGCGTGACGTTCATCCACGAGTCGATCGGGACGGACGCGATCATCGAGCAGTACATCGACGGCCGCGAGATGTACTGCGGCGTGATGGGCAACCAGCGGCTTCAGGTGCTGCCGGTCTGGGAGATGACGTTCGCCAACCTGCCCGAGGGCCAGCGTGCCATCGCGACCGAACGCGTGAAGTGGAACGCGAAGTATCAGGCGCGTGTCGGCGTCGTGACCGCGGCCGCGAAGGATCTGCCGCCCGGCGCGATCGAACGCGTGCAACATGTCTCGCGCCGCGTCTACCAGACCCTGAACCTGAGCGGCTATGCCCGGATCGATCTGCGACTCGACGCGCAGGGCGAGGTCTTCGTGCTCGAGGCCAACCCGAATCCGCAGATCGCGCGCGGCGAGGATTTCGCGCAGTCGGCCGTGGACGTCGGCCTGCCGTATCCGGCGCTCCTGCAGCGCATTTTGACCACCGGCCTCCGCTGGGAGCCGGACTGGCAGGGCTGACCTCCGCGTTCTTACACACCTGAGATCGCGCCGGCCACATCGGCAGATGTCGACTGCACCGCGTCCTCCCCGGCGGAAGGGACTGTGCGAGGATAGAAGCAGCCCTATGCGTTCCTTTGTCGTCATCGCGTCGATGCTGGTGGCTGGCGGCCTGGCCGCCGCAGCCCAGACCAGCGGGCCCTCGCACGCGACCAGTCCGGCGGCGGTCCCGGTCGTGGTCGAGCTCTTCACATCGGAGGGCTGCTCGAGCTGCCCGCCGGCCGACGCGTGGCTGATCGATCTGGCGACGCACAACTACGTGCCGCAGGCGTCGATCATCACGCTCAGCGAGCACGTCGACTACTGGGATCACGACGGCTGGCGCGATCCGTTCTCGAGCGCCAGCTTCACGGCGCGGCAGAACGCTTACGTCCAGCGCGCCGTCGGCGTCGAGGCCGCCACGCCGCAGATGATCGTCGACGGGACCGCGATCTTCATCGGCTCCGATCGGCGAGCGGCGATCGACGCGATCACCAAAGCGGCCGCGACGCCGAAGGCGCCGATGAGCCTGTCCTGGGCGGCGGCGGCGACACCGACAGTGACGATCGTCGTTCCGGCCAGTCCGCTCACGGCGAAGGCATCCGTCACGGTGGCCATCACCGAGGACGGCCTGCGGTCGAATGTCTTGCGCGGCGAGAACGCCGGACGGACGATCGCGCACGCGTCGGTGACGCGCCGCTTGAGCGACGTCGGACACACGAGCGCGGACGGCTCCTTCAAGCTGGATCTGCCCGTGAAGCTCGACAGTTCCTGGAACCGACAAGCGCTGCGGCTCGTGGCGTTCGTGCAGGGATCGACCCGCCGCGTAGTCGCGGCGGGAAGCCTCCGCATGGCTGACGCGCCGGCCCGCTGATTTTTCCGTAGTCCTCACCGACGTAAAAACTTACCTGCGGCTGGCGTTTCTTGCGCGCCGCCGCGTGGTACGGCGCGCGTTCGCCGCCGTCCGCGCGGTTCGGCCGTTGGAACATGGTTTGCTCGTCTGCCAAGGTCCCCCGCGCCCATCGGAGGTTTGTCTCATGCGCGGAAACCGCACCGTCGTTCTTTCGTCGATCCTTCTCGCCGTCGTCAGTCTCGTGGCCGCGTGTGGCAAGGCCTCACCGACGACACCTTCATCCACCAACACCCCGGCCGCCGCCGGGGCCACCATCGCCGGCTCGCTCAGCGGATCGTCGGTCTCGTCGATCTCGACGCAATCGACGGGCAGCATGACCGTGTCGGTGGTCGGGACCATGATCACCGCCGCCATCGACGGCTCCGGTCATTTTCTTCTGACCGGCGTCCCCGCGGGCGACGTGCAACTGCACTTTCATGGCGGCCACGCGGACGCCACCGCGACCTTGACCGCCGTCCAGTCCGGCGACTCCATCACGATCACCGTGACCGTCAACGGGTCGTCGGCAGTGATCGACAGTGACAGCCGCAAGAGCAACAGCCAGACCGAGCTCGAAGGCGTCATCACCGCGATCCCACCGACGACGGCCGCCGGCAGTTTCATGATCGGCAGCACGACGGTGCAGACGAACGCCAGCACGACATTTGACGAGGACGGCGCCGCGAAGGCGTTCGCCGACCTCAAGGTCGGGCTGCGCGTGCACGTCTCCGGCACGGCGTCCACCAGCACGACGTTCGCCGCGACCCGCGTCGAGCTGCAGCCGCCGGATCAGGAGCCGGCGGAAGCGACGGCCACCGGCACGATCTCGGGATTGACCGGCACGCCGCCGACGCTGACGTTCGTGGTTGGAGGCGTGACCATTCACACCAACGCCAACACCCGCGTCGACGCCGGCGAGGACGACGGCGGCGACATGACGCTGATGGATGACGGCGGCAACGATCAAGGCAGCTCGATCGGCTTGTCCATCCTGCAGAACGGCTTCACGGTGACCGTCGAGGGCACGAAGCAGCCCGACGGCTCGATCCTCGCCTCGGAGATCAAGCTCAGCACGGTGACGGTGAAGGGCACGATCGCCGGTCTCGCGGGCACCTGTCCGGCGATCCATTTCACGCTGGGCACCACGAACGTGACGACGAGTGCCGCCACGAGCTTCGAGGAAATGCGCTGCACGTCCCTCAAGAACGGCACGGTCGTCGCGGTCAGGGGCGCGCAGTCAGGGACGACGCTCACCGCACTCAAGGTCGAGGCCAGCGGCGACGACGGCGGGTTCTGAGTCAGCTCCAAGTCATCGGAGCGGGCCCCTCGCCCGCTCCGATGACGCCCGTGCGCGACCCAACCGTGCTGGGCCGGCACGCCTCGGGCTTCGTGCAGGTGACGTCCTTCCAGATCACGTGACGGCGCAGATCTTCTCCCACGCCTGGAGCGGCAGCGTCAGCGGCCAGTACTGCTTGCGCAGCGCGACGACGCGATCGAGGTACTCGGGCCGCTCGAACTCACCTGCGAGCAGTTGGCCGCGCATGCGCCGCAGTTCGAATCGATAAAGGTCGTTGAGCTGATCGCGCACGACCAACGGCGGCGTGCGCGCGGTTGGCGCCAGGCCGAACGCCGTGAGCGCGACGGCCAACTCCGACGGGTACTGCCAGCGAGCGTCGGTCATGTATGATCCCGCGGATCATTGTGAAAGGGGTCCTCATGGTCCGCAAGTTCGTGTCGTTCCTTCCCGCGTTCGCGGCCGTCGCCGCCGTGGCCGCCGCGCCGCAGCAGCCGGCGACCCCGCCGCCCGCCGCGCCGGCGCAGACGCCCGCGGGCCGAGGCGGTCCGGCGCCGAATCTCACGGTGTGGATGCCTCATACCGTCACGCCGGAAGTGATCGACGGCGAGATGAACGCGAAGATCCGCACGGAGGGCATGGACCACTCGAAGATCATGTGGATCGAGCACTACCTCACCGACGTGTACGGTCCGCGCCCGATCGGCTCGCCCAACCACAAGGCCGCGGCGGACTGGGCCGTGAAGACGATGACGGGCTGGGGCATGAAGAACGTCCACGAGGAGCCGTTCACCTGGCAGGGTGAAGGCTGGCTGCCGGGCCGCGCCGTCGGATACATCACGTCGCCGGTGAAGGCCAACATCAAGTTCGAAGCGATTCCGTGGACGCCGTCCACGAACGGGACGGTGAGCGGCGACGTCGTCCAGATTCTGCCGCCGGAAGCGCCCACCGACGCCGAGCTGACGACCTACCTCGCCGGCCTCGCGCCCCGGGTGAAGGGCGGCATCGTCATGGTCGGCACGGGCGCGGTCGTGCCGGTGAATTTCAACGAGCCGCAGAAGCGCATTCCCGACGAGCAGGCGAAGGCGCGCTATCTGCCGCCCGACCCGAACGCGCCGGAACGCGCCGGCCGGGGCAATCGGGGCGGTGGGCCCGGCGGCCGAGGCCGCGGCAACGGGACGCCGGTCGCCGAGGGCCACCTGAGCGCGCAACAGGTCAACCAGCGCATTACGACGTTCCTGGCCGACAATCCCCCTGCTCTCCGGCTCACGCAGCAGGGCGCAGGCCGAATCCCAGGCGTGATCGTCGCGCAGAACGGCGCCGGTCAGCGCTACACCCAGGCCGAACAGATCAGCCCCGGTGTCATCCTCCGCAACGACGACTACGGCCGGATCTCGCGCATCCTCGCGGACGGCACGCCGGTGTCGGTCGAATTCAACGTGCAGAATCAGTACTTTCCCGACGGCAAGACGTCGTACGTGACCGTCGGTGAGATTCCCGGCACGGACAAGGCCGACGAGGTCGTCATGCTGGGCGGCCACCTCGATTCGTGGACGAGCGCGACCGGCGCGACCGACAACGCCATCGGCTGCGCGATCATGCTGGAAGCGGCGCGCATCCTCGAGACCGTCGGCGCGAAGCCGCACCGGACGATTCGCGTCGCGCTCTGGAGCGGCGAGGAAGAAGGCCTGCTGGGATCGTTCGCCTACGTGAAGCAGCATTTCGGTTCGGCCGAAGCGCCGACGCCGGACTACGCGAAACTCGACGCCTACTGGAACATCGACGACGGCACCGGCAAGGTCCGCGGCGCCAACATCTTCGGACCGCCCGAGGCCGCGATCGTCCTCGCGCAGTTTCTGAAGCCGTTCGAGGAGTGGGGCGTCTACGGCGCGTCGGCGTCCTCCGCGCGCGTCGAGGGCGGCAGCGACAACGGAGCGTTCGCGGTCGCCGGTCTGCCGGGCATCGGCGGACAGCAGGATCCCATCGAATACAACAGCACGACGTGGCACACCGATCTTGACAACTACGAGCGCATCCTGCCGGACGACGTCATGAAGAATGCCGTGATCAGCGCGGCAGTCGTCTACGCGATAGCGAACCGCGACAAGATGATGCCGCGGTTCTCGCACGACACGATGCCGGAGATTCCGGCGGGGCGCGGCGGCGGACGCGGCGCCGGGAGCGGGACGCCTGCGGCCGAGTCGCACATCTTCACCGTCGCCAAGGGCAAGACGCTCACCGTCGCGACGCCGGGCCTCAAGCGCGGCGAAGCGACGAGCGCGACCACCGTCCTCGACGCGCCACCTGCGCACGGCAAGGTCGCGATCAAGCCGGACGGCAGCTTCGTCTACTCGCCGAACGGCGACTTCACCGGACAGGACACGTTTTCCTACAAGATCGCCCGTGGGACCGTCACGACGACCGCAGGGACGGTCACGGTCGTCGTGAAATAGAAAGAAAAGGACTTCGGAAGTCCTTTCTTACGAATTCCTCAAAAAGGACTTCCGAAGTCTGGTCACGCGCCAGGTGATCAGGAGCGCGATGACGACCGACGCCACCCTTGCCGTCACGATCGCGCGCCCGGCGTCGCCCTGCGTGAGATCCCAGGCCAGATTGAGGCCGGCGTGCAGCCCAATCGCCGGCCAGATACTGTCCCAGCGATACGCGACCCACGCGAAGAGCAGCCCGCCGAGCGTTGCCGTGCCGACGACCGCCGCCGCGGCTTGCAGGCCCACGGGGCCAAGCGACCAGTTCGTGTTGACGACGTGCGCGCCGCCAAAGACCAGCGCGCTCACGACCATCGCGCGCAGCGGATGGCGCCGCGCGCGGCGGTAGAGCTGGCGGAACAGCAGGCCGCGAAACAGGACCTCCTCTGCGAACGGCCCCAGCAGCACATCGGCAACGAGGCTGGGCATACCGACAAACGGCAGGCCCGCGCCAAACCAGATGAGCGTCGGCAGCGACGCCGCGAGGCCGAAGGCATACCCGACGAGAGGATTCGACCAGAGCCCGAGCTCGACGAGGGCGTCGCGCACCGACGCGCGATAGACGAGCGCGACGAGCACGATGCTCGGCACGACCCAGACGGCGACCTTGAGCGCCGCCTCACCTTCAGTGGCCGACCAGGACAACGGCCCGTCCTCGTCGGCGATGCGGAACACCGCAAAGAGGACGACGACGGCGGCGAGGAGGACGGCGGATTGCCACCCGCGCGGCTCCGGCGCGGCTCGGTCGGGCTTGATACTGGCTAGGGCCACGTCACCTTCGGCCACGCGACGGCCGCCGTCCGGCTATCGCGTGCCGGCACTCGCATAAATCCCGTTGAAGAACAGCTTGTAGCAGCCGTGCGGCTGCGATCGGAACAGCACTTCGGGCCCGAAGAGCACGACGCGGCCCGACCCAACCGTCGCGTCGATCATCTCGACGCCTTTGTCGAGCGCCGCGGCGCCCCAGGCCCACCCGCTCCGGAGGGGCGACGGGCTCGCGTACCAGCCGATCGCGCGCACCCCCTTCGCCGCCGCCTCGGTCGTCAGCGTGAAGACGGGATCGTTGTCATAGAACACGTCGACCGTCTGCCCCATCCCCTGCGTGATCACGTCCGTGTTGTCGAGCGTGACCTGGAGCACGGCGCCCGGCACGTAGAACTTTTCCTGCGGCAACCGCTGGCCGTTGACGACGAGGTGGTCGAGCACCGGCAGCTCGAACACCTGGGCCGCGCCCATCGCCGACTGGGCGATCGCGATGACGGTGCCGCCCTGCGCGACGAATTCCCTGACGGCCGCGATCGTCTGCGCCGTGACCTGCCCCTGCCGGCGCAGGAACTCCTGGGGAATCGGCTCGGGCGTGAAGCCCGATCGACCGCCGCCCCCGGCGCCACGCGCGCCGCCCGCGCCACCGGCCGCGCCCGCGCCTCGGCCTCCGCGCCCGCCGCCAGGCCCCGCCGGCGTGAGTCCGGCGCCGTTGAAGACAATCACGTCGTACTTCGACCGCAGGCGCCCCTGATCGAGGTCCGGCGCGAAGACCTGCGTGTACGGGAACTCGAAGTTTTCGAAAATGAGCCGCGTCCAGCCCGAGGGCATGTCGGTGTTGCCGTACTGATCGAAGAGCGCGATGCGCGGCTTGTGCAGCCTGGTGCCCTTCGCCGTGGGCGGCGTCGCCGCGACGCGGAACGACAGGCCGAGTTCCTGCGACGCTTTCTCGACGATCGCGCGCGACTCGGGCCGCGCGACGACGTAGAACGTCCCCGGTCCGAACGGCCCGTCGTCGAAGCACATCACGTCCTCGCCCGACGCCATCAGCCGGTTGAGGAGGATGAAGCTGTCGTTCGGCGCGTGGCTGAAGTAGTAGCCGGCGGCGGGCCGGCCGGCGGGCACGCGCGCGGTCGGCGGCGCGATGCTGCCTGCCGGCACGGTCGCGAAACCGGTGATGGGCGCGAACGGTCCGTCGAACACATCGAGCACTCGATCGAACTTCACGCCCATCTGAAACGCGAGGGTGTAGCCCGTGGCGTCGTACGGCGGCGTCGGCGGGCCGCCGGGATACGGGATGTCGTCGGGATGATCCTGCGGCTCGAACATGTCGAGGATGTGCGGCCGGAACGCCTGCGCGGTCTTCACGACGTAGGAATTCGCCGGGTACGACTTGCCCGCCACCGCGAAGGGCGCCGTCGCGCGCAGTACCGAGATGCCGGCCTTGATGAGCGCGTTCACGAATTTCGTCGCCGTGCCGAAATCCGGCTGATCGGAAGGGATGACGAAGCCGCGCGGATCGCGCAGCTCCTTCGTCGTCAGCGCCGAATAGAGCGCGTTCCCTCCACCGCCTGCCCCGCGCCCGCCACCGCCGCCCGCGCGTCCGCCAAATTGGGACGTGGACGCCGCGCCCGGAATCACGGCCGGCGTCGCGCCGCCCTTGGCGACCACGCTCTCCTGAACGCGCGCCATCTTGTGCGGCGTGAACGTCCAGTGGTCCTCGCTGCCCCACTGCACCTCGTCGCGCCCCATGCGGTACATGTCGTACAGCACCTTCTCGCGATAGCGCGAGGCGTAGTCGAGAATCGCGCGGTTGGCCGTGATCGAGTACTCGATCGACTGGCGCATGTGCCACGTCTGCTGCGGCGCGATCGGCCAGTAGAGGTTCGAGTCGCCGATCTGCTTCTCGGGCACGAACGGGATGCTGATCGGATCCGGGCTTCCGATTGTCTCGGTCAGGATGCCGATCATGTTGTGGAAGTGGGCCGTCGTCCGCAGGCCGCCGTTGAACCACGTCGAGTACGGCGCGCCCTTCCGCTCGGTCACGCCGGCCTTGCCCTCCATCATGAAGCGCTCCTGCATGAGCGCGCCGACCGTGTCGATGCCCGAGATCGCGTAGGGATGCTGGTAGTAGTTGTACGGATCGCGGAAGGGCGCCGCGAACATCACCGTGCCCTGCGGCCCCGTCTGGTGATGGTTGTACATGATCTCCGGGAACCACTCGCGATACATCACGCGATCGATGTTCGTCGACTCCGGCAGCGCCGCCATGTAGAAGTCCCGGTTGTCGTCGTGGCCGGCGTAGTGGTTGTAGAGCACGGGGATGTTCATGTTGCCGTGCTGCATGTACCAGTCAGACACCAGATCCATGCCGTCCGGGTTCACCAGCACGCAAAGCGTGATCACGTCGTCCAGAAACCGCTTCGTTTCGTCGTCGGTCCGCGAGGCCATCTGCCAGACCATTTCGAGGAGCTGCTGCGCGCCGAGAGTCTCGGTCGCGTGCAGCCCGCCGTCGATCCAGACGACGGCCTTCCCCTCGCGGGCGAGCGCGTGCGCCTGGTCGTCGGAGAGGCCGTCGGCGAGCGCCAGCCGGCGCGCGATGTCCTTGTAGTGCTCGATCTGCGCGTAGTTCTCCGGCGACGTCAGGACGGCCATGAGCATCGGCCGGCCCTCGGACGTCTTGCCGATGTCGACGATGTGGACGCGATCGGATTGCTGCTGGAGCAGGCGCCAGTAGGCGATGAGCTGCTGGTAGTCGGCGAGGAAATAGTCGTCACCCAGGTTGTGCCCCCACTGTTCGACCGGCGTCGTCAGATGGCCGGTCGAGGCCTGGGGCTGGGGGCTTGGGGCTGGGGGCTTTGGCGGAATCGGGTCCTGGACTCGCGCCGACACGGCGGCAGGCGGCAGACTGCGGGCGGCCGGCTGGGCAGCGACCAGGCCCGCAGCCAGCACGACGCCGA
>Ga0134128_10010518_pt1 | contig 11086 bp, 10 predicted proteins | sample KB31754_FD_96462 | JGI IMG/M metagenome (GOLD analysis project Ga0134128, IMG submission 96462) | Terrestrial soil microbial communities with excess Nitrogen fertilizer from Kellogg Biological Station, Michigan, USA - KB3-175-4 | ecosystem: Environmental > Terrestrial > Soil > Unclassified ...
GACGACCCAGCTCATCGATCCCATCGCCCCCGACTTCGACGGCGCCCGCTTCTGGACCCAGTTCCTGTTCGCGCTCGACGTCCTGTTCGTGACCGCGGGCCTCTGGGCTTTCGAGCCGATCGTCAGCGGCGACTGACCCCGAAAACCGAGCGAGCGAACGAGCAACGAAGGCGGCCGAGTCGATCTCGTCCGCCCTCGTCGCCCAGGGCGATCGCTACTTCACGGCCGCGAGGGCGTCGACCTCGCCGGCGCCGTAGAAGCTGTTGTAGAAGGCCGGGCCCCGGCAGGTGGCGGGCTGGCCGGTGTCGCCCGGGTCGTAGGGGCTGGGCGGGCAGGCGATCGGGTGCGCGGCGAGGCTCAGCTTCGCGAGCAGGAGTTCGGGCGGCAGCCGACCGAACTTGCTCTCCACCAGCGCGGCCACGCCGACCACGTGCGGCGCTGCCGCCGAGGTCCCCTGGAGGTAGGCATAGGTCGCGCAGGTTCCCGTGGAGCAGTCCTGGACCTGGCCGTCGTAGCCGGCCGCCCCCTGATAGAAGAGGCTGCCGGCGGGCAGGGGTCCGAGCACCTGCCCCGAGGCGGCGGTGTCGGTGACCAGCGGATCGGGGATCAGGCTATCGCCGCCGGGGCCGGCCAGATCGACCGCGCCGAGCCCGTAGTCGGAGTACCAGGCGAGCTGCTGGGTGACGCCCACCGCGCTCACGCCGATGACCTTGGGGAGCGAAACCGGCAGCACCTTGCAGTTCACGCCGTTGCCCGATCCGGGCAGGTTCGCCAGGTCGAGGAAGAAGTTCCCCGTCGCCGCGATGACCGAGATCTTCTTGGCGGCGGCCTTGAGGATGGCGCTGCGGACGATCTGGACGACGGCCGCGCGATCCGGCTCGTTGCTGCAGAAGATGTCGTCGAACGGCGCGGTGAAGGGGTCGATGGTGAGGCTGGCGTTGAGGAGATCGAAGCCGTGGCCGATCGCCCAGTCGATCCCGCAGACGACGGCGTCCGAGAAGACCAGGCCGAAGTTGGGGTCGGTGACGTCGTCGACAGCGACCTTGACCATGCCGATCTTGGCGCCCGGCGCGACGCCCACCGTGCCGACGCCGTTCTGGGGAGCCACGATCGTTCCCGAGGTGAAGGTTCCGTGGCCGAGGACGTCGTTCGCCCAGACCGCCGGGGAGCTGTTGGGGACGCCGCCGATGCAGGAGACGCTGGCGGCGGCGTTGACCTGACCGGCCAGGTCCGGATGGGTGATGTCGACGCCCGAGTCGAGCATTCCGACGAGCACCGACTTGCCGTTCGCGACGGCGTGCGCCGCGGGCGCGTGAATCTGATCCATGTCCCACTGCCGGAACGACAGCGGGTCCCCCTTCGGCGCCGGCGGCTTCATCGGGTGGTGCGGCTTGCCGGCGGCGGCGAGGGGCGCGAGCTTGCTGGACACCGCCGAGACGGCTCCCACGGCGTCGACGCCGGCGCTCGCCCGCAGCAGGGCGGCGAACGACGCGCTCGCCGAGCGGGCCAGCACGGCGCCCAGGTTCGTGTAGCGCGCGGCGATGGTCCCCCCGGCGGCGGCGACGAGGGCGTCCGCATTGCTCGGGATGGATCCGCCGCTGAACGCGACCAGGTACGACTGGCTGGCGGTGAGGGCGCTGGTCGTCGTCTCGGTGACGGGATCAGTGGCTCCCTCCCCACAGCCGACCAACGAGAGTGCAAGGAACGCGACAACCAACAACGACGCCGACCGGATCGGATTGAGCATGCGTGGTCTCCTCGGAGTTTTGGAAGCTCGAGCGTACACGAGGCTCGCCGACGGACCCATCAACAATTTGGATAAAGTGTGCGTCACGGATTGCCAGATTCGTGACGCTGCACCTCGGGGCTTCGAACCGATGGTCGCGCCGTCGACGATCAGGGCGACGTCCGGACCGTTACTCCGTGACGCGAGCTCAGCGGCAGCTTAGCGGCGGAGGTCGGACGCGGCGCCGTTAGCGGCGCCCGCTCTCTGCGATCATCGTGCCGAGGCGCGCCAGCGCGGCGTCGAGGCTCTCCTGGGCCGGGCCGAAGGAGAAGCGGACGTGGCGCCGGAAACGAGAGGCGCGCTGGTGGCGGCGCTTGCCGGGGTTGACGTCGAAGAACTCGCCGGGGACGACGATGACCTGGTGGTCGAGCGCGGCGCGGAAGAAGCCCATGCCGTCGTCGAGCGGCGGCGGCAACTGGTCGACGCGCCCCCAGACGTAGAAGGTCCCGTCGGGCGGGCGGTCGGTGCCGATCCCCAGCTTGCCGAGCCCCGCCAGCAGCCGTTCGCGCTTGGCGCCGAACACCTTGTGAATGGCCTCGGTCTCCGCCGCGGCGTGGGCGTCGTCGAGCAGCGGGATGGCGGCGCGCTGGAGCGGCTTCGAGCCGCCGCCGTCGAGGAATGACCCGGCGCTGGCGACGGCCTCGATCACCTTGCGCGGGCCGATGGTCCAGGTCGTGCGCCAGCCGGGGTAGCGCCAGTTCTTGGTCAGCCCGTCGAACAGGATGACCGGATCGCGGTCGACGTCCTCGACGTAGCGGGCGGCGCTCTCCACTGGCAACCGCCCGGCGGGCGCCGTCCAGATGTAATGCGAGTAGAACTCGTCTAGGAGCAAGGCGCAGTCGAGCTCGCGCGCCAGCGCCACCCAGCCGGCGAGCTCGTCTCCCTGCACCAGCTTGCCGGTCGGGTTGCAGGGGTTCGACAGCAGCAGCGCCGAGAGGCCGCGCCCCTGCACCTCGCGCCGCAGATCCTCGACGGTGAAGGCGTAGCCACGCTCCCCCTCGAGCAGGATGGGGATGGCCGTGAAGGCCTTGAAGATGTCGAGCAGCTCCTCGTAGGCCGTGTAGTCGGGGAGAAAGTGGCCCAGGTTCACCGAGCCGAGGCTGGCCGCCGCCCGGGTGAGCGCCGCGCGCCCCCCGCCCGAGACGCTGACGTTCTCGGCGCTGTACTGCGAGGGCATGCCCCGCCGGTAGAGGCGATTGTAGAGGCCGGCGATCGCTTCGCGCAGCTCCCAGATGCCGGGGATGGGCGCGTACTCCTGGTCGTCGAGGTCGATCGAGACCCGACCGACGCGCGGCGGAGCGCCGGCGATCGGTCCGGTCTCGGGCTGTCCCTGCCCCAGGTTGGACCAGGCCGGGTCGTTCGGGCGGAACCCGCGCTTGGCAGCCTCGGTGGTGACGTAGATGACCCACGTGCGCGGGACCAGTCGGAAGGCCGAGAGGGTGCCTTCGTCGGTCATGGCCGGCGGAGGCGCGCTGGTGCGCCGATGTCCATAGTGGAGGCGCGAAGAATAGCAAAACCGGATGCCGTCGGGGGCGTCGTCGACAACGCGCGTTAGGGCTACCGACCGGCTGCGAGCGGGGAGTACAACGTGTAGAGACGCTTCAAGGCCCGTTCGTAAGCAACTGACCACCGATCTCGCCGATAGATGGCCGATGTGCGTCCCGGTTGGCGGTCGCTCTTGACGATGTACCTCGGGGATTCCTATCGTCGCGAAATGGCGAGGCTGCGGGTCGTTGCTTGGCTTTGCGTGTGGGCGATGGCGCGCGCCGCGGTCGCTGCAGGCAATGCCGAGACGCCAGAAGTGGACAGGCTCATCTCACAAGGACTCGAGTTCCGGCGCCAAAGCCACCCTGAATTGGCACTGCCCATCTTCCAGGAGGCATACGAGATTGAACAGACTCCCAGAACCGAGGGGCACCTCGGGCTGGTGCTGGCGACACTCGATCATTTCCTCGAGGCGGAGCAGCACATCACTTCCGCACTCGCCTCACCTGCAAACGGCTGGGTGGTCAAGAACCGTTCGATTTTGAGGGACACGCTCGCGAAGGTCCGCACGCATCTCGCGGACATCACCATCGAGGCGAGCCCGGAAGGCGCCAGCGTCGTGGTCGCTGCCCACCCGGCGGGGACGGCGCCACTGCGGGATCCAGTGCGCGTACTGGCCGATGACGTCGACGTTCAGGTCAGTGCTCCAGGGTACGTGACGGTCTCCCGCTCGGTGCATGTCACGGGTGGCGAACACGGGCACCTTACTGTGAACCTCGAGAAGGCGCAGGCCTCACCGGACTTCGCGGTCGTTCCATCTTTCGGTTTGACGTCCGCCGGGGAAAAGACAACGGACGCGATCGGGCCCACGTTGACCATCTCTGGTCCCGGGGCCGAGCGGGAGGAACCCAAAGCTGGTCAGCCGGGCGGCATCTCTGGATTGCGGATCGCTGCGTGGGCCAGTGCGGCCGTGGCGCTCGGCGGCACCGGTGCAGGGATCGGCTTTCAGGTCACCGCGCTCAATCTCGCCTCCGACCTGAACGCGAAGTGCTCGGGCCCGGAGGCGGATCCCGTCTACTGCTCCGACCGACGCGATCAGTGGAACTCGGCAAGGAAGTGGAGCATCGTCGGCTATACAAGCGGGGGAGCGTTGGCGGTTGCGTCGGGCATCCTCTTTTGGGCGTCGCGTCCGAGGCCAGCAAGGGGTAACGTCAACGGGAGTCTTTCATGCACACCGAGGCTGACGGGGATCCTGTGTGCGGGAATGTTCTAAGATGATAAAGCGATCTTTGGTGCTACCTATCGTGGTCGCCGTTGCGGGCTGTTACGGAACCCCGCCGAGTGCGCAGTCGGACGGCTCTGTTTCCGGTGCCGCCGGCGCCGCTGGTAGCCACGGCGCCGGCGGCGCCGTGGGTGGTAGTGGCGTATCGGTCGGTGGCACTTCGGGCTCGTCGGGTGGCCAGGCAGGTTCCGGTGCCGGTGCCACCGGCGGTTCAGGGGAGGCCGGGGGCGGTATGGCGGGAGGTTCGGGCGGCGTGGCCGGACATTCGGGTGTAGGCGGTGGTAGTGGCGCCGCCGGGGGACCCCTCGACGCCGGGACGATGGACGCCGGGTGCGGATTGACAAAAAGAGTCGTCGATTTCGAGGACCTCGCGTTCGACGGGGCTTTTCAGGCCTTGCCGATCCCGTATGTCCATGACGCGTTCGTTCTCACGAACAGCACGCAATCGCTGTCGACAGTCGGGTCGAAGGCGACTCAATACTTGAACACCACCGCAGTCATCGCCGATCCAGCTTCGACGACGACGCTCACTCGCAGTGACGGCGGTCCCTTCGCGTTGTTGAAGATCGACCTGTCCGCCTATAACGACAACCATCCAGGCATCGTATACTCCGTCACGGGAACGACACCTGGCGGCGACGCCGTCGAGACCATGATCTCGCTATTAACAATGGGCCGAGGCTTCGTGACCTATCCGCTGCCAGCGTCGTTCTCGAACGTGGTGTCTGTCTCCTGGACGATGAATAGTGCCGACAACGCGCAGTACTTCGACAACCTCAGCTACTCGTTCTGCTCATCTGGCGACTGAGCAGCTCCCGGTGGCGGCGCGGTTGCATTCGCGTCATTCGACGCGCGCCGGAGGTTCTCCCTGTACGTGGCGGAGCTCGGATCGAGCTCCACAGCTCGCGCGAATTGCGCGGCAGCGCGCCGGAAGTCGCGCCGCATGACGAAGACCATGCCGAGGTCGTTGTAGACGACCGGGTTGCTGGGCTCGATGCGTTCGACGCGGTGGAGGACGCCCACAGCTTGGTCGAGGTTTCCGCTTTGGCCGAGGGCGACGGCCCAATCGAGGAGGAGCGGGACGTGATCGGGGCCGAGCGCGTCGGCGGCTCGAAACTCCTCCGCTGCTTCGCCAAAGCGGCCGAGCTTGAGCAGAAGCCGCCCAAGATCGTGGTGGGCTTCGAAATAGCTCGGATTGAGCGCGAGCGCGGCTCTGTATCTTGCTTCCGCCGCTTCCGGCTCGTCGCGCCGGTCGTGGGCGGCTCCGAGGAGGTAGCGGAGCTCGGGGCGGAGGTCGAGCCTTTCGGTGCAGTAGCGCCACGGAGGGGAGGTCAGTATCAAAACCGGCGCCATGACGGCCGCGGCAGTAAAGAGCCGCCGCGCGTTGCGCCCCACTGTAGCCCCCGCGAGCCACAGGCAGCCAGCGGCCGCGAGAATGGCGAGGGGGGGAACGAGTGTGATCCGGTACCGGCCGACTGCGAATACACCAACCAGGACAACCGCATAGGTGCCGAGCAACAGCCAAAGCGGCCAGGGGAGGCGCCGACGATGCACCACTGCGCCCAGCGTCGCGAACGGCAAGAGCAGCCCAAAGGGAAAGCCGAAAGAACCCAGCCTCCAGATCCCTGCTCTCAACACCACCGATTCATCGCGAAATAGATAGACGTCTACATTCCGTGGGATCTCCCGCGAAACGATCAACGCGCCCGCCTTGCGCGCCAGACCCGCGAGGTAGGAAGCGGGCGAATGGATCGCATAGTCAACGGTGCGACGTCGAAACCAATCGCTCTCGTTCCAGATACCCACGGCGCCCGCCTCGCGGGGGCGCTTCTCCAGCAGGTCCCAATCGAGGCCTGGCCGAAGGGCCAGCGTGTGGCACTGCTCGGCGTTGTTGCCGAGGTAGAGGTTGAGCCCCGCCGACGAGGGGAGAATAGTAAACCGTCCCGACTTCTCGAGGGCGCCGTAAGCCGCACACACCAGAACGACCGCCATCATCCCGCTCGCGGCGCAGACGGTCCGCCAGTGGCGGCGGCCGTTGCGACGGACGACTTGGGCCGCCATGAACATCAGCGCCAGAAAGCAGTAGGGCAGGAACGTCACGCGCACCAGAACGGCTCCGGCCGCTGCGACTCCCCAGGCGAGCCCCCAGGGCCAGCGCTCCGATCGAGTTGCCCTGAGTGTCAGAAACAGTAGAGCGACGGCCAGTAGTGCTGTCCACCCGGCATCGAGGAGCTCGCCCTCCAAGAAGATGAGCGGAACATAGGCCGCGACGATCAGGCCTCCGAGGAGTGCCGTTCGGCGGTCGAAAATATCGCGTGCGACGAGATAAGTCAGGATCGGGGTCAAGACGCCGAAGCCGAGCTGGACCGCCTTGGCAACCAGGACCGACGAGCCGAAGGCGACGTACAAGAGCCCCAGGATCGCCGGGTAGCCGGGCCCGTGAAAAAACCAGTCCTCCGCAGAGGTGGGGCTCCCGGAGGCGAAGGCCCGGGCGGCCCTGTCGAATAGCTCCGCGTCGACGATGGGGAGCTGAAAAGCATCGGTGTGCGCTCTCGTCGCGAAATAGATAGCGCGGATGGCGACGGCGACGACAGCTACGACGACTAGGTCGCGCGCGGGACGGTCTGCGCTTCTACCGTCGGCCATAAACGTGAGTATGTGACCAGGCCCGAGCAGCTGAGCGGAACCCGCGCTTGGCCGCCTCGGTGGTGACGTAGATGACCCCCGTGCGGGGGACCAGCCGGAAGGCCGAGAGGGTGCCTTCGTCGGTCATGGCCGGCGGAGGCGCGCGCGGCGCGGCTCGGGCGCGCGACGCACGACGAGGATGAGAGCCAGCAGGACCAACCCGGCCGCCGCCGAGGAGAGATCGGGCCTCGCGACGTCGCAGCTGCAGCCGCCGTTCGTGTCTTTCGCCGGCGTGCCGCCCGTGCCCGTCGCTCCACCGCTGGCGGGCGCGCCGCCGCTGCCGGTGGTGCCTCCGGTGCCGGTCGTGCCGCCCGCGCCGGTCGCTCCGCCGGTGGCTTTCTGGCCGCCGGTTCCGGTGCCTGTCGCGCCGCCGGTGCCCGTCCCGGTGGTGCCGCCCGTGCCGGTCGTGCCGCCCGCGCCGGTCGCGCCACCGGTGCCGGTCGTGGCGCCGCTGTCGCACGAGGCCGCGGGCGCCGTCGCGAGGTAGTCGCCGGTGCAGGTGCCGCTGCTGCCGACGGGGATGTTGTAGGCGCCGGTCGTCGGGTAGGTCACGCGGCTGCCGGAGGCGTCGGTGGCCAGGATCCAGTAGGTGTGGCAACCGGCGGCCAGCGTGGCGGTCGCCTTGTACGTCGCGTTCAGCTTGTCGGTGCCGATCTCGAGCGTCATCGGTGAGCAGGTGCCGTCGAGGACGACGTTGATCGCGCTCGGCGCGCCCAGAGAGGGGTCGTTCCAGGTCGCGTAGAAGGTGAACGTCCCGGCGTTGCCGCTCACCGGCGTCACGGCCGCGGTCGGCATCTTGGGGATGGTCGCGTTCTTCATGTTGCCGGAGTCGGAGATGTCGAACGGCGAGTAGCACTCCTTGGTGCCCGTGGCGTGGCCGTAGCCCATCGTGTTCGAGGTGATCCCCTGGTCGGTCAGGTTCATGCGGTGGCCGTCGGAGCCGGCCGCCTCGCCCATCCAGCCGTTGACGGTGGCGATCGGATCGCCGTAGCCGGCGGCGGCGACCTCGCCGGTCGCGCTGATGCCGCTGCCGCTGGTGAAGTAGCCGATGCGCACGAACGGATCCGTCCCGCAGCTGTTTTCCGCCGGCGCCTGGGCGCACATGGCGCACATCGAGGGGATCGGCGTGGCGCAGGCGCAGCTCGGATCGCCGGTGCAGCCGCTCTGCGCCACGTCGGTGTTCAGCGTGCAGGGGGAGGTGTGCATCAAGGTGACGTCGCCGAGCTCGAGGCTGGTGGCGTGGAAGCGCGCCGACTGGTTCAGCGCCAGCGACCAGATGACCGGCGGCCGCGCCGGGTAGCTGGCCGAACCGGAGCCCTTCACCGTCTCCGGATCGGAGCGGGCGCGGTTGATGGCCATCAGGCCCAGCCGCTCGAGCGCCGAGGGGAAGCCGTTCGTCGGCTCGCCGACAGCCTCTTGCACCTGCGTGACCGCGGGATCCTCCGGCGCCAGGCAGCCGCAGGCGAGCAGCGAGAACCAGAGACCGACCACCAAGCGACGCATGCGGCAGAGTTTAACACCGCGCAAAATCGGCGCCTGCGGGCGGCCGGGGCGGCGCTTTCGGGGTAGTATGCGGGCCGATGCGATCCCTGGGATTCGTCGTCGCAGCGACGGTGACCGCCGTCGGGTTCCTGTTCGTCCCGGCGCTGATCCTGGGCGCGCCGCTCGAGCCGGTGATGGGCTTCGTCCAGAAGATCTTCTACTTCCACGTCCCCTGCGCCACGATGCTGTTTCTCTCGACCTTCGTCTGCGCCGGGGGGAGCGTCGCCTATCTCTTCAAGGGGTCGGAGGCGGGCGATCGGGTGGCGGCGTCGGCCGCGGAGCTGGCGGTCCTGTTCGGCCTCTGCACCCTGGTGACGGGCCCGCTGTGGGGGCGCAAGGCCTGGGGCGTCTGGTGGCAGTGGGACGCGCGGCTCACCAGCTCGCTCCTGCTCGAGCTCATCATGATCGCCTACCTGCTGGCGCGCCGCTACGCGGGGCCGGCCGGGCGCCGGCTGGCGGCGGCGCTGGCCCTGTTCGCGGCCATCGACGTGCCGCTCGTCTACAAGAGCGTCGACATCTGGCGGACGGTCCACCCGCGCACGACGGTGGTGCCGACGCTGGACCCGCGCATGCGGCCCGCTTTCTGGAGCGCCTTCGCGCTCATCCTGCTCGTCTGGTCGCTGCTGTTCGCGCTGCGCCTCCGGCTGGAGAAGGCGCGCGCCGAGCTGGCGGAGCTGCAGCTCGAGACCGAAGATCTCCTGGAGGCCGCCTCATGAGAACGAAGATCCGCGCGCTGTACCTCTTCCTGGCCGCCTTCTTGGCCGGCGCGCTCGTCTGGCTCGCCCCCGCGCTCGCCGCCGCGCAGGAGTTCGAGAAGGTGAGCGGCGCGGCGCGCGAGGAGCTGCCCGCCGGGCGCTTCGTGGCGGCCGCCTATGGGTTCATCTGGGTCGCGCTGCTCATCTACGTCGTGTCGATCGCGCGGGGCCTCGCACGCGTACGCGCGGACCTGGGGGATTTGAAGCAGAGGCTCGACCGCGCGGGCCCACGTCCATGATCCAGGCGCTCGCGATCGGCGTCCCGCCGTCGTCGCACTTCATCTACATCCCGGTCATCTTCACCCTGGGGATCGTGATCGGCTTCGTGCTGGGGGCCAAGGCGACGCGCGACGCGATCGCGCTCGAGGCGCGCAAGGCGGCCGAGCGCGAGGCGCGCAAGGCGCGCCGCCAGGCCGGGGCGGCCGCGGGCGCGAACGCCGCCGCATCGACCTCCGCCGAGACCCCCAAATAGCGATATCCTTGGGCCATGCCCAACTTCGAGCTCTCCGAGGAGGAAAAGCAGCTCAGTGAAACCGCGCGCGACTTTGCGCGCAAGGAGATCGTCCCGGTGGCCGGCGAGCTGGACGAGCACGGCACCTTCCCCGAGGAGATCTGCAAGAAGGGGTGGGAGACCGGGCTCATGAACTGCGAGATCCCCGAGGCCTACGGCGGCCTGGGGCTCTCCTGCCTGGCGCACTGCCTGGTCCTGGAGGAGATCTCCTACGGCTGCACCGGCGTCAACACCACGATGGCGGCCAACATGCTGGGGTCGATGCCGATCATGATCGCCGGCACCGAGGTGCAGAAGAAGGAGTACCTGGGGCGCCTTCTGGCCAAGCCGATCTTCGCCGCCTACTGCTGCTCCGAGCCTGACGCCGGCTCGGACGTGGCAGGCATGAAGACGCGCTTCAAAAAGGTGGGGGACGATTACGTCATCACCGGGCAGAAGCGCTGGATCACCAACGGGGGGAAGGCCAGCTTCTATACGGTCTTTGCGCGCGCGGAGGGGACCCTTCGCCACAAGGGGATCACCTGCTTCGTCGTCGACCGCGACACGCCGGGCCTCTCGGTCGGCAAGAAAGAGAACAAGATGGGGCAGCGCTGCTCCAACACCACCGACGTGATCTTCGAAGAGGTCAAGGTCGGCAAGAACGCGGTGGTCGGCGGGGAAGGGGAGGGGTTCAAGGTGGCGATGCGGAGCTTCGACCGCACCCGCCCCTGGATCGCCGCCGGCGCCGCCGGGATCATCCGCCGCGCGCTCGATGAATCGAAGAAGTACGCGCTCGAGCGCAAGACCTTCGGCGTTCCCATCGCCCAGCACCAGGCCGTGCAGTTCATGCTGGCCGACATGGCCATCGCCTACGAGGCGACGCGCCTGCTCTGTCACAAGGCCGCCGCCGGCATCGACGCCGGCAAGCCGGACAGCATCGTCTCGAGTTACGCCAAGGCCTACGGCGCCGACGCGGCGATGAAGGCCTCGACCGACGCCGTCCAGATCTTCGGCGGCTACGGCTACACCAAGGAATACCCGGTCGAGAAGCTGATGCGCGA
>Ga0134128_10010522_pt1 | contig 11085 bp, 9 predicted proteins | sample KB31754_FD_96462 | JGI IMG/M metagenome (GOLD analysis project Ga0134128, IMG submission 96462) | Terrestrial soil microbial communities with excess Nitrogen fertilizer from Kellogg Biological Station, Michigan, USA - KB3-175-4 | ecosystem: Environmental > Terrestrial > Soil > Unclassified ...
CGGCGCTTTGGCCGAACAGGTCGACTGGGATGACCGCACGCGGCTTCAGGCCGAGCTTGCGCGCGGTCGCGATGCCACGCTTGAGCGAGCCGATCTCCATGTTGAAGGTCGCATCATCGACATCGACAAAGACCGGCGTCGCGCCGGTCAGCACCACCACCTCGCCGGTCGCGCAAAAAGTAAAGGATGGGCACAGCACGGCATCGCCGCGGCCAACCCCTTTGGCCATCAGCACCATCAGCAGCGCATCGGTGCCGCTGGCGCAGGTCACAACATGCTTCGCGCCGCTATAGGTGGCAAGCTCCGCCTCGAGCTGCGTCACTTCCGGACCGTTGATGAACTGACAATGGCCGAGCACGCGGGCCATCGCCTCGTCGATCGCCTTGCCGAGCCGCCTGCGCTGGGACTCGACATCGATAAAGGGAATGGCTTGCAGACGCAGATGCTGATTCATGGAGCTTTGTCCGGATGGAGAGGAAGACAATTTGCTAGCCCAAGACCTGTTAGCCAACCACGCGGCGCGGGCCCTTGCGGGCGACGGAGGCGGCAGCGGCGGGCTTCGCGGAGGTCTCCAGACAGCGTGTGGCGATCTCGAGGCTCGCGACGCCTTCGTCACCGGTGACGGCCGCCGCACCACCGGAGCGCACGGCATTGATGAAGGCAATCAATTCAGCGCGCAGCGGCTCGTCGTGTCCGACCGGCAGATGACGCATCGAATAGCTGCCATCCGGCTTGAAGCCGAAACACTCGGTGACCTGGCGCGTGAGCAGGTCGCCCATGACATATTTGCCGCGGGTCGCCACCGTGACGTTGCGCGCCTTGAACGGAGTCAACCAATTGGTGTTGATATGGGCGAGCACGCCGGAGGCGGTACGGAACTGCAGGAGCGCTATGTCCTCCCGCTCGGCCACGGCGCTGGAAAGCTGCGGCTGCACCTCGACGATATCGGACTCGGTGAACCAGCGGATCAGGTCGATATCATGCACGGCAAGGTCGATGACGACGCCGACATTCGACATCCGCGGCGGGAACGGACCGACGCGCGTGATCGCAATCGAGAGAATGTCCTCGCCCGTGATTGCCTGTTTGATGGCGGCGACCGCCGGGTTGAAGCGCTCGACATGACCGACCATCAAGGTAACGCCGGCGCGCTGCGCGGCTGCGACGATCTCCCTGCCCTCTTCCACGGTGGAGGCGATCGGCTTCTCGACCAGCACATGAATCCGACGCGCAACGCAGGCAAGCGCGATCTCGTGGTGCAGATGGGTTGGCGCGGCGATGGTCACGGCATCGACACCCTCGGCGAGCAAGGTCTCCAGGCTGTCGAAGGAGCGGCAATTGGCGAGCTCGGTCGCGCGCGCGCGATGCGCCTCCAGCGGATCGACGACGCCGATCAGATGGATGTCGGGCAGGCCTGCCAGCACGCGCGCATGATTGCTGCCCATCACCCCGGCGCCGATCACCCCAACGCGAAGTCCACCTTTCGGTTCGGATTTCGATCCCGACCCGAAGTCCCCGGAACTCATTTCATCGACCCCGCTCAAATCAACCGCGAAACGCCCCTGCGCTCTCTAGCACGTCGCCACACATGTGGCGAATGCAGAGACACAAATCCGGACACGATTTGATGCAAAGAATTACACCCGCGAATCGCCAAAAAGCGCAACGATCAGAAGATCCTAGTGAGCCAGCCGGCGGCGGGATATTGAGTGGCGCGAAGGCATGGTCTGGCAGATTCACGAGTCCTCGAAAGCGGAAAGGCGGGAACGCCGAGAACCCATTGCGGGAAGTAACCGCGAATTAGCAGCAATGGGGCCCGCCGCTCAGGAATAGCGGCCGCGGGCGGGAAAATTGATCACGCGCGCCGTCTCCTGCGGCTCCTGCGGCGCAGACGCTCGCGTTAGCGCTTCGGCACGCGCGCAGAGCGTATCCATTTCCTGCTGTGAAATCCGGTGCAGGTTCATCCTGATTTCCATCGCCGTCATGGTCAGGAGCTGCGCCACAAAATTCAGGTTCAGTTCCTTGGCCAGATTGATGTGCTCCTGAAGCGAACGCGCCATCAGATCGAGCTTGTCGTCGATTGTGTTGCTCATCTAGCCCCCTAGGCAGGAAATGCCGGCCGTCTGATCCGAGATCCAGCTCTCGGTGGTGGTGACTTCACCATACAGGCCTATCAACTGAGCTACGGTTTTGTGAACGGAGGGCGCAGGAATCTGATTGAGACCATGGCTTGCCGACGCGTCCGCCAGATAAGTGACGCGGTGCCCGAGATGAAAGGCTTCGACCGCGGTCGCAAGGCAGCCCGCCTCGCCGGAAAATCCCGCCAGCACGAAATGGCCGCCGCCCTCGGTCATGGCGTGGGCGAATTCGCGGTTGGCGTAACAGGACGGCTTCGAGCGTTCGAACACCATCTCGGAGGTGAGCGGCTCAAATCCGGCAATCCAGCTGGAATAGGACAGGACCGGATTGAAGAACGGCGACTTGTCGATCATTCGCAGGAAAGCGATCGGCAATCCGAGCCGCCGTGCATGCACCAGCGCCAGGCGGCAATTCTCCAGCGCGGCTTCGGCATCCGAGATCGAATAAAGCCGCGGCGAGGCAATGTATTCCTGCTGCATGTCCAGCAGCACCAGTGTCGGGATCAGCGACACATTCGAGTAGGATCGGAGGTTGACGACATTCATGATTTTTTCTTGCCTGCTGAGAGCCGGGCCGAGCCGCGCTGCGCCGAGCGGTCGAGGACGCCCGGCCGGTCCCACCTGCCCTCCGGGCGCAACAGCACATAAGGATCGGCGCCGAGCGCGATCGCGTTCGGATTAGGATCAGTGTCGATTACGATCTCGACGTACGGGTAGTCTGAAAAGAAGAACTCGGAGGAGCCTTCGAGCGCTTTCCAGCCCATCTTGACATAGTAACCGAGCAGGTCTTTCTGCGCGTGGCCGTAGATCCGCCGATAGCCCTTCATGCGGCAGAACTCGACGCCGGCCTTCATCAGCCGCGAGCCGATATGGCGGTCGCGGAACTCGTGGCGCACCGCGAGCCGCTCGAGCTTGGCGAAGCCGGCGAAGTAGCGAATACGCAGGCAGCCGACGGGCTCCTTGCCGACATAGCTCAGGAGATGGCTTGCTGAAAAATCATTGCCGTCGAACTCCTCTTCATAGGGACAGTCCTGCTCGGCGATGTAGGTGGCGCTGCGGACCGACACGACGCGCATGAAATCCTCGATCGAGCGCACCACGGTGATCGAGATATCGTCATCGTCGTCGAGACCGAGATAGTCGTCATAGATCGCGCGCGTCTCCTTGACCGAGGCTCCGCGCGGATACATGTGGAAATTCGGAGCAACCTTTCCCCTGAATTTCGCGCCACGACGAAAGCCGAGGCTCTCCGCCATGCGAAAGCCTTCGATCGTGACCGTTCGCGCCAGCAGCGGCGCGTCACGGTAGAGCGGTGTCCAGGTCTTGCGGAACGCGAGCGGAACGCCGCCCGCTATTCCACCCGGCGCGTACACTGCCCAGCAATAGATCGCGGCAGGCTTTTCATGCTGGCGTGTCAGAAGGTGCAGCGGAGGATCCGTCGCATCGAAATCACCCTCGAGGAGCCGGTCCGCCCCCTCCTCGGTCAGCATCAGGAACGCGACGAAGCCTTCGGCCTCGGTATCGCCGTCGGCATAGCGCTCGCGCCGGGCAATGCCCCAGAACGCGTCCGGATTGTGGCGCGCGATGCGATGAACCACTTCATTGGAGGCACCGCCGCCCAAGGACTGGCGCGCACGCGGCAATAGCCTTTCAATGTCCTGAAAGGCTGCGTTAAACACGACCAGCCGCTGCGACAGATTGGTTAATCCGGGCGTTTCCAGGTCGAACCTGGCCCTCTTTTGCGCACTGACCAGGGCCTGCGCTGTCCGTGTGGTATGCCGGTCATGGAGGGTCATGGCGTACTCCGGTTGCCAAAGCCTGCTCTGTGCGAATAGATTATTCGGATCGCGGGGGCACCGTATGCCGATAATTGTGAACCGGGGCGGTCCGGAAAACGAACACATCGACTTAAGTTCGTGTGCTGGCGGCCCCGATTGGGAGGCGGTTCGCACCTTCCTCGAACTCGCCCGCTGCGGCAGCATCCGTTCCGCCGCGGACCGCATGGGACTTTCGCCCAATGCGCTTCGCCGCAAGATCGACGATCTGGAACGCGCGCTGGGAACCGTTCTGGTCACCCGCCATGTCGATGGGGTCCGCCCCACGCCGGAGGGCGCCGAGATCCTGCTCGCCGCAAAGCGCATGGAGGAAGCCGCCTTCGGTCTCGTGAGGGCACGCAACCGCGCAGTCCCTGCCATAAGCGGCGAAGTCCGCATCGGGATCACCGAAGCGTTCGGTACATTCTGGCTCGGCCCACGACTGGTGGAATTCCAGCGCGCCTATCCACAATTGGCCGTCGACCTGATGTGCGCGATGCGATCGGCCGACGTGCTGCGGATGGAGGTGGATGTCGCCATTCAACTCGACCGCCCCACCAGCCCCGACGTCAAGGTCGTGCGCCTTGGCCGGATGCATTCGATGCTCGCGGCCTCTCCGGCCTATCTCGCCATCTACGGCACGCCGAAGACAATCGAGGATTTGCGGAAGCATCGACTGGCGATGCAATTCGCCGATCAGACCAAGAGCCAGGAATTGCTGACCGGCCTGTTCCCCGACGTCGAGATGCGCAAGCTGGTGAAATTCTCCACCAACAATTCCAGCGCGCTGCTCTGGGCCATCATCAAGGGCGCCGGCATCGGCTGGGCGCCGACCTATATTCACGTCATCGGGCCGAAGATGGTTCCGCTCGATATCGACGCGATCTTCCCGTTCGATATCTGGCTCACCTATCATCCCGACGCGGCGCGCGTGCCGCGGGTGCGTCGCATGATCGACTGGATCGTCGAGAATTTCGATCCAAAGGTCTTTCCCTGGTTCCGCGACGAGTTCATTCACCCGCGCGACCTGCCGAGCCAGTATCGCGGTCCGCCGCTGGTCAACCTGTTCGAGGGCCTGACCTGGGAAAGCAGTATCGCGAAGATGTGAGGCTGCGCCTAGGGCGCGACGGCTTTGGGATGAATGGACAGCGCGCTTAACTTCTTGTTTGAGCATGATCTCCGCGCAAACGCTACGCGTTCGTCGCGACGGGAAACCGCGTCACATTTTTCCGGATCATGCGCAAAGCGCGCTCAGGTCGCGTAGCGGATCGAGCGTTGCGGATTGATCAGCCAAAATCCGAGGAGGCCGCCTGCGATCATCAACACGCCGCATAGCGCAAAGCCGAGCTCGTAACCTTGCGCACCCGGCATGTCCTGAATGAAGGCTCCGGTCACAACCGGTGCGGCAATCCCCGCCAGCGAGGCGATCGAATTATTGATGGCGAGCATCGCGCCCCGTTGCGATGCCGGCACGACTTCCGCAAGAACGGCGGGACCGAGCGAATAGACGATGGGGGTGCATCCGAGCGCCAGTGCGATCAGGCCGACACGCAGCCAGTCGGCATCCGGGCAGACAAGGATCACCGCAAAGAACACGCCCGCCACGATCAACAACGCCGAGAGATAGCGGCCGCGCGCCGTCCTCGAAGGAACTCCCTTCCGCAGGAGCCGCTCCGATCCCCAGGCGAGCCCGATGCCGAGCGGAATCATCACCGCGATCACCAACGAATAGAGCCAGCCCGAAGCAATGCTTTCATACCCGAGCCCGCGCTCGAAATAGGCCGGCAGCCAGGTCAGGGTGAGCGCCAGGCTCCAATAGCCCACAAAATGCGTGATCGCGCAGCCGAGCACACTGCGATCGAACAGCAATTGGGCATAAGGCATCGCGATCTTATCGGAGGCCGAGACCGCGCCGGCCCCGCCGTCCTGAGATCCCTCGTCGGCAACCATGAGCCAGATCAGCGCCCATGCGCAGCCGATCACTGCCAGCACCAGGAAATTCGCACGCCATCCCCATGTCGCCGTGATCGCGGGCATGAGCAGACCCGCGACGATGAGCCCGACTGCGGAGCCTTGGGCCACGATCGCAATGGGCAGATTGCGTCGATTGTCGGGAAACCATTTGGCGAGCGCGTGAACCGCGATCGGCCATCCCGGGCCCTGGCTCACCCCAAGGATCGCGCGGCAAACGATGATGGTGCCGATCGAGGCGGTGTAGGCTATCGGCACTTGGCACAGCGACCAGATCAGGACCATGCCGAGGATCAGCGTCCTCGCCTTGAAGCGATCGGCAAGGAAGCCGCCGAAGACACCGCCGATTGCAAACAGCCAGAAGAAACCGCTGCCGATGTCGCCGAACTGTTTTGGCGTCAGCCGCAGTTCGTCCATCATCGGCACCGCGACCAGCCCGAGCGCGATCTTGTCCAGGAAATTGATGAGCATGAAGAGGGTCAGCAGGACGGCGATCGTCCAGGCACGTCCGCTGCCGGGTGGTTCGCTCATGGCAGTTCCCGAACGTTCAAGATCGCTCCTCGGGACCGTTCAGGGTGGGCCTGACCGCATCAGGGTGGGCCTGACCGCATCGTCGGCTGCATCTCTGAACACCATCAAGATTCTTTGGTGCGCGCATCGGTGTAACACAGCAGGTCCGGTTGCGAAACTGCAGCGGACTACCTTTGGAAGAGCCGCCGTCTACGCCCGTTCGCTTCAGTGGTGCTGACGCTGAACATCGGCGATGACTTGATCCGTGTTTCTCCCGTACCAGTGCAGTTTCAATGGTTCGGTGCCGAGTTGAACTAGGGTCATTCCCGTTGAAGAGGAATTGTGATTCAAACCTTTCCGACGGGTGAGGGCTTCACGGCGAGGCAGGTGTATTGGCTCAGTGATGCGAAATGGAAGCAGATAGAGCCATTGTTACCGAGGTCATCGCGGGGCGCGCTGCGCAGGAAAGCATTGACGCGCGGTCGCATATTGTACCCCGCGCCAAAAATCCGACGGCCCATCGAGTATGATTTTCATAGACCATCCCCCTGATGGCGCTCAACGTCCGCGAACACTCCTGATAACGGATCTAGACCGGCTACGCTCGGCGTCATGGGCCCAACCATCCGGCCTCGGCGTGCGCCCGACGATCAGATTCGGCGACGTTGGCTGGCGCTCCTCTCGTTTCTCAGCGCCTCGATCAACTGCAGCAGCTCGGACACGCGATGGCGGTAGGTATGTTGCGAAGACGTCTTCCCCTGCCCGGCCCGCGCAATGGTCGCACGACGGTCGGCATCGGCCAGGAAATGGTCGATGGCGTCGAGGCACCCCTCGACCGTCCGCCATACGGCCACCTCCCGATCGGGTTCGAACAGCGTGTGAAGGTTTTCCTTGAAGTCGGTCAGCAGAAACGCCCCCGCACCCGTCGCCTCGAACAGACGCATGTTTCCTGCTTCTGATCCGGCAATGTCGATGTGCGAATTGAGGGTTATCCGTGACCGGCGCAGCGTCTGATACATCTCCGCGCCCCATACCTCGCCCTGAAAGCAACCGTGCAATGGCGAGGTTGACGGCAGAGATCGAGGAATGCTGCCCCACATCTTGAGGTCGTAGCGCCGGGCAACGGCCTCCAGCAGCCCAATTCGCTGCTTGTGATCTTCAGAAACCGAACCGACGAAGGAGATGTCGACGTCCTGTTCCGGCGCTGGCGGCAGCGCGGCCAGCACGCTCGGCTCGAACGCGAGATGGACGACTTCAGCCCGGGTCGAACCGCGAAACAAGCGCGCAAGCCGCGGCAGTTGCGAGACCATGAGATCGTAGGCGGACCAGTCGACGCCGCGCGACGGCTCGACGCCGATCTGCCCTATCAGCAGTGGCCTCCCGATCTCCCTGATGCGACGCATCAGGGGAACGTCGACGTAGAAGACGTCCTGGTTCAACACCACATCGGGCTTGAAGGCTTCGATCTGCGCGAGCAGGATTTGCTCGGACGCTTCGTCGAGCCGCGGGCTCAGTCCGACCTTTCTCACCAGCGGCCGCAAGATCGGCTTGAAGGGCGCGGCAGCACGCTGCAGCCAGCCCGGAAGCCGGTGATGCGGCGCCTCTGCGCTCGCATCTCCCAATTCGATCGCGATGCCGTGTTCGCGCGCCCAGGCCGATTGCATGAACCGATTGTTGACGTGGATTTCCGCAGCCATATGGCCCAGCGCCACAAAATTTCGGGAGTAGAAGTTCGCCAGCCCGAACAGGCTCGCATTGCGGACCTCCATCTGCGCGGCATACGACGCGTTCTCGAGGCCAGCCTGGCTCTGATAGAGCCTTGCGAGAAAGCGCGGATAGTCTGCGTTCAGAATGATGATGCGCATGTTTCAGTCTTGATAGGAACCTATCCGGGAAATCCCGTACAGATGAACTGAGGGTTAGCTCTGGTCTGGGTCGAGTCTGCAAGCGGAAACGCTCGCAGCGACCAGGTGGTAACGATCGTCTAGGATCTCGGTTACCGTCTTCGGCGTGCATAGCCGAGAGACACTGCCGCCTTGCCGGCGTTGCAACGACAGGATCGCAGCACGACCTGGGAAGTCCAAAATGCGATCAAACGCGGGACTTGCTGTTACGGAACGTTCTTGAAGTCTACGCCTCGAACAAGAACTTTTTTCAAAATTGCGGTGCTCACCTGGATTACTCCCGCTGATAGTCATCCTCGATGCGAATGATGTCGTCCTCGCCGAGATAGCTGCCGGTCTGCACTTCTATCAGCTCGAGCACGATCTTGCCGGGATTTTCTAGCCGGTGTACGGCGCCCATCGGAATATAGACTGACTCGTTTTCATGCACCGTCTTGATCGCCCCGTTGATGGTGACAAGCGCCGTCCCGCGCACCACGATCCAGTGCTCGGCACGATGGTGATGCTTCTGCAGCGACAGCCGGCCGCCCGACTTCACAATGATGCGCTTGACCTGGTGCCGGTCGCCATTGTCGACCGATTGGTAGCTGCCCCAGGGGCGGTGCACCTTGAGATGCTCTTCGGTGACATGCGGCGCCACCTTCTTCAGCTTGGCGACCAGCCGCTTCAGGCCGTTGGCCTCCTTCTGCCGCGATACAAGAACGGCATCTTCGGTCGCCACCACGACGAGGTCATCGACACCTTCGAGCGCCACCAGCGCCTTGTCGGTCGCGACGTTACAGTTGCGCGAATCCTCAAAAACCGCAGCGCCCTGGGCGGCGTTGCCCTGCGCGTCCTTGTCAGACAGCTCCCACACCGCATGCCAGGAGCCGACGTCTGACCAGCCGCAGGAAACGGGCACGACCGCCGCCCGCGAGGTCTTTTCCATCACTGCATAGTCGATCGAGATCGCCTTTGCCGAACCGAATGCTTCGGGATCCAGCGTGACAAACCCGAGATCGCGCCCGGCCTTGTTCACTGCACTGGCAATGGCCTCGACGCTCGCGGCGTCGAACCGGCGATATTCATCAAGCAGGACCGAAGCCCGAAACATGAAGTTGCCGCTGTTCCAGAAATAGCCGCTCTTGACGTATTCGTCCGCTGTCGGCTGATCCGGCTTTTCAACGAATTTTGCAACCGCGCGAACCTCTCCGGCCACAATGTCACCCGGGCTGATGTAGCCATATTCGGTCGCCGGACGCTCCGGCTTGATGCCGAAGGTGACAATGCGTCCCTCCCCGGCTGCAATCAATCCCTCACGGCAAGCCGCGATGAATGCGGCCGTGTCGCGGATCACGTGGTCGGCCGCAAGTGCCAGCACCACGGCATCCCTCTCGCGCATTTCGGCGAACACCCCACCCGCAGCGATCGCGGGAGCCGAGTCGCGCCGCAACGGCTCCAGCAGGATGTCGGCCCCCATGCCGATCTCCGCCAATTGCTCGAGTACCATAAAGCGATAGGCGGCGTTGGTGATGACGATCGGCCGCTGAAACAGGTCCGAATCAGACACGCGCTTGAGCGTGGTTTGAAAGGTCGACAATGCCCCAAAGAGGGGTAGGAACTGTTTTGGCCTCACCTCGCGCGACGCCGGCCACAACCGCGTACCCGCACCGCCGCACATGATCAGAGGGATAACTCGATCACTCATGGCTAACGCCTCTCAGAGCTTGTGATAGGCACGGTACCATTTGGCAAACCGAGCAATACCGTCCTCTATTGAGGTCTCCGGCCTGAAGCCGATGTCACGCTCGAGGTCGGTGACATCAGCATACGTTGCTGCGACATCGCCGGGCTGCATCGGGAGCATTTCCTTCAGAACCGGCCTTTCGAATTCCTTCGCAAGCAGCGAGACGATGTGCATGAGCTCTTCGGGATTGTTGTTGCCGATATTGTATATTTTCCAGGGCGCCGCGCTGCTGGAGGGATCTGGCTTTTTGCCACTCCAATCGGGGTTTTCCTGCGGCGGGCGGTCGAGAAGACGGAGGATGGCCTCGCTCACGTCGTCGATATACGTGAAATCCCGGCGCATGTTTCCACCGTTAAAGAGCTTTATCGGCTGTCCGGCGAGGATGGCCTTGGCAAACACGGAGATTGCCATGTCCGGACGTCCCCAAGGTCCATAGACCGTGAAGAAGCGCAAACCCGTCGCAGGAATTCGATATAGATGGCTATAGGCGTGAGCCATCAGTTCGTTGGCCTTCTTCGAAGCGGCGTAAAGGCTGATCGGATGATCCACGTTGTCCTGAACGGAGAATGGCAGCTTGGTGTTGGCGCCATACACGGAGGATGACGACGCAAACAGCAGGTGTTCGCAACCGCTATGCCGGCATCCTTCCAGAATGTTGATGAACCCTTCGAGGTTGGCATCGACATAGGCATGCGGATGATCGAGTGAGTAGCGTACGCCCGCTTGAGCAGCGAGATGTATCACGCGGGAGAAGCGATGCTGCTCGAACTGCGACTTGACGGCAGAGCGATCGACCAGGTTCAGCCGCTCGAAGCTGAATCCCGGATAGGATCTCAGGATGTGCAGCCGCGCTTCCTTCAACGCAGGGTCGTAGTAGTCGTTGACGACATCGAGGCCGACGACGCTTCGGCCGCCAGCCAACAGCCGCTGCGCAACGTGAAAGCCAATGAAGCCCGCAGCGCCCGTAACCAGCACGTTGTTCGGCATAACGGCTCCGATCAAAGCCGCCACAGCTCAATGCC
>Ga0134128_10010523_pt1 | contig 11084 bp, 7 predicted proteins | sample KB31754_FD_96462 | JGI IMG/M metagenome (GOLD analysis project Ga0134128, IMG submission 96462) | Terrestrial soil microbial communities with excess Nitrogen fertilizer from Kellogg Biological Station, Michigan, USA - KB3-175-4 | ecosystem: Environmental > Terrestrial > Soil > Unclassified ...
CCCGCAGCAACAATTACGACAACTTCCTGGTGAAGCTGGACCATGCCTTCAGCACCAAGGAATACATGTACGTGCGCTATTTCTTCGATGATGGCCGGCTGCACAACTACTCGCCGCTCAATGACGGCTCCGACCTGCCTTCCGGATTCAAGAACAACTTTTCCCGCGACCAGTCTCTGGTGGGCAGCCTGACGTCCGTCATCTCTCCCAGCCTGGTGAATGAAGTGCGCATGCAATATGCCCGGCGCTCCTTCGACTTCCCCACGGTCACGGCGGAGCCGCACATGGAAGTGGCCAACCAGTTCGCCATCGGGGTGAACCGCGGCAACCCGGATTTCTACAAGGAATGGCGTTACGAACTGGTGGACGACATAACCAAGACGGCGGGACGCCACACCTTCAGCTTCGGCGGCGACTTCAATCATGTGAACACCACCGAATCGTTCCCCCTGTTCTATCCCTTTGAGGCGACGTTCGTCTGCATCGCGCCCGATCCCACCAATCCCAGCTCGCCCTGCAACACCTCCAACCTGCTGGACCACACCCCGGCGGTGCTGTGGATGGAGCGCTTCCAGGCGCCCAACTACAACGAAACCAGCTTTAACCCTTCCGTGTTCTCGATGAACGGCTATCCGCAGGCCATCCGCAACCAGGCCAGCGGCACCCTGGGACATACCTATGAGGGTTTCTATGGGCAGGACCGCTTCAGCGCCACCCGGAACCTGACGCTGACCCTGGGCGCTCGTTTCGATTTCGAAACTTGGCCCAGCAATGTGCTCAACACTCCTCATGGGGTGGACCCGCGGGCGGGTTTCGCCTATAACCTGGGCGGCAGCCACTCCATTGTGATTCGCGGCGGCTTCGGCCTGTTCCACGGCACTATTCCCTCGCCCCTGCTGATGTGCCAGGCGCCTTCCTGCGGCGGCACCGCGGCTTACGGCAAGTTCCGCGCGGGCGAAGATAACCTGAACTCCACCAGCCAGCTGTTCGGTTATTCGGGATTTTTTCCCGCCGCCTTTCAGAATGCCTTCAACGGCCTGATCAACGGGCAGTATCCCGATCCCAGCAATCCGGCTACTCTGGGGTTCCTGGCGCCCGCTACCATCGTGCGCTTCACCCAGGACCATAAAATGCCCTATGGAATCCAGAGCAGCCTGGGAGTTGAGTTCCAGCCCTACAAGGATGCGGTGCTCAATATCAGCTATCTGCGCACCCATGGCGTGCACCTGGGCAGCTTCTTCAATATCAACCAGCCGCCACCCAGCGGCACCACGCTGGTGCATGATTCGAAAGGCGACGCGGGCGTGAAGAACACCTTCTGGGCGGTTCCCAATATCGTGCCCGGCGCGGCTAACCCCAACTACTTCACCTACTTTGAAGCCGACTCGCGCTGGTATTCGGAATTTGACGGCCTGCTGGTGACGCTCAACAAGCGCATCAGCCACCACCTGGGTTACGGCATCAGCTACACCTGGTCAAAGACGCTGGACAACGGGCCCAATCCCAGCTTTGTGCTCATTCCCCAGGACAGCGGCAATTTCGGCGAGGAAAAGGCGCTCTCCGCCGACGACGTGCGCCACCGCTTTGTGGGCAACATGACCCTGGCCGGGCCCACCCACCTGAACCGGGTGCTCAATGATTTCGAGCTCTCCACCATCGTGACCCTGGAATCGCCCCACTACTTCACCAAGTTCGTGGGCTTCGACGCCAACGGCGACGGCTTCCCCTTGAATGACCGGGTGGGAATCGAGCCTCGCAACACCTTCCGCGGCGACAGCTACCAGACGGTGGACCTGCGGCTTTCGCGGACCTTCAACGTGACCGAACAGGTACACCTGCAGGGCATGGCGGAGGCGTTCAACGCATTGAACAACGTGAACATCCGCTACTTCAACACGGTTTACGGCGCTCCCGATTTCATTCCGGCGGGAACTCCCGGGACCTTCCTCGAGGGCTCGCCCAACCCGGGATATGGCACGCCACGGGCGGTATTCAACCCGCGCCAGATCCAGCTGGCGCTGCGGGTGACGTTCTAAACCAGCACGAGCATTGGTAGAGACGTAATTAGTTACGTCTCTACCGGGCCTTGCCAGCGTGGCGGCAGTCTCTCTCGGTTCCGATCTGGGAGAGGTTCGCCCAAATCAGTCTTGGGGGCTGGGCGGAACCATGGCCCGCGTTTTTCCGACCGCATAACTCCTGTGTTGCAAGCAGTTCCGAACTTCCTCGCCCTTTAGTGCTTGGCCACAGAGTTGCTTCTGACGGGCGTGGAGTCCGCCCATGGAGCTGAAAATCGTGTGGCGCAATCCCCAGCCCATTCGTCATATTCAGCGCTGGGAACCGGTGGAGAAGGCCCCGGAACAAAGCACGTACGTAGTGCAGGAATTTGTGCTCGACGGTGAGGGCGGCAAAGGCTACTGGGCTACCGAATGCCAGCTGCAGGTGATTCGCGGGGGCACCGCCGCCTGAGCGCAGGTCATTGATGCGCGGCCAGGACATGAATACTCATCCAGCAGAGGCGCCGGGTTGCCAGCAATCCCTTGATGGGGGCGGGTTTTCGGGATATATTACCGCCGGATCGGCCGAAAAAACTCCCCCCTAAAGACAACTTGGGCCTACTCCCCGGGTTCCAATCAAACAGGCCGAGCAGTAAGACCAGTATGGAAGTCAGCAGTTCCACCACAACCTCACTTGCCCACGGTAATTCCACCATAACCTCACTTGCCCGCGCCTGTAGCCTTAAGCGAAACAATGCCTTGACGGCCCTGCTGTGCGGCGCGCTGCCGGCGCTGCTGCTGGCGGTGTATTTGCCACCCAGAGCTTACCAGTGGCTGATTGGGCTGGGGTTGGGGCTGGTGTGGGCCAACGCCTTCGAGTACTTCTACCACCGCTACCTGCTGCACCATACGCGGGGGGTGCTGGGCAAAGGACACATTCTGCATCACATCACCTCGGGCAAGGAAAACGAGGTGGAGCATTTGACGTTTGGGGAGTCACCTTTATACGTCATGCTCCTGTTCTGCACGAATGGCTCGCCCGTGATCCTGGCCGACCTGCTGTGGGGCTTTGCCCTGGCTCCCGGCATCCTGCTGGGCTTTACCGCGTACTTCATTGCGGTGGAGGAAATCCACTGGCGCATACATCTTGGCGGCTGGCTGCCGGCCGGGTTGCGCGCCGCCCGCGCGTATCATCTGGACCACCACGATATTCCAGAAGGCCGGTACAACGTTTTCTGCCCCCTGTTTGACCTGCTGCTGGGGACCGCCAATTCCACGGTCCCGGGCACGCCGGCGCAGCGCCTCCGCCCGCGCAGAAACATCTGGCGCGCCCTGCAGGAAGAAGCTTTGCTCTACACCTGGATTATTGGCATGGCGGTGTTTGTCCGCTTTTTCTGCGGCGGTTCGCCCAGGTCGTGATGGCTGCAGGCACGCGCGGCCCTATGGCCGGGTCTTGGCGATTTCGGGCGCGGCTTCGCGGGGCGGCGTGCCCAGGTGATACTTGGTGAGCCCGTCGCGCAAGAACTCAAAACCTTCCTCGGGTGAATCCACCATGCGGAACAGGTCCACGTCCTCGGGCGATATGGAGCCCGCATCCACCATGGCATCGAAATTGATGATCCGCCGCCAGTATTCGGTGCCATAGATGGCGACCAGAATTTTTTTTGCCAGCTTCTCGGTCTGGGCCAGGGTAAGAATTTCAAACAGCTCGTCCAGGGTGCCGAAGCCGCCGGGGAATATGACCAGGCCCTTGGCCAGATAGGCGAACCAGTACTTGCGCATGAAGAAGTAGTGGAACTCGAAGTTCAGCTCCGGGCTGACGTAGCGGTTCGGCATCTGCTCGTAGGGCAGGCGGATGTTCAGGCCAATGGTTTTTCCGCCCGCCTCGCGCGCGCCCTGGTTGGCGGCCTCCATGATGCCGGGGCCGCCACCGGTGGTGACCACAAAGCGCTGGCGCTTGGCGGGAATCTGCAGCGACCACTGGGTGAGCAGGTGGGCGAGGCGGCGCGCGTCCTCGTAATAGCGGGCCATGTCCACGGCGGCGCGCGCCCGCCTCAACTTCATCTGTTCCTCGGGCGGAGCGGCCTGCCGGGATCCGGGCTTTTCCAGCACGGTCAGCGAATGGCGGGCTTCAGAGAGGCTATGAAAGCGGGCGGAGCCGAAGAAGACGACCGTGTCCTGGATCTGCTCGCGGCGAAATCGGGCCAGGGGCTCGGCGTACTCGGAGAGAATGCGCAGAACCCGCCCATCGGGGCTGTTGAGGAAGCGCTTGTTTTCGTAGGCCAGAGGAGCCGGATACAGGGTAGGTTCGCCGGCCAGAAAGTCACCTTTTTCGGCGTCCTTATTACGGTCTGATTTGCTTCTCAAATCCATTCCCCCCAAAACGCAGAAGGCGGCAGCAGAAAAATGTCCCGGCTGAAGCCGCAAGGCCCGAGTGTTAATTCCTCATGAACAAACGATAAGTGTCGAAGGGATGAGAGGCGGCGAATCAATTGCTCCTCGGCTCGCGATAGCGCACCACTTCCCAAATGCCCAGCCAGATATCAATCACGCCCAGGCCGCTGAAAGCACCGCGCACAAAAGTGTTGGCCGCCCAGAAACGCACTGCCGGGTAATCCAGCAGCAGATTATTTTCTGTCCATATATGAGTCCAGGGAAGGACCACCAGAGCGATACCCAGTTCCAGGCAAATAAGAACAAAAACCAGCAAGCCCAAGCGGCGGGCCCACATGTGGCCACCGGTGGCCTGGGAGCGGCCCTGGGCAGCCGGTTCCTGTTCCGGCGCCAGAGGGCTGCGGGACAGGCCGCTTCCTGGCTTGCTGGCCTGATTGGCCAAGCGTCCCCAGCCTTGCCCGGCTACATCCGAATCCGAATCCACGCCGCTCTCTCCCCAGGAGGCATGTGGCACGGAAAGAAAATCCCCACGTCCGCGCACGCCCTCGACTATTTTATTGATTTTACGACTTTAAGGCTTTGATGCGCTCGGCCACGTCGCGATAATCAATATTCGCGCCGTAAACCTCGAGGAAATGGCTTAGAGCCGCTTGTTTGTTCTCGGAGGCCTCATAAGCCGCCGCGAGTTCATAGTGCAGGGCAATGCGGGCTTCTTCGTCAATAGTGGGCAGTTTGAGCGCTTTTTCGTACCAGCGGACGGCGGCCTGGGGCACGCCTTTTTCCAGAAAAGCCGCCGCCAACCAGGTAAAGGCCTGCATCACGTGGGGGAAGGGCTGGCCGCGCTCTACGGCCAGGCAAACTTTCTGCAGTTCGCCGATGGATTCGTCGAGCAGTCCCATCTCCTTGAAGGCGACGCCCAGGTTGTAATGGGTTTCCGGGTCCTCGCCCTGGCTGGGCGCTTCGCTTTCTTCCAATCCTTGCTTGAATTCAGTGAAAATTTCTTCCAGTTCGGAATCGGCCTGGGCGGTAGCCGCGCCCGGGGCCGAAGAAGCAGTGGCGGCGGTGGCTAAGGCAGGCACGGCCGCAGTGACAGGAGCAGAAGGACCGGCGCCGGCTGCAGCAGCCGCCGCCATACGGGCGGGCTGGGGAGCGATTGCCGGTGCGGGCGACGGCGTTCCAAAACTATCGCCCAGCGCCGACTCCAAGTCAGAAACCATATCGCCCAAAACCCCGTTGCCGGGAGCCGCAGGGGCGGCAGCAGCAGCCGCGGGAGCCGCCAGGGGCGGGGCGGCGGAGGTTTTCTTGCTCTTGGCCGCATGCCGCAACTGCTTACGAAAACCGCTCAGCTCAGGCACATCGGGGTACTGCGCTTCACATTTAGCGATGGCGGCTTCGGCTTCTTCCCAGAGCTCGTGGTGCAGGTAGAACTTTACTTCCTCTACCAGGCCGGAAATGGCTTCGGCGCGCTCTCCGGCGCCGGCGGACTTAACCACCGATTCGACCACCGGTGCGGCCATGGAGCTTTCCCACTCGCTGGAGATGTCAATTTCCTGATGGCCATCTCCGCCGGCCCCGGCAGCGGCAGGGGTGGGCTGGCCCGCGGCGGATTCTTCCGCCCGTTCGGCATATTTCCTGGCCGCTTCGCCGTACTGCTGAGCGAAATCCTGGAGGCCGGCCTTGAGATAAACGTCGTGGATCTTGCGGCAGCACTCCGCCGCCTCGCCCAGGCGGCCGGCACGCACGTAGAGCGCGGCCAGGCGCTGGTTGATGCGCAAATCATTGGGCACCCTGGCCAGCACCGCCTCCAGCGGTTCCACTGCCTTGGCCGCCAGGTTGTAGGAGACAAACAGGTCGGTTTCCGTGATCAGCTTCTGAACTTCAGCCGCCAGTTCCCCGTTGTAGCCCTGGTCAACTTCGGGAGCGTTGATGTTCAAATCTTCCACCGACAAAGGCGCGCCGGCATCGCCGTGCCCGGTATCGGCGCCCACATGCTGCACCATGCCGTTGTATTTTTGCGTGTAGGCGGAGTTATTAGGATCGAGGGCAGCCAGTTGCAGATACAAATCGCGGGCGTGCGCAAGATCGCCGGACTGTTCGGCCAGCCCGGCGAGCAACTCCGCCACCTCCGCCAGGCGAGGCTTGTCGCCGGCCCGTTCATAGAGCTGGCGAAGCAGTTCCAGGGCGGCGACGTTCTCGCGGACATGGTCGAGGCAGGCGTGAAGATTATCGAGCACTTCGGCGGACTCGGAGGTCAGCAGCTTCTCGGCATACTGGTGATAAACGCGCAGCGCTTCCTCGTATTCGCCGGCCTTCATCAAGGCATCGGCGTAGGCGGAAAGCGGGCCGGCATCCTGGGTGAGGGCGAATAATTTCTTGGCCAGAGGGCCGGCTTCAGCGGTTCGCCCAGCCTGCAGATAGGCGTTGGAGAGGGCGCGCAGGCCATCGGCGCTCTGGTCCAATTCTGGGATGCACTCCAAGGTCTGAATGGCGCCGGAAACGTCGCCGGCCTGCAGGGCCACACCGCCGCGCATGAGCAGGGCCTGCTTGTCGGTGGGATTGAGTTGCAGCACGCGGGCCAGAACTTCTTCCGCTTCCGCCTTGCTGCCGCGGGCCTGCAAACCCTCGGCCGTGCGCAGCAGGATTTTCCGCGCCTCGTCGCGGCGCTCCAGGCGCACATACACATCGGCCAGCCGCACTTGCAGGCTGGTGTTTTCCGGGTCTATGACCAGGATTTTCTGGAAGGCGTGTGCCGCCTGCTCCAGGTGCCCGGAGTGCAGGTATTGCTCGGCCACCAGCAGGTACTGCGCGCGGGCATCGTTCTGCAAGCCTTGCTGGCCGTAGAGTTCGGCGAGTTTAAGCACTGACTCAATGCTGGGCTTCAGCTTGGTCAGCTTTTTGTACATGGCAATGGCTTTGACCGTGAAGCCCTGGGTGCCGTAGGTATCGCCTACGCTCTTGAAGTAAGCGACGGCTTTATCGGTCTGGCCGATGCGCGCGTACAGGTCGCCAATGGTATTGAGGACGGTAAGGTCTTTGGGATCGGCTTTTACAACTTTCTCGTACTCCGCGATGGCATTCTGCAGTTTGCCCTGCTGAATGTGCCGTTCCGCCGCCGCCAGAACCTTCGTCTTATTGAATCCGAAGCCAAAAGCCATAGAGTCGCGGACTCCGAGCCACACCACTGCCAGATGGAGGTTTCAGGTGAAGCTGGCGGTAAAGTACCACAGTCACCAGCGCGGCCCAATGTTACCAAGGGCACCTAAAGGTACCGGCACGTTTGGGGAAAGGCAGCATTTGGCACTTAGCATTTAGCACTTAGCCCGTCTACCACGGAAGCGCTTCGACAACCGCAGCGGAAACCGAAGCCCCGGTTTGGCTCCGCCGATACTGTTTCCTGGGCTAAGTGCCAAGTGCTAAAGGCTAATGGCTGATTTCTACCGGCTGTACTTGTTCCTTTTCTTATCGCCATGCCGCTCCAGGGCGAGCTGAATCAGGCGATGAATCAGTTCGGGATAAGAAACGCCCGAGGCGGCCCACAGCTTGGGATACATGCTGATGGCGGTGAAACCGGGCATGGTATTGATTTCATTGACGTAAATCTTTTTGCTTTGCGGGTCCATGAGGAAATCCACGCGCGCCAGGCCGGCGCAATCCACGGCCCGGAAGGCGCCCACCGCCATCTCCTGCACCTGCTTAATTTGCGCCTTGGTCAGCTTGGCGGGAATGATGAGCTGCGAACCCTCTTCCAGGTACTTGGCGGCGTAGTCGTAAAACTCTTTGCCGGGAACGACTTCCCCGGGGAGGGAGGCTGCGGGCTCATCGTTTCCCAGGACGGAACATTCGAGCTCGCGAGCCTTGTGCTTCTTACCCCCAACCCCTTGCTCGATCACAATCTTGCGATCGAACTCGGCGGCGGTATGAATGGCCGCCGGCAACTCTCCCTTGTCGTGAGCCTTGGAAATGCCCACCGAGGAGCCCAGGTTGGCAGGTTTTACAAACACTGGGTACTTTAGTTTGGTTTCCACCAGGCGCTGCACTTTCTTGGGATCGCGTTCCCAGTCGCTGCGCAGCACGGTGACGTGCTTTACCAGGGGCAGGCCGGAACTGCGAAACAGCTGCTTCATTATGTCTTTGTCCATGCCGGCGGCTGAGCCCAGCACGCCCGCGCCCACATAAGCGATGTCGGCCAACTCCAGCAGACCCTGGATGGTGCCGTCTTCGCCGAAGGTGCCATGCAGAACAGGGAAGACCACGTCTACCTTGATGACGTTGTCGGTCCAGCGGCGGGCCATGGCGGCGCCGCCATCGGGTTCAAAGGAAGTCATGGCGCCGGTGGTGGAGTGCACGGGCACGGGGGGGACCACCACGGACTCTCCCTTGGCCAGCACGGCGGCGCCGGGAGTGTAATCGGGGTCGCCGGCCCGCAGATGCCGTTCTTCGTGGCCTTTGCCAAGGTTGTTGCTGCGCAGGAGTTGTTCCGCGCGGGCTGCCGTGACCCAGCGGCCTTCCTTGGTTATGCCGATGGGGACGACTTCGTATTGTTCCTTGTCAATGGCCTGGAGGACGGAGGCGGCGGAAAGCAGCGAAACTTCGTGTTCGCCGCTGCGCCCGCCGAAAAGAATGCCTACCCGGATTTTTGTCATGAGAAGGGGTGCTTCCCCCAGTCTGAATAATGTCGTGCTCCGAGTCAACGCCTAGAGGGTTCACAAAAGTGTACAGGAGGGCATGGCCCGGCGGAAAACCATTGACGATTGAAGATTGTAGATTGACGATTGTCCGCGGTGCGTCGAGCTCGATTTTTAATCGTCAATCGTAAATCTTCAATCAACAATTGATTTACGACACGGTACTTTGGTGACTTTCCCGTCCACAGTGTCGTTGTCAAACTGTATTGAAAATTTATGTCTCGCTTAGCAGTTAGCGTGTTTTGTGCGTTGCTGATACAGCCTGCTTGCGCTCAACAGACGGCGCAGCCGGTACCAGCAGCCGGCGCCATCGTTCGTCCCGCGGCACAACCTGCCGCACAAGCGCCAGCACCGCGCACGCCGGCTCCGGCGCCGGTGGTCAAGCCAGTTTCCGTTCAGCCGCCCAAAATCGTGACCCTCGAGCGCACCTTAGGTCCGTTCCAGGTCAATAACCAGAGCTTCACCCTGGTGACGCACATCCAAAGCATTGATCGCCAGCCGCACGATCCCGACAGCGACGAAACCGTGGAATGGTGGGAACTGCGCGACGCGGCAGGAACTCCCGTATTCCACCAGCAGCTGGGAGTCTCGTTGCAAAACGGGGGCTTTGCGGAGACCGAATCTGTAGGCGCGCGCCAACTTAAAACCAAGCTGGGAGAGGGCATTCTGGTGGATGGCGGCTTTCTGCCTTCTGACCCCGAGTACAGCGGCTGGTTTCAGGTGTTCGGCCTGTTCAACGGCAAGCTGGTTCCGTTTGGAGCTCCCATGTCCACCGACGGCGAGTTCCTGGGGGAGGAAGAAGAGAGCTTTCAGCCGAGCGCCATGTTTCGCGGACAGCAGCCCCAAACAGTGACGCGGGACGTGCTTAACTTCCGGGTGTGGACGGGCAACTTCAGCATCATTTATCCCGTTTTGATTGACTGGATACAAGCCAAGGTACGCCCCGCCTGGACCTGTTACCGGATGACCGCCAAAGGAATGGTTGCGACCTGCACCTACAAGGTCCAGGCTGATGCGAGCCGCACAACCAACGACCTGACGTTTGTCCGAATGTACGCCGAGCCGGAAGAGGGATTCCCGGTGACGCACGTGGTCATCAAGCCAGAATCAAAAATCGAATTTCTGGAAGCACAACTGGCGGTGGATTGGAGCGCTGACAAGGACAACATCAGCATCGGCGTGGGCAATGGAGCCGATGTCTGGCTTCACGTGCGCATTGACAGCCAGGAAGGCTGGATCCGCACCCAGGAGGACTTCCAGGCGATCGGCCTGCCGCAATCCGGGTAAAGCTTCTTTTTCACCACAGAGGACACAGAGGTCACAGAGAGAAGCAATTTCAAATCCGTGACTCCATCGCAGCTCAACGCTGGATCACTACAATCCACTGGCCAGACTGGCCGAAGAGAAAATTAACAATCAAGATACGGGAAAAATTGAAATGAACTGATTTGAAATCGGTTTTCTCTGTGTCTCCGTGCCTCTGTGGTGAAAAGGTTCTAAAGAATCTTTTTGCCGAATGCGGAAAGCGCCAATTCCACGGCCAGATCCGCCGTCCGGTTGTGCTCGTCAATGACCGGATTCACCTCGACAATTTCGAAGCTCAGCATGCGGGCGTGGTCGGCGATGATTTCCATGGCCAGGTGGCTCTCGCGGTAAGTAGCGCCGCCGCGCACCGGGGTGCCCACTCCGGGGGCGTCCTCGGGGTCAATCCAGTCCATGTCGAGGGAGATGTGGTAGCCGGCGGTGCCGCGTCCGGCCATGCGAAGGGCTTCTTCCATCACCACCCGCATGCCGCGCTCGTCAATGTCGCGCATGGTGAAGACTTCCACGCCGGCCTTGCGGATATTCTCCTTTTCGAAGCCGTCAATGTCGCGCACGCCCACGATGACGCAATTTTCCGGCAGCACTTTGGGGGAGAATCCGAAAATATTGGCTAATTCCGGCGGCCCCAATCCCATGATGGCTGCCAAAGGCATGCCGTGGACGTTGCCGCTGGGCGAAGTGGAGGGAG